>Ga0209487_1000648_pt1 | contig 30933 bp, 27 predicted proteins | sample Poulit2012_FD_187524 | JGI IMG/M metagenome (GOLD analysis project Ga0209487, IMG submission 187524) | Agricultural soil microbial communities from Georgia to study Nitrogen management - Poultry litter 2012 (SPAdes) (version 2) | ecosystem: Environmental > Terrestrial > Soil > Agricultural land...
GACACCAGTCACCTTCCACTAGAGGAACGTGTAAAGATTAATTTTGATCATCCACAAGCCATCGACTTTGAACTGCTTGCTAAACATTTAAAGCAATTGCGTGCTGGGAAGTCTATAGAACAACCCATCTATTCCTTTATAGAACATAATCGCACCGGCGAAACACTAACAACGCATCCAAAAAAGGTGATAATCGTAGAAGGAATTCTTATATTGACCAATAAGAGTATACGTGATATGTTGGATATTAAATTATTTGTTCATGCCGATAGTGATGAGCGACTAATACGACGAATAAATCGGGATATCCAAGATAGAGGTAGAACTATAGATGAAGTTTTAGAGCGTTACAAAACCACTTTAAAACCCATGCACCAGCAGTTTATAGAACCTACTAAAGAATATGCAGACATTATTATTCCAACAAATAGATATAATACAGTAGCTGTACAAGTATTACAGCGAATTATTAATCACACCCTTATAACTATTAAATAAACTGTGATATGAAACTCTCTAGACTTCGCAATAAAAAATGGTTTAAAACAATAAGCAATCGGTACTTGCTCATAGGTATATTATTTATCGTTTGGATGACCTTTTTCGATACCAACTCCTATCTAATCCAACGGGAACTTAATAAGGAGCTAAAAAGTCTAGATCAGAATACAGAATATTATTCCAATGAAATCGAAAAGGATTTAGAGTTTATAGAAGGGATGAACGATTTAGACGAAATAGAAAAGTACGCAAGAGAGAAGTATTTTTTGAAAAAAGAGAATGAAGAAATCTTCCTGATTGAATAAGAAACAGAAAATGAAAGACACGAAATCTGACAAATTATTTAAGGAATTCCATGCTGTATCTGCTAAACAATGGGTGCAACAGATTCAAGTAGACCTAAAAGGAGCCGATTACAACGACACCTTGTTGTGGCAAAGTGAGGAAGGAATAGACGTAAAACCTTTCTACCATGAAGATACGACGCCAAATAAATTCAATATTCCAGGACAACCAAATGCATGGCATATAGCCCAAGCAATTTTTATTGATGATCTGAATATCGCAAAAAACCTGGCAGAAGAAGCCTTGAATAAAGGTGCTACCGCTTTACGACTCATTGCCAACAAATCTTTTGATGTAGCAGCCTTTTTTGACGGTTGGAATATTGGCAACGCAAAACTTTATTTTGAACTGTTATTCTGGGATCAGGCATTTTTCCTTGAACTCAGCAGCTATTTAAACCAGAACAAAATTGCCTATGCGTTAGGTCTTGATCCAATTGGCTATTTGGCAAAAGAAGGCAACTGGCCAAGCGAAACCAACCAGTTGGAATCACTAACAAAAATAACCGAAAAATATCCTAAGCATAGTATTCGAGTAGATACAAGAACCTACCAGAATGCTGGGGCCAATATGGTTCAGCAACTTGCTTATGCACTTAGCCATGCCAATGAATACTTGCACATTCTAAATAAAAAGGATACAATACTAAACGACCTGAACCTAGTTTTTCATGTGGCAATTGGGTCCAATTACTTCTTTGAAATTGCCAAACTTCGCGCATTGAGGTTGCTATATGCTAGCCTTGCAAAAGAATATAACGCCAATCCTATTTGCGAAATATTAGCCATGCCTACTAAACGAAATAAAACAATTTACGATTATAATGTAAATATGCTTCGCACGACTACCGAGTGCATGAGTGCTATTTTAGGTGGCGCAAATACGATAGAAAACATGCCATATGACGCAATTTTCCATAAGGCCAATCCGTTTGGATCGCGAATTGCTAGAAATCAACTAATAGTCCTTAAGGAAGAAAGTTTCTTCGACAAAGTGAGCAATCCGGCCGATGGCACCTATTACATTGAAAATCTAACCGAAGAGCTTGCCAATAAGGCATTAGAGTTATTTAAAAATATAGAGAAAGCCGGAGGTTTTATAAATCAACTTCATGAAGGTATCATCCAACGAAAGATATCTGAAAGTGCCGCCAAAGAACAAAAACTATTCGACAGCGGTAAATTAGTTTTGTTAGGAACCAATATACATCCAAATCCGGAAGACCATATGAAAGAGGATTTAGAGCTATTCCCTTTTGTAAAAAAGAATGTACGAAAAACACTATTCCCACCAATTATAGAGAATCGATTGGCAGAAGGCATAGAGCAAAAACGACTGGAAGAAGAAAAATAAAAAGCTAAAGACAGAAATGAGTAGAAAGAACTTTGATAACATACAGCTTTTAAAACCTACGGCTGAAACCTCATCAAAAATTTCGACTGAGGAAACAGCAGAAGGAATAACCATAAAGAGTAAATACACCAAAGAGGATTACGATAACTTATCACACGTAAACTTTGCTGCGGGAATAGCGCCACATCTTCGTGGACCTTACAGCACAATGTATGTAAGACGACCATGGACTATACGACAGTACGCTGGGTTTTCTACTGCTGAAGAAAGCAATGCATTCTATAGAAGGAATCTAGCAGCTGGTCAAAAAGGATTATCCGTAGCCTTTGATTTAGCAACTCACCGTGGCTACGACAGCGATCACGAGCGTGTAGTGGGCGATGTTGGAAAAGCAGGTGTTGCTATAGATAGCGTTGAGGACATGAAAATTCTCTTCGATGGTATTCCTCTAGATAAGATGAGCGTTTCTATGACCATGAACGGAGCGGTATTACCTATCATGGCATTCTATATAGTAGCAGCTGAAGAACAAGGAGTGGCTGTAGATAAACTTACAGGAACGATTCAGAACGATATTTTAAAGGAGTTTATGGTTAGAAACACTTATATATATCCTCCTACTCCATCTATGAAGATAATCAGCGATATTTTTGCCTATACGTCCAAAAATATGCCGAAATTCAATTCCATATCTATTTCTGGTTATCACATGCAAGAAGCCGGTGCCACAGCCGATATTGAACTTGCTTATACCCTAGCCAATGGTTTGGAATACATACGTACGGGATTAGCATCGGGAATGAAAATTGATGATTTTGCTCCTAGGCTTTCATTTTTCTGGGCAATAGGGATGAACCACTTTATGGAGATTGCCAAAATGCGAGCTGCACGAATGCTATGGGCGAAGCTGGTAAATCAATTCAATCCGAAAAATAAAAAGTCGCTTACCCTACGTACACACTGCCAAACTAGCGGATGGAGCCTTACCGAACAAGATCCGTTTAATAACGTAGCAAGAACCTGTATAGAAGCTGCTGCGGCTGCATTTGGAGGAACACAATCTTTACATACTAATGCACTAGATGAAGCTATTGCACTACCAACTGATTTCTCGGCACGAATAGCCAGAAACACACAAATATACTTACAAGAAGAAACCCAAATTACAAAAACAGTTGATCCATGGGCTGGAAGCTACTATGTAGAAAGCTTAACCAACGACATTGCTAACAAAGCTTGGGAGTTGATTCAGGAAATTGAAGAGTTAGGCGGTATGACAAAAGCTATAGAAGCTGGGATTCCAAAAATGCGCATTGAAGAAGCAGCAGCTAAAAAGCAAGCACGAATCGATAGTAATCAAGATATTATAGTTGGGGTAAACCAATACCGTTTAGAAAAAGAAGATCCACTTCAAATTTTGGATGTAGACAATGCCAAAGTTAGAAAATCGCAGATAGAAAGACTAGATCAAACCAAAGCAAATCGAGATAACGAAGCCGTTACAAAAGCACTTAATGCACTTACAGAATGTGCTAGGACCAATGAAGGGAATATGCTTGAACTAGCAGTGGAAGCAGCTAGGCATCGCGCTACGCTAGGGGAAATATCCGATGCTTTGGAAACAGTGTATGGAAGGTATAAAGCAGAAACAAAATCATTTAGTGGCGTGTATAGCAAGGAGATAAAAGATGACGAACCGTTTAAAAGAGCACAAGAATTAGCCGACCAATTCGCAGATATAGAAGGACGTCGTCCTAGAATTATGATTGCAAAAATTGGACAAGACGGACACGATCGTGGGGCAAAAGTAGTAGCAACAGGCTATGCTGACGTTGGATTTGACGTAGATATTGGGGCTCTATTCCAAACCCCAGCAGAAGTGGCTAAACAAGCAGTAGAAAACGACGTGCACATTTTGGGCGTCTCCTCTTTAGCTGCAGGACACAAAACTTTGGTTCCAGAAGTATTAGAAGAGCTAAAAAAATATGGTCGTGAAGATATTTTAGTAATAGTTGGAGGGGTGATTCCTGCACAAGATTATCAGTTTTTATTCGATGCAGGAGCAGTGGCAGTTTTCGGACCTGGAACTAGTATCAGTAACGCCGCTATTCAACTTTTAGAAATACTAATAGAACTACATAGTTAATCAACGTTTTACCTATCCATTAAAAAGCCTCGCTTTATTGTACAAAGCGAGGCTTTTATTAACTAATTCAACGAATAAATATTATTCAGTAAAAAAGAAACCGCTTGGGCTTACTCCAACGTTAAACACGTGAAGTTCCTCGCCCGATAGTAAGTCATAAACATAGACACTACCATTGCTAGAATAATCTTTTGCATCTCCTCCAAAATACAGTCCATTTTTAATAGCGGCACCATAAAATGCTTTATCTGTAAAAAACACACTTTCTGTTGGTAAGGTACTACTATCTAATTCCATAGCATAAATATTGCTTTCGGTTTCATAGGTTTCCCAATCCTCCTCGGATATCGTATAGTAAAGCAATCCTTGATCATACTCTAAATGTGATGGTGAAGTACCAATAAAATCAAACTCTTTGGTTACAGATAAACTACCTAAATCTATTTTCACCAACTTGCCATCGGTTGGTCCTCCATCTGCATAATCAGGTTTTCCACCAGCTAGTACCCATAAACTATTATCAACAAGTTGTAGTGAGTTTGGATTGTCCCCTACTTCTATTTCTTTTGCAACCGAATTACTAGTAACATCGATTACCGAAAGTATATTATTATGACCATAGCCACCTATATGAGCCACATACACTTGTTGGCCATTAGAGTCTATTTTCTCTGGGCCAAAGTCTACGGAAATACTCTCCACTACTTTCATTGTTTCTAAATCGATTACAGCAACATAATCGTCCGACTCATCAAAAGGATCGCCCCAGTTTGTTACATAGCCATATCCGTCTACAACAGTCATATATCTAGGGTTATCAATTCCCTCTTCTATTACATCTATAAGTGTAAAGTTGTGACGATCTACTACCACAATTTTATGAGAGTTGTTTACAACAACAAAAGCATAATCCTCATAGAAAGTAATAGATTGCGCAGTATCACCTAATACATCTCCTTCATTTGCCAATCTGTATATATTATTGGTAACCCCAGTAAACATATCATCGATAAAACTGATTTCGGTATTACCAGCATTGAAATTTCCTTCGTTAAGAACGAACATTCCATAAGTATAGTCGCCAACTATTTCAACTTCCTCTACATAGTCATCATCGCTGCTACAAGAGGCAAAAAGCAAAGCAACCAAGGCAAATAGTAATAAATGTAATCTTCTCATGTTTTTAAGTTGTTAAAAATTAAAGTTTATAAATAGATTAAAGTGTCTTCCAGGCATAGGTCTAGAAGGTAAATTCTCGTAATAGGTATCGTAAAGGTTTTTGATGCGTATACCAGCTAGGCCTTGTAATTCATTTAATGTAAATTGGTACTCCACAGCCAATTGGTGTACGTTGTACTCTTTTTGTTTATTTTTATTATCACTTGAGGTATACATTTCTCCATTAAATAGGGTTTGGTAAGAAGCATTCCAGTTCTTGTATTTATAAGTAAGGCTAGCGTTATATTTATGGTAAGGAACGTATATAAGTTGTTTTTTTAATTCTTGATCTTCTGCCTTGGTATAGGCATAAGCGATATCTATCCAGAATCTATGTTTGTCCAAGTTATATGAATAATGAGCTTCCAACTCCACTCCGTAATTTCTAGCTTCACTTATATTTATTGGATTCCATAAGGAACCTCTAGGCACCCACTTTATCATATCGGTAGATTGTATGTAATAAACCGCAGCAGATAGCCCATAATTCTGTTTACTCCATGAGTTTGCTACTTCGAATTGTATACTTTTCTCAGGTTCAATGTCTTCATTTCCACCAGCTGTCCAATACAAATCGTTGAAAGTTGGCACTCTGTAGTTTTTAGCTGCATTAAAATGAACGCTATAACTAGGTGATACCTGGTATTTCGTGTCGAAAGCAAATAGAAAAGGATTGGTAAAACCATTTAAAAATTCTTGACGTAAGTGTATCCCGTAACGCCATTTTTCTGAAAGGTGGTGATTGAACATTAGAATTGCAGCCCCCGTATCGCGATTAGCATCTTCTACATCCGAGCCTTTTCCATCAATATGGTTATACTGAAGTATTCCCGTAAGCTTCATCATAGCATTAAACCGATAAGCCAGACTATAATCCGTCCACCAAGTATTTGACTTGCCATAACTATAGTTCTTACTATTTTTATTTGCATAATAGCGGAACTGCTCAAATAAATGAGCAATTTTTAAACTGCTGGTCCAATTACCTAAATACATTTCCCAATGCAACAAGTTTCTAGTGTTATAGTCTCGATAGCCATCTCTCGCTGGTGCATGTAAAGTTCCTGAGAAATCCCTTTTTCCTTCGTACCAATTACTATGAAAATATAATCTATGATTGTCCTTACGCCAGCCTGCGCTCAATCCTAAACTATAATGATAAAATGCTGCATCAACATTTCGCTTAGATGTTTTAGGATACGGATAGTCATTTTCTGATTGTAGTCCTTCTAAAGAAACATCTAAATAGGAATTCTTTGTGCTTAATAAGCTCCGAATCTGACCATTGTAGGTACTAAAACTTCCAAATCCAAATTTCAATTGATGCTTATTCTCCTGGTCGAATTTTGGACTATTATCCAATAATATACTTCCACCAATCGCTCCACTACCAAAAGGTACACTACCACTTCCACTGCGAATAGTTAGTTTATCGATACTTCCTGTGAGTATGGTATTGAAATCGGTTTGACCGGTAAACATTGAGTTTATCGGTATTCCATTCCATAGTACGGCCGTTTGCGAAGCATTGGTGCCTCTAAAAGAAGGCGAAGAAACCATTCCATGCCCATTTTCTTTAAAATAGATTAGGGAATTGCTTTCTAATAAACTGGTGAACGTTCCGTTAGATCGACTCAAGATAGAATCGGACAACACTTTTTGGGTATACCCTTCAGAATATTCCTTCACGTTTTGGCTCCATAAGGTAACTGGCGCTAACACTTGAATACTATCCAAACTTTGCGCATGCATCCAGGTACTTAGGAAGACGAATAAATATATACAGATATGTCTCATACTCCATGCAACTTTTTTTCCCGAAAGTTGATATACTAGTTTAAGTTACACTCTGGCAGGTCTCCTGGCTTGTCTTTTGTTGCGTACCTTCCCATCCAAAAGTTTTGAACAGTGGTTTTTTGAAGAAGCGCAATAGCTTAGGTTTATAGCTAAGCTGACTTACAGTTGCGGGAACAGCTTCGGATTTTTACCGAATTCCCTTTTAAGGACAATACGTCCACCTAAAATGTGCTGCAAATATAAGGTTTTTTATTCTTCTTGCATGCTACCAATAAAAACTATTATTTTTGCGCTATGAGAAACTTCATGCTTTTTTTCGCTATTCTTTTATTAATCGGGTGTAAATCAGAAACTAAAGAGAAGGTAAAAACTTTACAGACCCAACCTAAAGAAAGTGATATTAAATATGCCACCACCTTCGATGTGCATCATTTTGATGGGTACAAAGAAATTTATATTCACGATTTATGGCCAAATAGCCAGACATCTTTACGCTACTTGCTAATAGAAGATTCCGATAAAGCACCTCGACATACTGAAGCTTACGATGCCGTAGTAAAAGTACCGATAAAAGAAATTGTGGTTACTTCTACTACCCACATTCCTTCGTTGGATATGCTAAACGAAACCGAAACTTTGGTCGGTTTCCCCGATTTAGATTTTATCTCTACCGAATCTGCTAGAGAACGGATCGATGCTGGAAAAGTAATGGGAATTGGAAAAAATGAAGATATAAATGTAGAGCGACTGCTAGAACTAAGCCCAGATGTAATTATAGGTTTTGCAGTAGATGGTCTAGACCCAAAACTACGCACAATTGCCAGAGCAGGTATCCCAGTACTTTATAACAGCGATTGGGTAGAAACCACACCTTTGGGAAAAGCAGAATGGATTAAGTTCTTTGGAGCCTTGTATGGAAAATATGAATTAGCAACAGAGGTATTTGAGCAAGTAGAGCAAGACTATTTAAAAACCAAGGAATTGGCCAAGAAGGCAGTTGACAAACCAACAGTTCTTAGCGGAGCTATGTATAAAGACATTTGGTTTATAGCACAAGGAAATAGCTGGGCTGCCCAATTTATAGCCGATGCCCAAGGCGAGTACCTATGGAAGGATAGCGAGGGTACTGGAAGTATTTCTTTAGGGATGGAAAACGTATTAGAAAAAGCACACGGTGCCGATATATGGCTAAATCCCAGTGCGTTTATCTCTAAATCGGAAATGGATAAAGCAAATAAAGTTTATGCCGAGTTCGATGCCTATAAAACTGGAAACATCTACAGTTATGTACCTAAAATCGGTCCTACAGGAGGAGTGATTTATTTTGAACTAGCCCCAAATAGACCAGACCTTGTATTAAAAGACATGGTACATATTTTCCATCCAGAGCTTTTACCCAATTATACTCCGTATTTTTACACAAAACTAGAATAGTAAATTCATGCAAAATCAGAAATCGTATAGGTTGCATTTTATTGTTTTGAGCATTGCGCTTATAGCGATGTTTCTGGTTAATATTAGTTTAGGACAATCCAAAATTCCCTTATCGGAGATACTATCTAGTTTAATGGGCAATGGATCTTCTAAGCATATTTGGGAGTTTATCGTTATAGAACATCGCCTTCCTAAAGCTATTACGGCTATTATTGCAGGTGGTGGTTTGTCGGTTGCAGGACTTATAATGCAAACTATGTTTCGTAATCCACTTGCCGATCCGTTTGTATTGGGACTAAGCAGTGGTGCAAGTCTGGGAGTAGCCTTACTTTTATTAGGCGCTGGTGCATTTGGGGGAGTTGTTGGTGTGCTACTAACTAGCCAATGGAGTTTAGTATTAGCCGCAGCAGCAGGAACTTTATTGGTACTACTCGCAGTTGTGGCCATAAGTGTTCGAGTAAAAGATACCATGACCCTATTGATTATTGGAATCATGTTTGGAAGTTTTACATCGGCCATAGTGGGAGTTCTTTCTTACATTTCTACCGCAGAGCAATTACAACGTTATATATTTTGGTCTTTTGGAAGTTTAGGCGATATCTCCTGGCAAGGAATACGTATATTAAGCCTATGTTTCGCTTTTGGAATTATTTTAAGCATACTAAGTTGCAAAGCACTAAATGCCCTACTCCTAGGACAGCAATATGCCCAGAGTATGGGATTGAATATTAAACGAACTAACCTTTTATTGGTTGTAGCTACAAGTATCTTGGCCGGAAGTATCACGGCTTTTGCAGGGCCTATAGCTTTTGTTGGATTGGCAGTGCCTCATCTTACAAGACAAATATTCGATACCTCCAACAATTTTATTTTAATGCCTGCAGTATTGCTATATGGAGCAACCCTTTTATTGTTTTGCGATATTATTGCACAAATGCCATTTTCAGATACCACACTTCCTATTAATGCCATTACATCGTTTATAGGTGCGCCTATAGTTATCTGGTTATTAGTACGTAAAAAGAAATTACAGTTTTAGAATATGATAGCGGAGACACCATATAGCATAGAAGTAAAGGATTTAGACATCGGTTATAAAAAACCAAGGTTAAAGTTATTATTGGAAAACTTAAACTTCGGATTAAAATCGGGTAACCTCATCTCAGTTATCGGTGGAAATGGTGTTGGGAAAACTACTTTACTACGTACATTAGCCAAGTTGCAAACCCCTTTAGAAGGAGAAGTTTATATTAATAATAAACCTTTAAGTTCACTTACAAATACTGCTTTAGCAAAAGAAGTTAGTTTGGTTCTTACCAATCCTCCTGCATCTAAAAGCTTAAGCGTTTATGAGTTTATTGCGTTAGGTAGATACCCACACACTAATTGGTTGGGGAGACTTTCTGATATAGATCTTCAAAAGGTAGCTAAAGCCATTCAAGTAACAGAAGTTGAAGGCTTATTAGAATACAAATGTTACCAGCTTAGTGACGGACAGTACCAACGCATTGCTATAGCCCGATCCATTGCACAAGACACCCCTATTATAATATTGGACGAACCTACTACACATTTAGACCTTTACCATCGTGCTTATGTCTTAAAACTATTACAAAATTTAGCACAAAAGCATAACAAAACTATTTTATTCTCCACCCACGAAATAGAACTCGCCCTTCAGTTAAGCGATCAAGTTTTATTACTACAGCCCAAGCAAGTTAAACTAGATACACCTAATAAAATTATTGAGAGTAATTTATTGAATAATCTCTTTCCAGAAGATACTATCTACTTCGATCCCGCTACAAAGCAATTTAAAGCTCGATAAATAAGCATTTGAAGGTAAAAACTATAGCATTCACAATATTTTACTGTAGGTCAATACTTTACAATTAAACCATTCTTACTACGGCTTTAACCCTTGCTATATCAGACAAGAAAGGATTAACCATAATCAACAAACCAACATAAATTAATAAAATCACCAACTTCTCAGTAATCTAACATATTATTACTTGGAGTTACCCTAAACATTTTGTAATTTTATTATAAATCTTCAATACAATAGATTACTACTCAAGCATCCATTTAATTTTTTAAGTTATTATGGATGCTTTTGTAATTACACGAAAATTTAAATATTATAAACCATTAGTAAAATAGCTACCCCCTATTCCTATGATTGTTTTTATTTTTAATTAGATTCTATAGCCAAGTTTCACTTATTTTAATTGGTATTGTTTACCAAATATTGTGTTTACGAGTTCTTCGGATAAATCACCAAAAATTGGTCCATTCGTATACTGATGGTAATCCAATTGGCCGTAACAGAGGTTAACTTCGATTAATATGGGTTGCCCATCTTCGCCAATAGCCACATCCCAAGAGGTAAGTTTTGAAAATCGAATGAAGCCTAGGCTAAAGTTTTTACAAACGTAATACAGGTGTCTAAATTAGGAGTTTTCACATCGCTAAATACTACTCCATTTGGGTGTCGTTCAAACCTAAACCCATTCATATTTTAGGCATATTTTTTTAAGCTCCCACCATCATCAATTCCGTAGAATAAACTAGTATACGGAGTATTATCAACACGGTTACCTCCTACTCCCATTCTTAAAACAGATAACAAAACATGAATCTCCCCTTTATAGAATAGGGCTACAATTCTTAGTGTATTTACACTACTTTCATATAATTTACTGATGGCCGGATGTTGCTTTATAACTTCTTGAACGACATAATCATAAAGTAATTTTAGTATTGCTTTTAAATCTTCTACTCCATCATCGATAGACCAAAATATAATGCCAAGTCCAGTATTTCAGTTTATGCCTTTTTAATAATTATCCCCTTTTGAATAATACATTTTTTCATTAACCTCTTTAAAGGAAATAATTTAATAAGTAGCATTTAAATAACTTTCGCTTACTTTCCATACAATAGTTTTAGGGCGTTGAACATCGTGGAAATAAAAATCGTATAAGTTTTTATCATCAACAGCTTTTATGTCGGCCGCACTATTAAAATCCAAATCCATCTCAGCGAAATATAAATTATCAGGAATATAGCGAGGATCGTAGGTTGAATTGTATCGGTTATAAAGGCTAAGGTAATATGGATTTACTATTATTTTCCCTCAAAAATCAGTTATAAACTTTTTATTCTGAAGATAGTAGCTTTATTGTTAGCGATTTATTCTTAATCTTAAACGTTGTTTCTAGCAAATAACCTTCTGGGAAGATTAATTCTTAGGGAGTCCAATTAATCAAAAGCTCTTAATAAGGTGACCCTTCATAACTCATCAATTTATAGATATTTTAATTTAATCATGCTTTTTGCATATAATTAAGACAGGGTTATTTAACATGTTCTATATTTGTAGGCATGCAATTAGAAAAAATCGCTGTATTTATTAACAAATAAAATATTTCAATTTTGAAAATAACACGTTTACTATTACTTGCTGGTATCTTAGCTTTTGGAGCTAGTTGTGCGAGCATCTCAAATAAAAACAACATGGAAAAAGAAGTTAGTTCCATTCAAGATCTAAACAAATTAGCCAAACCTAGCCATGATACTTCCATGTATCCACAAGCTAGAAAAGGAGAGGAACGCATCATCATCAACCTACCTACTTTAAAAAATGAGGAGGATTATGAGGTCGAACTGCTTATTGGAAGATGGGAAGAAGTCGATTGTAACCACCACTCTTTAATGGGAGAACTTAAAAAAGAAACTGCGGAAGGATGGGGATACGACTATTATCTGTTCGAAACGAACGGAAACATGATAAGCACACGAATGGCTTGTCCAGATCAAAAATTGGAGAAAAAGCTAATCAACGCAAAAGCAAAGAAAGTTCGCTATAATAGCAAACTCCCAATCGTTGTAATCATACCAGAAGGCTATAAAGTGAGTTATAAGCTATGGAACAGCCTTGGAATGATTACGGTTGACACGAAGTAGTACTATATTAAAAAACATTCTAAATGCAACCATGATAATATTGTGGTTGCTTTACTATTTAGAGGTTGTGAAGTACAGCAGCCATTTTCTTACTAACGGCCTCTCTGCTATAAGTAGCTATGCCATTTGATTGCACTTGAATGGTACCCGTTCTATAAATCAGGTATTGTCGTTCTAAATAGCTATAAATAGCATTGAATTTCTGATAGCTGTAATAAACTCCAGCATTGGTTTCTTTTAAAACAGGCTCTATGGCACCACCCTCGGGTCCTAATGCCAAAATAGGACGCTTGGCAGCCATATATTCAAAGAGTTTTCCTGGTAATATCACTTTGGTTTCTTCCTTGTCCATTTCCAATAGTAGTAGAATCTGACTGGCGTGTTGTAATCGAATTGCTTCTGTATGGGAAATATACCCTAGATTCTGCACATAATTTTCTAATCCTGCATCAGCAATACTTGTTAATACCTCTTCACTTACTACGCCTGCTAGGGTGATTTGTAAATCTTCTTTTAAGCTTGGATAAACAATTATTAAATCGGCTAGCGCCTTCCATAGTAGCTTTGGATTTCTGTCGCTCAACAAAGAGCCTATGTGGGCAATTGAGAACTTAGTGTCTAAAGGAATGGGGTCTTTAGGTAATTGCTCAGCATCATAACCATTGGTAACAACATAGATAGATTTGTTCGTGAGTTTTTTAAACTCCTCTTGTGTTAAATTACTAGTAACCGTAATGCAATCAGCTGCAGCCAAAACCTCTTTCTCTAATTCTTTATGCTTTTTTATAGCCCGTTTACCCAAAGGCAATTGAGCGAAATAATGAATGGTAGTCCACGGATCTCGGAAGTCAGCAAGCCACTTCACCCCGATTTCCTTTTGCAGTTGCAAGCCTATTAGGTGTAAGCTATGAGGAGGACCTGAAGTTATTAATGTATTTATATGATTCTCTTTACAATACTTTTTTAAATATGCGATCGATGGTTTTACCCAGCCAACTCGGGCATCGGGAATGAAAAAATTTGCTCGAATATAGAGCATGCATCGGGTAGCGAAAGAAGCTTTTCTTGAAGGAAGAATCCCCGACTGCAATTGCTTGGTTTTATTACTAAATAGCTTTTTAGCAAAAGAACCAGGTTCGCGAATAGGCTGCTTTATAATCGTAATTCCCTCAGGAACTTGGTTCTGCAAATTCTCATCTACTATAGGATATGCAGGGTTTTCTGGAATATACACTATAGGTTCAATACCAAACTGTGGTAAATATGAAACAAATTTTAGCCAACGTTGTACACCTGGTCCGCCGGCTGGTGGCCAATAATAGGTTACAATTAGAACTTTCTTATCTCCTTCTTTAGTGATCATCTTACTATTACACAGCTTTATTCTTACGGTAATATCCTATGATCAATCCTAAGCTCAACAATCCAAAGAGGATGCTACTAGCTAAACTTATATTAGTTCCAGTCTTTACTACTTCTGGATCGAACACAAATCGGATTTCAAATTCCCCTGCATCTAACGACATTCCACGAAGCAAATAATTTATTTTAAAGTATTCTGCAGGTTCACCGTCTACATACACTTTCCAACCATATGGATAATACTGTTCAGAAAACACTGCCACTTGAGGAGAATCAGAAGCATAGCTATACACTAACTCATTAGACTTTTCACTAATCAAATCAATGTGAGCATCTTTATCACGACTATTCCATTTCATAATCGGCTCTATCTTTTCTCTAATTTGACTTTGAACAACAGCATATTTCTTGTTTTGTAAGGTGTCTAATGCTAAGATTTCTTTATCTGCATTGTCTACATAAAACACATCATCTACAAACCATGCATTTCCATTGGCAAATGGGTTTCGCTGTGCGATAGCTCCCGAGTTTTCTTGGCTGACAATGATATATTTCACGTTAAGCATATTTAAAATGCCCATGTGATTATCTTCTTTCAGATAGAAATCATAAATTTCTTGCATACGCTTTGGCTTAGCAGCGTGGTAGCCGCCAATAGAGTTATGGAAGTAACTCGCGTGGGTACTGTTAAACGCGTTTCTTGTTAAATCGAAAACTCTAAAGTGTCCCTCATCTTTTAATATTTCCATATCCGCTCCATCCTTTTGATAAGGCTGGTTCATAACCGAAGCAGGTACAAAATCGTCATTGTTTACATAACGTCTGTCTACCCCTACCAAATCGATAAGTATAAGCACACAAACAAGGCTGGTAATCCATGTAATTTTGGATTGCCTTTTTAGATACACAAACAACACAGCAGCTGTTAGTAACACTAAAATTAGTGAACGTATTGTGTCGGAACTCATCAATGCTGCACGATCTTCACGAAGCGCCATCACTAAATCAGGACCTATTTCTTGCATGAAATAGCCGTCCATTGGACTTACAAAAGAGAAGATGGTATTCTTAAAAGCTAGAAATAGCAGAAGGATTCCTCCAACAATTCCTGTGGAATAAAACAGGGATTTCTTGCGTTCTTCCTCGGTATAATTCTCATTATAGAAAAACTCGTATAAGCCCAATATGGCCATCACTGGCAAGAGTAATTCTAGAAGCACCTGAATTGACGATACCGCACGGAACTTATTGTACATTGGGACGTAGTTGATAAAGAAATCAGTAAGCAAAGAAAAGTTCTTTCCCCATGATAAAAACAAGCTTAGCAAGAATCCAGCCACTAGCCATCGTCTGCGAACGCCTTTTACTAAGAACAGGGAAAGCACGGCTAAGAAAATTACTATGGCACCTACATAGGCAGGTGCTGCCACAATTGGTTGGTCACCCCAATATACTGGTAGGTTCCTACTAAACTGTTCGGCTTGTATTTTCGGAACTCCCTGCAGGGTTAAAAACTCAACTACATGAGAGTCTTTTGGTAGACCTTCGGAAGTACCACCTCCCATTAATCTTGGGACTAATAAGTTGAAACTCTCTAACTTTCCATAGCTATATTCAGTGATATATTCATAGTCCAATCCAGAACTGCCATCGCGCGGAATACCTTCCTTAGTCAAGCTTAACTCACTCTTTCCACGAGTCGATTCCTTGGCGTATTCTTGGGTAGCCAAAATATTGGTTGCATTCATTCCTAATGCCAACACAACAGCTACAGCACTAACGCCAATGGCTTTGAAAAATGGCACTAGTGTTTTATCTTTTATGGCTTGAAGCAGATATACTACACCCAAGCATAATACCAGTAACAATAGATAATAAGTCATCTGGAAGTGATTCGCCACCAAATGCAATCCCATCCCCAATCCGGTAACGATAAAACTGAGAATATATCGCCGTTGCATCCCTAGCAAAATACCGCTGAGCACAACAGGCATATAGGCCACGGCGTGGGCTTTGGCATTGTGCCCCACTCCAAGTATTATAATTAGGTAAGTGGAAAAGCCAAATGCCATTGCTCCTAAAAAAGCCAACCTATAATTGACTTTAAGTACTAACAATAAAATATAAATACCAATAAAGTACAAAAACAGATAATCTGCTGGTCTAGGTAGAAAGCGTAAAGTTTGGTCTAATTTTTTAATGTAATTATGTGCGTAGAGCGCTCCTAGTTGATAGGTTGGCATCCCACCAAAAGCAGCATTGGTCCAATAGGTTTCATCGTTATTAAGCCTGGCGTGTTCTTTTTGTTGTTCCGCCATCCCGATGTATTGAACAATATCGCTTTGGTAAATTACTTTACCTTCTAATACCGGGCTAAAGTAAGTTAGGGATACACCAATAAATAATAATAAAACAACAAAATGGGGTAATAATCTTCTAAGTATAGGTTGCATATTAAAAATGATATAAACTTGTAAACTTATGTTGCTTCATAAAATGGTTTTATTCTATTTCTTCGTAATCTACATACTCCCCTAGTTTGGAGGTATCTCCTTTTTTCCTCTCCGTGTTAGGCATTTTGTCTATAATGACCTCACCCTCTTTTTGTTTTCTAGATCTTTTTTGTTCAGGTGGTGGATTAAATCCCATAGAAGCATTCATCTTTCGCTCTAATTTACGCATAATATATCGCATGATGTAGGGGCGTGCGAATCGAAAAATAATACGCAAGGCCAATAAGACCAGAATAATTATTAAAATTGTTTTCAAAAAGTGGTGTTTTTTGCGTTAATGCTATAATCGCCCAAATCTACAAATAGTATCTAAAAATTCAGTGTGCCTAGTCATAATAATAAACTAATTACCCTATATTTGACTAAAACCCTATAATATGAGATTGAGTATCCGCATTATTTTCTTGTTCCTTTTCTTAATTGGCCCACAGGCTTTCTCACAATATACCGACTTAATAAATACCAATAGACCTGGACTTTCGCAAGGGGCATTTTCCGTAGGTAGGGATGTATATCAATTAGAACTAGGATTTGGTTATGGGAAAGAAAAGCATAATTTATTGGAAACAAAAACCACGGGAATGTTTGCCGAATATGCTCTTCGCGTAGGTTTAATTACCGAAGAGTTAGAATTCAACCTAACCGGATCGTTCCTAAATCACGATATAGAATATTATAATTTAGGTTACTCTCATGAGCTAAGTAATTTTAAAAGCAATACATTAGGTGTGAAATATCTGATATATGATCCCTATATAAAGCGGGTGTTAGAGGGGCCAAACCTTTACAGTTGGCGTAAAAACAATCGATTTCAACTAGAAGACTTAATTCCGGCCATATCTTTTTATGCTGGTGCAAACTTTGATACAGCTGACAACCCTTTCATTTATGAAGATAAGTTTACAGTAAGCCCAAAGCTTATGATTATAACGCAAAACAACTGGATTGGTGGCTGGGTGTTTGTCACCAATTTAATCGCTGATAGAATGACTACAGAGTTTCCATCGTACGAATATATACTTACCCTAACCCGAACTATGCGTACCGGTACTTCGGTGTTCATAGAAAATCACGGTATTTTCAGCGACTTCTACGCCGACCAAATCTTGCGTTTTGGAGTTGCACAATTAATAAATCCCAATTTACACATAGATGCATCTTTACAAGTAAACTTCAAAGACACTCCTACTAAAACCTATGGTAGAATTGGTTTGGCTTACCGATTAGATCGACATAGCGAAGATGATTATATAGAGGAGAAAAAGTCGCTTTTTGGCGCTGGTAACAAACTTAAAAAAGAACGAAAGCGTAAAAACAAACAACAGCGAATGCAGCGTCAAGTGGAAGAATCTTCATTTTAAGCACGGACATTCAAATTTATCCAGCAAAAACCACTACTAATTCTTTAAAAGTTTAGAATATTTTTAAATAGGGGCTCTATCCCAAAAGTTGTATTATAAATGTTCTACAGACTTATCGATAGGTTTACGAACTTTTTCTAAACTAGCAAAAAAATCTTGGTCGGAACGCTTCCCTATAGGTAGTAGTAATACAGAAGCTAAGTTTCGTTTTTGTAGCTCAAGAATTGTATCAACACGCTCAGCGTCAAACCCTTCCATAGGCGAACTATCTATTCCTTCAGATGCACAGAAAGTCAAAACATTCCCCATCGTTAAATAAGCTTGATTGGTAGCCCAACTTTTAACTTTATCCTTATCGTATGCCTCAAACATTTCGATTAGACGCTTTCGATATGGTTTTAAAATGCTTGGATCGGTACTGCGAATCTTTTCTTCTCTATTAAAATAGTCGTGAATATACTCAGGAGTAATTTCGGTTTTAATACAAAAAACCAACACATGCGATGCTGTTCTAACTTGATTTTGTCCCCAGCTTGCTTCGGTTAATTGCTCTTTTAAACCTTTATCTTTTACTACAAATAATTTTACTGGCTGTAATCCAAAAGAAGTTGCAGTAAGATTAAATGCCTCCACTATTCTATCGATTTGCTCCTTAGAAAGGGTAATTTCTGGATCAAATGTCTTTGTAGCGTAGCGCCAGCTTAAAGCTTTTAGCAAATCTTTCTTCATAATACGTTTCGTCTATTTTAATATGGCAAAATTACAACTTTTATAGGAGATTACACAAGAGCTATTTAATATGCCCTGCCTATCTTTTGCTATTTTAAGTTGCATCTAAACCCAATTTTGCAATTTAAAATACATTACTTTGCTAATTGAATATCTGCATAGTAAAATCTCGATGCCCAATTAGACTGTGAATCGTTATTGAAACAATTGTCATCGGCATCCTCATTTTGTCCAAAACTTCTCTCCACAATATTATGGATAGTATAAGCTATTGGTTTTGTAAAAACAGGCCCGTCAAACACAAAAGTATGGTATTCACCATTTTCACCACTCCAATCAACGCCCTTTGGAAGGTCTTTAAGGAAATCTTTATCGATAATACGCCCTACCCAATCTTTAGAAATTTTATCGGCTTGTACTGCAACAACCACTGCTTTAAACCCAAGCTCTATAAAATCCTCCATGACAGTTTTCGTATCACGTCCCCATAATGGAAAGACATATTTCATCCCAATTCTATCCAATTCATTCTCGCGATATTCTTTTAAATCTTCTAATAGAATATCGCCAAAGGCAGCCGTATCAAAGCCTTTTTCCAATAACGATCGATATACCTTTTCCATCTGAGCATTATAGGATTTTAAGGATAAGTCTGGTTGTAAATACACCTGCTGAATAGGTATTTCAATGCTTTTCTCTTGCGCTAAAAGTAATTCAGCTGAGATTCCGTGCATACTAACATGTTGAGTTTCTGCATTAACCGTAGTTAATAGTTTGGTGACAGGTTGCTTTTTTAGTAGGTAATACAAACTTAAGGCACTGTCTTTACCAGAGCTCCAATGAAGAAACGTTTTAGACATAATCTGATTTTAGTAAGGCCTGAACCGCAAGGTCGTAAGATTGCATTCCGAAACCAACAATTATCCCAGTAACATGTGGTGATAAGTAAGACCTATGTCGATACGGCTCTCTTGCAAAAGTATTGCTCATATGCACCTCTATAACTGGAATTTCCAAAGAACGTACTGCATCGGATATGGCCACGGAAGTGTGTGTATAAGCTGCTGCATTGAGAACAATACCATCTACCTCTTCATTAGCTGCCTGTAAATAATCGATTAGAGCGCCTTCACCGTTAGACTGATAATATACAAACTGAACCTGTGGATAAGTCTTCTCTAAGCTGTTTAGTAAATCTTGAAAAGTTTCTGTTCCGTATATTTCCGGTTCCCGTTCGCCGACTTTATTAAGGTTCGGACCATTTATAATAGCTATCTTCATAATGGTAAAGATAAAAAATACAGTGGGAATATACTTTATTTTGTATTGCAGATTTTTGTTTCAGAATTTAGAAAATTGGTTTTGTTTATTAACCACTTGAATTTGGCTGTTACGTGTCGGTTATTTAATATCTTTACGTCGATATTTAAGTAGGTGTACATCCATGATATCCTCATAGTTACTCCTTGAATCAATAAGGCTTTTTTAGGATGAATAAATATGTTTTAGCTGCTGTCACAGCTTTTTTCATTTGGGGTTTCTTCAGTATACCACTACGTCCGTTACAGGAGTACAGCTCTGTAAGCATTCTCTTATTTCGGGTAATTTTCAGTATTCTTCTATTGATTATCTACGTAGCTACGCGTACTAATTACCTGCGAGAAATAAAATCCGATTGGGAAAAGCTACCGAAAGTTGCAAAGAAAAAACAAACTCTCTACATCATTTTAAACGGTGCTTTTTTAAGTCTTAATTGGCTGTCTTTTATTTACACTGTGAACCATGTAAGTGTTCGTGCTACCTCATTAGCCTATTTAATTGCCCCTATTCTCACTGCATTCCTAGCAGTTTGGTTGCTAAAAGAAAAGCTACACTCTTGGCAGTGGGGCAGCATCCTTATAAGTGTATTAGCCTGCATTCTGCTGGCCTATGATACCCCATTCGATGCTTTAGCAGCCCTCTTTGTTGGCTTTACCTTTGCAATTTATCTAGTTATTCAGAAAAAGATTTTCATAAAACGTAGTACTCCATTACTCCTCATGCAATTGCTTATCGCCTTACCTGGAATTTTAGTTTACATATGGAGTCAAAAAGAAGGGTTTATTTTTCCCACAGACACCAATTTTTATATTCTATTGGTAGTAATAGCTGTTTTCTTCACCATCATTCCGTTACTGCTAAATATCTATGCACTCAAAGGTGCTAGCTCCGCAACGGTAGGCATGCTGATAAATATCAATCCAATAATTATTTTCTTGCTATCTGTGTTTTATTGGAAGGAGGTTATTCAAAATATTCAAGTAATTGCATTCCTACTGATTTTTGCAGCTGTGGTTTTGTTTAACCATCACCTGTTTTATAGAAAAAAAAGAGGTGAGTTGAATCCTATTTCAAACTCGAAAGATTAGTTTGAACGTATTTACAGCTAAAATTCTTCTTACTTCTAGGGTCTAATCTTGAGTTAAAGCAGTGGGTAATAAGATACATTCTCTAACTATGCAACACTTGTTAGAATCGACTCTGTCACTATTTTAATTCTAAAACTACTATTAATTTCTTACAGATTCAGAATTAAAAAAGCTACCATACCACTTAAAAATATCATACCGTAGCCGAAGTATACCATTTTTCTTAACTCCTTGCTTCCAGCATACAAAGCTATACCTATTTTAATAATGGTATTGGATAGCGTTCCTAAAATAATAGCATTACTTGCTATTAAAAAGGTTAAGGATTCTCCTGCTAATTGCGTAAGTGAAATTGTAATCGCATTAACATCGGTTAAAGAAGCGATTGCCGAGGTTAAGTAAATACCTTTATCTCCAAATTGTTCTTGAGAGAAGCTGATAAACAAGAGAACCCCCATATACACAAACGCAAAAAATACAGCTGTACGTAAATTCAGTGGTTTTCCTAGAGGTATTTCTTCTACACCCTCCTGTTTATTATGTTGCTTTTTAGCTTTGTAATTATAATAGTAAGTACATCCCAAAGAAGTAAGTATAACAATAGAAATAGGGAGAAGAATGTCTTTTAGTAAAGGGGGATTAAAAACAAAGACCCAAGCCAATACTCGAATCATCATAATTGCAGAAGCTGCCATAATCGCTACCATACAATTATATACTAACGAGGGGTGTTCCTTACTTTTCTTTGAGAAAATCCAAGTAATCATAGTGGAAGAAACTAAGCCACCAACTATACCAGTCAACAAAATGCCGTAATTCTTTCCGAATACGCGCATCAATATATAGCCTATAAAACTTAAACCTGAAGTAAGTAAAACGATTAATCCAACCTCTCTTAAATTGATTACATCGTACGGGTCTATAGTATAATTTGGTAGAAAAGGGAATATTAATAAGGCTATAACGCCAAATCGGATAACAGCTACAAGCTCCTCGGTAGTGATTGTTCCTATAAACCTATGCAACCTTATTTTGGAAGAGAGTAATCCTACAACAATCATGGTGATTGCTAAGCTTATTTCCATAAAACCTAGGAATGTAAGAATTCCTAAGAAAAATGAGATGATTACCGATAACTCGGTAGTACCTCCCGCATCGTCCTTGTGGACAATAAAATAAGAAAAGCTAACTAAACCAAAGAGCCCCATTAAACTCACAATTAAAATCCATGGACTTAACAGATAGTAGAACATCATGGTTAGAAAAGAGTAAAGCACTACCAATATAATAGTTCTAATTCCTGCGAAAGGCTTAATAGTCTTAGTTAAAGCCGCATGTTCTCTTTCTAAACCTATCAAAAACCCAATCCCAAGACCTACAGCTAAGCGGATTAAAAAATCCATCTGCGTCAACTGGAAACTCTCATGATCAATTAATAACTCTTCCATAAGTTTTTGAAATTAGCATAAATTCCTATGTAAATATACTCAAGAATAGTATCAAAGCTAAACGCTTTTAATAAAAGGATGCTTTTCTCATTTCCCTTATCATTCAGCACAAAACTAAAGATACTTTTCTACTCAAAAACGGATAAATTTCTAACAAAAAAACTTCCCCTACATAGTCATTATCTATATAGGGAAAGTCCTTAAAATATACTGCTATTTTGAGTTTAAACTCCTATTGCATTGAGTTTAAATATTTATACAAATCACTATCGGTAGACAGAATGATAGAAGTTTTATCATCGAAAGTTTTTTCGAAAGTCTCCATCGATTTCAAGAAAGCATAGAGTTTTCTAGCTTCGGCCGATTGGTTATAAGCTTCGGCATATATAGCTGCTGCTTCGGCATCTGCTCTACCTTTTATCCGTTCAGCTTCTTCAAAAGCTTTAGATTGTATGGTTTTCAGGTCTCGGACCTTTTGTCCATTAATTTTAGATGCTTCTCCTTGTCCTTCGGATCGGAATTTATCTGCAATACGGTAACGCTCACTGTTCATTCGCTTAAATACATTTTCACGAACATCGGGCACATAGTTCAGCCTCTTTATTTTAAAATCTAGAATTTCGATTCCCAAATCGGAAGCTCTTTCATTGGCCGTCTTTAATATCATTTTTTCAATTCGTTGACGTCCTATCTTTATATCAATCAGCGTATCCGATGATGGCTCGGTAAGTGTATCCGTTACTCTTGCCGTTCTATTGCTGTTTCTAACCGCCTCTACCAAATCGTGATTGGCGATATAATCTCGTGTTTCTCCATCTAGAATATCATTTATTCTTGACTTTGCTCCCCTTTCGTTAGTAAGTCTTTTATAAAACTGAAGTGGATCGGTAATTTGCCAACGTGCATAGGTATCGATAAAGATAAACTTCTTGTCTTTTGTAGGAATTTGATTTGCATCACCATCCCATTCTAAATAGCGTTTATCAAAGAAATTGGCATTTTGAATAAACGGTACTTTAAAGTTGATTCCTGGCGTGGTCACCGCTTCGCCAATAGGCCTACCAAACTGAGTAATCACCACCTGTTGCTTTTCATCGACTATATAGGCACTAGAAAGTACTACTATAAGAAGCAGTATAACTATTATTCCTGGTATTAATATTTTTTTCTTCGACATCTCTTAGTTTTGTTTTGGTGTATTATTCTGCATTTGCATCTGCAAAAGTGGCAATACGTTGTTACCATTCTCATCGGTAATAATCTTATTCCCTAACTTAGGCAAGACTTTATTCATCGTTTCTAAATAAATTCTTCTTCTAGTTACCTCAGGTGCTTTAATATACTCCTTGTATAAATCATTAAATCTAGATACCTCTCCTTGTGCGTTATTTACTCTCTCTGCTGCGTATCCTTCGGCTTTCTGAATAGTCTCTTGTGCTTGCCCTCTTGCTCTTGGTACAACTTTATTGTATTCGGACTCCGCCTCGTTAATCAAAGTAGCTCTTTCCTGCTGCGCTTGGTTTACCGCATTAAAAGCAGCCTTTACAGCATCTGGTGGATTAACATCCTGTAAAACCACTTGGTCAACTTTAATACCTAAAGAATACTCGTTGCTTAATTCTTGAACGATAACATGTACCCTATTAGCAATTTCAGTCCTTCCCACAGTCAATACCTCGTTTACCGTACGGTCGCCAACTACCAAACGCATAGCTGCCTCTGACATATAGCGTAAGGTTATTTCTGGATTTTTTACTTTAAATAAGAAATTATAAGGGTCTTCAATTCGGTATTGTACCACCCACTCTACATCGGCAAGGTTTAAATCGCCTGTGAGCATTTGGGACTCATCTTGCATGTTACCTTTGCTATAACTAGTTTTTAGACCTCGTGTATCGGTGGTCCTAAAACCAAACTCCAGCTTTTGCTGACGCTCTACAGGTACCTTATATACGGTTTCAGCAAAAGGTATTTTAAAATTAAGACCTGGGTCTACTGTTCGTACAAACTTTCCGAACCTTGTGATGACACCTAGCTCTTCAGGCTCGACCTGAAAGAAAGAGCCTAGGGCTACAATCAAGGCTAATGCGCCAACAATAACAATCTTTCTGTATTGCTTCAGCATATTTCCAAGATTTTGTAAGGGTTCTGGAACATCAAACCCCTCATTCGCATTGTAGTTCATGTATGACTTTTTAAACAATTAATGAAGTGAAACTGCTTTTTTAAGCTTGCTTTCTAAAGTGCAAAAATACGAATATTAGACTGGGTTCCCATTGGGTTTCTTAAAAAATGCAAAAGTGCTCATAAAACCGTGTTAGTCGTTTATTACCGATAAACACATTGCATTTAACACAAAGCGAGTTTAAGAAGCGTTTATAAAGCTTACAATATAAGTTTAGCAGATAATTACTGATTTGTAGAAACAAAAAACCAACGGGAAGCCGTTGGTTTTGATTTTGTAGCGAGAGGGGGAGTTGAACCCCCGACCTCAGGGTTATGAATCCTGCGCTCTAACCACCTGAGCTATCTCGCCATAGAATTCGTAGTCGGTGCTTATATTGCTAAAAGCTTTACAAGACTTATCCTTATTTTGCGATGGCAAATATAGAAACAAAAATCTATCTCACAAACATTTTTATAAAGAATAATTCAAAGTTTTCTTTGCAGCTCTTTTTTACATTGGAACTCGCTTAGCTAGTACTATAGCTAACACTTTGAAAGTTAATTCACTATACCAGTCGCTTTTTAATTTGAGCTAAAAAACGACTGGTTATTTTTCTTTAAAAGAATTTTATTTTTTACTCAATTGTGCCAATAACTCCTCGAAGCTTAAACTGGATTGTTCGCCAGTAGCCATATTACGTACCGTATAGCTAGACGCTTCAATTTCTTTACTTCCGCATAGAACCACATATGGAATATTTTTTCTATCGGCATAAGTCATTTGTCTACCCATCCTTCCGGCATCTGGATACATTTCTGTTCTAATTCCATTACGACGTAGTTTGGTAACCGCTTGCATGGAATAGGCCGCTTCTTTCTCTCCAAAATTTATAAATAACACTTCGGTACCTTTCACTACTGCATCAGGGAATAATCCCATTTCCTCTAAAACTAAATATATTCGATCTAATCCAAAGGAGATTCCTACCCCGCTCATGTCTTTCATTCCGAATATTCCTGTAAGGTCATCATAGCGACCTCCACCGCCAATACTTCCAAGGTTTATTTCTTTAGGAGCAGCTACTTCATAAATAATTCCTGTATAGTAGTCTAAGCCTCTAGCCAAAGTAATATTTACCTCTAAAACAGCCTTATTAAGCCCAATAGCTGCAACTTGGTCTACCACATACTCTAATTCTTTTACGCCCTCTAGCCCTATCTCTGAATCCTTTAGCAAGTCACGCAATACCTCTAAGTCTTCTTCTGCAGTTCTACCGGTAATAAAGAGTGGCTGAATAGTATGAATGGCTGCTTCGCTTATTCCACGCTCTAGCATCTCTTTCTTAACTCCTTCTTCCCCTATCTTATCTAATTTATCTAAAGATACCGTGAAGTCAATCAACTTGTCCTCTGCGCCAATTACCTCAGCTATACCACTAAGAATCTTTCTATTGTTGATTTGGATTCGCACTGGGATACCTAATTCACTGAATGCAGCATCGTATAGTTGTACAAACTCCACTTCTTGCCATAGGGATTTAGAACCAATTACATCAGCATCGCATTGATAGAACTCTCTATACCTGCCTTTCTGAGGCCTATCGGCACGCCATACAGGCTGCATTTGATATCGTTTAAATGGAAATGCTAAATCGTTTTGATTTTGTACTACATAGCGTGCAAATGGCACGGTTAAATCATAGCGAAGGGCTTTATCAACGATGCTTGCGCTTATTTTATTCAGATCTTTTTCCTGATAAGCTTTTTCGTCCACTCTTCGTAGAAAATCACCACTGCGCAGAATCTTAAATATTAAACGATCGCCTTCCTCTCCATATTTTCCTAATAAAGTTTCGCTGTTTTCGAACGAAGGCGTTTCAATAGGTTCATATCCAAATCGGATAAACCATTTCTGAATGGTTTGCATGATATAATTCCTCTTCGCAACTTCTTCCGAATTAAAATCTCTAGTTCCTTTTGCTAATCTTGGTTGTATACGCACGTTAAAAAATATTTTTTACTATCAATATGGACTCTTTCAAAAAATGATTTTTAAGCATTTAACCGCTCTATAAATCGGATGCAAATATACTACAATTCGTGGCCTTTACTCCCTTTAGGCCTATGAAAAAATAGCATCACCCAATGCATTCCTTCGGAATTTAGCCTATAATTTCTATGAAACCCCTTCTATTATTCAAGACTAAAGCGAGTGTTTTTATTGACTTCCTGTTAACAAACCTTTACATCAGAAAGAAGTATATAACCACCTGAAAATAAGCCAAATAATAAAAACACAGTTAAAACCACCCTCTTTTATTAACATCTAAATATAAATATAAACCAAAGCAATAGATAAGCCATGCTAACCCACTAATTACCAAGCAGTAACAAAACATACTTATTCAGAAATAAACCTCTAAATCCTATTTTACAACTGACAACCTGACACCACCCTATTTTTGGTTATATTTACTATAAAACCATCTCTATTTTAGTATAATGGAAAAGGGAAATTAAAAAGCCTTAGAATGATGTAACAAATCATTACCCACCCCTACTAATAGAGTAACAATTTCGAAATGCTATGCTAAATATTTTTCGTGAATTGGTGGGAATGGCCCTCCAATCTATCCGATCTCAAGCTCTACGCACTACATTAACCATTGCCATAATCGGTATTGGAATTTGGGCGTTGGTTGGAATATTCGGAGCGATTCACGCCATTCAGAACAGTATTTTAGACTCCTTTAGCTCTATGGGTGCTAATACTTTTTCCATCACCCGATTTGATTCAGAAACCAGATTAAGCGGCGACCGAAAGGTGAATCCTATTATCACCTTCCGAGATGCGCAGAATTTTATGGATAATTACGACGTAGCCGATGCTCGTACCTCTTTCTCTTTTACTGGTACTGGAAATGCAGAAGTTAGATATGAGAATAAAAAAACGGAACCAGAGATAAGTGTAATAGGAATAAACGAGAACTATTTGATTAACTCCGGATTAGAACTAGAGCTTGGACGTGATCTAAATTCATTTGACGTTCAAAACAACCAAACGGTATGTATAATCGGCGCTGACTTAGCAAAAAGTCTTTTCGATAATACTATAGAACCTATTAATAAGGTTATCCATGTACGGGGTATGCGACTTACGGTGGTTGGTGTTCTAAAATCAAAAGGTGGCAGTTTCTTTGGAAATAAAGACTACAACTTGCTTATGCCTATTAACCTTGCTAGAGGAATGTACACCAATCCTGATATAAATTACACTATCAGTGTTTACATGCCCGATAATAACATGCTAAACCAGGGAATGGATCAGGCCATATACACCATGCGAAATGTACGTGGATTAACACCTAGAGATGAAAACAACTTTGGTGTACGTAAGAGCGATGAGTTCTTGCGAATCCTTAGTGAAAATACGCTTGTTTTACGAATAGCTGGAACTGCCATAAGCATTATCACCATTCTAGGATCGTCCATAGCACTAATGAACATAATGTTGGTATCGGTTAGTGAGCGAACTAGAGAAATTGGTGTACGGAAATCCCTTGGTGCTAAAAGACGGCATATCTTTCAACAGTTTTTCATAGAAACCCTAGTAATAAGCCAGCTAGGTTGTTTATTAGGCATTATTATGGGGGTAGCTACAGCAATGATTTTTGCAAGCTTATTTGACTTTGCCATGGTCATACCATGGGGTGTTATAATCGTAGCAATCATTATTGCATTAGTAACCGCTTTATTAGCTGGTACTTATCCTGCTAAGAAAGCAGCAAGTTTAGATCCGGTTGAGAGTTTACGATACGAGTGATTCTTCGATAGCGCGATATAGAATTCCTTTCGATATTTCGGCGCCCTTACGAATGAGTGCAAAAACATCTTGTAATCTATCTTCGCCAAACTGCTTAGAACCACGTCGAATTTGTACGCTATCGCTAAGCATATTATCCTTCAACCACATAAACCCTTCCTTGGTAGTAACATCAATGTTTTTGTCAAGAATTTGAATGATAATGGTATGCATTGCCTCCTCGCCTATGTGAAATAGGAATAAGTAATTGGGTGCAATATTTTCTAAGTATGTGACTTTTTCTAACACACGTTCCCAAATCATATCACTAAACAAGTCCAACTGTTCTTCGGCCAAAGTCGGATTATCTACCACGATTTTCATCCACATATCCTTATCTATGGATTGTGTTGCTAGAAATGTGGCAAATTCTTCATGTAACTCATCTAATTGCTCCTTAGTCAATCTCTCATATTTCATAACTTCTGGCTTTCTGTTTCTGATTTGTCCTGTAATTTCATGCAAAAATACGGAATTTTCTATATTTCGAATTCCAAAAATCCAATCCACTTAATATTTAAATGAATACAGCCCACCAAAGTCCAAACTATTCTTCTTATTTTTGATTGGAACACAACTTTACATCTTATGAAAAATAATGATCTTAGAAATTTGACCGACATAGAGCAACCTCTAGACCACGTAAAGTTTTCTCAACATTCCGATGATGAGCTTCGTTTGGCAAACATCATTTTATTACGACAAGCTGTTCGAGAATCCCATAGAATTCGTAAACGCGTATCCTATACTCTAGTCTTGGTGCTTATCCTAATCCTAGCTCTTGCATTGGTTGTATTGAATGAATCAATTCTTTAAGCAAAACACGTATACCATAAATAGCTCAAAAAGTCTGTTTATAGAGTGTAGCTCCCCTTCTTACTTCTCTCCGATAGAAACTCACATACTTTATTCAATCCATTGCATAGAAATTGTTTACACAGTAGTTTAATCAAAAATAGAATCAGCATTTACTTAATTCGAATTCTAACAACTACAATGTAAAAGCTGTGTGCAACCTACTTTTAACCTTTACAAAATAAAAAAGTAGCCATTACCAGTGCAACAGCTACTTTAAAGGGATGTGAATTAAGTATTTCCTTTATAAAAATGAATACCCGATGGATAAAGTAAACACACTATTTTTAGCTGATGGACCACCAGAATTAGATTTAATCGCATCACTAAACCCAAAGTTATAGCGACCATCTAAACGAATCCCAAACGGTAAATCCAAACCTACCCCAACTAGACCCGATACATCAAAATCGTTGGACTCTGCAATTTCATTAAACACCTTACCGATATTATCGTTCACAACAAATCCAAACTGAGGACCTACCTGCAAGTTAAGTCCTTGAATCAGATAGTACTTAAGCATAACCGGAACATTTACATAATCCAATTCTATTTTCTCATGATTGAATTTAGCTCCCTGTTGGGAGTAAAGTAGCTCCGGTTGAATTGCTACATTACCCATTCGAATAGCAGCAAATGCACCGATTTGAAAACCAGTCTTATTTGACAAATCTGCACCTTTAACATCTGAAAACTCAGCAAAGTTGGCTCCTACCTTCAATCCTAAATCCAATTCTTGAGCAGTAGATATACCTACACCCAAAAAACCGATTAATACAATAAAAAATAATTTTCTCATAAGTATTTGATTTAATGTTATACAAATATACAGTTGATTTACTAACAAAGTCACAAATTACATATAATTTTAAGTTAATACAGGCTGTACAGTTCATTCATAATCAAGCTCCGATCATATTATTTAGATTAAATTGTCTGTATATTTACGTTTATGAAATGGAGTGATAGAATTAAAGAATATATGGACTACTTACGCATAGAGCGTGGATTAGCAGTAAACACAATCCAAGGATATAAAAAGGATTTAGAGCTATTTACCGCTTGGATAGAGGAAAGTGCGCCTAATGAAAGCCCCAGTAAAATTACAACCTCAAGTATCCAAGATTTTTTATACCAACGTAGCAAGTCGGTAAAATCTAGCACAATGAATAGGTGTTTGGCAAGTTTAAGAGGATTTTTCGCTTTTCTGCACTTCTCGGAATGGCGTACAGACAATCCAATGGATTTAATTGATAGTCCAAAAAGTGAGCGCAGACTCCCTGAGGTTTTAAGCATAGAGGAAATAGATGCTATGGTAGCTGAAATAGATTTGAGCCAACCACAAGGGGAACGAAATCGAAGTATAATCGAGTTGTTATATGGATGTGGATTGCGCGTATCGGAATTGATCAACCTTCGGATATCGGACTTATTTTTCGACGAAGGGTTTATCCGTATCGAAGGAA
>Ga0209487_1000649_pt1 | contig 30913 bp, 24 predicted proteins | sample Poulit2012_FD_187524 | JGI IMG/M metagenome (GOLD analysis project Ga0209487, IMG submission 187524) | Agricultural soil microbial communities from Georgia to study Nitrogen management - Poultry litter 2012 (SPAdes) (version 2) | ecosystem: Environmental > Terrestrial > Soil > Agricultural land...
CGCCTGACCCCAGCGCCCGCGAAGCCGGCAGCAGCACCACCCTGCCGGCGACCCCAGCATGACCTCATCCACGAGCTCAAACGCCAAACATTGATCCCGGCCCCCTTGACAAAGAACATAGGGACACCCCCCGCCCCAAACGCCTTCCCCCGCCCCGACCATTGCTTCTGACCCCTGCTCCTGACCTCTGCTCCTCCGCAACGACCCGAAAGGACGGCTCCCTGATGACCCAGTGGATCGGATCGCCCGCACACCACCGATGGCTCGAAACCGAGCTCGACCGCATCCTCGAATTCGGCCGGGCGGCCAAGGTGCCGGGCGGCTTCGGCTGGCTCGGCGTCGACGGCAGCCTGCTCGAGGACAACGGCACCCATCTGTGGATCACCGCCCGCAAGATCCACGTCTACGCCATCGCCTCGCTGATGGGTCGTCCCGGTGCCCGCTCCCTCGCCCGGCACGGCATCGACACCCTGCTGGACGGCATCGCCCGCGACCGAGAGCACGGCGGCTGGTACGCGGTGGTCTCCAACGACGCCGCCGCCGTCCTCGAGCGGCACAAGGAGGCCTATGCCCACGCCTTCGTGGCGCTGGCCGCCGCGAGCGCCACCGCCGCGGAGATCCCCCGCTCCCAGGAACTGCTGGAACTGATCATCGAGGTGATCGAGCAGCACTTCTGGTCCAACCAGGAGCGCATGTGCCGTGACAACTGGGACGAGACCTTCACCGAGGCCGAGGACTACCGCGGCGGGAACATGAACATGCACAGCGTCGAGGCCTTCCTGGTGCTGCACGATGTCACCGGGGACGACGTCTGGCTCGACCGCGCCCTGTCGATCTCGACGACGATCATCCACGAGGTCGCCCGGAACAACGGCTACCGGGTCAACGAGCACTTCGACACCGACTGGAAGCCGCTGCCCGACTACAACCACGATCAGCCCGGTGACCGGTTCCGCGCCTACGGCGGCACCCCCGGACACTGGGTGGAGTGGTCCCGCCTGCTGCTGCAGCTGCGCGCGACCCTGTTGGCCGAGGGCAAGCCCGCGCCGGACTGGCTGATCGAGGACGCGGTCGGGCTCTTCGACTCCGCGGTTGCCGATGCGTGGTCGGCCGATGACGCACCGGGCTTCGTGTACTCCGTGGACTGGACCGGCACGCCCGTGATCCGCTCCCGGGTGCGCTGGGTGGTGGTCGAGGCCATCGGCGGAGCCTACGCACTGTTCATGGCGACCGGACAGCAGAAGTACGCCCGCTGGTACGAGGAGTTCTGGGACTTCTGCCGCGACCACCTGATCGACTACGAGAATGGGTCGTGGTGGCAGGAGCTGGACGAGAACAACGAAGTCACCAGCCTCGTCTGGTCCGGCAAGCAGGACATCTACCATCTGCTGCACTGCCTGCTCGTGCCCCGTCTCCCACTCACCCCGGGGATGGCGCCGGCGTTGAAGCAGGGGCTGCTCGACGCGATCGGGTGAGGGCGGTCCGGGCGCTAGGCCCGAGGTCTCACGGGTCAGCCCGCACCGGAGGCGAGATGCCCGTGTCGAAGTCCCTGCTCGCCATCGCCCGCTGCTGCTGCGACTGTCCCTGCGCTGCCCGCTGCCGCTCCGGCTGCTCCGGCTCCGCCCGCTCCTGCTCCGACTGTCCCGACCTCACAGCCCCAGCACGACGGTCGCGATCGTGAAGTAGATGATCAGGCCGGTGGCATCGCAGAAGGTGGAGATGAAGGGGTTGGAGAACACTGCGGGGTCGGCGCCGATCTTCTTGGCGACCAGCGGCATCAGACCACCGACCACGGCGGCCATGGTGCAGATCGCCAGCAGCGTGGTGCCCATGACGATGCCGATCTGCCAGCCGTAGACGAGACCGGAGATCAGCAGGCCCAGCGACCCGAGCACCATCCCGAGGGTGGCGCCGACGCGCAGCTCGCGCCAGATGACCCGCGGCAGGTCGCGCACCCGCACCTCACCGACCGCGAGCGCACGCGTCACGGTAGTGGCCGCCTGATTGCCGGTGTTGCCTCCGGTGCCGGTCAGCAGGGGGATGAACAGCGCCAGGATCACGACCTGCTCGAGGCGGTCCTCGAAGATCTCCAGCACCTGCACGGTCAGGATCGCCGAGACGGCCAGCACCACCAGCCAGACGATGCGACTGCGTACGATCCGCAGGATGGGGCTGGACAGGTAGGCGCGGGGCAGCGGCTCGGAGCCGCCCGTGCGCGCGGCGTCCTCCGTGGTCTCCTGTTCGAGGATGTCGACCGCGTCGTCGAAGGTCAGGATGCCCACCAGCCGGTCCTCCCTGTCGACGATCGGCATGGCCACCAGCTTGGCGTCGATGAAACGTCGGGCGGTGTCCTCGCGGCCGTCGGTGGCTCGGGCGTGAACGGCCTCGTGGGCCAGGTCCCCCACCCGGGCAGTCTCCTCGGCCACCAGAAGCCGGCGCAGCCCCACCACCCCGATCAGCACCCGGGTGCTGTCCACCACGGGCAGCAGGTAGATGGTCTCGGAGGAGTGGGCATGGGCACGCACGTGGGCGAGCGCCGCGGCAACGGTGTGCTCGGGCCGCAGCGTGAGCACCTCGGGTGACATGTAACGCCCGATCGAGGTGCGCGAGTACCCCAGGACCGTGGTGGTCATGGCACGCTCGTCGGCGTCCAAGCCCAGCATCAGGCGTTCGGCCACCGAGGCCGGCAGCTCGTCGAACAGCGAGGCGCGGTCATCGGGGTCGAGGTCACCGATCAGCTCGGCGACCTGCGGGGTTCGCAGTCCCGAGATCAGCTCGGCCTGGTGCTGGGAGGGCAGCGCCTCGAAGACCTGCAGGGCGGCATCCTTCCCGAGCACCCGGAACAGGATCGCCGCCTCGGTCGTCGGTCTGGTCTCGACCAGGTAGACGAGCTCCGAGGTCGGCAGCTGGTGCGCCCGCTGGGCGAGCTGTTCCAGGTGCGCCTCGTGCTGGGCACCCTCACGCAGCAGGTCGAGGACGGTATCGATGGTCGCGGGGTTCTCGGACACCACCTCATTGTCCCCGAGGCTCCGACCGCCCTCGCCGCGACCCGCGATCTGCGACGTGCGATGTGCGACGTGCGGTCCGTGATCCGCGACGAGCGACGTGTGTTCCACGCTCTGCGACGTGCGGCGTGCGATCCGCGACCCGCGACCCGCGACCCGCGACCCGCGACCCGCGACCCGCGATCCGCGATCCGCGATCGAGTGTGACGTTCGAGCAGTAACTAACGGGCCATAACCACCCAAAAGTCACACCCGACCCAGACAGCGCGCAGCACCGAGAGCTGACCCGACCGAGTGCGACGTTCAAGCGGTCACGAGCAAGCCATAACCACCCGAAGGTCACACTCGACCCAGACAGTGCGCGACACCGAGGACCAGCCCGACCGAGTGCGACGTTCGAGCGGTGGGTAGCGGGCTTTAACCTCCCGAAGGTCACACTCGATACAGGCGGTACGCAGGCAAGGCGGGCAGTGCACCCGAGGCAGGCGATACGCGGGCGAGGCGGGCGGTGCCGGGCCGCGGCTCATGGGCCCTGTCAGGCCGTCGGGCCGCCCGGCCGGGGTCAGAACAGGCTGACGACCCCGTACAGCGCCAGGACCAGGGCGAAGGCGACCACGGACTCGATGGCCTGCTGGACCGTCCAGACCTTCAGGGTGGTCTTGACGTCCATGTCCAGCAGTCGGCCGACCAGCCAGAACCCGGAATCGTTGACGTGACCGGCGAACACGGAGCCCGCGGCCAGGGCCATCACGAAACAGGCCACCTCGATCGGACCGTACCCGCCGTTGATCACGCCGGGCGCGACGAGCGCGGCAGCCGTGGTCAGGGCGACCGTGGCCGAGCCCTGGGCCAGGCGCAGCGCGACGGCGATCAGATAGGCGGCCAGGATCAGGGGGATGCCCAGCTCGGTCATCGAGTCGGAGAGGGCGTCGCCGATGCCGGTGGCCTGCAGCACACCGCCGAACATGCCGCCTGCACCGGTGATCAGGATGACCGAGCAGACCGGGCCGAGCGCATTGTCGAGGGTCTTCTCGATCGCGGTGCCGCTCTTGCCGCGGCGGAAGCCCAGCACCAGGATCGTGAAGAGCACGGTGATCAGCAGGGCGACAGGCACCTCGCCGATCATGCGCATCGCCTGCACGACGGTGTTGTCCGGGTCCACCGCTCCGGCCGAGCCGAGGGTGTCCAGGCCGGTGTTGAGCAGCACCAGGAACAGCGGCAGGATCAGGATCAGGATGATCAGGGCGGGCCGGGGCGGGTTCTGGACGTCCTCCTCGTCCCCGGTCAGACCCGCGAAGGCGGCGTCGGGGACGCTGATGCGGTGGCGATTCGAGACGAACTTCCCCCACAGATGGCCCGAGATGTACCAGGTGGGGAAGGCCAGCAGCAGGCCCAGGATCATGACGTAGCCGAGGTTGGCCTCGAGGAACTCGGTGGCGGCGACCGGGCCCGGGTGGGGCGGCAGGTAGACGTGCATCACCGACAGCGCCGCGGCGACGGGGATGCCGAAGGCCAGCAGGTTCCCGCCCAGGCGCCGGGCGACGGCATAGACGATCGGCACCATCAGCACGAAGGCGGCATCCATGAAGATCGGGAAGCCGACGAACAGGGACGCGACGCCCAGGGCGAACGGGGCTCTCTTCTCCCCGAACAGCCGGATCATGAACTCGGCGAGCGCACGGGCGCCCCCTGAGGTCTCCACCAGTGCGCCGAGCATGGCTCCGATCGCCACCAGCAGGGCGACGCTGGCCAGGGTGTCGCCGAAGCCCCAGATCATGGTCGGCACCACCTGGTCGACCGGGGTCCCCGCCACGATCGCGGTGAGCATGCTGACGATGATGAGGGCGAGGAAGGCGTGGACCTTCAGCTTGATCACCATCACCAGCAGCAGCGCCACCGCGACGACGGCGACGCCGATCAGCCCGCCGGTGCCGAGCCAGCTCTGCCAGCCTGTCTCCTCTATCCAGTCCATCGGTTCTCCCCCTTCAGGTGGGTCTCATGTGGTCGAGCCGGGTGGTTGGTCTCGCGTGGCCCTGTCGCGTGGCCAGTCTCGCGTGCTCGGGTCTCGTGCTGCGGTCGGGGTCGGGCGGAGCGCGGTCACCATTCGGCGAAGGAGCCGTCGGCGTGGCGCCAGATCGGGTTGCGCCAGCGATGGCCGACGGCGGCGCGCTCGACCACGTAGTCCTCGTCGATCTCGATCCCCAGCCCCGGCCCGGTCGGGATGGCCACCATGCCGTCCCGATAGTCGAAGACGGAGCGGTCCACCACGTAGTCGAGCAGGTCGTTGTCGGCGTTGTAATGGATGCCCAGGCTCTGCTCCTGGATGAAGGCGTTGTAGGCCCCGGCGTCGATCTGCAGGCAGGTGGCCAGGGCGATCGGTCCCAGGGGGCAGTGCAGCGCCAGGGCCACGTCGTAGGCCTCGGCCATCGCGGCGATCTTGCGGGTCTCGGTGATGCCGCCGCTGTGGCAGGGGTCGGGCTGGATGATGTCGACGGCGCCGCTGGCCAGCACGTGCTTGAAGTCCCAGCGGGAGTACAGGCGCTCCCCGAGGGCGATCGGGGTGGGGGTGGCCCGCAGGGTGTCGAGCATCGAGTCGAGGTTCTCGCTGAGCACGGGCTCCTCGATGAACATCAGGTGGAAGGGCTCGAGCTCGCGGATCAGCACTTTGGCCATCGGGGCGTGCACCCGGCCGTGGAAGTCGACCGCGACCCCGATGTCATCGCCCACGGCCTCGCGGATGGTGGCGACGTTCTCGACCGCCCGGGTGACCTTGTCCCAGGAGTCGATGAACGCCATCTCCTCGGTGCCGTTCATCTTCACCGCCGTGAACCCCCTGGCCACCGCGTCTTTCGCCTGCGTGGCGGTCTCGGCGGGTCGGTCGCCGCCGATCCAGGAGTACACGCCGATGCGGTCGCGGACCCGCCCGCCGAGCAGCTGGTGGACGGGCAGGTCGTGCGCCTTGCCCTTGATGTCCCACAGGGCCTGGTCGATGCCGGCGATCGCGCTCATCAGGATGGGCCCGCCCCGGTAGAAGCCGCCGCGGTACATCACGGTCCACAGGTCCTCGATGTGGGCCGGGTCCTGGCCGATCAGGTAGTCGGAGAGCTCCTCGACGGCGGCGCAGACGGTGGCCGCGCGGCCTTCGACCACGGGTTCTCCCCAGCCGGTCACGCCCTCGTCGGTCTCGACCTTCACGAAGGCCCAGCGGGGCGGGACCTGGTAGGTGGTGACGGCGGTGATCTTCATGCGTGCTCCTCCTCGCGGTGGTGGCGGTCCCACAGACGCTGGAGGGTCTCGGCGGTGGTGCGCACGTCCTCGGCGCCTCGTCCGGGGGTGTACAGGGTGGTGCCGATGCCGGCGCCGGCGGCTCCGGCGGCCAGCCAGGCGGGCAGGGTGTCGGCGTCGATGCCGCCGACGGGCAGGAAGGCGGTGCCGGGGGGCACGGTCGCGGCCCAGGCCTTCATGCCGGCGATGCCGATGGCCGGGGCGGGGAAGATCTTCAGGGCCCGCGCTCCGGCGTGCAGGGCGGTGAAGACCTCGGTGGCGGTGGCGACGCCGGGGTGAGGCGCCATGCCGAGCTCGACGGTGCGGGTGATCACCGCGGGGTCGGTGTTGGGGGCAACGACCATCCGGCCGCCGGCCTCGTGCACCCGGTCCACGTCGGCCGGGACCACCACGGTGCCGGCGCCGACCAGGGCGTCGGCCGGCAGGCGCTCGACGAGCAGGCGGATGGACTCGAGGGGCTCCGGGGAGTTCAGCGGCACCTCCAGGCGGCGGATGCCGGCCTGGTAGAGGGCATCGCCGATCACGGGCGCCTCGGAGGGGGTGAGGCCGCGCAGGATCGCGATCAGGCCGACGGGGGGCGAACTGGTCATGGGTGGGGGTGCTCCTGGGTGGTGTCGGTGGTGCGTCGGAGGTGATCGAGGAGGCCCCCGGCGATGGCCTGCAGGCCGCGGGTGGCCGGGTCGCCGTCGACGTGCCGCACGCGCAGTCCCGCGCGGCCCAGGGCCGCCCGGTAGCGCGGGGCTAGCTGCTCGGAGGCGATCAGCAGCACGGGGACGTCGCGGTCCGGGGTCAGCAGGGCCAGGGCATCGGCCACCTCGTCGCCGATCAGCAGGCCGCTGAGGAAGTCATGGACCTCGGCGGGGGCGAGGTCGCCGAGCACCAGGCCGCTGCGGGCCCGGAACAGGTGGCGGGAGAGGCTGGCACGCCCCTCGCCGAACGCCAGGTCGAGGCCGCGGAGGAAGGCCGGGGAGGGCCCGGGGCCGACGGCGGGCGGCCGATCGGCGTGCGGGGAGGCCAGGATGGTGTGGCCGAGCAGCGCGGCGAACAGGTCACCGGTCATGTACGTGCGGAAGTGCTCGATGGTGCCGGCGCTGACCCGCACCCATTTCGAGTGCGTGCCCGGGGCGAGCACCAGGGCGTCGGACGGCGGACCGTCCTGGCCATCGGCCACCTCGAGCAGGGCGCCGGAGGGCGGACCGTCCTGGTCGCCGGCCACCTCGAGCAGGGCGCCGAGCACCTGGGTCTCCTCCCCGCGCATCACGTCGGGAGCAGGATGGTGCTGCTTGATGCCGGGCACCAGGTAGGCGGGGTGGCCGGGGAGAGCGACCTCCACCAGGTCCTCGGGGCCGGGGTGCATCGCCGTCGGCGCCTCCCGGTAGCCGGCGTCACGCCATCCCCGGTCGGAGCCGACCATCCCGCACATCATCACCGGGATGCCGGGATGGGCGTCGAGCCAGTCCCCGATCTCGTCACGCAGGGCACGCTCGAAGGTCTCGGCGCGGTCGTCCGTGCCCTCGCCTTCGGCCCCGGAGGCAGCAGTTGTCAGCGGGAGGATGCCGGGGCCGCTGCGGCGCTCGAGCGCCCTCCCGGCGGCGGCGACCAGCACGAAGCGGCACGAGGTGGTTCCCCAGTCGACGGCGACCAGGGCCGCGTCCTGTTCCGAGTCCTGGCCTGAGCCCCGGTCCGCATCTCGTTCCGAGTCCTGGCCTGAGCCCTGGCTCGCATCCCGGTCCGAGCTCTGGTCCGCATCCCGGTTCAAGCCCTGGCCTGAGCCCCGGTCCTCGCCCTGCGTCGTGGGCACGGCGGCGCCGCCGATGGTGGGAGACATGGCGGAGATGCTCCTCCCCGCTTCCCACACTGTCAAAGGCCGTCCTACTATGTGCGACATGACTGGTCGTGACAGCGCTCCTTCTCCGGAGCCCGAGCCACGCACCGGGGCCCACGGCGCGCAGGCCCCGGGGCTGGGACCCGAGGCCGTCGAAGCGCCACGGGGCACCCAGACCCTGGTGCGGGGTCTGGCAGTGGTGCAGGCGGTGGCCGACGGCGCACGGTCGCTGGCCGAGATCTCGGCGACCACGGAGCTGAGCAGGTCGACCGTCCATCGGCTGGCCCAGGGCCTGCTGCGGGAGCGCGTGCTCACCGAGACCAGCCGGGGCCACTACCGCCTGGGCGGGCGCCTGATCAGCTGGGGCGGCACGGCGAGCGCCCAGAATCCCGTCATCGAGGTGGCCCGCCCTGTGCTCGAGCAGCTGTCCGAGACCTCCCAGGACACGGTCCACCTGGCCTGCGAGGACTCCGGGACCGTGCTGTACCTGCACAAGATCGACGGCCGCCGGGGTGCAGCGATGCGCTCACGCGTGGGTGGTCGCGAGCCGCTCACGCGCACCGGGGTCGGCAAGGCGCTACTGCTGGACGAACCGGACCGCTGGGCCCAGCTGGCTCGGTCCGAGGCCTCCCCGCAGCGGGTCGAGGCATCACGGCAGCAGGCACAGACGTCAGCGCAGCAAGCCGAGACGTCACGGCAGGAAGCACAGACGTCACGACAGCGGGCGCAGACGTCACACCAGGAGGCACAAACGTCATGGCAGGAGGCACAGACCTCACTGCAGCGGGCTGAGACCTCAGCTCTGCAGCATGCGCAGTCCGGTGATCTTCGGGATCTCCCCACCCCGATGGCTGACTACGCCCGGCGCGGCATCGCCATGGACCTGGAGGAGAACGAGCCCGGGATCCGCTGTGTCGCGGCTCCGGTACGCGATGCCCACGGCCGCATCGTGGCGGCGATCAGCGTCACCGCGACCACGCCGTACATGCCGATCGAGCGGATGAACGCCCTGGTCTCGCCGGTTCGAGACGCCGCCCGTCGCATCAGTATCGGACTCGGTGCCCGGCCCACGGCCTGAGCTTCGCGAGCACCGTCCGTCTCCTCCCGCGTTCACCGCCCATCCCGCGTTCACCGCCTCTCCCGCGTTCGCCGCCCGTCCCCTCTCGCGTTCACCGCCCCCTCCCGAGCGAGTGTGACCTTCGAGCGGCTATGGATAGCGCACAACCACTCAAACGTCGCACTCAATCGCGAAGGTAGGCCTGCGGTCACGGCCAGTCCCCTCTCGTCAACACGGCCAGCCCCCTCACGTGAACACGGCCAGTCCCCTCGCGTGATCACCGCTCGCCGCCTCCCTTGATCGCCGCGTCTCCTCCCGAGCGAGTGTGACGTTCGAGTGGCTATGGGTGGCGCACAACCGCTCGAACGTCCCACTCGATCGCCGTGGTGGTCCAGCTGGCGCAGACGGTGGCGCCCCGAGTCGACACCGCACCGGGTCAGTGGCGCCCCGGGATGACGGCGCCCCGATCAGCGACGCACTGGATCCCCGCTGCCGGTCAGGGTCGCCAGCTCTTCGCGGCGCGGGGCGCCCTCCCAGTCCCCAGGACTCATGCACAGGAAGGCGCCGCAGGCGTTGGCGCGGGCCAGGCGCTCGGCGACGTCCAGGCCCTCGAGGTGCGCGCTGAGGTAGCCGGCGACGAAGGCATCCCCGGCACCGACGGTGTCGACCACCTCCACCCGGACCCCATCGGCCACGGTCAGCTCCTGCCCGAGCAGAGCCCAGGCACCATCGGCGCCGCGCTTGGCGACCACCTCGGGGATGCCGCGTTCGACCAGGGCGCGCAGCAGTTCCTCCTCTTCGTCCGAACTCCGGGGCGTGGGGTAGGGGTCAGCGGTCTCGTCCGAGGCCCGGGGCGTGGGATAGGGGTCAGCGGCACCCCGGGCACCCCCGGCGCGCGGAACAGGTGCCCGCAGCAGGGCCAGCTCCTCGGGGCCGCCGAAGACGATGTCGGCCTGCGCGGCGATCTCGGCGAGGATCGGGGCGGCCTGCTCGCGGGTGGCCAGGCCGGCGCGGAAGTTCACGTCGAAGCTGACCGTCACCCCGGCCGAGCGGGCCCGGTCGAGGGCGGCCCGGACCGCGGCGCGGGCGGTGTCGGACAGCACCGGGGTGATGCCGGACAGGTGCAGCATCTCGGCGTTCTCGATGAGCCCGGAGGGAAGGTCGGCCGGGGACAGGACGGAGGCGGCCGAGCCGGTGCGGTAGTAGCGCACCGTGGTCGAGTTCGCCACGGGGTGGGACTTGATCATCAGGCCCGTCGGCCGCTGGGGGTCGACCCCGGCGAGGACATCGACCCCTTCGGCGCGGATCTCGCGGACCACGCGCCGACCCAGTTCGTCATCGCCCACTCGGCTGATCCAGGCGGTCTCGATGCCCAGGCGGCGCAGGCCGATCGCGGCATTGCTCTCGGCGCCGCCGATGCCGACCTCGACCGTGGGCACGTGGGCGAGCGACCCCACGCCGGGAGAGTGCATCAGGGCCATGGTCTCGCCGAGGGTGACCACGCGCGGGGCGCCCGACGCGGTCTGCGGGTCGCTCATGCCCCGCCGACCCGGGTGCACACGCCCACGAACTGGGCGGCGCGGTCGGCCAGCTCGGACAGGTCCCCGCCCGTGAAGGCGTCACCCAGCAGCGGTCCGCCCACGGAGACGGCGTCGGCCCCGGCGGCGAGCCAGGCCTGCGCGGTCTCGAGGTCCACGCCCCCGGAGGGGATCACGCGCAGCTCGGGGAAGGGCCCGCGCAGGTCCTTGACGTACCCCGCGCCGACGACGCCGGCGGGGAAGACCTTCACGGCGCTCGCGCCGGCGGCCCAGGCCGAGTGCAGCTCGGTGGGGGTCAGCCCGCCGGGCACGATCGGCACGCCGCGGTCGATCGCGGCGGTGATCACGGCGTGGTCGGTGACGGGGGTGACCAGGTACGCGGCCCCGCCGTCGGCGGCGCGCCGGGCCTGCTGGACGGTGGTGATGGTGCCCACGCCCAGGTCGACACGGTCGCCGAAGCGCCGGTGGAGATCGGGCAGGGCCTCGAGGGTGCCGGGGGTGGTCAGGGTCAGCTCCATGCTGCGCACCCCGGCGTCGGCGAGGGTCGAGATGACCTCGGGGTACTGCTCGGCGGAGGCGGCGCGCATGACCACGATCAGTCGGGTGGCGGCGGAGCGCTCGGGCAGGGACAGGCGGTCGGACGCGGGGTGAGGCTCGGACGCGGAGTGGGGCTCGGGCGCGGGGTGGGGCTCGGGCGCGCGGTGGGGCTCGGACGTGGGGTGAGACTCAGGCGCGGGGTGGGACTCGGTCACGGCGTTCTCCTCGGGTCGATGTCGGTCAGCGACGGGCGGGCACTGTCATCGGTCAGCGACCGGCGGGCACTCAGCGACCGGCGGGCATGCTCACCAGTCGTGGACGGTGCCGTCGGCCAGTCGGTTCACGGGCAGGTAGGCGGGCACGTACTCATGGGCGGCGGCGGCCTCCCGGTCGAGGTCGACGCCCAGCCCCGGGGTCTCCCCCGGGTGCAGCAGTCCGTCCTCGAAGCGGTAGCTGGTGCGGAACACCTCCAGGGTGGTGGCCGAGTGCGGCATGTACTCCTGGATACCGAAGTTGTGGATCGCCAGGCCCAGGTGCAGGTTCGCGGCCATCCCCACCGGGGAGACGTCGGTGGGGCCGTGGAATCCCGAGCGGATGCCGTACACGCCGGCGAAGGTCATGATCTGGCGCAGGCCGGTGATGCCGCCGGCGTGGGTGGCCGAGGAGCGCACGTAGTCGATCAGCCGTTCGGTGATCAGCGTCTGGTAGTCGTGGACCGAGTTGAAGACCTCGCCGATCGCCAGCGGGGTCACCGAGTGCTGGCGGATCAGGCGCAGGGCGGCCTGGTCCTCCCCGGGGGTGACGTCCTCGAGCCAGAACGGGTGGTAGGGCTCGAGGGACCTGGCCAGCTTCGCGGCCTCGATCGGACTCATGCGGTGGTGCCCGTCGTGCAGGACCCGCAGGTCGCCGCCGAACTCCGCGCGCACCGCCGCGAACACCTCGGGCAGGTGGCGCAGGTAGGCGGCGGTGTCCCAGGTCTCCTCGGCCGGGCGCAGCGGAGCCCCCTCGGCGGGCCGGCCGGCCGGTTCGTACTCGTACTTGCCGTCGGGGCCGGCGTCGTGGACGCCGTAGATCTGCCCCAGACCCGGCACGCCGGACTGGATCCGCACCGCCCCGAAGCCCTCCTCGACGTAGCCGCGCACGGCCTCGAGCAGGGACTCGATGGTGGTGCCGGAGGCGTGCGCGTAGCTCAGCAGCCCGCTGCGGGAGGCGCCGCCCAGCAGCTTGTACAGGGGCACGCCGGCCTTCTGGGCGGCGATGTCCCACAGCGCCATGTCGATCGCGGCGATCGCGGTCATCGTCACCGGGCCGCGCCGCCAGTACGCGCCGCGGTAGAGGTACTGCCAGGTCTGCTCGATGGCCGACTCGTCGCGACCGATCAGGGTGGGCGCCACATGGTCGCGCAGGTAGGAGGCCACCGCCAGCTCGCGACCGTTGAGCGTGGCGTCCCCCAGGCCGGTCAGACCGTCGGAGGTGGTCACGATCGCCGTCACGAAGTTGCGGCCGGGGCTGGTGACGTCGATGTCGATGCGTTCGATGGCCATGCGGGGGATCCTCCGGGGCTGTGCGGGCTGGGCACACACCCACACGTTTTGTATAGTGAAATCCGTGTTTTGTGTTTCGTGACGAGTGTAGGTCCGGCCCGGTGAGCGCGGCAAGGCCGCTCCCCGCGCTGGGACGGCCCCGGCGACCGTGCCCCGACGACCCTGCCCCGACCTGCCCTGACGACACGGCCCGACGGTCGGCCCCCCGACGACACGGCCTGACGGCCCGACCCCGACCTGTCCCGACGACACGGCCCGACGGCCCGACCCCGACGATCCGTCCCCCACGAGCCCGAGGAGAAGGAAGGCGCATCATGGCCGTATCCCCACCTGACCGGGGTCCGATGCCGCAACCGAGTGCCGCGCCCGTGCCGGGCAGCCCCGTGAGCAGGGACGATGAGCGGCCCGTCGGCGGCATCGAGGAGCCACCCGCCCCCGACACCGAGGAGCCGCCCGCCCCCGACATTGAGGAGACCCCCGCCGCCAGCGTCGACAGGAGCCCCGTGGGCAGCGTCGACAAGGCCCTGGTGCTGCTGGACATCCTCGGCGAGGCCGGCCCCGAGGGCATGATGCTGCGGGAGCTCACCGCGGCCAGCGGCTTGAACAAGGGCTCGATCCACCGGCTGCTGCGGGCCCTGGCCCATCGCGGCTACGCCGAGCAGGACCCGGCCGACCAGCGCTACCGCCTGGGCCCCGCTCCCCTGGCGCTGGCCCGGTCCTTCCGCGGCGCCGAGAACCTGCCGGTGCTGTTCGCGCCGGTGCTGGCGGCGATCTCCCTGCGCAGCCGGGAGCTGGTGCATCTGGGGCGTCTGGAGGGCACCGAGGTGGTCTACCTCGACAAGGTCGATCCCCAGCGCACCCTGCGTGTGTGGTCGCGGGTGGGAAGCCGGGCCCCGGCGGCGCGCACCTCCCTGGGCCGGGCCCTGCTCGCGGCCGACGGGGTCACCGGATCCGGGCTCGCCCCGTATGCGGCATCCGTCGGCCCCGCGCTCCCCCTGCCCCGTCTGCAGGAGATCGTCGAGCAGACCCGTCGGCGCGGCTGGTCGGAAGAGATCGAGGAGAACGAGGTGGGCATCGCCTGTGTCGGCGTGGCCCTGACCAGGGAGGAGGGGCATTCGGTGGCGGTCAGCATCACCGGGCCGCTCGAGCGGATGGGCACTCGGCGCCGCGCCGAGCTCGCTCAGCTGCTGCGTGAGGAGCTGTCCGGGCTGTCGCCGGCCGAGTTCACCCTCTCGGTCCCGTCCCAGTAGTCCCCCGCCATCGTCCACACTCCTGCGCCGAGCAGGCCGACGCACACCGCTGCCCCCATGACCAGGACGGGCGGCAGGGCGAACGGCTGTCCGCCGACGAGAGAGGACAGCAGACCCATGCCGTGCGTGGTGGCCGTCAGCACGGCGGCCGGGACGGCGGCGGCGCTGATGCCCACGGCGACCGCGGCGGCCCGGGACCCGGCGGCCACGAGCAGGGCGGACAGGACAGCGAGCAGCAGCAGGCCGGCGATCACGGGGACGACCACGCCGCCATGGAACTCCATCGACCACAGCTGGCGTCCGATCGAGATCCGGAGGTCGGAGGGACTCCCGACGCCGATCAGCACCGCGGCCGCCGCGCTCAGCACCACCCGGGCCCGTCCGCTGCGGGGGCGGAGCAGGGTCAGCACGATCGCGGCCAGCAGACACAGGGTCCCGGCGATGAGGAGCGCCCCGCCGACAGCGGCGACCAGGTGCTGAGCGGACAGAACCGTGGGGTCGTCGCGGATCGGGCCGCGCACACCCGGGGTGCCGACCAGGGCGATGCTGCCGAGCAGCAGCCCGATCCCGGCCAGGACGGCGGGCAGGGTGCGGCGCCGCGGCGGGGCCAGGAGCACGGCCGCAGCCACCGGCAGGGCGGCGACCACCACGAGCGCCAGCAGCGACGGCGCATGAGGCAGCAGGAGCTCGAAGGGCATACGTCATCGTCTCGCGTGCCCTGGCTCGGCACCAGTGTCCTGCGGGGAATGCCACCCTGCCGAGGGACGTGGCCCCTGACAGGCGCCGAATCCGGGCGTTCCAGGTGAGCTGGGCGCCGACGCGCGCCCGTCGACCGTACGATCGTGGAGAGCACAGGGCGAGAGAGGCAGGGCGGAGTGACCGGGAACGACCAGTTCGCCCGATCCTTGCGAGCGACCATCGAGCGCAGCGGTCTCTCGCTGGCCGAGATCAGTCACCGTCTGCGCAGCTTCGGTCACGTGATCAGCCCGGCGGCGCTGAGCACCTGGCAGTCGGGGCGTCGGCAGCCCGATCCGGTGCGCTCCCTCGAGGTCCTGGCCGGTCTCGAGACGGTGCTCGATCTGTCCCCGGACGCCCTGCAGGACCTGCTGAGGGAACCGCGACCGCGCGGCCGCTCCCTGCGCCACACCGAGATCGCGGACTTCCTGCCCGAGCCGGGGCCCCTGCGCACTGCATTCTCGGAGCTCGGATTCACCTCGGCGCACAGCTTCCCGCACGAGCGATTCGTGCATCTGAGCCTGCTCGCCGACAGCTCGCGTCCGATGCAGGTGGTCACCTTCCAGGTCATGGTCAGAGCCTTGGAGGACGGCCCCTGCCGGGTCCCGGCCGTGCAGCAGGCCGGCGAGGAGGAACCGAACGAGCAGCCGGAGGTCGTCGCGCTCGAGGGCTGCACGGTGGGGCGGCGGCTGGCGTGGCCCGAGGACCGCACCTACGGCACGGAGATCCTGGTCAGCAGATACCTGGAGGCGGGGCAGCAGGCCTTCTTCTCCTATCGGATCCATTTCCCGATGCCGGCCCGGAACGTCACCGTGGTCACCTACGCGCTGTCCCGGCGGGCACAGGACTTCATGGTCGAGGCGGAGTTCCGCGGGGAGCGCCCGCAGCGCTGCGAGCAGTTCCGGATCGTCGACGGCGGCCAGGAGGAATCGGAGCCGGTGCGCTGGGGCGCCGGCAACCGCATCCAGACGGCGGAGTCCGGCTTCGGCCCGGGAAAGCTGGGGCTGCGGTGGCAGTGGCCCGAGGAGATCTGATCCACCTCCCGCTTCCCGGCCGACGGGGCCCAGTGGCCTGAGGGCCGGCGGTCAACTCGCCGGAGTGCCCCCTGGCCGGGTCGGCGGGGACGGCTCGGTCGGAGAGCTCGGGGCCGCAGGATCGGCGTGCTCGGTCGGTGGGGTCTGCTTGGTCTGCGGGGGCGGCTCGGTCGGAGGGGTCGGGCCGGCGGGATCCGCGTGACCGCTCGGCTGGGCCGGCGGGGACGGCGGGTTCGGAGCTGCTGGTGCGGCGTGACCGGTCGCCGGGGACGGCTCGGCCGGAGAGGTCGGGCCCGCAGGATCGGCGTGACCGCTCGGCTGGGCCGGCGGGGTCGGACCTGCTGGTGCGGCGTGCTCGGTCCGTTCCGGCTCCCGAGGCGACGTGCGGCTGTCCAGCAGGGCGCCGGCGATGCTGCCCGCCACGAGCGCGACGCCCACCACGATGATCATCGGCGTCAGCGGGACCGCCGGGATGTTCGCATCCAGCAGCTGCCCCATCCCCCTGGCGATCAGGCCCCACAGCATCAGCACCCCAGTCACCAGCGCGGCGACGGCGATGCCGAAGCGCACCACGGTCACCCGGCCGCCGAGCGCGGCCAGGGACCCGCCGACGGCCACGATCACCACGGCCTCCAGCACCAGTGCCGTGATCACCACCAGCACCGAGGACGAGAGCCCGAACAGCGCCGGGAGAGTCTGCCCCGGCTCCCCGAGGCCGATCAGCGCACATCCCGCCGTGCCCAGGGCGGCACCGAGCCCGTCGGGGGCGCGGCGCAGCACGATCAGCACGGCAGCGGCCATCACGCTCAGCAGACCCAGCACCCAGGTCAGGGTCGTGAGCGTCCGCAGCGGATCGAGCGGCCCGGCCACGGTGATCACCACCGCGAGCACCACGCCGAGCAGGAGCCCGATCCCGATGGCCAGGCCCGGCACGCCGGCCCTGCGGCGCGGGGCCGCGAGCACACCGGCAGCCACCACCACCGCGATCGGCAGGGCCAGGAGCACGGCGGTGAGAGCGGCGGTGAGCAGCTCGACGGGTTCGAAAGCAGCTGTCATGGTCCTATGCTCTCGCACTCGGCGTGCCGCGGCGCTTCTGGTGGTGGCGATGCCGGGCGGGCTAACCCGGCACCGAGTACCTGCGCGGTCGCGGTAGGAAATCTGCACTCAGGGGACGCGCTGCGGTCATATGCGTCGCTCCGACACTGTGGAGTACAGATTCTCTACGCACTCCAATCACGCACCGCCACCACCCGCTCCATCACCCCACGCTCACACGTCGGCGGCCACGGGCTCCCGTCGGCGCCCGACGGCCAGGTGCCAGGCCCACAGCGCCGATCCGATCAGCACGAAGGCCATGGTCGCGAGGGCGACGGTCAGCAGGCTGGCGGTGATCATCGGAGCGATGGCCCCGGCCAGCAGGGCGTTCATGACCAGGGTCGCGAAGGTGCCCAGGGAGGCCGCCGCACCGCGCTCGTGGGGGAACAGGTCCAGGATCTCCAGCTGCATGGGCGCGAAGAACAGGGAGGCGGTGAAGGACATCAGCATCGGGCCGATCAGCACCAGCAGCAGGGCCGGATCCAGGGCCCCGGAGGGCGTGGGAGCCACCAGCACCAGCACCAGGTTCAGGGCGGTGGTGGCGATCGTGCCGAGGTACCCGAGGCTGATCAGGCGGGAGCGGGCCATCACGTCGGCGGCGCGACCGACCACGAAGGACCCTGCGATCATGCCGATGATCAGCGGGGTGAACAGCACCCAGAAGTCCTGCTCGCCCAGGCCCAGCAGCCGCACCACGATGATCGGTGCGGCGGCGACGAACACGAAGTGCGCCGCGAAGCCGAAGGCGTTGGCGGTGGCGATGCGCAGCAGCACCGGGGAGCGACCCACCTTCCACAGCGCCCCCAGCACCGATCCCAGCCGCAGCGGGAGCCTCGCCTCCCGGGGCAGCGACTCGGGCATGAGCACGGTCAGCACCAGCACCAGCACCCCGTAGAGGCCGACGCCGGCGAACACCCAGCGCCAGTCCCCGAGCAGCAGCAGCCAGCCGCCGAGCATCGGGGCCACCACCGGGGCCAGCGCGAAGATCATCATCACCCGCGCCATCAGGCGCTGGGCCTCGGCGCCGGCGAACAGGTCGCGGATGACCACGCGCGAGACGATGGTGGCCGCGCCGGCGCTCATGCCCTGCAGGATCCGCAGCACCAGCAGCATGCCCAGGCCCGTGGAGAGGATCGCGCCGAACATCGCCAGGATGTAGATGACCAGTCCGGTGATCATCACCCGCTTGCGGCCCAGCGTGTCCGACAGCGGACCGTGGAACACGCTCATCACGGCGAAGGACGCCAGGTAGGCGCTGACCAGCTGCTGCAGACCCACCTCGGAGGCCCCGAACTCCTCGCCGATCTGCGTGAAGGCGGGGAAGACGGTGTTGATCGTGAAGGGTCCCAGCATGCCCAGCGCCGCCAGGGTCAGGGTCATGCGGGCGCTGGCAGTTCGTCGGGGGGAGGGGGTCGGGGGCAAGGCGGGTTCCCCTGCGGCGGTGCTGGTCACCATGGCAGTCTAGTGACGCGTTCCCGACCCGGGTCCGCCCGTCCGAGAGGTGCGCATGAACGACGTGAACGGCCTGTGAGCGCTGCGCCCGCCGCCGACGACAGCCGTGAAGGGGCCGGGAGCGACGAGCCGGCAGCCGGCGGCGTCCCCTTCCGGACCCTGATCTGGCTGGCGGTGGCGACCTTCACCACCGGGATCGACGGCTACGTGCTCGCCGGACTGCTGCCGGACATCGCGTCGGATCTCGAGGTCTCCGCGGCCGCCGCGGGTCAGCTGGTGGCGGTCTTCGCCCTCACCTCCGCCGTGGCCGGCCCGATCCTCGGTGCGACCACCAGCGGCTGGGAGCAGCGCCGCACCATCCTGGCGGCGCTGACCACCTTCGTGCTGGGGAACCTGGTCAACGCCCTCGCGCCGACCTACGCGATCGCCCTGGGCGGCCGCGTGGTCGCCGCCCTCGGCGGCTGCCTGCTGGGCGCAGCGGTGACCGGGTACGTGGTGCACCTGGTGCCCCAGCATCATCGCGGCCGCGCGCTCTCCTTCGTGCTGGGCGGGTGGATGACCGCGACCGCGCTCGGTGTCCCGGTGGGGCTGATCCTGGGGCAGTCCAGCTGGCGGCTGCCGCTGCTGATGGTCTCCGGAGTGGGGATCGCGGCGCTGCTCGGGATCGCCCTGCGCCTGCCGCGGCTGCGCTACCCCTCCACCTCGCTCGCCGACAGGCTCCGGCCCCTCGCCCGGCCGCGGCTGGTGGGCGGTCTGCTGGTCTCCACCGGGGTGCTGTGCGCGAGCTACGTCTGCTTCACCTATGCGGTGCTGATCCTCTCGCCCTCGCACCCGGCGCGCTGGATGATCATCGTGATCATGTGCGCCTATGGCGTGGCCAGCATGGCGGGCAATGCCGTGACCGGCCGCCTGGTCGATCGCTTCTCGCCGGTGCGGGTGCTCTCCGCGATCCTCGTCCTGCTGCTGGTCGATGCGCTGTTCGGGGCGCTCGTCCTCGCCCTCGCGGCCCCTGCGGCGCTGGCCGTGGCGAGCGTGGTCTGGTTCCTGGTGGCCGGTGTCGGGAACGGCGGTCATGCGGTCCCGCAGCAGGCCCGCCTGGCGGCCATGGCCCCGGCCTCGGTGCCGGTGGTGATGGCGCTCAACGCGAGCGCGATCTCGCTGGGCAGCGCGCTCGGGGGCGGGCTGGGCGGGCTCGCGCTGACCGCCGGGGCACTGCCCGCCCAGCTCCCGCTGCTGGCCGCCGCGGTGCTCGCGCTGACGATCCCGCTGCACCTGCTGGTGGCGCGGTCGGCCCGGCGTGCCGGGGACGCGGGGTAGGCAGAGGTTCGGGGGACAGAGCGCGAGCGGCGAGGATCACGGCGCCGACGGGAGAGCGCGGCGCCTCTCTCGGCGGGCATCACGGCGCCGACGGGAGAGCGCGGTGCCTCTCTCGGCGGGCATCACGGCGCCGACGGGAGAGCACGGCGCGGCGACAGCGTCTCGCGGCGGACCAGTCGCGGAGGGTCCTGCGCAATGCTCTGCGCGTTCTGCGGATCGCGGAGAAGGGTCGCGGCCACCTGCCCGAGCAGGACGCCGAGCTGGTGCGGCGAGCGGTCTATGGCGGCGAGCTCCGGAGCGTGGGTCCGGCACGCCGGGGAGTCGTCCCATGCCACCACGGACAGCTCGTCCGGGACCTGCACCCCGAGCTCGAGGGCGCGCTCGCAGCCACCGATCGCCATCGCGTCGTTGTCGTACACGATGACCGTGGGGGGCTCCGCCTCGCCGAGGAGCATCCGCTGCGTGCACTCCGCGCCGCTCAGCCGGCCGTAGTCGCCCACCGCCGTGAGCGAGGGCAGCGCATGCTCACCCGAGAACGCTTCGTACGCCTCGCGGCGCCATCGGCTGTGCCTCAGGTCCGGAGGGCCGCCGACGTGGCCGATCGCCCGGTGCCCCAGGTCGAGGAGGTCCTGCAGCAGTCTGCGCATGGTCCCGACGTTGTCGACCGTCACCCGCGAGGAGCGACGGCGATCGCGCTCGTCGCAGATCACGACGTACGGCAGCCCGAGCCGGTCGGCCAGGAGCGGTCGCGCATCGTCCTCGCGCAGGTCCTTGAGCACCGCCACGGCCTCGGGGAGCTGCTCCGCCCACCGCCGCAGGGCGTCCAGCTCCTCGTCGACGTCGCGCGCGACGCGGCTGAGGACGCCATGCCCCCGAGGCACGGCGATGTCCTCGAGGCCGTGCAGGACCTGGGTGTAGAACTGCTCGGAGTGCGCGGACCACACCGAGTCGGGGATGGCGATGCAGATCGTGCCCATCACAGCTCCTCCTCGACGACTCCCCGACTCCCCGTCGACTCCGTGCTCAGACCGCATCCGGCAGCGCGCGGGATCGCGCCCGGGACGCCAGCTCATTGGCACTCCTCAGCACATTCTGCTCCAGGAACGCCTCCGGCGGCGCCGCTGACTCGGTCCGCACCCGCAGCGTGGTCGACTCCCCCGGCAGCAGGGTGAGCAGCTGCCGCTCGGCGACCGCCCCGGGATCGACCTTGTCGGCCAGCACGCACAGGTCTCGGAGGGTGGTCGTCGCCGTGAGCGAGAGCTCCACCCCGCCCTCGATCCGTCGGGCGGTGGCGGTGAGTCCGCCGTCGGCGAGCGCCGAGTCCCGATCCTCGGCGAAGAAGTGCACGGTGCGCGCCGCGCCGTCGCCCACCTCGACCACGAGCACCTCGCGAGCGGCGTCGGCGGGGACGGCGAGATGCTCGGGGACCGGCACCGCCCCGCAGGAGCGTGCGTCGACGTCGACCTCCGTCTCCCAACGGGCGAGCACGGTCCCGTCGAGGTCCTGGCGCCGGAGCCGGAGCGGGGAGGTCAGGCGCTCCTGCGCATCGTTGCCCAGGCTGACCAGCAGGTGGTCGCCCCGGGGCTGGACCGTCACCAGCAGCGGCGCGTACATCTCCCGCAGGGCGTACCACAGCAGCTTGCGGCGTCGGTCGGCGTCGACCGCGGCCCAGGAGGTGACCGGCCAGCAGTCGTTCAGCTGCCACACGATGGTGCCGCCGCACACCGGCCAGTGGGAGCGGTAGTGCCCGATGCCGCTGATCAGGGCACGGGCCTGGTTGAGCTGGGTGGCGAAGTGGAAGTCGTCGAAGCCCTCCACGGGCGGCAGGTGCGGGGCCATGCCGCGGCGCAGCTTGTCCTGGCCGCCCACCGCCTTCTGGTGGGACAGCATCGTCTCGGAGTCCTCGTCCAGGGGCCGTTCGCTGATCGCGCGGGCGATCGTGGCGTAGTTGGCCGGGCCCTGGTACCCGAACTCGGCGGAGAAGCGCGGCACGGTGTCGCGGTAGCGGGTGTAGTCGTTGTCCTCCTCGGAGGCCCAGGCCACCCAGTTGTGCACGGTGCCGTGGTCGGGGTGGCGCGGGTCCTCGGGCAGAGGCCGGGAGTAGGGGCTGGTGGGGGTGTAGCTGCGGGTGGGGTCGAGCTCCGCCAGCAGGGAGGGCAGCAGCTCGGTGTAGTAGCCGAGCCCCCAGCCCGCGCCCTCGGGGATGTGCTCCTGCCAGCCCCAGTGGTGGTAGCCCTCGACGTTCTCATTGCTGCCGTTCCAGTGCACGAGAGCGGGATGCCAGGCCAGGCGCACGATGTGCTCGCGGGCCTCGGCCTCGACCTCGCTGCGCAGCGGCTCGAGCTCGGAGTAGGCGGCGCAGGCGAAGGGGAAATCCTGCCATACCATGATCCCCAGCTCGTCGCACAGCGCATAGAGGTGCTCGGACTCGTACAGACCGCCGCCCCAGATCCTCAGGATGTTCATGCCGGCGTCGTAGGCATCGATGATGCTCGCGCGGTAGTCCTCAGCGCTCAGGCGGGAGGGGAAGGCGTCGTCGGGGATCCAGTTGGCGCCCTTGGCCAGGATCGGGCTGTCGTTGACCACGATGGTGAAGGAGGTGCCGATCTCGTCGGGCTCCTCCACCACGCCGGCGGTGCGGAACCCGATGCGCCGAATACGGGAGTCGAGCGGATCGTGATCCGCATCGAGCAGCTCGAGGACAATCGTGTACAGGGGCTGTTCGCCGTAGCCGCGCGGCCACCACAGCTGCGCGTCCTCGGCCGACAGCCGCAGGTCGAACTCATCGGCCGCGACGGACGTGGCCAAGTCGTCGATCTCCCGGCCGGCGGGATCCAGGAGGCGAGCACCGACCGTCAGGGAGGAGTCGTCGAGCAGGTCGGCCCGCTCGACGACGGCGCGCAGATCCACGACGCCTCGCCCCTCGTCGACGGTGATCGTCGGACGCACCTCGGCGAGCCGTGCCCCGGACCATTCCTCCAGGCCGATCTCGCCGCCGATACCGCTGGTGACCAGCACCGGCCCCCAGTCCCACCCGAAGTTGCAGGCCATCTTGCGCAGGGCGTTGTACGGCAGGTCGTTGCCGGTCACCGGCAGCGTCCCGAGCACTGCCTCGTTCTCGCGGGCGGTGCGCAGCGGCGAGGCGAAGTGGATCTGGAGGCGGTTGCTGCCCTCGACGAGCGAGTCGGTGACATCGAAGCGCCAGGAGCGGTGCTGGTTCTGCACCTCGGCGATGCGGCGGCCGTTGAGCACCACGGTGGCGGCGGTGTCGAGGGACTCTGCGACCAGGTCGATGCGGTCGGCGCCCGACGGCTGCCAGTCGAAGCTCGTGGAGTACAGGACATCGCAGTCGCCGGTCCAGGCCAGCTCCTGCTCGTTCCGGTCCAGGTAGGGGTCGGCGATCAGCCCGGCTGCCTGGAGGTCGGTGATCAGCGTGCCGGGCACCGTGGCGGGCACATCGTGCACGGCGAAGGGGGCCGGCCCGTCGGTGATGGACATCGTCCAGCCGTCATGGAGGTCACGACGGCGGATCGGGGCGGTGCTGGTGAGGGTCACGGGGTCTCCTCGGCGAGGGCGAGATGGTCGGGCATGGGCACACCCCGGCGCTGGGCCTCGGCCAGGAACCGGGGGTTGTTGCCGGGTTCGGGGGCGGCCACCAGCAGCTGCTTGGTGAACGTCGCCCGGGGGCGGAGGATGACCTCGTCGGCCTCCCCGCGCTCGACCACCTCACCGCGGTACATCACCAGGATCTCGTCGGAGAAGTGGCGGGCGGTGGCCAGGTCGTGGGTGATGTAGAGCATCGCCAGGTTCTCCTCGCGCTGCAGTCGCGCCAGCAGGTTCAGCACGCCGAGCCGGACGGACACGTCGAGCATGGAGACGGGCTCGTCGGCGATCAGCACGCTGGGCTCCGGCGCCAGGGCCCGGGCGATCGCCACCCGTTGGCGCTGCCCGCCGGAGAGCTCGTGAGGCCGACGGTCGATGAAGCTCTCCGCGGGATCGAGGTTGACCCGCTCGAGGAGCTCGCAGACCTTGGCGCGGACGTCGGCTCGAGTGGCCTTGCCGTGCAGCAGCAGAGGCCGTTCGAGATGATGGCCGATGCTGTGGAAGGGGTTCAGGGAGGCGAAGGGGTCCTGGAAGACCATCTGGACGTGGTCGCGGTAGCGGGCCAGGGCTCGGCCACGGGTCCCGATCGGGGCGCCGTCCAGGGTGATGGTGCCCGAGGTGGGGCGCTCCAGCTGGGCGAGGATCTTGGCGATGGTCGACTTGCCGGAGCCGGACTGGCCCACCAGGGCCACGGTGCGCCCCGCGCTCAGCTCGAGGTCGACGTCCTTGACGGCATGCAGCCGGCTGAACCGCAGTCCGTTGCGGAGCGTGTAGGTCTTGTGCAGTGCGGAGACGGTCAGGGTGGTCATGAAGCACTCTCCTGGTCGGCGGTGCCTGCCGGGTCCGTCGGCGCGGAGGACAGGTCCGGGTCGGCGGGCCCGGGGGCAGTGGTGTCGCCGGGCCCGCCGAAGCCGGCCCGTACGAAATCGCCGGAGGAACCGGTCAGCGAGGGGAATGATCCGAGCAGGGTGCGGGTATAGGGGCTGGCGGGTTCGAAGTAGAGGTTCTCGGCGGTGTCCAGCTCGATGATCCGTCCCGCTTTCATCACGGCGATCCGGTCGGAGATCTCCAGCAGCATCGGCAGGTCGTGGGTGATGAACACGACGGCGAAGCCGAGCTCCTGCCGCAGCCGCAGCACCTCCTGCAGGATCTCCCTCTGGACCACGACGTCCAGCGCGGTGGTGGGCTCGTCCATGATCATCAGCTGCGGATCCAGCGCGAGAGCCATCGCGATCATCACCCGCTGGCGCATCCCGCCGGACAGCTCATGGGGGAATGCGGTGATGCGGCTGCGTTCGACACCCACCAGTTCGAGGAGCTCGTGACAGCGGCGTCTGCGTTCTTCGCGAGCCAGGTGCGGCCGATGGGTGGTCAGCACGTCGTCGAGCTGGGAACGCACGTTCAGCACGGGGTTCAGGGAGTTCATCGCCCCCTGGAACACCATGGCCACCTTCGACCAGCGGAAGGTGCGCAGCTGCGGTCCCTCCAGGGCGAGCACGTCCACGTCCCGACCCTCGTCGCGGTCGTGGAAGGTGACCGATCCGCTCCGGATGCGGGCCGGAGGCCGGTGCAGCTGGTTCAGACCATAGGCCAGAGTGGTCTTGCCGCAGCCCGATTCCCCGGCCAGACCGAGGATCTCTCCGCGGCGCAGGGTGAAGGTGGCGTCCTTGACGGCGTGGACGCCGCCGTTGACCTCGTAGACGATGTTCAGGTCCTGGACCGTCAGCACGGGCTCCTCGACCACCGGGGAACCGGTGGCCCGATCCTCCTCGAGGCTTGCGTGCAGCGGGGAGTCGTCGATCCCGCCGCCGTCGGCCGCCTCGGGCGTCGCCCCCTGCGGATCGGCGTCGTGGTCCGGGGGGACCGGACCGGTCATCGGGGAACTCATACGGCGGCCTCCGTGCTGTGCGTGCGGGGATGGACGGTCGAGTCGGAACCCGTGCTGTCGCCGGGCGCGTCGGTCTCCTGCTCGGCCTTGCGGACGGTGCGGGTGGCCTTGGGGGCAGTGCGCAGGCGGGGATTGATGATGCCGTCGATCGAGAAGTTGATCAGGGACAGCCCGCCGCCCAGCAGCGCGATCATCGCGCCCGGTGGGACGAACCACCACCAGCCGCCCAGGGTGAGGGCCTGGGCGTTCTGGGCATAGAACAGCATCGACCCCCAGGTCTGGGTGCCGACCACGCCCAGGCCGATGAAGCTCAGTCCCGCTTCCCCGAGGATCGCGGTGATCAGGGCGAACACGAAGCCGCTGGACATCACCGGCAGGAGGTTGGGCAGGATCTCCACCGCGATGATGCGGTGGGGCTTCTCGCCGGCGATCTTCGCGGCGTGCACGTAGTCACGGGTGCGGATGGACAGGGTCTGCGATCGCAGCACGCGAGCGGAGGCGGCCCAGGAGGTGATCGCGAGGATGAAGGCGATCAGCAGCAGCCCGCGCTGCTGGACGTAGGAGCCGATCACGATCATCAGCGGCAGACCGGGCAGGATCAGCACCACGTTGGTGAACAGGGAGAAGATCTCGTCGACCCATCCACCCAGGTAGCCTCCCAGGATCCCGAACAGCGCCGAGAGGAACAGTGCCAGCACCGCGACGATGAGGCCGACCATCAGCGATCCTCGGGTGGCCCACGCCAGCTGGGCCAGGACGTCCTGGCCCGTCTGGGTGGTGCCCAGCAGGTGATCGGCCGACGGCGGCTGCATGCCGTCGTTGGAGATGGCCAGCGGGTCGGCCACGAAGAAGGGGCCGATGATGCCGAACAGGCTGATCGTGACGACGATGCCCACCCCGATCACCAGTGAGGGGGTCGCGTTGCGCCGCAGCGCGGCGCGCAGGCGGTGGGGCCGTCGGGCGCGAGGGGTCGGAGGGGTCGGCGCCGCAGGGGTCGGGGTCGAGGTCCGGGTTCTGGGTGACATGTGTGCTCCTCAGCTTCGCGACCGGGTACGGGGATCGATCACGCCGTAGAGCAGGTCCACCACCAGGTTCGCCGCGAGCACGGCGACCGTGATGATCAGGAACAGTCCCTGCATCAGCGAGTAGTCGTTGTTCTGCACGGCCTGCAGCATGGTGTAGCCGACGCCGGGATAGGAGAAGACCGTCTCCACCACGATCGATCCCGAGACCACGAAGCCCAGTGAGATCGCGAATCCGGAGACGCTGGGCAGCATCGCGTTGCGCGCGGCGTACATGATCATCACGCGTCGCGGGGAGAGCCCTTTGGCTTCGGCCGTGAGGATGTAGTCCTCGCTGAGGGTGGAGACCATCATGTTGCGCATCCCCAGCAGCCAGCCGCCGAGCGAGCTCAGCACGATGGTCAGCGCCGGCAGGAAGCCGTAGTAGATGGCGTTGGAGATGAAGGGGTAATCGAGCGCCGGGCGCACCAGCGAATAGTCGTACCCACCGGAGATGGGGAAGATCCCCAGGTTCACCGACAGCACGTAGATGAACAGGAGCGCGAGCCAGAAGTATGGGACCGCCTGCAGGATGGTGGTGGCGGGGATGAGGGAGTCCATCCAGGTGCCGCGCTTCCAGCCCACGAAGGTGCCGAGCACCATGCCGATGAGGAAGGTGATGGTGGTCGCCAGGCCCACCAGCACGAGGGTCCAGGGCAGGGTCTGGCCCACCACCTGTGTCACCGGGGTCGGGAAGTAGGTCACGGAGATCCCGAGGTCACCGCGGAACAGTCCGGCGAGATAGTCGACGTATTCCTCGATCAGAGATTTGTCGTTGTCGGCGCCGAGCATCACCTCGATCGCTTCACGCGTATTGGGGTCGACCGGGCCCCGCAGGGCGAGCTTGGCGAGCACCGCGTCCACCGGGCTGCCGGGAAGGGCGCGGGGAATGAAGAAGTTGAGGGTCACCGCGGCCCACAGGGCCACCAGGTAGAAGCCGATCTTGCGCAGGAAGTGCACGACCTCGAGATCCTTTCGTCACAGCGGACATCGCACGGGTGCCGCGCCGGCGGCCGTGCTGCGGAGCACGGAACCGGCGCGGCGCCTGCGGTGTCAGCTGACGGGCGTGACGGCCTTGAGGACCATGGCACTGTCGGGCGCGGCCCAGGCCATGGGGTAGGCATAGAGGTCGTCGTGAGTCGGCCATCCGGTGACCTTCGAGGTGTTGTACTGGGTCAGCGAGGAGCCGATCAGCACCGGGATCGCCGGCATCATCTCGAACAGCCGCTGCTGAACGAGGAAGTAGTGCTCCTTCTTGACCTCCGGATCCTCGGTCGCGGCGGCCGCGTCCAGGGCGGCGTCGACCTCCGGGTCCGAGAACCGGGTGACGTTGTGGTATGGATTGCCGTTCTCCCCCACCGGCACGGTGTTCTCGGTGGAGAAGTGGTTGCGGTACGGGTAGTACGGATCAGGGGCGGGCCCTTGGCCGACCGAGTCGATCACCAGCTGGAAGGTGCCCTGCGCCTTGGCGTCGTTCCACTCGTTGACCGAGACCTGCTGGGGGATCAGCTCGATGCCGATGTCCTTGTACTGCTCGGCCAAGGTGTCGAGGGCGGTGACGTAGTCGGCCCACCCGGTGGGACAGGAGATGGTCATCGACAGCCGCACGTCGTCCTTGGCGTAGATGCCGTCGGACCCGAGTTCGTAGCCGGCGTCCTCCAGGATCGTGGTGGCTTCCTCGGGCTCGGCGTTCCAGGGGGCCAGCTCGATCGACGGATCGATGAAGTCGGCATCCCGCTCGGGGAGCGCGAAGGACGGGGAGATGTCTGAACCGAGGTCGAAGAAGGCGAGCCGGGACAGCTGCTCGCGGTCCATCCCGTAGTAGAGGGCCTTGCGCACGGCGGGGTCGGTCTGCGGGCCTTCGCTGCCCAGTTCCGGGTTGGAGGAGGCCATCAGTGCCATCTGGGAGATGCCGGTGTTGGTGAAGGTCAGGTCCGGGTTGTTCTCCACATGCTCCTCGAGGTTGGGGACCGCCGCGGACATGTAGTCGACCTCACCGGCCAGCCACATGTCGGTGGCGGCCTGATTGCCGGAGGTGGTGCTGACCCGCACCCCGCCGATGGCCGGCCTGCCCTCGTCCCAGTACGCGTCGTTGGTCCGCAGCAGGTAGGACTCCGCCGTGAAGTCGTCATAGACGAACGGGCCGGTCCCCACCGGCTCCTCGTTGGCATAGGTGGCCAGGTCCTCGACGTCGGCGAACAGGTGCTCGGGGATGATCCAGGTGCGCGCGAGGGCGTTGGGGCCCTCGGTGAAGGAGGGCTCGGCGTAGGTGATCTCCACCGTCAGGTCGTCGACGGCTTCGGCCGAGGGAGCGGTGCCCCCGGGGTTGAGCGCTTCGGTGTCCCGGACCTTGTTGAAGGTGAAGGCGACGTCCGCGGCGGTGAACTCTGTGGCATCGGTCCAGGTGACACCCTCGCGGATCGTCACGGTCAGGACGGTGCCGTCCTCGTTCCACTCGTAGCTCTCCCCCAGCAGCGGCACCGGCTCCTGGTCGATGGCCTCGAGGGGGTTGAAGTAGAACAGCGTCTCGTAGATGAGCCCCTGGATCATGTGGATGACGGACGGCGAGTGGGGGTTGAAGTTCTTGGTCAGACTGCCTTCGGTGGCGATGCAGTTGATGATCGGCCGGTCGTCCCCCTCCTCCCCCGTCTCCAGGTTGGAGGCCTGACTGCATGCGGCCAGCGCCACCGGCGCCGCTCCGAGGGCGGTCAGCTTGTACAGATCTCGACGACTGAGGTGCATCGTTGCTCTCCTTGTTCACGCGTCAGTGCGTGCTGGGTCGACCGCTCCGCGCAGCCTCGCGGCACTCCGGGCAGAAGACCTGCGGAGGCCGAGGAAGCGTGAGACCGTCACGGGGCTTTCTTCATTTAGTTAATGAAGTAAAGGTATTGTCGGGACCTGAGTCACAATCCGTCAAGAGCGCTGCCCTCGCGAGAAGGCAACGGAACGGTCACGAACCGAGAGGGGGCCCTGATGCCAGCCACCGGTGAGCGCCGGGCATCCGCGACCGACGCCGCGATCCTGGAGCTCGTGCGCCGCCGCTCCGAGACCAGCCGGGTGGACCTCGCCCGCGAGCTGGGGGTGACACCGGCGACCGTCACGTACGCCGTCAAGCGACTTCTCGCGGCGGAACTGCTGGTGGAGGGCGGGTTCGCGAGCTCCCGAGGTGGCAAGCGCGCCTCCCTGCTGCGCCTGAACGACCAGGCGCGCTGGGCGATCGGTGGCACCGTCGAGGCCGGCAGGCTGTCCCTGGTGGGCGTGGACATGAGCGGCGCACTCCGCTCCCGGATCGCGCTGCCCCTGGCCGCCCCCACGGACGCCACGGAGGTCTCCGCCGCCCTGGATCGGGCGCTGACGATGATCGACCCCCATCCGGATGCCCGCTCCTCGACCGGGATCGGGTTCACCATCCCCTACGGGCTCGGCGCGGACGGACGCCGACTGCTGCGCGAGATCACCGCCGGCCTGGACATCCCGTCCATCACGGCCAGCGCCCCGGTCTGCGCGGCCCTGGGCAGCTTCTGGAGCGGCGAGCAGCCCGAGAACGGGCTGTGCGCAACGGTGCACATGGATGCGGGCCTGGGGCTGTCGATCCTGCAGGACGGCAGGCCCCTGCAGCCGTCCGCGGGCAGCGGCGCCACCCTGGACCACGTGGTCATCGACCCCGACGGACCCGCCTGCGAATGCGGCGGCTCGGGCTGCCTGCACCAGTACGCCTCACCCCAGGCCATCCTCCGCAGCGCACTGCAGGCCGGGGACCTGGCCGAGGACCTCGGCCTGGGCCTGACCCCCGCCTCCCGCAGCAGTGACGTGGTGCTGATCGCCCTGGCTGCGGAGCGTGGCGAGCCTCGCGCGAGGCAGGTCTTCCAGGGCGCCGTCACTGCCCTCGCCCAGGCCGTCTGGTCTGCCACCAGCGCCCTGGGCATCGAGGTGATCGTGATGTCCGGCCCCGCTGTCCAAGCCGCCCCGGTGCTGGTGGGCCGGACCATGGACCGGATGCTGTCGGCCCGCGCTCGCAACATCGGGATGGAGATCTCGGTATCGGTCTCGCAGGTCCAGCCCCACCCCTGCGCCGTGGGCGCGGCCGTCCTCGCTCTGCAGACCTTCATGACCCCGGGCCGGGCCTCCCGGAGCGCACCGGCCTCGATCCGTGCGGCGGGGGCCTGACCCTCGGCCCCGGCCCTCGGGCCTGACCAGGGCCGCAGGACAAACCGCTTAAGTCCGCGCAGAAAAGTCGCTCGGAGGGGTGCGCACCGGGGAGGAGAATCGGTAGGGTGGTTCACACCATTGACGCGGCCGTAAGTCCTGCGGGCACGCCGCTCCCCCGATCCTGAACGTGAGGAACCGTGTCCGCACCGCTGCGCATCGCTGCCCTGTCCGCCTGGCATGTCCATGCCGAGGAGTACGCGCGGGAAGCCCAGAACCACCCCGAGACCGAACTGGTCGCCGTCTGGGACGAGGACCCCGACCGCGGCCGCGCCCTGGCCCAGACCGTCGGCGTCCCGTTCGCAGCCGACCTCGACGAGCTGCTGGCCCGCGAGGATCTCGACGGCGTCACGATCACCACCGCCACCACCGCCCACCGGGACGTGATCGGCCGCGTGATCGCGGCCGGCAAGCACGTGTTCACCGAGAAGCTGCTGGCCCCCACCGTGGAGGAGGGCGAAGAGCTGCTCGCCTCCGCCCG
>Ga0209487_1000650_pt1 | contig 30897 bp, 29 predicted proteins | sample Poulit2012_FD_187524 | JGI IMG/M metagenome (GOLD analysis project Ga0209487, IMG submission 187524) | Agricultural soil microbial communities from Georgia to study Nitrogen management - Poultry litter 2012 (SPAdes) (version 2) | ecosystem: Environmental > Terrestrial > Soil > Agricultural land...
ATATGATAATTCAGAAGAGGCAACAAACCAGCGTATTCAGTTATTAGAGAAACATAACCTAGGAGTTTGCGACATGGTTGAATATGCTTTCCGAGAGGAGATAAACGCTTCAGACTTAGGAATTCAAGACCCGGTTTTACGACCTATGATACCTATTTTAAAAGAACACCCTAGTATTGAGATGTTGTTGTTTACTGGTGGCAATTCAAAAAACGGCCCAGAATATTTTTTTAGAAGACATTTGTTAGAGTATCCTGAAATAGAATTCGTTTGTATAAATGATGAGGTGCCACGAATCCATCAGTTTGAATTAGAGTCTAGAACTATAAAAACCGTTTCTCTCACAGCACCATCTGGTGCAGCCAATAGAGCAGTGGGAAGTATGAAGCTCTATAAAAAGTTTAAAAAAGAGAATCCAGAGTTAAATACGATAGATTTCCGAGTAAGGCAATATGCGCCTTTCTTTTTATCAGAATAGAACTTGTTAATTCAAGGAGTTTAACATATTCCTGTTAGATACTTTTCTTATTGAATTTCTGCAGTCTATCTTTGCAAGGATAAAAACTAAACATGCTTAAAAAATTAAAAGTAGATTCTTTTGTCATTGCCATTATAGTTAGCATACTAATTGCTTATTTTTTTCCGCAATTAGCCGCTAAAAATAGCCCGGTTCCTATGGAGGCAATTAGTAGTATAGGCATCTCACTAATTTTCTTTTTCTATGGGCTCAACTTGAGTACGCAAGCTATAAAAGATGGGCTAAAGAATTGGAGGTTGCATATAGTAGTACAAAGCAGTACTTTTTTAATCTTCCCATTGATTGTTTTACTGTTCTATCCGCTTTTTATAAACACTTCACACGAAACGCTATGGTTGGCTTTCCTGTTTATGGCAGCATTGCCCTCTACAGTTTCATCTTCTGTAGTTATGGTTTCTATGGCTAAAGGAAATCTTCCCGCAGCTATTTTTAATGCTAGTATTTCGGGAATTATCGGAATTCTTCTAACCCCATTATGGCTAACCCCTTTTATAAAGCATTCGGGTGTGGAGTATGATTTTACTGCTATTTACCTTCAGCTAATAACCGAAATTGTGGTGCCACTAATTCTCGGGTTATCATTACGAAGATTTTTTGGGAATTTAGCGCGTAGACATAAAAGTAAATTAGACTTAATCGATAAGTTTATTATCCTCTTGATTATCTATAAAAGCTTTGTCCAGTCTTTTGAAGAGAAGATTTTCTCAAGCGTTAGCTTAACCGAGATACTTATAATGACTGCTTTGGTGATAATCCTTTTCTATATAATGTATTTTCTTACGGGCTGGATCGGGAAGTTGTTGAGGTTTAATCATGCCGACCGAATTACCAACCAATATTGTGGAACAAAAAAATCTTTAGTTCATGGCACTGTTTTCTCTAAAGCTTTGTTCGGACAAACAAGTATCGTAGGAATAATTCTACTGCCGCTTATGCTTTATCATGCTATACAGATTTTTATAATCAGTATTTATGCCTCGAGGACTGGAAAAGAGCAGAGTGAGCGTGAGAAACAGCGTACTATAAAAACCTCTTAATATAAAAAGCCGATTTGTATGCAAATCGGCTTTTTAATAATTCTATTATTTGACTTCTACTTTAGCATATCTGCTGTTTGAGTAGGTCTAATTTCTACTTTCGAAGGTAGTGCTCTAGGGTTCATTTTTAGCAAGTCCACAACCAATTCACCCATATCTTCTGGTTGAATTTTCCATGCATCTTTGCTTGGATCTGGATTGTGGTTATTAAAATGTGAGGTTACCGATCCTGGTAAAATAGTGGTGGTTTTTACACCTTCGGCGCGTAAGTCTAGCATTACTGATTGGGTAAATCCAACCACACCAAACTTAGAGGCATTGTAACCACTACCTTTTCCGAAAAAATTAATCCCAGCTAGGCTTGCAATGCTTATAAAGTAACCTTTGTTCGCTACTAAATCTTCCACACTAGCTTTTATACTATTAAATACTCCAGTGAGGTTTGTGTCGATCATCTTATGCCAATCTTCTGGTTTTAAATCACGAATGTTGTCAAAAACCCCCAGCCCAGCATTAGCAATCATAACATCTAGCCTACCAAAGTGGTCTTTTACTTTAGCCACTGCTTTCTCCTCCGAATCCAATTTACGAACGTCAGAAGCCAAACCGATAATTTTATCTTCTTTACCAATCTTTGCAGCAGCTTTCTTTGCCGTATCCAAAGAACGTCCAGAAATTGCTACGCGGTAGCCTGCCTCAACTAGTTTTTCTGCCATACCAAATCCAATTCCTTTGGTTCCTCCGGTTATATAAACTACTTTCTTCATCATCTTTTTAATTTATTATTCAATCTATTTAATTAAAACAAATTATCTGGATTATACCCTAAATACTCTCTTTCTTTTTCCTTAAAAATAATACCATGTTTTTTAAGTTCTTTTAGAATTGGCTGGTACACCTCTTTTTTAATTGGACGTAAGACTCCAGGAGTAGTTATTTTCTTGTTTAATATCCCAATAGCAGCCATAGCTACTGGTAAACCTACTGTTTTTGCCATTGCAGTGTATAGCTGATCTTGACCTATGCAAACCATAGAGCTGTCTATTTGGCTTTTTTTACCGTTGAGTTCATAGCCAAACTTATGGTACATAACAATCATATCTTTATCATCTGGGGCAAGACTCCACTTGTCCATTAAGATAGATTCTAGAGCTTTCGCTGGTGTAGCATTAGGAATACCGATTTTCTTCTTATCGTTGAACAAATCCAATTCTACCAACTTATCCCACATCACATCGTCTTGGTCGATGCGTAAATTGTATCGCATTTTTAATTCAACGGAATCCGTTGGAGAGTAAGGGAGGAACAGATTAACAAAGTCTCTGTAAGTTAAGTTCTCTGAATCAGGAATGGTATAACTATCGTCGGTCATACCTAATTGCACAAACATGTTCCATGCACGGCTAAAACCAACTCTACGGATGGTGCCTCTAAAAAGTGTCAACGCATTCTCTAGACCATATACACTTTGATACGCCAAAGAGTTTCTATTAGCGTATGCCTCAAATCGGCCGTGACCTTCTACTTCTAAAAACTCCGTTCTACGAAATAATCTATGGTAAGGAATATACTTGTAGGTTCCTTCTTGTTTAAATTCTGCTGCGCCACCTTGACCTGCTAATACAACATTCCTTGGGTTCCAAGTAAATTTATAGTTCCATAGGTTATTGTCGCTTTCTGGTGCAACTAAGCCCCCACAAAAGGATTCAAACGATAGCATTTTTCCTCCTGCATCGCGTATACGATCAATGACTTGCATAGCACTCATGTGATCGATACCTGGGTCTAGTCCGATTTCATTCATAAAAATCAAATCGTTTTCTACTGCTTTATCATGTAGAGCTTCCATTTCTTTGCTTACATAAGAAGCGGTTACCATATGTTTCTTTAGTTCGATACATATTTCCGCAATTCTTATGTGGAAAGATGCCGGAAGCATTGAAATAACCAAGTCGCATGATGCGACAGCTTTTTTGGCTTGTTCTTCTTGGAAAACATCGAGCTCTATAATTTTTACTCTTGGATGTTCCTGTATAAGTTTCTTAGCAGCTTCTGGGTTTATATCGCCTATAGTAAGAGAAAAGTTCTCTTTTTCAGAATTGTTCAAAAGATATTTAATAAGGCTGCTTGCCGAACGACCAGAACCTATAATTAAGATGTTTCTCATTCAATTTTGTTTTGTAGTTTTACAAGTGAGTTACAGGAAACGAAACTACTAAATGTTATTAAACATATGCAAGATACAAACACAAGATTAGGAGTTATTGCTGCTTTTCTAGGAGCATTGACAATTCTCATAGGTGCATTTGGCGCTCATGGGTTAAAAAACATAGTCGATGAGCAAGCTGTTGCCTCATTTGAAACAGGGGTTAGATACCAAATGTACCATGTGTTTGTTTTATTGATTTCGGCTTATATATTACCATTAACTGCCAAACAACGAATTCGCGTAGCACGCATATTTGGAATAGGAATACTGCTGTTCTCAGGGTCCATATATATGTTGGTGTTACGTGACTATTTACCGTTTGATAGTTATAAAATAGCGTTTATTACCCCAATAGGTGGAGTCTTTTTTATAATAGGGTGGATAGCTTTAGCATTTTACCTATTAAAATCTAAGAAAGAGAATTCTACGCAATAGAATACGATTTATCTAGAAGATTATTTACCTTTGCTTCCATCTACAATAATTAAATGAAAAATGGTCAACAACAACCAAACTACAGAAACGATTCCACTAGAGGAATACGGGATTAACAACACAAACGTTAAATACCAACTCTCACCAGAGACGTTGAGTAAAATAACAGTAGAACAAGGATTAGGAGAACTGTCGTCTTTAGGCGCAGTATCTGTAAATACCGGAAAGTTCACTGGAAGATCTCCAAAAGATAGGTTTATTGTTAAAGATGCTATCACAAAAGATGAAGTATGGTGGGGCGATATAAATATCCCTTTTGCACCAGAGAAGTTCGATGCACTTTATGATAAAGTAGTAGCTTACTTAAGCGAACAGGATGCTGTTTATGCGAGAGACTGTTATGCTTGTGCAGAAAATTCTCATCGTAAAGCAATTAGAGCTATAACCGAATTACCTTGGTCGAACTTGTTTGTACACAACATGTTCCTACGCCCAACCTCAGAGGAGCTCAAAGACTTTGATCCAGAATGGGTGATTGTGAATGCACCAGGTTTTTATGCAGATCCAGAAGTAGATGGTACAAGACAAGAAAACTTTGCCATACTTAACTTTACAAGAAAAATTGTATTAATCGGAGGAACTGGATATACTGGAGAGATTAAAAAAGGAATTTTCTCTGCGCTAAACTTTATTTTACCAGTGTTTGAGAATACTTTACCAATGCACTGCTCTGCAAACGTAGGCGAAGATGGCGAAACAGCTATTTTCTTTGGTCTTTCAGGTACGGGTAAAACCACTCTTTCTGCAGATCCAAAGAGAAAGCTAATCGGAGATGATGAGCATGGATGGACAGCAGATGATAAGGTCTTTAACTTCGAGGGTGGATGCTATGCTAAGGTTATCAACCTATCTAAAGAAGGTGAGCCAGATATTTATAATGCAATTCGTCCGAACGCGTTATTAGAAAACGTAATTATGGATGAAGAAGGTAATATAGATTTTGCCGCAGATACGATAACACCAAATACACGTGTTAGTTATCCTATCACACACATTAATAATATACAAGAATCATCGGTAGCAGGTCAACCAAAGAATATTTTCTTCTTAACGGCAGATGCTTTTGGTGTGTTACCTCCGATATCTAAATTAACTCCAGGACAAGCAGCATATCACTTTATTAGTGGATATACTGCTAAAGTTGCAGGTACCGAGGCTGGTGTAGATGAGCCAGAACCAAGTTTCTCTGCATGTTTTGGTGCTCCATTCTTACCATTACATCCAACCCGTTATGCAGCTATGCTAAGCGAGAAAATGCTTAAAGCAGGTGTGAATGTATGGTTAATAAATACAGGATGGACAGGTGGACCTTATGGTGTAGGTAGCAGAATGAAACTAGCTTATACTAGAGCTATGATTACTGCTGCAATGAACGGTGAATTAGATAATGTAGCGTACGAAAACCACGCTGTGTTTAATGTAGCTGTTCCACAAGAAGTGCCAAACGTACCGTCGGAAGTATTAAATCCACGCAACACTTGGTCTGATAAAGACTTGTATGATACAAAAGCTAAAGAATTAGCGGTGACTTTTAAAAAGAACTTCAAAAAGTTCGAGGCAGAGGCTAACCAAGAGATTTTGGCTGGTGCTCCAAATCACGACTAAATTAGCTTAAACATTTTTATTTAGAAAAGCCATCCAATAAACGGATGGCTTTTCTATTTTACTTAGAAACTTTGAAGCAAAAAAAATGCCACTGAATACAGTAGCATTTTTAATTATGTTTAAGCTTCTACTTTACAAGTTAAGCTTTTTTATTAACCTCTTTAATATATTTCTCTAAGGCCATCGTCATAGATGGAGTTTCTGGTGAAGGTGCTTCAATATTTACTTTCAAGCCACGCTCTTCTGCAGCTTTTACAGTGGTGTTCCCAAAAGCAGCAATACGTGTATCATTCTGCTGGAAATTTGGGAAGTTTTCAAACAGGGACTTTATGCCACTCGGACTAAAGAAAACTAAAATGTCATAGAAAACATTTTCTAAGTCAGATAAATCGCTGACTACTGTTTTGTAAAAAATAGCTCGTTGCCATTTTATTCCAGCTTCATCAAGTAAATTTGGAATAGTAGGTTTTAGTTTATCGGACGAAGGAAGTAAAAACGTCTCGTCTTTATGTTTGTTTATATGTGGCATTAGCTCATGAAAATGACGTTTCCCTACATATATTTTTCTTTTGCGGTATACTACATACTTCTGAAGGTAATATGCAACTGCTTCACTAGTGCAAAAATACTTTAAAGCATCAGAAACCTTAAAACGCAATTCCTCAGCAATACGGAAGAAGTGGTCTACCGCATTTCTGCTGGTAAATATAACCGCCGTGTACTTGCTTAAGTCAATTCTTTGCTCGCGAACGTCCTTGCTAGTTGCCCCTTCTACATGAATGAAAGAACGGAAATCCACTTTGACTTTTTGCTTCTCCATTAAATCATAATAGGGAGAGCTTTCGGTTTTGGGTTCAGGTTGGGATACTAAAATAGTTTTCACTTTCATTTGTCTCGTGTTTTTATTAATAGAAAATTTACACTCCTATCAATGAGTAATATATAAGAATGTAAGGACCTATTTCTAGGGTGCAAAGATACAAAATAAAATAAATGTAATGACCAAATAACTGCTTGCTGTTTCGTTTATAAGAAGAGACTAGACTAAAAATGTTTAAAAAGACGATGGAAATCCATGCGATAGTCATACTTAGCTGAGCTATATCGAAAACAAATAGCAGTAAAACATTCCAAATCATTATATAAATGGAAAGCAAGTTTCTATACATTAATTTCTCATATGTATAGTTAGAAACCTGTTCGGCATGTTTTGCTACTACCCCTATTATTTGCTCAATCCATAGTTTGCCTAATAAGAATATTGCATATACTGTGGTGATTCTGATATACCAAATAACTCCGTCAATTTGTTTCTCAGGAAGAAAATACTGTCCACATATATATAGAAATAACGAAGTGCTTAAAATATTGAAGAATGTACTTATAAAGGTAAATAAGTGACGTGAATCAATTTCTCGGCTATACAGTTTTAAGAAATTGGTCTGAAAAGTAAGGTTTATAAATCGAGAAAAACGAAATGGGAATCTTGCGCGCAATATAGCTAGCAAAATCATGCAGATAAGCAAGACATAAATAATCCAATCGGAATGGTTAGGTATTCTTTCTATATACACGATGTGTTGCTTTTTGGCCATGCAAATATAGCATAAAATGTTAACAGACGTTATAGGTCTAATTGTAAATCTATTTATATGACTAAAAACATTACATTTGCGTAAAACAATGTTAATGCAGTCAGATTCTTTAGTGATAATTCCTACTTATAATGAGATGGAAAATATCCAATTGATTTTAGATAGTATTTTCAAATTGAAATATCCGTTTCATGTGTTGGTAGTAGATGATAATTCGCCAGATGGCACTGCAGGTTTAGTAAAAGAATACATGAAGAAGTATCCTAAAAGCTTGCATCTCTTAGAAAGAAAAGAGAAGCTGGGTTTAGGTACTGCATATATTGAGGGTTTTCGTTGGGCATTATCTCGTGAATATGAGTATATTTTTGAGATGGATGCTGATTTTTCGCACGACCCAGAAGATTTGCCTCGATTGTTAAAAGCTTGTAAGGACGAAGATGCCGATATGGCAATAGGCTCGCGCTATGTAACTGGAGTAAATGTTGTAAATTGGCCAATGTCGCGTGTATTGCTTTCGTGGATAGCATCGAAGTATGTGCGTTTTATTACACGTATGAAAATTCACGATACCACTGCTGGCTTTGTATGCTATAAGCGCAAAGTTCTAGAGACTATAAAGTTGGATAAAGTAAAGTTTGTGGGTTATGCATTTCAAATAGAAATGAAGTTTAAAACCTACGATAAAGGATTTGAAATAGTAGAGGTTCCAGTGATTTTCACCGATCGCACAAGAGGAGAATCCAAAATGAGCCAAAAAATAATTTCAGAAGCTATATTTGGCGTAATAAAACTTAAAGTAAAAAGCTTGTTTTCAAAGTAAACCTAATATTTTTATGATGAATCGAATACTCATTAAAAATGCAACTGTAATAAATGAAGGGAAGTCATTTATAAGCGATGTTTATATAGAAGATGATAAGATTTTGAGCATTGAGAGTAGTATCAGTTCGAAACATCCCGACACCCATATTATAAATGCCGATGGGCTTCATTTAATTCCAGGGATGATTGACGATCAAGTTCATTTTAGAGAACCTGGGTTGACACATAAAGAAAACATCGAGACTGGCTCAAAAGCTGCAGTTGCTGGGGGTATCACTAGTTACATAGAAATGCCCAATACCCAACCACAAACTGTGACCATAGAGGAATTGGAGAAAAAGTTTGCGAAAGCGGCTGAGACTTCTTGGGCAAACTACTCTTTTATGATGGGTGGTACCAACGATAACTTAGAGGAGATACTAAAGGTAGATGAAAAAAAAGTTGCAGGATTAAAACTATTCTTGGGTTCATCAACTGGTAATATGTTAGTAGATGACGAAAAAGTTTTAGAAAAGATCTTCTCCAAAACCCCTCTTTTAATATCGGTGCATTGTGAAGATGAACAAATTATTCAAGAGAACACAAAGCGATATACCGAAGAGTATAATGGAGATATACCAGTAGAAAAACATCCGGATATTCGTAGTGCCGAAGCCTGCTATGCCTCTTCAAGCAAGGCGATTGCATTGGCTAAAAAAACGGGAGCAAGACTACACGTTTTTCATGTTTCTACAGGAATAGAAACCGAGCTTTTTTCGAATAATAAATCTCTTAAAGATAAAAAAATAACAGCTGAAGTTTGTGTCCACCATCTATGGTTTACAGACAAAGATTATGCAAATAAGGGAACTAAAATAAAATGGAATCCCGCGGTTAAAACGGAAGAAGATAGAGAAAAACTTTGGAAAGCTCTTTTAGATGATAGAATTGATGTTATAGCTACCGATCATGCACCTCATACTATAAAGGAGAAAAATCAACCATATTTAGAGGCGCCTTCCGGTGGTCCGCTCGTACAACACGCATTGATTGCACTATTAGAAATGTACCACCGAGGCCGTATCAGCTTAGAAAAGATTGTAGAGAAAACCGCACATAATCCAGCTGTCCTATTTCAAATTAAAGACAGAGGATATATTCGAGAAGGATATAAAGCAGATTTAGTATTGGTTGATTTGAATGCACCTTGGGCAGTTAAGAAAGAAAATATCTTTTACAAATGTGGATGGTCGCCTTTTGAAGGTACAACTTTTAGATCGAGAGTTACGCACACCATCGTAAATGGGGATTTGGTATACGAGAACTTCAAGTTCAACAAAAAAGGTAAAGCCGAACGATTGGCGTTTAATCGATAAGCATGAGAAAATTACTTGTAGTATTTATAATGAGCTTGCTAACTATTAGCTGTCAGGATATTGAGATGCCCGAAAGGCCTGATAATTTAATAGATAGGGAAACCTTTAGTGAAATTCTTGTTGATACTTACTTGAGTAATGCAGCTAGAAATAAAAGCTACCAAGATATACAAGAGCAGAATGTTCGTTTAGAAAAGTATATCTATCAAAAGTATGGAATAGATAGCCTACAGTTTGCAAAAAGCAATGCTTATTATTCATCCGATTTAGATGGATATTTTAAAATTCTTCAAGAAGTAGAGCAAAAGTTAATCGAATTGAAGGGGGAGGAAGATCCAGACGTAGAACTTGATGGCGATGTGATGCCTAGAGCTGATAAAAATATAGATCGAGGTGAGGAAGCACAATAAATTTAATAGCCTCCATCAATTCTACAAATCCATTCAACCGTTTCTTTCAATGGGGTAAAACGAAACCCTATCGCATTCTTAATGGCTTCATTGCTATAGTAGTTGTGCTTAAATAATGCGGTTGCTGTGTCACGAGTTAACTTTGGCTTTTTACCTATTATAAATCCTACAAAGCTTGTAATGGCACTAATGCTCAGCACCATTAGTTTGTTGACTTTTTTAGCAGGAGTCTCATATCCAAGCTCTGCATCTAACAACTGAGTGAAGTTCTTATAGCTTAGGTTTTCACTGACCATTATAAAGCGCTGATTTTTAATATCGCTATGCATCAAGTCTTGCATAGCTTTTACCACATCGCGTACGTCCACAAAACCAGTAGTGCCATCCGTGTAAAAGCGCATGCCACCAGTATATTGTTTTACTATAGTCGAACTGCTTTTTCCTGCCATACTTGGGCCTAAGATCACACCAGGATTTATAATAACCGCAGGAACTCCCTCCTGCGTACCTCGCCAAACTTCCATCTCTGCTCCATATTTGGTAATAGCATAGTGGTTGTTATCGGCATCGGGGTTCCAAAAACTATTTTCATCTAGCATTGGTTTTTCTGCTTCTTTGCTTAATGTAGCGGTAGAGCTTACAAAGCACATTTTTTTAATCCCTTTGGCTATGCTAATGTTTACAATATTGGCTGTGCCTATTACATTTGTTTTATATAGAGCAGTTCGGTCTTTTCTATGGAAACTTACCATAGCTGCTGCATGGTAAACATAATCTACACCTATAAATGCACGTTCTAGAGCAGGTAAATCGTTTAAATCAGCCTCCACCCACTGAATTTTTCGCCAGAGTGGGATAATCGCTTTTGTATATAGAGCAAATACATCTCTCACTGCGTAAACATTACTGTCTTTACGGTATAAAGCACGTACCTTATGCCCTGAAGAGACTAGGTGATAAAGCAAATGTGATCCGACTAAACCTGTACCTCCTGTAACTAATATCATAACTGCAAAAATAGTCTTTTTTCATATAGTCTTTTATCTTTTGACAATTAGACTTAAATTTGCAGGCAAATTAAATTAATTAAATGATAATGGAGCTTAAAAATTTTATTGAAGAATTGAAATGGCGTGGTATGATTCACGACTTAATGCCTGAAACCGAAGAGCACTTACTCGAAGAAATGCGTTCGGCTTATGTAGGGTTCGATCCTACAGCAGATTCCCTTCATATAGGCCACTTAGTGCCTATAATGCTTTTGGCCCATTATCAGCGCTGTGGACATAAACCTTATGCATTAGTAGGTGGAGCAACTGGAATGATTGGTGATCCATCAGGTAAATCAGATGAGAGAAACTTATTGGACGAAGAAACACTTGCTAAGAACGTTGCAGGGGTGAAAGGGCAATTAGCCAAGTTCTTAGATTTTAAATCGGAAGAGAAAAACGCAGCTGTATTAGTAAACAATTACGATTGGCTTAAAGACTTTACCTTTCTGGATTTTATACGTGATGTAGGAAAACATATTACTGTGAATTACATGATGGCTAAAGACTCTGTTAAAAAGAGACTTTCCGGTGAAGCCAATGAGGGTTTGTCCTTTACGGAATTCACTTACCAATTAGTACAAGGTTACGACTTCTTACATTTGTTTAGAACTAAAAACTGTACGATGCAAATGGGAGGAAGCGATCAATGGGGTAATATTACGACTGGAACAGAAATGCTTCGTCGTATGGCTGGTGCTAAAGGTTATGGACTTACCTGTCCGTTAATCACGAAAAGTGATGGTACCAAATTTGGAAAAAGCGAAGGAGAGAATATATGGTTGTCACCAGAATACACTTCACCTTATAAGTTTTACCAGTACTGGTTAAATGCTAGTGATGAGGATGCTGAAAACTATATCAAAATATTTACCTTTTTAGATAAAGAAACAATAGAGGGCTTAGTTGCTAAACATAAAGAAGCACCGCATTTACGTGTGTTGCAAAGACGTTTAGCAGAAGAGGTAACAGTTACTGTTCACGGACAAGAAGAGTACGATAAAGCGGTTCAAGCATCGGAAATACTTTTCGGAAAATCTACTTCGGAAGATTTGCAAAAATTAGATGCTCAAACCTTCTTAGAGATTTTTGATGGAGTACCTCAAGCAAGCGTTTCTAGAGAAACTGTAGAAGCGGGTGTAGGTATCATTAGTTTGTTGGCCCAGGATACGAACTTCTTGAAATCTAATGGAGAAGCACGTCGCGATTTAAAGGCAAACGCTATCTCGGTTAACCGAGAAAAAGTGACCGAAGATAAAGTGGTGAACACTGATGACTTACTAAACGATAAGTACATTCTTCTGCAAAAAGGAAGAAGGAACTATTTCTTAGTGATAGTAGATTAATCGTAATAAGATTTTAAAATAAAAAATGCTCTTTGGACGTCCAAAGAGCATTTTTTATAAAAACACTTAGCTCTCAAAGAAAGAGGTGGGTTGTTGCATTATAATAACAGTAAATTACATCCACGAATATCGCTATTGTCGAATCTACCAATAATCTCAAAACTTCCATCGGGATGCAGCTTTCCTAAATCTTGTGTTGCTATAAAAGAGCAAGAATGAAGATTGGCAAGATCGATAACATTAATTCCTCCTGTTACAAACTCCACGTAGCTTAAAGGATCTTCAGTATCTCGTGTAAGAACACGCATCCAAGGTGGAGTATAGAAAAAGCCTTTTTGTTTGGAATATGCTTGAGATAGTAGCTCTGTCATGCCATACTCGCTGTGAATATCTGAGACACCAAAGCCTTTCGCCAAAATTTTATGTAGTTCTTGCTTTATCAACTCTTTTCGTTTTCCTTTCATGCCACCAGTTTCCATAATAATGGTTTGTTGCAACGCAGGTAAATCAAACTCTTCTATCAGGTCTAGCAATGCATAGGATACACCAATCAATATAGTTTTCTTTCCTTTTTGTTCTTGTTCTAATAATTTCTCCACTAAATCCTCTGTGTTGTGTAAGTAAAAACCACTCGATGGATTATTTGAATCTTTAATTAGTTTGTCTACCATATAGATAAGCGAAGAGCCTTCACGCTCTAAATAAGATGGAAGCAGGGCTAAAATAGTATAGTCCGTTACTTTTCCGTAAAACTGTTGAAATGCTTTTAAGAAGCTCTCTTCATAAACCTTATTGTTAGCAACATAGTGCTGGCTTCTTTCCATGCCAGTGGTTCCACTACTAGTAAATATGCTTTCGACTTTATTTTTCTGTTTGTCAAAAATCTTATGAGACTTGAAAAACTCAATGGGCAGAAAAGGAATGTCTTTATGTTGCTTTACTTGCTTAGGATCTGTGTTTAGAAGATTACAAAACTTGCGATAAGGTATGCAGTTTTTATATTGGTACTGAAATACCTGTAAGCACACTTGCTCGAAATCTTCTTCCGATTGAATTGCAAATATTTTGGATGCTAGCATCTGATTAGTTTTGAGACAAAGATAGGGAACTACCACGAAGCAGCATTATTATGTGAAAGTTATAGAGTGAAAATATATACACTTTACATAGTTGTGACGGGCTAAAATAATAAAGCCTCCTTTTAAAAAGGAGGCTTTATTTGTATCGTATATAGCGCTATGAATTATTTTATAATTAACTTCTTAGTAGTTGTCGCACCGTCTTGTGTAACCTTAATGATATAAACACCAGACTTTAAGTTTTGTATAGATACTGGTGTGTTTTGATCAGCTACTTGCGTGTGAACAACTTTTTTACCAATGATAGAAAATACTTCTACTTGGGCATTGCTGTTTACATTCACGTAGAATCTATCTGTCGCTGGGTTTGGATAGATATCTATGCTGGTTGCTGTTTCAAATTCTTTAATGGAAAGAGTGGTTCCATCTAAATCGTTCATATCGCGAGGGAAGATTTGACCGTCTCCATTAAAGTGTGCAGCGATTCCAGAGATAGCAGGTAGTGTTCCTTCTGGGATAATCTCACCAATATAATCTGCATCGTAGAAATTGGTTCGCATAATGCTTGAGTTACTTCCATCAGAAATATCATAGTTTGTTCCAGTAGCAAACGTTTCTGTTCCATCAGCATCTGTAAAATGAACATTTTCAAATGCAATGATTTGAGATTCGTAATCTGTTGGATTAGCCATATAGTCGCTAATGCTTAAAACAACGATGTCTACCGAGTTATCAGTCGAGGTTGCGTCATCAGCATCGATGATAGGAACAAATTGTTTTAATCCGTTATGTTCTTGCAGCTTACCACTAATTCCGGTAATCCCATCGTATTGGTTATACGCTTTAGTAAGAACTCCGCCATTGTCATCTATTAAAATTGCTCCAGTGGCATCTTGAATGTACTTCTGTCCACGGAAATTCTGCTGGTAGGTTAAAACAACCTCTTCGGTTAAAGTGTAGTATGCGTCTAAATCACTAGCACGTAAAGCTCCAATGCTGCTTACCTCTGTAATTTCATTTACTGTAAAAGTAACTGTTCTGCTTACTTCAGGATCTAAAACAGCGTCATTATTATCAACAAGCTGTAAAGTTACCGTGTGTTCACCAGCATCTAAATCAGTTAAAACTATAGCATCTGTGCTAAAGTAGTCTACAAAAGCGTCTTGATCTACTTGGTACTGAATATATCCATCGCCATCACCTGCAGTTGCACTAGTAGATACATCAAAGTTTTCGACGTTAAACTCTATAGTAGGAGTTTCTAATGGTGATAATTCAGCTCCATCTGTAGGACTTGTGATAGTTAAAATAGGATCATCGCCCATTGCAGTCCAAACAATATTATCTAATACAGATTGCCTGTTATTAGTGTGATTTCCAACATTTTTTATCCTTATTGTTGTAGCATTTTCTTCATTAACTGGTATAGTTAAGGAATGAATAGTATCATCTTCCCCAGAAGCACCATATTCATCGGTAGTATGAATCACTACGCCATTCACAATCACTTCTAATTGACGATTAAAAGTTCCACCAGTATGAGCTTTTCTATATTGAAAACTTAAATCCCCGACACCGTCAGGAACAGTCCATTCTAAATAGCTTTGACCTGGGTTACGTAACATAATCCCCTCATCATCTATAGGATAATTCTCTTCATACCTAGAGTGACCATAGGTAAATGTCAATCCAGAATCGCCAACAAAAGTTCCATCACTATAGGAATTTGTCAAACCTGAATTCTCAAACGTTTCGCTTCCTTGTGCATACCCAACCATGGTTAGGAGTAGCGCAATCAGCAAATGAGTAAATTTTTTCATATTATATAAAATTTTGGTTATATACTTATATACAAAGTTACAAAAGTTAACGATTATAGAGATGCTGAATTGAATTAAATTTAATTTAATTGAGTCTGATGCTAGGTGGTACAATTAAAGTTGTAACTTATGAAGAGGTTCGACTTTAAGAATATTTCCTTTAAACTTGATTTTTGAAGATAGTACTAACATATTTAAAGGGTAGAAAGTAAGAAAAGTTGGTATACTTTTTATATAGCTAGCAAACTGATTAACCCATGAAATACTGTTCGATATAAACTATTTAAGTTGCACTTTACAACCTATTTAAAATACACTATCTTTACAGAGCTTAATAGTTATATTCTATGGAAAACGCCGAAATTCGCATCTTACTGGTCGATGATGAACCCGATATTTTAGAGATAATATCCTATAATTTATCTAGAGAAGGTTATCAGGTTTTTACAGCCGAAAATGGAAAAGATGCTATCGAACTTGCAAAAAAAGAAAAGCCTCATTTAATAGTCTTGGACGTGATGATGCCCGTTATGGATGGGGTAGAAACTTGTAAGAAATTGCGCAAAATAAAAAAACTAGAAAATAGTATCATCACTTTCTTAACCGCACGTTCCGAGGACTATACTCAAATTGCTGGATTAGAAGCTGGAGCCGATGATTACATCACCAAACCTATAAAACCAAAGGTTCTTATAAGCAAAATAAGGTCTCTATTGAGACGGATGGATAATGATGAGTTGAAAGATAAAAAGATAGAAGTGGGGGATTTACTTATTGATTTGGAGGCGTATACTGCTTACTTTGACGGTGAACAATTAAGTTTACCCAGGAAGGAGTTTGAACTATTAGCATTACTAGCTTCTCGGCCAGAGAAAGTATTTAAACGAGAAGAAATTTTGGATAAGGTATGGGGAAGCGATGTTGTGGTTAGCGGCCGAACTATAGACGTGCATATTAGAAAACTTCGCGAGAAAATTGGAGACCTTCGTTTTGAAACAGTGAAAGGGGTAGGCTATAAATATGCAAAGTAAACTATGCGTACAAGACTAAGTAAACATTATCGTCACGCTCTATACAGCTCGTTATATATCACTTTGTCTTTAAGCATTCTGATAGCTGGCTTCCTATATTATTATCAAATCCCACTTTGGATACTTTTCTTTTTTAGTGCCTTCTGTTATGTGCTATGTTTCGGATTTATTCATTACTACACCCGAAGATTCATCTACCAAAAAATTCATGATATATACAAAACCATTTATACCGATTTAAATATTTATGAGGAAGAGCCTGTGACGAATATTGACTCTCTATCTAAAGAGGTAGAACGGTTCTCGGAAGATAAACGTTTGCAAATAGAAGACTTAAAATTACGAGACAATTTTAGAAAAGAATTTGTTGGGAATTTAGCCCATGAATTAAAAACTCCGCTTTTTACCGTTCAATCTTACTTGCTCACTTTACAAGATGGCGCCATAGACAATATGGAGGTTCGTGATAAATACATAGATCGCGCTATTAATGGAACCGAACGGTTAGTGCATATTGTAGAGGATTTAGATACGATAACTAAGTTAGAAACTGGAAAGAAAGGACTGAATAAAGAGAAAATGGACGTGGTAGATCTAACTCAATCTGTTTTTGATATGTTGGAGGTGGTCGCAGAAGAAAAGAATATCAGTCTTGCTTTCGATACCGAATATAACGACCCCATTTATGTTTATGCCGACAGTGAAAAAATATTCCAAGTGCTCACCAACCTAACTTTGAACTCTATTAAATATGGAAGGCAAAACGGAACAACCGAAGTAGCATTTGATAATCAAGATGACAAGATTTTAGTACGCATAAATGACAACGGTGGTGGAATTGCTAAAGAACACCTTCCAAGATTGTTTGAACGCTTTTACCGAGTAGACAAAAGCGGCTCTCGTAAACAGGGAGGCAGTGGCTTAGGACTTTCTATTGTAAAACACATGATAGAAGCACATCAAGAACGTATTCAGGTAGAAAGTGAAATCGGGCTTGGAACAGAGTTTTCTTTTACACTGCAAAAGTTTGAGAAAAATAATACATAGTAGCTATTTAATATATATGACAGCGCTTTAATAATACTATCATAATAATTGTTAGCAGATGGTAAGAGCGGGTAAAGCATATTTTCGGTAGCTCTACAATTTTCACTTTTCCGATCCACCCCAATCAAATTTAAATGCCGTGTATTTACTTATCTACTATAAGCTACAATAAAAATAACTTTCCGTATTTTTACAAAAACTTAAAGATTTTTTGGCAAGCAAGAATAAATTAAAACGATTTAAAGAGAACGAGACATTTTCTAATGTGTTTCAGCCAACTAGAAAACAGGCTTTAGAGAACACATTGGAATTAAAAGGTAATTGGAACGAACGAGTTTTTAAAAATGACCATCCCTTAGTGTTGGAATTGGGTTGCGGAAGAGGGGAGTATACTATCGGATTGGCACAGCGTTATCCCGATAGAAATTATATAGGTGTAGATAATAGAGGAGCACGTTTTTGGTATGGAGCAAAAGAGGCTATAGAATCAAACTTAGAAAATGTTTGTTTTCTAAGAACGAAAATTGAATTAATCGACAAGCTTTTTGAGCCAAATGAAGTGGATGAGATATGGTTTACTTTTCCAGATCCACAAACAAAATACCAGCGTACCAAACACCGTCTCACCAATCCAGCGTTTTTAAATATGTACAAGCAGATTTTAAAACCAGGTGGAATGGTGCATCTAAAAACCGATTCGGAGTTTCTATATGGGTATACCTCAGGTTTATTGGAAGGTGCAGGGGTTACAATAGATTATGCTCACCATGATGTATATAAAAATAAATATTCTCCGGAAGAGGTAGTGGGTATTCAAACTTATTATGAGAATATGTACTTAGAGAAAAATAAAAAAATAACCTACCTACGATTTCAATTAGACGATTGGAATAAGTAAAAACAGCCTATGGAAGTAGTAAATAATTTAATAATTGGTTTTGTGGCGTCGTTCATTGGTGTGCTGATTCCTGGATTATTGAATTTATCCGCTTCTAAAATTCGTATTCAAGAGGGAGCAAGTAGGGCTTATTTGTTTTCTATAGGGGTATCCTTAGTAGTTATTGCGCAAACAGCCATTGGCTTGATGTTGGCAAAGTATCTAAATAAAGAGCCAGAGCTTCTTCTTCAAATTAAACGTATTGCGGTTGCTCTATTTTTCATATTGAGTATTTACTACTTATTCTTTGCAAAAGATACACGAATTAAAATCCCAGAAGAGAATAGAAATTCCCACACCAATCGGTTTTTCGCTGGAATGTTATTGGCGGCTATCAACTTGTTTCCCTTTCCATACTGGGCCTATATTGGGGTTACATTTTCCGAATTAAACTGGCTGAGCTTTTCTACCCAACCATTTGTCACCGCTACTATTGCTTCAGGATTTGGAACCTTTACCACACTAGTGCTTTATATAAAGTACTTTAACCAAAGAAGATCCTCACGTATACAGAAGCTTAACTTAAATTGGTTAATCGGTGGGGTTACTGGATTAGTAGCCATAATCACATTATTTGGATTGTTTAGTTAATGTCGGAACAAGAAATCAGTTTTTTTGAAAGAGTATACCAAGTAGTACGGCAAATCCCCTACGGAAGGGTTACCAGCTATGGAGCTATTGCCAAGTTTATCGGTTCGCCGCAAAGCGCAAGAATGGTAGGATGGGCAATGAACAGTGCACATAGTAAACCAGATGTGCCAGCACATAGAGTAGTAAATAGAAACGGATTGTTAACAGGGAAACATCACTTTCCTGGAACCGATACTATGCAGCGCATGTTAGAAAGCGAAGGGATAAAAGTAGAGGACGACCAAGTCTTGAACTTTAAAGAACACTTCTGGGATCCAAAAGATTTCTTAACATGATATAAATCAGGTAGCTACTCTTGGATATTCAATATATTCGCATGCAAATATTCTAATGCTAAAAAGGTTCAAAGGGTTTATAATCTAAATTCATAGATATCTTGTATATTTGCTATTTAGAATCAATCTAAGTCTTTAAAGAGAACTATATTATGAAGTTGAATAGAGAGGATATATTTAAAGCTCTAGAAACTATCAGCCTTCCAGGTGAAGGAAAAAACATGATAGAAAGCGGAGCTGTTCAAAATGTAATGACGTTTGCCGATGAGGTAGTGGTCGATTTAAAAATGACTACTCCTGCTTTGCATATTAAAAAACGTGCCGAAGCCGATGTGATAAAAGTGATAAAAGAAAACGTTCATCCAGATGCAAAAGTGCAAGTAAATATTAAAGTAGAGAAAGCACCAGCACAAAATCCGAACTTGATAAAAGGAAGGCCAATTCCAGGAATTAAAAATATTATTGCAGTAGCTTCTGGTAAAGGTGGGGTAGGGAAATCTACAGTTACTGCCAACTTAGCAGTAAGCTTAGCCAATATGGGATTCAATGTAGGGGTATTAGATGCCGATATTTATGGGCCGTCTATTCCTATTATGTTCGATGTTGCAAATGAAAGACCATTGTCGGTGAAAGTGGATGGCAAAAGTAAGATGAAACCTATAGAAAACTACGGAGTAAAAGTACTTTCCATAGGATTCTTTACCAAACCAGACCAAGCAGTTATCTGGCGTGGACCAATGGCAGCAAAAGCATTGAACCAATTGATTTTTGATGCGGATTGGGGCGAGTTGGATTTCTTGTTATTAGATTTACCTCCAGGAACAGGTGATATACATCTAAGCATTATGCAAGCACTTCCTATTACAGGTGCTGTAGTAGTTAGTACACCACAAAATGTTGCGCTTGCCGATGCTCGTAAAGGGGTGGCAATGTTCCAGCAAGAAAACATTAGTGTGCCAGTATTAGGAATTGTTGAAAATATGGCGTACTTCACACCAGAAGAGTTGCCTGAGAATAAATATTATATTTTCGGTGAAAAAGGAGCTCAAAACTTAGCAGAAGACTTGCGAATTCCACTCCTTGGGGAAATTCCAATAGTACAGAGTATTCGCGAAGCTGGAGATGTGGGTAGACCTGCTGCGCTTCAAAAAGAAACTGTAGTATCCAAAGCATTCGAGGAATTTACTAGAAAAACAGTGGAAGAAACGGTGCGACGTAATACGGAATTACCAAAAACAGAAGCGATTAAAATAACAACTATGGCGGGTTGTAGTGCCGTAAATTAAGAAGGATCTATAAAGATGGAAGAATTAAGAACGAAAGTAGAAGCAGCTTTAGAGGAGATTAGACCATTTCTGCAAGGAGATGGAGGAGACATTTCTATATTATCCATCGAAGACAATATCGTGTATGTTCAATTACACGGGAATTGTGTGGGGTGTGATGTAAATCAAATGACATTGAAAAGTGGCGTGGAGTTAACAGTGAAAAAACATGCTCCAGAAATACTTAAAGTAGTTAACGTAGAAGCGTAAATCATTTTAAGGTTATAATAAGTAGTATAATAATTATGATTAAAACTGATATATTAATAATAGGTGCGGGACCTACAGGATTGTTTACTGTATTTGAAGCTGGACTGCTAAAAATGCGTTGCCACATTATCGACGCATTGGCTCAGCCAGGTGGACAGTTAGCAGAACTATACCCGAAAAAACCTATCTACGATATTCCTGGTTTTCCAGAAATAGATGCCGGTGAATTAGTAGATAATTTAATGAAACAAATAGAACCGTTCCAACCTGGATTTACCTTAGGCGAACGAGCTGAAACACTAGAGAAACAAGAAGACGGAAGCTTTATTGTTACTACCAATAAAGGAACAAAACACCATGCGCCAATAGTTGCAATTGCCGGCGGTTTAGGAAGTTTTGAACCACGTAAGCCTAAGTTAGAAAACTTAAGCTTTTACGAGGATAAAGGGGTAGAGTACATGGTAAAAGATCCTGAGAAGTTTGCTGGGAAAGACATTGTCATCGGTGGTGGTGGTGACTCTGCTTTGGACTGGACAATTTACTTAGCCGAAAAAGCTAAATCTCTTACCTTAATTCACCGTAGAAACGAATTCCGTGGTGCATTAGATAGTGTACAGAAGGTACAAGAGTTAAAAGATGCTGGTAAGGTGGAGTTAATTACCCCAGCAGAAGTGGTTGCATTACATGGAGAGGATAGATTGGAAAAAATTACTATCAATAGAAACGATGGCGATGTTTTTCAAAAGTCATTAGACTATTTCATTCCACTTTTCGGACTATCGCCAAAGCTAGGGCCACTAGCAGATTGGGGGCTGGAAATCGAAAGAAATGCTATTAAAGTTGACAATACGTTAGATTATCAAACCAACATCCCTGGCGTATTTGCTATTGGAGATATTAATACGTACCCTGGGAAGCTGAAGCTGATTCTATGTGGATTCCACGAAGCAACCTTGATGTGTCAGAGTGCATACCAGATAATCAATCCAGGAAAGCGCTATGTGCTAAAATATACTACCGTAGGTGGTGTTAAAGGATTTGATGGTAGCTTGAAAGAAGCACCAAGAGCAGTAGTAAAAGCATTTGATTAATACGGAATGGATACAATACAAGTTACAATTACCGACAGAGAAGGTGAAGTGCACAAAGTAGATGCACCTACCGATATGAATATGAACGTAATGGAGCTTATTCGATCCTATGATTTAGCACCAGACGGTACTATTGGCGTATGTGGCGGAATGGCAATGTGCGCATCTTGTCAATGCTATGTTTCGAAAGGAGCAGAAACTCTACCAGAAATGGGCGATGAAGAAGAAGCCATGCTTTCCGAAGCGTTCAATACGAAAGACTCAAGTAGACTTAGCTGTCAACTATTTATAACTCCAGAGATGAATGGGTTGGAAATAGAAATAGCTCCAGAGGAGTAAAAGCAAAAAGCTTTGACTATAATATTATAGTCGTAAAATAAATAAAGGGCGTTACCGAAATTCGATAACGCCCTTTATTTGTTTTTAGAATTAAAAGTGCACTTTTCCTAACTAGTAAGAATTGTAAACGGTACTTAGTTTTGATGTGTATAATCTAGTTAAAATATAAATCGCATATCAGCAATCCATAACCATAGTATCAGAGAAAATAAATCCAACTAATAATTTCAGAATATTTATTTGCTGAATAAAATAGCTTTAAATCTAGCATTTTGGAGTGTACCACAAAGAGTATTATAAAATCAATAAAATGATATAAATTATAAAGAAGTCAAACAACAAATGGAAGTTTATATGTTATTTGACTTATTTTAATATAAAGTGCAATTAATTAGTAAATATGTAAGTTTGTTAAGAATGAAGAGTTATATTTGATACAAATAGAATAATCAATAGGAAAGCTATTAATTGCAATCAGGAATCCATTATGCCGAATTTAATCATTCCACTTTGAGGAATCTATTGTTTATGAAAATCTCACTTATCAAAAGACTAAGTGGTTAAGAACAAAAATCAGAATTATGTGCGGTATCTATATGACGAACATTCCATTTAGTCGGGATGAAATTGAAAATAAACTAAATCATGTTAGATATAGAGGACCGGATAATCTAGGTATCCTTAAAAAGGAAAATATCACATTGGGTCATGTTAGATTAGCTATTGTTGACTTGGATGAGCGATCTAATCAACCCTATTCTTATGAACACTACTGCATTACATTTAATGGGGAAATCTATAACTTTTTAGAAATTAAAAAGGAATTAGAGGCTTTAGGATACACTTTTACTACCACGAGCGATACGGAAGTTTTAATTAAAGGATATGCAGCATGGGGTGAAAAGGTACTGTCTAGATTAAATGGAATGTTCGCTTTTGCCATTTTAGATAGCAAGAAAAACGAAGTATTTTGTGCAAGAGATAGATTGGGGGTGAAACCATTTTATTACTATTGGAAAGATGGGAACTTCGAAATTTGCAGCCAATTACAACCCATGTTAAATGACTCGAGTGAACTTTCTCAAGAAGCGATTTCCATTTATTTAGATTGTGGATATGTTCCTTCGCCCTTTTCGATTATAAAGGATATATATAAGTTACAAGCAGGTAAGTTCTTAGTTGTTGATCTTGAAAGCAAGACTAAAAGTATAAAAGAGTATTGGAACCTTCAAAAAGTCGAAACTTTAGATATATCTTATGAAGATGCTAAAGCTGAATTACACAATTTACTTATTGATGCGGTAAAAATACGTATGCTAGCCGATGTTCCTTTGGGTACGTTTTTATCTGGAGGTATTGACTCGGCATTGGTGACAGCCATAGTAGCTAAGTATTCTGATAATAAGATAAACACTTTTACCATCGGTTTTGAAGATCCTGAATATGATGAAAGTAAGATTGCAGAACAATTTGCCGAAATTTTGGGCACTAATCATACCACCACAACTTGTGCCCCACAGCAAATTCTAGAACTACTTCCAAAGTTATTTGAAGTTTATGACGAACCTTTCGCCGATGATTCCGCTTTGCCGTCACTACTTTTAAATAAAGTAACAAAGAATTATGTTACCGTAGCCCTGTCTGGAGATGGTGGTGATGAAAGTTTTTTAGGATATAATCATTTTGATACGGTTCTAAAATATAAAAGACTAGAACGAATTCCTTATGTTTTAAGGAAGGGTTTATCCATGATGTTGCCGAAAAATAATAAGTATAAAAGCATCTTTGATCTTAAATCCCATTACGACTTCATAGAAAGAATTTTTATTAGCGATCAACTATTAAATAAAAATAAATCTAAGAGTTGGATAGATAAATATTATAGTGACTATAGAAGTTTAAGTAATAATGCGCTACAACAAGCTGCGGATTTAAATATTAAACTTTGGTTAGACAACGATAGCAATGTGAAGGTAGACCGTGCAAGTATGGCGTACTCTATGGAGATTAGAAGCCCATTTCTTGACTATAGGATAGTTGAGTATGCTAGGAAGCTGCCAACAGAATATAAATTAAAGGATGGCAGAAGAAAACGTATTACTAAGGATATTCTAAAAGAATATATAGATGAAAGTGTTTTCGAGCAACCAAAACGCGGCTTTTCCATTCCAGTAGGCGATTGGTTAAGAAATGAATTAAAACAAGAGTTTCAAGAAGTTGTAAACGATGATTTTCTTCGTTCAATTGACAATTTAGATGTCAAAGCTTGCAAGAGGATCATACGTCAACATTTCAATAATACAGCCGATAACTCCGCATTTTTATGGCGACTTTTTGTGCTTGGACATTGGATGAGAAAATTTAAGCATAGAAAGGTGTTCTAATAATTATCTGAGTTAGCCAACATATCTTAAAGTTGATATAGAAGTAGCTCCAGAGAGTTGAAAGAGTATTAAAGTACTTTGACCAAAAAAGTATAGTCATTGAATAAACAAAGGGCGTTATCGAGTTTCGATAACGCCCTTTGTTTATTAAAAATAAAATTAAAACTTATTTAAATGCATTCTCTCCGGTGATATCCAAACCAGTAATCAGTAAGTGAATATCGTGTGTACCTTCATAGGTAATAACGCTTTCAAGATTCATCGAGTGGCGCATAATGCTATACTCGCCTGTAATTCCCATTCCGCCTAATACCTGACGTGCTTCTCTAGCGATTCTTATAGCCATATCTACGTTATTTCGCTTTGCCATAGAAATCTGTGCACTAGTTGCTTTTCCAGCATCACGAAGCACTCCAAGTCTCCATGCCAGCAATTGTGCTTTGGTAATTTCGGTAATCATTTCTGCCAATTTCTTTTGCTGTAATTGGAATGCTGCTAATGGTTTTCCGAACTGGGTTCTCTCTTTAGAATATCTTAAAGCAGTGTCGTAGCAATCCATTGCTGCACCAATAGCACCCCAAGCGATTCCATATCTTGCAGAGTCTAGACAGCTTAATGGAGCTCCTAATCCAGAGCGACCTGGTAGTAGGTTTTCTTTTGGAACTTTTACGTCATCAAAAATAAGCTCTCCAGTTGCAGAAGCGCGTAAAGACCATTTGTTGAAGGTTTCTGGTGTAGAAAAACCTTCCATACCACGCTCTACGATTAGTCCGTGAATACGTCCCTCTTCGTTTTTAGCCCATACTACGGCTACATCAGCAAAAGGTGCGTTGCTAATCCACATTTTAGCACCGTTCAGCAAGTAATGGTCTCCCATGTCTTTGTAGTTGGTGGTCATGGAAGCTGGATCACTTCCGTGGTCAGGTTCGGTTAGTCCGAAACATCCAATCCACTCGCCCGATGCTAGTTTAGGTAAATACTTCTTGCGCTGCTCTTCGGTTCCATATTCATGTATAGGGAACATAACTAAAGAGGATTGCACCGATGCGGTACTACGTACTCCGCTATCGCCACGCTCTATTTCTTGCATGATTAATCCGTAAGAAATCTGATCCAATCCAGCACCACCATATTCTTCTGGTATATAAGGACCGAACGCTCCAATTTCTGCCAATCCACCTATAATTTGCTTAGGGAATTCAGCCTTTTGTGCGTATTCTTCTATTATAGGGGATACATCTCGCTTTACCCAAGCACGGGCAGTATCGCGAATAAGTTTATGTTCTTCGGTTAGTAGCTCGTCCAGGTTGTAATAATCTGGTGCCTCAAATAAATCTGGTCTCATGAATTGAATTTAATTTATAATTAAGCCTGTTTCCAAACATGGAGTTTTTAGGCATTTTATTGTAGTAATTAATAATTATCGCATTACGGCCAAAAATAACGAAACTTCGTTTATCAATCAATTGAATAGTAGCTTATTTTAAGTAATAAGACCTTTCGTTAGTAAGATTAATAATTGAAAAGAGACAAGTGCATTGCTTTATGTAGATAAAAAGCAATCTTGTATCTTTGCCAGTATGACTGCAGATATTTATATACAAGAAAAGACACAGCTGCCTAAAAAAGGGATTCAAGCTGTAGTTCAGCTATTGGCTGATGGAAATACTATACCTTTTATTACTCGATATCGTAAAGAAGCTACCGGAAGTTTAGATGAGGTGGCAGTACAAAATATAGAGAAACACTATAAAGATTTCGAGGCTTTAGAAAAACGACGCGAGACGGTATTGCAAACTATAGAAGAGCAAGGCAAACTCAGCGAAGACCTAAAGAACAAGATTGAAGCGGCTATGGATTTAACTACCTTGGAAGATTTGTATCTGCCATACAGACCAAAGCGCCGTACAAGAGCAGAGATGGCTAGAGAAAAAGGATTAGAACCATTGGCAAAACAGCTGATGACTACCCAATCCAATCCACTGCAGCTTGCAAGTAAGTATATAAATAAAGAAGTGTCCTCTGCCGAAGAAGCGATTAAGGGTGCTCAGGACATAATAGCAGAATGGGTATCCGAACGTATGGATTTCCGTAATCACTTACGTCGAGTATTACAGCGATCGGCCATTTTAGAGAGCAAGGTAATCGGAACAAAAAAAGAAGAAGAAAAAGCACAGGTTTATCGAGATTACTTCGAGTGGGATGAACCACTTTCTCGTTGCCCATCTCATAGGTTTCTAGCGATTTATCGTGGAGTAAACGAAGGGTTTTTAAGATGGAAGCTATTAATCGATGATGAGGCTATTTGTAAGGAGTTCAGCCGTAGATTTATCAAAAACAAAAACTCAGCTGCCAAAGTGTATATAGAAGAGGCTGTAGAGGATTCTTATAAAAGATTGCTATTCCCTTCTTTAAGTAACGAGGCTATTCAGCAAGCAAAAGAAAAAGCCGATACTGATGCTATCAAAGTGTTTGCAGCAAACCTTAAGCAATTGCTTTTAGGATCACCTTTAGGAGAAAAACGAATTCTGGCAATCGATCCTGGATTCCGTAGTGGATGTAAAATAGTTTGTTTGGATGCACAAGGGAAACTCTTGCATAACGAAACTATTTATCCGCATCCACCTCAGAGAAAGGATAGGGAAGCCATTAAGAAAATAAACACCTTAACCCAGATGTATAAAACCGAAGCCATCGCTATCGGAAATGGAACGGCTTCGCGAGAAACAGAGCAACTTGTACGTCGTATTCGTTTTAATCAACCAGTGGAGGTTTATGTAGTAAACGAAGCGGGTGCTTCTGTGTATTCTGCTTCTTCAATTGCTAGGAAAGAATTCCCTGATTACGATGCTACCGTGCGCGGTGCAGTATCTATAGGGAGACGATTAGCCGATCCATTAGCAGAATTGGTAAAGATAGATCCGAAATCTATTGGGGTAGGGCAGTACCAACACGATGTGAACCAAACGCAACTACAAGAGAGTTTAGATCAAGTAGTGTCCAATTCTGTAAATGCTATTGGCGTAAATCTAAATACTGCTAGCCCTTGGTTGCTGCAATATATATCTGGTATTGGAATGGGCCTTGCAACGAATATTGTAAAGTACCGAGAAGAGAATGGTCCTTTTAAAAGTCGTAAAGAGTTATTAGATGTTCCTCGGCTAGGTCAGAAAGCTTTTGAGCAAAGTGCTGGATTCTTGCGTATTCGTCAAGCCGATAATCCCTTGGATAATTCAAGCGTACATCCAGAACGATACGAATTAGTACAGCGTATGGCAAAAGATATGGGTGTTTCGGTGAAAGACTTAGTAGGGAATAGCAGCTTAGTAAAGAAAATTCCGTTGGAAAAATATAGCGGTGATGAAATAGGAATGCCTACTTTAAAAGATATTCAAAAAGAGTTAGAAAAGCCAGGTGTGGATATACGTGCAAAAGCAAAGATGTTTACTTTCCATCAAGACATTAAGAGCATAGAAGATGTAGAGGAAGGACAACTATTACCCGGAATTATCAATAACATTACCAATTTTGGCTGCTTTGTGGACATAGGAATTAAAGAAAGCGGTTTAATCCATATATCTAATATTGCAGATGAATTTGTAAGCGATATTCACGAACACGTTTCTTTAAATCAACAGATTATAGTGGAGGTCTTAAGTGTGGATATCGATAGAAAACGAATTCAGTTAAAGCTTCACAAAAAGCTATCTTAAGAAGTAACTGTGAGGGGGGATTTTTTGGTTTAAATGACTTCTATAGGTTTAGGTAGAAGTCTTTTACCAACTCTTGATACTCTTTAGTATACTTATGCCGATCTGTTTCTAAGATCATGTCTTCGAATGACGTTTCTACTTCATGTTGACAAAACTGTATAAACACACGTTTATATGGAGTGCTTTTAGTGCCACGTAGATTTAAAATGTGCTTCGGATTAAAATCATGCACACTTGCTATATGAAGTGCTTCTTCTTTTTGCCCAAAGGGTAAAACTATAGCTAGTTCGCCAGTGCCTGGAGTGCAAAGTTTTTCAGCTGCAGCAAAGACATGGGGTAGAGGCATAAAACTTGCGCTTCTAGCAAGGGTTCTTGGTGTAACTTCTTGACTGTCAAAGTCTTTGTGGAATGGCGGGTTACAAACTATCAAATCATAGGTTTCATCCATTTCTTGTGCAAATTCGATCAACGAGGCATGGTAGCAAAAAAGATGATCGCTCCATGGAGAGTTTTCGAAGTTTAGGCTACACTCTATATGTGCAGCATTTTCTATTTCTAATGCTTCTATATCGAAGTGAGCCGAAATCTCTGCTAAACGTTGTGCAAGAATAAGGGATATAACCCCTGTTCCAGCACCGATATCCAAAACAGTATTTATGTTTTTGTTTAGTTTACACCAAGCGCCAAGTAGAACCGCATCGGTTCCAATTTTCATTGCACTTTGAGATTGCTGTACCTCGAATTGTTTAAATCGGAAGTTTTCCATCGAAATAGCTATAAGTATAAGTCTACTAAGCCATCAGGGGTGGTAAGATGCATGGTTTTATTTTCACGATCCACTTTGTCTATAAAAGCATCGGTTATAGGAACCAATATCTCTTTTTCTTGGTGTTCAATAATAAATAAAGGTTGAGGTGTATTGTCATTGATTCTAATAATAACACCTATATTTCCATGGTTACTATCTACTACTTTAAAGCCGATTACTTCGTGAAAGTAAAACTTATTGCCAGTAAGCTCTGGGAGTAAAGTTAGTGGAAGATATAACTCTTTATTTATTAGATCGTCGGCTTCTTCTTCAGAATCTATGTCCTCGAATTTGATTCGTAGTAAATCTGTTTTCTGTAGGTTGGAATCCTCAATAAAAAATGGAATCAGGTTTTTGTCTATTTCAACAAAAACCGATTCCATTTCAATAAATTCTTCCGGATTATCTGTATCAAGTTTCACAAGAATTTCTCCGTTGAAACTATGTTTACCAATTATTTTTCCTAAGAAAAAACAATCTTTTTTACGCATGTGTTTGCGAATGATTTTCCGGTTACTCTTCTTCTTTAGCTGCTTCTGCCTCTGCTTTTGCAGCCTCAGCTTCTGCCTTAGCAGCAGCTTCTGCTTCTTCTGCAGCTTTTTGCTCAGCTTCTAGTTCGGCTTGCTTTTCATCAGCAATTCTCTTTTCTTCAGCTAGAGCTTTTGCTTTTGCCTCTTCTTGTGCTTTAGTAAGGTTTTCTGATTTTGCAGCAATCTTAGCTTCTTTCTCTTCTAACCAAGCATTGAATTTCTCTTCTGCTTGCTCTTCCGTAAGAGCTCCTTTGCGTACACCACCAGCAAGGTGATTCTTAAGCAATGCACCTTTGTAAGATAGGATTCTACGAACCGTATCCGACGGCTGTGCACCATTTTGCAGCCACTTTACAGCTTGGTCTACATCCAACTCTATACGAGCTGGGTTTTCAATTGGACTGTAAATACCGATTTTCTCTAAGTATCTACCATCTCGCTTATCACGACCATCTGCCGCAACAATCCAGTAAAAAGGTTTACCCTTTCTACCGTGTCTTTGTAATCTTAATTTTACAGACATAAAAATAATTAATTTTTGAGGTACCCGACCTCGGTTATAATTTAATAGGCAAAGATAATCCTTATTTTTATATTATTCTCATCTAATATATTATATTTGGTTTTGATTAACATCAAATTTATATTATGACACGAAAAATTCTGTTGCTGGTTTTGATTCCATTACTCGCCGTTAGTTTTATTAGCTGTGAGGATATTCAAGATAATACACCGGCATTCCAAGTAATGGTAAACGGTGAGCTCTTTAAAGCAAGTGAAATGCAAATCACTACCGAAGATGATGGTTATATGCTAACCGGAATAGACGAGGAAAGCATGCTTAATATTTACTTAACCAATATTGCCGAGGGAAGTTACTCTTTTAGTCAAACATCAAGGAATGTTTTAACTTTCTCTAATCCTACAGGTAAATATACAACTGCGTTTGAAGATGGATCTGGGGAATTATTGCTTACAGGGAATAGTGCTATGGAGGATATTACAGGGACCTTCTATTTTATAGCAGCAGATACTAGTGGCGCTCGTATGCATGGGTCAAATGGACAAATTTATCAGTTGCCATTCGGGAGTGACGACATTGGATTGCCTGGTGATGAAACAGAGAATGAAGGAGAGTATAATGTAAATGGAAACGATGTTAATGTAATTAATGTACAAGCAGTAAGTCAAAACGA
>Ga0209487_1000651_pt1 | contig 30897 bp, 26 predicted proteins | sample Poulit2012_FD_187524 | JGI IMG/M metagenome (GOLD analysis project Ga0209487, IMG submission 187524) | Agricultural soil microbial communities from Georgia to study Nitrogen management - Poultry litter 2012 (SPAdes) (version 2) | ecosystem: Environmental > Terrestrial > Soil > Agricultural land...
AGACTCTTCTCCTCGAGTCTGCCGCCATTTTCGCGTCCACGCCGTGCAAAATCCATCACTTTTATAAGTGAAGTGCCCGTCAGTCAAATCATGGAGAATGAGTCCGAACCTGGAATAATATTTGACTATGGAGCTGGTTGACTCACTATCACGGCTTGCTGAACAAAACATTTTCGGTCTGGCGTTCCTGACGGCATACGGCCTGTCCTGGTTGGCCTGCGGAATCATCTGGACACGCGCTACCGAACGCGTGGCCGCTTACGCCACCCTATTCCAAGGGCTGGTCGCATTTCCCATCGCTTTAGGACTGTCGGCGCTGATCGGAGCTATTGGCCAAGCACGGCCCGTCCCAGCCGAAATTACCCAACTGTCTGTTCTGATCGGGACCTCACAGTTACTCGGGCTACCCCTGCTGATCTATCTCGTCGTCAAACGCCACTACGCACTCGTACCGTTCGTATTCGCCACAATCACCGCCATACATTTTGTGCTCTATGCCTGGCTCTACCAAACACCGCTCTACATCGTTATGGCAGGGCTCATCGCCCTGGGCACCACAACAGTGATGCTCACCGTCCCAGACGCGCAGACAAAAGCCGGCCCGATACGCGTCTGCCTACTCACCGGCGGCCTACTGCTCGCCACTGCCATCACGTTTTTGAGCATCCACTTGATCGCAAACTAACTCCGCGGTTTCTCTATTGGATAGCAAGCATGGTCAGTTCAAAACAGCACACATATTCGTGTTGCACTTTTGATTTGCCGCTATTTTTAGGGTCTCTTCATACCGTCTGACTTCTCTACCGTCCCTGTCAACAGACAATGCCAAAGGGACGTTCAGACCTTGTAGTAGCATCCGGGTCTTGTTATATTCCAAATCATGAATGTCTTGTCACGTCAGTCGGCACTTATGTCGACTGAACGTGCAAAAATGACAAGATCACACACGAGCCTGGACCACCGCGTCCTGTTTATATCTCTTCTTGCCTCGACCACGCGCCGCACCGCCGATGCGCTTTTGACGATCCACCGGAACGAGGCCCATCCAACGTAGCTTCGACATCGTGTCTACACTTCACTCACTCAAACCTTGGATGCTAGATGACCTCAAAAAAGATACGCGAATCCTTTGCCATACCGATAACACGACGATCACTGCTCGCCGGTGGCCTTGGCGTAGGTGCCCTGGGCACACTGGCCGCATGCGGTGCCACCGGACCGGCGTTGGAATATAATGTCGAAGGCCAACCGGTGTCAGGCGGCATTCTGCGAGTGGGCTTGACCGGCGGCGACTCCGCCGACACCCTCGACGCGCATATTCCGACCAACTCGGCCGACACTGCCCGGTGCGTGAACCTCTATGAACCGCTGCTACGCCGCGATGATGATTACGAATTGGAATACCGGCTGGCCGAATCTTTTGAATCCAATGCGGATGCCACCGTGTGGACGGTCGTGCTGCGGGAAGGACTGAAATTCTCCGACGGCAGTGATATCACCGCGGACTCCATCGTTTTTTCCATCGAACGCATCATGGACCCGGACGATCCGAAAAACGGGGCGGCCATGCTCGGCCACGTCAGCGATGTTGTCGCAGTTGATGATCGCACCGTGGAAATACATTTATCCTCCGCCGACGCCGAACTGGATGACGCGTTCTCGCAATACCAGATGGGCATTGTCCCGCAGGATTATGATCCGGCAAACCCGGTCAGCTCGGGTGCATTTAAGGTCAAAGAGTTTGTGCCCGCCCAGACCACCGTGCTGGAACGCAATGACCACCACTTTGAAGGCCCAGCGCACCTGGATGAAGTGCACTTGCTGAACTTTGAAGAAAACGATGCGATGCTCAATGCACTGTTATCCACCCAGGTGGACGTGCTGGCTCAACTGCCGCCGGCGTTATCCAAGGTATTGGAAGCCGATGATCGGCTGAGAGTATTGGACTCCGAAACCGGTATGTGGTTGCCGTTTACGATGCGCGTGGATGTTGAACCCTTTGACGATGTGCGGGTGCGTCAGGCGTTCCGCTTAGCCATTGACCGGCAACAAATGATCGATCAGGTCTTCTCCGGTCACGGGTTTGTGGGCAATGACATGTACGCCGTCTACGATCCGGGCTACCCGGAAGACTTACCGCAGCGGGTACAAGATATTGAAGAAGCCAAACGACTCCTGGCTGATGCCGGCTACCCGGATGGTATCGACGTCGAACTCGTGGCAGCTCCCATTCAATCCGGGGCGGTAGAAGCCGCCCAGGTCTTCGCACAGCAGGCCGCCGAGGCTGGGATTCACATCAATATCCGCCGGGTGGATGAAACCGCATTTTGGGAAAACTATTTGGAATGGGATTTCGCGCTGTCGTTCTGGTACACGCGCAATTTCCTGGCTCAAACCTCTCAGTCCACGGTCGAAGGTGCGCCGTTTAATGAGACCCACTGGGTTGATGAAGACTATGCCGCCGCGATCGTCGAGGCCCGTGCGGAACGGGATGATGAGAAACGCTACACGATGATCCGCGAACAGCAAGAGCGCTTATATGAGGAGGGCGGCTACATTATCTGGGGCTTCTCGAATCAGGTGGATGCTTATCACAGCTACGTGGTCGGTATGCAAGAAAACGCCACCGGGCTACCGCTTGGCGGCTATGACTTCCACCGGGTCTGGATTGCGGAGGTAACAGCATGACCAAAATGATTTTACGCAGACTCGCGATCAGTGTTCTGATCCTGTTTGCCGTGTCCGTTGTGGTCTTTGTTGCCACCCTATTATTGCCCGGCGACCCAGCCCGCGCGATCCTGGGCCAACAAGCCACCCCAGAACGCATCGCCGCCCTCAACGCCCAAATGGGCCTGGATGTCCCACCGGTGCAACGCTACTTCGTGTGGTTGGGCGGGGTCTTCACCGGAGACTTCGGGATCTCCATCTCAACCACCGGCCCGGTCTCTGAACTACTGGGCCAAACCATTATCAACTCGCTGGTCCTACTGGTCGCCGCGGCCATCATCGCCATCCCGGTGGGTATCGGCATCGGGATTTACTCGGCCCTACACCGCGATTCCAAACGCGAAACCTCCATCACTTGGCTGTCGCTGATCCTGGCGGCCATGCCCGAGTTCGTGGTCGGGATCGCCCTGATCACCCTATTTGCGACCTCGGTGTTCCGGATCCTGCCGGCCGTGACCATGTCCCCGCCCGGCTCCCAAGTCTGGGACTACCCCACCCAACTGATCCTGCCCGCCCTGACCCTGGTGCTGGTGGTCACGCCGTATATTGTGCGCATGACCCGAGCCACCATGATCGAAGCGATGAGCACCGGATTTGTTGAAATGGCACGCCTGAAAGGTGTCCCCGAAAGACAGGTCATCCTGCGCCACGCGCTCCCCCACGCCATCGGGCCCGTTGCCCAGGTGGTGGCCATCCAGTTGGCGTGGATGGTCGGCGGGGTGGTCGTGGTCGAATACCTGTTCCGGTATCCCGGTGTGGGCCAAGCCCTCATCGACGCCGTCAGTAATCGCGACGTGCAAGTCGTCCAAGCCATTTCATTACTGGTCGCCGTCGTCTATGTCGTGGTCAACCTACTCGCCGACGTCGTTGGCATTCTGGCCAACCCGCGCCTCAGGAGTGCAAAATGAGTCAACCCGCCTTACAAACCTCTGGTACCACCGCCCGCCCCTTCGCGGCCCGGGTGTGGGACCAGTCCTCCGGCAAAGTCGGCACCATCCTCACCGTTATCGTGCTCCTGATCGCCGTGCTGGGCGCGGCGTTTGCCGAAGCCTTCACCGGATACTCCCCCACCCAATTCGTGGGTGAACCCTTCGAAAGCATCGGAGTCTTCGGCACCGATGATCTGGGCCGCTCCATCGCCTCCCGCTTTTTGGCCGGCGGGCTGCTCCTGCTGTGGTATTCGGTTGCCGCCACCGTCATCGGCGTCCTCATCGGGGCCATCATGGGCATGATCGCCGCTTACACGGGGGGATTTTTCGACTCGCTCATCATGCGCACCAACGACGTCGTTCTAGCCTTCCCACAACTGGTCCTGGCCCTGCTGGCCATCGTGATCTTCGGACCCACCGGCTGGGTGCTGATCCTGGTGATCGGGCTCTCCCACGCACCCCGCGTGGCACGAGTAGCCCGGGCCGCCACCCTCTCGGTGACCTCCCAGGACTACATTATGGCCGCCCAAATGTACGCGATGCCGCGCTGGCAAATCCTGTCGCGCGAAATTTTCCCCAACATCACCGGCCCCATCGCGGTCGAAGCCGGCCTGCGACTGACCTACTCCATCGGCACCATCGCCTCGCTGTCCTTCCTGGGTCTGGGGATGCAACCACCCACCGCCGACTGGGGGCTGATGATCAACGAAAACCGGATCGCCCTGTCCATCCAACCCTGGGGCGTGCTGCTGCCGGTCATCGCGATTGCCATTCTGACCGTTGGAACCAACCTGCTGGCTGACGCCATTGCGCGCGCAACCGCCACCACCGCAACGCAAACCAGCTAAAGGAACACCATGACCACTCAAACCTCACCCGTTCTAGCCGCCAAAGGCCTGCGCGTTGCCACCGGTGACGGCACCGAAATCCTGCACGGTATCAGCCTGGAGCTGTATCGCGGCGAAGTACTCGGGCTCGTGGGCGAATCCGGTTCCGGCAAAACCACTGCCGGCCTGGCCTGCATGGCCCACTACCGCGAAGGACTCCAATATGCCGGCGGCACGGTGACCATCCACCCCGACGACGAAACCGCACCCTTCAATATTTTTGACCAAGACGCCGACACCATTCGCTCGCTGCGCGGGCGCCGCATCGCCTACGTCCCCCAAGACCCGGCGTTATCGTTGAACCCGGCCATGCGGGTGGGCGACCAAATCCTAGAAGTACTCACCAACCACGACTACGGTGCCTCGGATGCGCAACGACGTGCCCGCGTTGCCGAAGTCATGGGTGACGTCGATCTGCCCAACGATGCCGCCTACCTGCGCCGCTGGCCCCACGAACTGTCGGGCGGGCAACAGCAGCGCATCGGTATTGCCATGGCCTTTGCGCTGAACCCGGATGTGCTGGTGTTGGATGAGCCCACCACCGGCCTGGATGTGTCCACGCAGGCGCACGTATTGGAAACCATTCGACGCATGACCGCCACCCATAATGTGGCCAGTCTGTACATCACCCACGACCTGGCCGTCGTCGCCGCCCTGGCCCACCGGGTGGCCGTCATGTATCGCGGCAAAGTGGTGGAAACCGGCACATGGCAGAAAATTCTGACCAACCCGGACCACCGGTACACCCGCCGGCTGCTCGACTCCGTACCCGACCTGGCCGGTGAAAAAGACCTGGCCTCAACTGTTGAACTGCCCCGGGCCACCTCGGTGCGCAAAAGCCAGGAACCCAAACAGCCACCGCAGGTCGAATGGGACGGCAAATACGTGGTCACCGTCGACAACCTGGAAGTCGCCTACGGCAAGAACACGGTCCTGCACGACATCAACCTGGCCATCAAACCCGGCGAATGCACCCTGCTGCTAGGCGAATCCGGTTCCGGGAAAACCACGATGGCCCGGGCCATCGCCGGACTCGTGGGCCATTACGACGGCGAGATCACCCTGCGCGGCGAAGAACTCCCCACCGGCACCCGTCAGCGGACCACCGCCCACCGCCAAGACCTGCAATATATTTTCCAATCCCCCTTCGCCTCACTGAACCCGCGCCGCACCATCGGACAATCCCTGTCCGTACCCCTAGACATGTCGGGCATCCTGCCCAAAGACCAACGCCGGGCAGTGGTCGAAGAAACCCTGGAAGCCGTGCAACTGGACGCATCATTTTATGACCGCCGTCCCGGGGACCTTTCCGGCGGTGAACGCCAGCGCGCCGCCATCGCCCGGGCACTGGTCAATGCGCCGTCGGTCATGATCTGTGACGAAATCACCTCGGCCCTGGATGTATCCGTACAGGCCTCAATCATTGCGCTACTAAATTATCTGCGCGAATCCCGGGGCCTGACCATGCTGTTCGTGACCCACAACATCACGCTCGCCCGCCACGTGGCCACCCGCATTGCGGTACTCAACGACGGCGTGATTGTCGACCACGGCACCGTGGATGAAGTATTAGAAAACCCGACCCACAGCTACACCAAGTCACTGTTGGCCAATATCCCTCACCTCTAAGCCAGCAGCACCCCGGCCCGGGAGATACATTGCCCGATCACCCCTATTTTGCGCTGCCAAAAGCTGGTAATGTGCGCACTACTTCACGCCATTCTTGAGGCTGCCGAACGACCTGGGCATCGACCAGTTTTCCGCTCGGCTCCACCACAAATACCGTATCCAACCACGAATTTCTCAGTGCAGCTTTGGCTGTGCAAGCCAGGGGTGCGGAAGGATGCTTATGAGCCGCAAAATTATGCTCACATGTGCCCTCACCGGAGCCGGCGATACCACCGGCAGAAGCGAATACGTGCCGGTCACACCGCAAGAAATTGCGGCTGACGCGATTGCGGCAGCCCAAGCCGGTGCATCTGTAGTCCACGTCCACGTCCGAGATGTGGCCACCGGCCAAGGCTCCCGGAACGTGGACCTCTACCGCCAAGTCGCCGAAATCATCGCGGCCAGCGATGTCGACCCGGTGATCAATATGACCGCCGGTATGGGCGGCGACCTCGTCTTGAATCCAGCCAACCCCACCGAACACTTGCCCGGCACCGATCTGGTCAGCGGACTGGAACGACTCGCCCACGTCGAAGAGCTCCGCCCAGAAGTATGCACCATTGACTGCGGTTCACTGAATTTTGGGGAAGGCAGCCTCGTCTACATCAGCACCCCGGATATGCTCCGCCAAGGCGCCGCACGCATCCGAGAACTCGGCGTGAAACCAGAGATGGAAATCTTCGACACCGGCAACCTGTGGTTTGCCAACCTCATGGTCGAAGAAGGCCTCATCGCCCCACCACCGCTGTATCAACTGTGCATGGGCATCCCCTATGGGGCCCCGGCCGATGTTGGCCTGTTAGAAGCCATGGTGAAGCTGCTGCCCGACGACGCACAGTGGGCCTCATTTTCCATTGGCCGCAATCAGTTGCCCTGGGTTGAGCACACCGTCCGGCTGGGCGGACACGTCCGCGTCGGGTTGGAAGACAACCTGTATTTGAGCAAAGGCGTCAAAGCCACTAACGCGCAGCTGGTCACTGCCGCCGTAGACATTATCGAAAACCTGGGACACTCGGTGGCCACCCCGGATGAAGCACGCGCAATCTTGCAGTTAGAAGGCACCAAATGACAACTTCCCCGCACGACTGGCCCGCACAGCTGCTAGCCGTTCAGACGGTCACCACCATCGGATGTGTTGGTCTGGGCACGATCGGTGGCGGGTGGGCCGCCCACTTCTTGGCTCGCGGCTACGATGTCCACGCCTGGGACCCCTCACCCCAAGCCGAGTCCCGAGTGAAACGGCTGATCGAGGCGGCCTGGCCGGCCCTCGAAGAACTGGGTCTCTTCGAGGGGGCCTCCCCCGACCGGATAACCGTACACACCGAACTGGCCGATGCGCTGGAGGGGGTGGACTTTGTGCAAGAGAGCGCCCCAGAGGTGCTGTCCTTAAAACAGCAACTGTTGGCGGATATTGATGCTGCCGCCGACCCACATATTGTGGTCGGTTCCTCCACCTCGGGCTATTCGATGACCGAAATGGCCGTCTCGGCCAAACGACCCGAACGCCTGGTGGTAGGCCACCCATTCAATCCGCCCTATTTGATCCCGCTGGTGGAAGTGGTGGGCGGTCAGGCCACCTCATCGGCGGTCGTGGATTGGGCGTCGGGCTGGTATGAACACATCGGCAAGTCGGTCATCACCATGGACCGTGAGATCCCCGGCTTCATTGCTAATCGTCTCCAGGAAGCACTCTGGCGCGAAGCCCTGCACATGGTTGCCAATGGAGAAGCCACCGTGGAACAGATCGACAAGTCCATCGCCGACGGGCCCGGCTTGCGGTGGCCCGCCCACGGCCCCATGCTCACATTCCACATGGCCGGCGGTGAGGGCGGTATGGCACATATGCTCGATCACTTTGGTCCGTCGCTCAAATCGCCGTGGACGCGACTGGATTCTCCCGAATTAACCGAAGAACTCCGCAACGCGGTGGTCGACGGCTGCGACACCGTGTTGAAACAACGCGGTGGCAAAGATCTGATTGCCGAACGCGATCGGGCCATCATCGCCATCCGCAAAGCCATCGGAGAAATCCGGACGGGAGCATAATGTCGACACACCCGCAGCACAGCCTGCCAACCTATCGCACCACGGTGCGTGACGAGTGGATTGACTATAACGGGCACCTCTCCGAGGCCTACTACGTGCTGATCTTCGGATTTGCCACCGACCGCATCATGGACAGCCTGGGTATGGACGCAGCCTACCGCGAGCGCACCGGCTGTTCGTTGTACACGGTCGAGGCGCATATTCGGTATCTGTTTGAGGTCACGGGCAACGCCGAGGTCACGGTGACCGCCCGGATGATTGCCGCGGGGGAGAAAAAGCTCCACCTGGCCTATGAAATGCATTCGGCAGGACAACTGGTTGCCACCGAGGAGATTCTTGCGCTGCACGTGGGCGGGGACCAGCCGTCGTCTGTCCCGTTTCCAGTCGAGATCGCCCAGCGGATTGCCCAGGTACAGCAGTCCGAAGAGCCCGTGCCAGACTGGGTTGGCCGCGCCATCCGATGACCCGGTTCCGGTGTCGCGGCACGCCTGATTGTTGTGCGGACGAACATCTGCGGGGGTTGGGCTGGGCTCGCGGTAGACTGGGCCTGTCGCTCAAACCGTGTTAAGGGAGCCCTTTTTGCGAACCTACCCGCATCATCTGACCAACGATCTGCCGGTGTTGCCGGTGCCGGGCCTGGACGAGTCTCTGGAACGCTATCGCACGTCGTCGGCGGCCATCTATGATGCCGACGGTGAGGCCGCGGTGAATCAGGCCATTGCAGACTTCGCGATCGGCAAGGCCCCCGCTCTGCAGCAGACGCTGGAAGACTACGCCGCAGCGATGGCCGAATCCGGGTCGAATTGGCTGGCCGAACAATGGTTGGAACACTATCTGAAAGTCCGTGAACCGCTGTTGCTGACCTCCAATGTCACGTTCCAACTCAACCTGCCCACCGCCACCACCGGGGTGGATCGGGTGGTGGAGTTACTGCAGCGCATCGGGGCAGTGCACATCTTGCAGGCGCGACGCAAAACTCCGCAGGAAGTCGACGCCCGCGGGCAACGCCTGTCGATGGATGCCTGGGCAGATTTCAACGGCGGGATTCGAACCCCGGCACCAGAGGTGGATGTGTGGATGCGCGCCGGCACGGGTGCTACCTATCGCACCATCGGTATCCTGCACCTGGGGCGCATGTGGGAGGTGCCGCTCACCGGCTCCGAAGGCAAACTGCTCAACGTTGATCACCTGCGCGCCTCGATAGAATTTGTGCTGGCACAAACCCAGCCGGCCGAACGCAGTTTTGCCGGGATTTCGGCCCTGGGCTCGGCCATGCTAGCCCCGGATGCGCCGTGGGAAACCGAGCAAAACCGGTCGCTGTATAACCGGTTGGCCAATATGCTGTTCACCATCACGCTGGATCCAAATGCCAACGATGATCTTGGGACCCTGCAGCGCTGGGCATTCCATCCGGGCAACACCTGGGCGTATAAGCCCATCAGCTACCTGGCCGCGCTGGATTCCAATATGCTCGCTGCCAATCTGGAACACTCGGTGATTGACGGCGGCACCCTGGCCGCCGCGGTCACCCGGATGCAACAGGTCGATGTCGACGCGCTGGATACCCAACGGGATGGGCATCTGTCGGATGCCCGCGAGCTGGTGTGGGACGACGTCGACTACGATCTGACCGATTATCACGGACTGGCCAACACCTTGCAGGTGGAACGGGTGATCGTTAGACGAGACCAGCAGGTACCGTTTCCGTTCAGCCCCGATGCGGCGGCGCAGCTCATTTTGATGATCGCCCAGCAGCTCACCTACGGGCAGATTCGGGGGCAATATCAGTCCTGCGATATGCGGCATTTCCGTGCCGGCCGGACCGAGGCGATTCGTCCGGTGACCCTGCAGGCCGTGAACTTTGTGACCAGTCTGGTGCAAGGTAATGCCACCCAGTCACAGTTCACCGCTGCCCTGGAAGCACACCGGGACTGGATCAAAGCCGCCAAAACCGGCAAAGCCTTTGACCGGCACTTATTTATGCTCGAGCACATCGCCCAAGAATTGGGTGGGGCCGATGCGGCGATCTTTACGCAGCACACCGGGGCGCGCGAAGACTTCTTATCCACGTCGACCGTGGGCGGTACCGACGCGATTATCCGGTACCTGTACGCACCCACCGTCCACAACGGGTTTGGGGTCAACTACACCACGGTGCCCACCGGGACAGAATTTCTGCTCAGTTGGGCTGCCGGCACCCCGAAGGCCGAAGAGTTTCACCACAATCTGCAACCTGCCGCCGAGCTGTTCTATGAGTTCGTCGGCTCGCTGGCCCCCATTGTGCCGGCCAACAGCTAGTCCAGCTTGACTCGGTAACGCACAAACAGCACTGACTCGCGCAACTCGCGGGCTTCAATGCGCCGAAAACTCTGCGTATGCGGGGTGGAAAGCTCTCAACCGCAGCGAAGAGTCCCGGGGTAGCGTGCCCGTCCAAGCTCGGCAACCATACTTCATGTCACGGACTGGTGCTGTACTACAGTAACCCGGGCAAGTGGCCAGGTCTGGTACGGATGGGACGTTTCAGCTTCGATTTGGCAGCTCTGCGGGCGCTTCCGGACGGCCTGCGCGTACGCATGGCTGCCACTTGGCATGAGCGACGCCACTGCAAAGTGGAGCGTTTACCAGTTTTGAACCTTCAGGTACTCGATCAGACTGGATATTTTCGTGACTACCATGCGGTGGCGAGACCTGGAAGACCGGTAAGAGCGTCGTCGTTTGTCACGAGCGTCAACGACTCAAGCATTGCTTGTGCTGCGAGCATACGGTCGAAAGGGTCCCGATGCTCCCAATCCAGTCGTCCGGCTAACAACGCGTGCTCCTCCGTAATGGGAAGACGGGCCGCCCCCAGACGGCTCAGATGCCGTGAATATCCGCCAACTAATGCGTCGGCTTGAGGCAGCTTGCCGAAGCGCTGTTTTGTCCCAATTTCCCAAGCTGAGGCAGCGGAAACAACCAGACGTGACGAACGTGCCGCTATGATGTGGTGTGCTTCCGGTCCGAGCCGATCTGGATCTGTCAGAGCCCACAGCAGTGCATGTGTATCGAGAAGGAAACTCACGCCCTGCCTTCCCAAGCAGCAAGCTCATCGTCAGGCAACGGCTCGAAGAACGCATCGGGGATTGCATACGGCACGAACCCAAGCACCCGATCCTGCTGTTCTTCGATTGGGACAAGCCGAGCAACAGGCTGGTCGCCTCGGGCGATTACGACTTCCTCTCCGTGCTCTACTGAGGAGAGTAAGGCGGAGAGGTGCGTTTTGGCATACTGCACTTTTACTTGTTTCATGCAAAAAGTCTACGTTGGCCAACCAAGCCTGGTCAACGTTTTCCTCAGGCTCAATGCCACATGTTGGGCAGCACCCAACCGATAAAAATTTGCTGTGTAATTGCGAATCGTTTTTCCAAAGCATCTTCGGCAATAGCATCCTGCGACTGGTTCCAATCAAACTGTCACTCGTGAGTTCAGTGGTATTACTAGTGGCTTCGCTTCGATCAGCTTCGGTAGCCGTTCCGCTTGCGGACATCGCCGACGAACATGCCAACAATGCCCCGGAACGTCTAGCATCGAACTGGTTAGTCCGATAGAGTTAGTCCACATCTAAATGGAGGGGAAATCATGCGAATAGTTAATATGCATGAGGCAAAAACAAATTTTTCGCGTCTCGTTGACGAAGCAGTTGCGGGCGAGCAGATCACCATCGCAAAAGCCGGCAAACCCATGGTGAGGCTTGTAAGGGTCGATGCTGAAGAAGCGCCCAAACGCACAGGGTTCCTTGCTGGACAAGGTCGGATCCCCGATAACTTCGATGCACTTTTCTCACAGGAGGTCACTGAACTATTCGAAGGACAGTCATGATCTTCCTCCTCGATACTCATCTCCTACTCTGGGCCGCTTACGACCCGGACAGCCTCAGCCGAGAAGCACGCTCGATCATCGACGATTACAGTCATACCCTGGTTTTCAGTGCCGCAAGTATCTGGGAAGTCGCTATCAAATCTAGCCTGGCACGCAATGACTTCAACGTCGATGTAAGAGTATTTCGCCGTGCACTCCTCGAAGCCGAATATCACGAGTTGCCCATCACAGGGGCACATACAGCCGAAGTTGCGGATCTTCCTGCATACCACAAGGACCCGTTCGACCGCCTCCTGGTAGCCCAAGCTCGATCGGAGGGCTTCACGCTTCTTACGTCAGACCGAATGGTTGCGCAGTACGGTGAACCGACCCGCCACGTTTAATCAACGGTGTATGACGTTAGAACCGGAAACACTGCCGACACCACAAAGTCCCCTCTTCCCTGCCCGAGTCTGCATGACCTTCAAGAGCAGCGCATCTCGCTACGACCACTCATCACTACTTTATAAATACCGTTACCTACAGTAAATCGCACTCTATCCGTGTAAGGTTGACGAACTGTTGACCGCCCCGGTTGAAGTTTTGTTAAGAACGCTTGCTCCGAGTCGTTATGCTGAAACCATGAGCTTTCACACTGGCTTTGGATTCGATATGCCGCCACGTCCGAAAAAACGCCGTGACCCACTGTCCGAAACGCAGGTATTCCAAGTACGCATCGACATCGCCGGTGCCCGACCACCCATTTGGCGGCGGATCGATATTCGGTCCAACGTATCGCTCTGGACATTGCATCGAGTCATCCAAGGAGCATTCGGTTGGTATGACGCGCACCTATACCGGTTCTCACTGGGCGATCTGCATTCCTGGGAAAGTGAGCTCTTTCTCTGCGACTTTGATATGCAAGAAGGTGACGACGAAGGCACGTTCGTGGAGGAAGTTCGTCTCGATGAAACACTGCAAGCACCAGGCGATGAGTTGGAATACCTCTACGACTACGGCGATAACTGGCAGCTGAAAATCACACTCGAACAACGGCGACTTGCAACACCAAGAGACCCCACCGCCGTGTGTACTGCCGGGCGACGCGCGGCACCACCAGAAGATTCCGGAGGCATCACCGATCCAGACTATCTTGCAGAATTCATCAGAGATCCCGCGCTATTTGATCTCACCCCCACCAATGAAATCATTGGAAGCTGGCTCGAAACCCCGCCAGGATTTGCGCCCGCTGGCGTCATCCCCGGGCTTTCCGAAACCGAAGAACAAGAGCACGCGCAGCTCCGGCGGTTTCCACAGTTCAGACATATTCTGGACCACTGCTACGACGAAGAAGTTCGCTTGGAGATCACCCGTCGCTTGCAACTACTCGAGTCATCCGATGGTGCAGGTACGGATCGTCGGATAGCAGATGATGATTCGGCGCGGCTCGAGTCGCTCAGCGCAGTCCAGCTACTGCTGGATCAGATTGGTACCGGCGTCAGGCTCACCAAAGCTGGCTACCTACCACCTAAAATTGCTGTTCGAATCGGAGAAGAACTCGGCCTCTTTGGGTTTCAGCTCGCTTCTAGCGGCGAATCGAAGATGCTTCAGGTGGTGGATTTTCGAACCGCTCTGCAGCACGTGGGGCTACTACGGAAGGACAAAGGGGACCTGGTGCTCACCAAAGCAGGCAAAGATGGGCTCGAAGCGCCGCCGTTATTATGGAACCATCTGGTTGCAAGGTTATTGCCTCGCAACCCTTCCACTCGTACCTTCTCCCATGACGCCGCACTACTCGTGTTGCTTTTCGCTGCCACCTCCGGTGGCGACCTGAACCTTGAGGCAATTGCCCAGCTTATGACTGCACTGGGGTGGCGAGTCGATGGAGTTCCCGCTACAAAATATGATGTCGTCTTTCAGGGCTCGTGGCAAACGGTTCTACTGTGGTACATCGCTCCCAGAGATCAACGCCTGTGGTTCAAAAGTACGGTCAGCTCGGCTGCCTCCGAACTTGCTCGCGGTGCTCTTCTTCGGATGAAACCAGCGGCTTCGGTCTAGCCACTATCGAGGCGTCCAGGCCTGGCAGATACGCGAACTTTGCGTGCAGGCAAACGGCCAAATCGGTTCTACCGAGGGAGACCGTTGCACCGACTGACAACATAGCTGAGGTTCCAGACCGCAGCTCGTCTTCGAGGGCGGTGAATATAAGGGCTAATCTTTAGATCCCCAAATCCGTAGAAAACGGCGCGTCTTTTTACGTAACAGTGTCGCCGACTCGACTTCCGCTTCGCAAGATGAACCGGCGTGTTTGACCCGTCAGACCGCGGTTTCTAGAGTGAACAGCACCACGACACAACATAGCGTCGTAGTACGTCATCTACCGCAATGAAGCAGAAGGAATCCCACCATGACTGATGCAACCCAACAGATTCTGGTCTCCCATGCGGGGTCGCTACCGCGTACCCCAGAGCTCATCGCCGCCAATGAAGCCCGCGAATTCGAAGCAGATGGCCTGACCATCAAATCCACCGACGAGTTCAACCGCCTCCTGGCAAAATCCGTGGAGCAGCTCGTGGCACTGCAAAAAACCCAGGGCATCACGGTGCCCGGTGACGGCGAATTCGGCAAAGCCATGACCACCAGTGTGGACTACGGTGCGTGGTGGTCTTATATTTTCCAACGGGTTGAAGGCCTGGCCATTACCGGTGAAGACATCACCAACCAGCCCAATATCCAGTCCGAACCCGGCAACGTTCGTCTCACTGGCTTCCCACATCGTCGTGACCGGGCCATCTTCCGTGAGGCCTATGAAGACCCCACCAGTGGCATCACCACCGGACGTAATGCCACACCGTTCCCGGCTACGACGTCGGCATTAAAATATGTCGGACACGAAGCCATCGCGCAGGATGTGAAAAACTTTCGGGCCGCACTCGATGCTTCCGGCTACAAAACCGGGTTCATCACATCACTCTCCCCGGGCTCAGGTGCCCGCATTAGCAATCAGTACTACGCCACCGAAGAGGAACACATTTACGCGTGGGCCGATGCACTACGCGAAGAATATAAGGCGATCATCGATGCCGGCCTCATTCTGCAAATTGATGACCCGTCGATCGCCGAAAACTGGGACCAGATCACCCCGGAACCAAGTGTTGAAGACTACCGAAAATTCACTCAGATTCGGGTGGAAGCACTGAACTACGCGATCCGGGACCTGCCGGAAGAACAGATCCGGTTCCACACCTGTTGGGGCTCCTGGCACGGCCCACACACCACCGATATCGAGTTCAAACACATTGTCGATCTGGTGCTGAGCATCAACGCCAAGTACTACACTTTCGAAGCCGGCAATGTGCGTCACGAACACGAATTCACCGTCTGGGATGATGTCAAACTGCCAGAAGGCAAAGTCATTCTGCCGGGTGTGGTCTCCCACGCAACCAATGTGGTGGAACACCCAGAACTGGTAGCCCAGCGCATCATCCGTTTCGCCGAACGGGTTGGCCGCGAGAACGTCATTGCCTCCACCGACTGCGGTCTGGGCGGACGCGTTCACCCACAAATTGCCAACGCCAAACTGGAAACCCTGGCACAAGGTGCAGCCCTGGCAACCCAATACTTGTGGGGCACCGAAGCAGCCGACCAGCACAACCCAGCACTGCGTCTGGCCACCCGCTAAACACCTACACACTTTCTATTTTGGATCACGAGTATCGGGCGTAACAGCTCTGACTGTCCGATCGGCAACCCTTCCCGCTGTGACGGGGTGCCTCAGATGATGATCCGGCCGTGAGCACTACCGCTCATCGGCAAGCATGGCGTTTTGAAGTTCTCAACTTCACGCCCCGTTCACAGGGGGATTCCTTGTCGTCAAAATCTACGAACTCTTATGTGGAAGCGTGGCCACCTGCGCCACAAGGCCGTCGGCCGGCCACCGACCAGATTCATGCCGGCACTGCCCAGCAACTTCCGGCACACCCGGTACGGCCGCCGCTGTATTTATCGGCCGCCTACGAATTCGGCACCCTGGCCCAGGCCCGGGAAACCTTTGCCCAACGGCAAGCCGGCTACACGTATTCCCGCACCGGTAACCCCACGGTTGCCCTGCTGGAACGCCGGATCGCCGCCCTAGAAAACGGTGTGGGTGCGGTCGCGACATCATCGGGCCAAGCCGCCGTCACCCTGACCGTGCTCGCGCTGGCTGGACGATCCAGCCAAAGCCCCGACGGCGAAGCACACCCGAATATTGCCGCAGGACACGTGGTGGCTTCCAACCGGATCTATGGTGGCACCGCGGATCTGCTCAATGACACCCTGGCAGAAGCCGGTATTGAGGTCACCTGGGTGGACCCGCACTCCCCCGCAGAATGGGAGGCCGCGGTCACCGACCGGACCCGGGTGTTCTTGTTGGAATCCATTGGGAATCCGCACGCCGATCTACCCGATATTCCAGCCCTGGCGGCCATCGCCAACCGAGTGGGTGTGGCACTGGTGGTCGATAATACGCTGGCCACCCCCTACCTGGTGCAGCCCGGCACGCTGGGCGCGCACGTGGTGGTGCATTCGGCCACCAAATATCTGATCGGCAACGGCACCTGTCTGGCCGGCGCGATCGTCGATACCGGACAACTGTCGCCCAGCCAGCATCCGGAGCGATGGCCACAATTGACGGCGACCAGACGTCGGTTCGGCGACCAATCACTCGTGGAAGGATTTGGCGACGACGGCGCACTGCTTCACCTGATCCGGGCACAACTTCTCAATGACCTGGGCCCCACCCTCTCGGCCTGGAATGCCCAACAGGTCTTGGACGGTATTGAAACCTTGGACCTGCGGATGCAACGCCACTGTGCCAATGCCGACGCACTCGCCAAACGGCTCGACCAGCACCCGGCGGTCAAACACGCCCGTCATCCGAGTCTGGCTCATTCGCCGGATCATCGGCTGGCGAAGCGCGACTACCCGCATGGCACCGGAGCGGTCTTGTCTTTTGAGCTGGACACCGATATCGCGGGTGTTGAACGGTTCTTTGACGCCCTGCAGCTCATCAAACTGGCCGCCAATCTGGGTGATAGCCGGTCCATGGCCGTGCATCCGGCATCGACCACGCACTGTCGGCTGACCCCGGAACTGCAGCGCGCCGGTGAAATCACCGAGCAAACGATCCGCCTGGCCGTTGGCCTCGAAGACGTTCACGACCTGTGGGAAGATCTGGATGCGGCACTGCGCTACGCCGTCCCCACCTCCCTGACCGTAGTTGCGTCAGAGGTGAGCGTGCAATGACTGAACTCCACGTATCCCAATCCAGCGCACCGCAGGTGGTCCGCCCGGGTTTCCGGACCCAGGCTGTCCACGCCGGGCACCAACCGGATCCGCTGACCGGGGCGGTCATCGCACCGATCTACCAGACCTCAACCTTTGCCCAAGACGGGGTTGAAACACTGAAAAGCGGATATGAATATTCCCGCGGCGGTAACCCCACCCGCACCGCATTAGAAGTCCAGCTAGCATCGCTGGAGGGCGGCACGGATGCCTTCGCATTTGCTTCCGGCATCGCCGCCGAAGATGCACTGCTGCGTTCGACGCTGCAACCCGGTGACACCGTGATAGCGGCGGCCGAAAGCTACGGCGGCACCCACCGCTTGCTCACACAGCTCTACGCCCGGTGGGGTGTGAATACGGTATTTGTTTCGCCGCAAGATACTCGACAGTTGGAAGCAGCACTGACCGATCCCGCAGCAAAGATGGTGTGGCTGGAAACCCCGACCAACCCGCTGCTGACACTGGTGGACATCACCGCGTGGGCACAACTCGCCCATGCGCATGGTGCACTGCTGGTGGTCGACAATACGTTTGCCTCCCCCGCGCTCCAGACCCCGCTGTTATTGGGCGCAGATGCGGTGGTGCATTCCACCACCAAATATATTGGTGGGCACTCTGATGTGTTGGGTGGGGCCGTGGTTGTTGGTGACGCCATCTGGGAAGACCAACCATTGGCCGAGCTGTTGCGCTTTCAACAGTTCGCCGGTGGTGCGGTCGCCGGCCCGCAGGACGCGTTCCTCACCTCACGTGGGCTGAAAACCCTCGGGGTGCGTATGCGACAGCATTGTGAAAACGCCGGAATACTGGCCGACTGGCTGCAAGATCGTGCACTCATCAAGCAGGTGTTCTATCCCGGCTTAGAGTCGCATCCCACCCACCACATTGCCCACCAGCAAATGTCCGGCTATGGCGGGATCGTTAGCTTCCAGGTGCACGGTGGTGAAGCAGCCGCACGCCGGGTAGCCGAAGCGACCAACATGTTCTTATTGTCGGTCAGTCTGGGCGGTATCGAGTCGCTCATCTCGCACCCGGCCACCATGACCCACGGTTCAACCAAGGGCACAGAGCAGGCACCTCCTGCCGATGTAGTGCGTCTGTCGGTCGGTATCGAAGACGTCGAAGATCTCGTCGATGATCTAGAACAGGCCCTCTCAAAGGTCTTCTAAGACCACGTAACCGCCGACTGGCACTCAGTCGGCGGTTACCAATACCTTTACAAACTTGAGAACAGGAAAGCTACATGGCTACCAACGCCATGAGCTCGTTAGAAGACAATGAATAAAGCGTTTACTTTTACTATGAGGGATGTTGCTTTCGATGAGAGCTACCATCCCGCAGAAAATACCCGCCTTACGACCAACTTTGCGAACCTAGCCCGAGGGAAGCATCGCCAAGCCAACATGCGCAACACGCTGCAAATGATCGATAACCGTTTCAATAGTTTGGCAGATTGGGACAACCCTCAAGGAGATCGATATTCTGTCGACATTGAAATCATTTCAGTCGACCTCGACATTTCAGGAAACGGCGATGCCCTACCTATGGTCGAAATGCTGGAAACGACTGTTGTTGATCACAAAAATGACCAGTGCTTTGAGGGGATTGTAGGAAACAATTTCTCGTCTTACGTGCGAGATTATGATTTTAGTGTCGTGCTTCAAAAGCACAATAAAGACCGGCATGAATTTAGCATTCCTGATAATTTTGGTGATCTACACGGGAAACTCTTTAAACATTTTCTGAACTCTGATATTTACAAACAGCGGTTCAATAAACCGCCGGTAATTTGTCTCAGCGTCTCAACTAGCAAGTCCTATTCACGGACAGATAATCAGCACCCAATACTTGGGGTTGAGTTCGAACACGATGGCTCGTCGTTGACTGATCAGTATTTTGAGAAAATGGGCCTGAAAGTGCGATATTTCATGCCGCAGAATAGTAGGGCGCCATTGGCGTTTTATTTTCACGGTGATTTGCTTAATGACTATTCCGATCTTGAGATTATCAGCACCATTAGCACCATGGAAGCGTTCCAAAAGATCTACCGACCGGAGATTTATAATGCCAATGCTGTGGCAGGCAGACACTATCAGCCGAGTCTGGAGAACCAGGACTACTCACTAACTCAAATCGTGTACGACCGAGAAGAGCGCAGCCGACTGGCACGTGAGCAGGGAGAATTTACCGCGAAGCATTTTATCCAACCGTACGAAACTGTCCTGGAGCAGTGGGCTAATAACGGTAATCATCTAAGAGAGCAGAAATAAGGAAAGCTATGCTAAACAATTTATTGCCCACTTCGACCGCTGGTAGTTTACCTAAACCTGCATGGCTCGCGGAACCAGGAAAGCTATGGTCATCCTGGAGATTTCAAGGTGACGAATTAATTGAGGCCAAACAAGATGCATTAATTCTGTCATTGCAGGAACAGCAAAAAGCAGGGATCGACATTGTTAGTGATGGCGAGCAAACGCGACAACATTTTGTAACGACGTTCATTGAGCATCTCATCGGAGTTGATTTTGATCAACGGGAGACTGTCAGGATTCGTGATCGCTATGATGCGAGTGTCCCAACGGTCGTTGGCCCAGTTTCTCGTGACAAGTCTGTTTTCGTTGAAGACGCAAAATTTGCACTCCAGCAGACCAATCAACCCCTTAAATGGGCTCTTCCAGGCCCCATGACCATGGTTGATACGCTCTATGACGACCACTATAAAAGCCGTCGGGAACTAGCGTGGGAATTCGCCAAAATCCTGAACGAAGAGGCCAAAGAACTCGAAGCCGTCGGTGTCGATATCATCCAATTCGATGAGCCTGCGTTTAACGTTTTCTTCGAGGATGTGAAGGACTGGGGTGTCGCTACTCTGGAAAGGGCGATTGAAGGTCTTAAATGTGAAACCGCCGTACACATTTGTTACGGCTACGGTATTACAGCCAATACGGAGTGGAAAAAGACCCTCGGATCAGAGTGGCTACAGTACGAACAGTTCTTCCCACTGTTGCAAAAGTCCAACGTAGATATCATCTCTCTGGAATGTCAAAACTCTCATGTTCCGATGGACCTCATTGAGCTTATTCGCGGTAAAAAGGTGATGGTTGGAGCCATAGACGTCGCAACCGATACCATTGAAACTCCACAGCAAGTAGCTAATACGCTACGAAAAGCACTTCAATTTGTAGATGCAGATAAACTCTATCCATCTACCAACTGTGGGATGGCTCCTCTATCTCGTCGCGTAGCTTTAGGCAAGCTCAATGCTCTCAACGCAGGTGCAGAAATAGTTCGACAAGAACTGGCGTCCTAGTGCCCTGTGCTGGTGGTCCAAGGTATCTGCGACGTAGCCGCTGCCGGTATTCCCAATCCACCTAGCTGATGTGCGCTGTCAATACATTGTAAGCAGCCGGGGGCGGGAGCCATAAGGCGACCGCCCCCGTTTTATCTAGGTTGTGGTGCTGTTAAGGTTGCGACACTAAAGTCGAAGTGTCTGCGCCCAACGGCCGGGACGGGATAGCAGTCCGCAACGTGGGTGCCACCTCAGCTTGAAAGAGTTCTAGTCCTTCTCTGCGCTGCTGCGGCGCCAGTCCATCCCCGTCGGCACTTAGATGCATCACTTCGTGCCCCAGGGCGGCGTGGAAGCGCAGAATCTTTTCGGCAACTTCGGCGGGACTGCCGATCAGAGCTGAACTACGTTGTAGAAAGTCTTCGTAGGAGTCCCAGAGACCGGAGGCTGCGTGACGGGCTTGAAAGACAGGACGGTACAGGTCTTTGGCTTCTTGCGAGGTGGGACGCAGAAGGAAACCAGCGGATCCTGCGCCCACCAGTGCGTCTTCGGGACGATGCCCAGCTGCGCCCCATTGGGCCCGATAGTATTCGACCAGTTCTTGGTATGGTTCAACGGCATGGGTGACATTGGCCGAGAATAATGGTTCACCATATCGGACCGCCAGATCCACCGAATCTTTGCTGGTGGCACTACCGTGCCACACGCGAATCGATGGTTGGTACGGTTGCGGCCAGACCTCAGCCTCATCCAATGCAGGACGGATTGTGCCGGACCAGCTGATTTTGTTGTTCTGCCAGAGTTTGCGGAACACCTCATAGGATTCGCGGTTCCGGTCCCACTGATCGTCTTCGGTGATGTTGAAGAGGTCCCGCTGGGCGGACCCATTGCCTTTGCCAATCATCAGGTCCAACCGTCCTTGGGCAAGATGGTCCAAGGTGGCATAATCCTCAAATGCTCGCACCGGATCCAACAGGCTCAGGGTGGTCACTCCAGTAAACAGCCGAATAGTCCTGGTTTTGGCTGCGATGTGGCTCAGGATCACCGGCGGTGATGACGAGATAAATGGCCGCTCATGGCGCTCACCAACCGCAAAGCCATCGTAGCCGAGCTCTTCGGCCACCACCGCCTGTTCGACCACATCCTGCAAGCGTTGCTGTGTGCTGACCTTGCGTCCCGTGATCGGATCGGGCGCGTGCACGATCAGTGTGAGTAAAAGAAATTTCATGAGTAAACCTCCGAAACTGGGCCACCGACCGGCGTTTCCTGGAGCCCGGCCCCAGAAATCGCAGCCAGCAGCTGTTGAGTATAAGCGTGATGTGGATGATCAAAAATCTGGCGAGTGGCGCCAATTTCAACAACTTTTCCGGCTTGCATCACCGCAACCCGATGCGCCAGATGCCGTACGACCGCCAGATCATGGGTGATAAATAAATAGGTCAGGCCGTGGTCCTGTTGGAGTTCTCCCAGCAGCTCTAATACCTGGGCTTGAACGGATACGTCCAGCGCCGATACGGGCTCATCACAAACCACCAGATCTGGCGATAATGTCAGCGCTCGGGCAATAGCCACGCGCTGACGCTGCCCGCCGGACAGTTCGGCTGGTTTGCGTTGCAAGTACTCTGCCGGCAGGGCCACTCGTTCTAATAATGCTGCGGCCTGCTCCCGTCGCTCGGCACGAGTACCCAACGAAAAGACATCCAAGGGTTCCGTGACCAACTCTTCAATACTGAATCTGGGGTCCAGCGAGGCGTACGGGTTTTGGTAGACCAATTGGGCTCGACGTCGCAGTTGTCGCCAGGCTTCGCGTTTCAGCCCGGTGACATCGGTGCCCTCAAATTCCACGGTACCGGCGGTGGGCCGATCTAAGCCCAGTACAAGTTTGGCCGTGGTCGATTTTCCGGAACCGGATTCACCCACCAAAGCCAGGGTTTCGCCCCGCGCCAGATCAAAACTGACACTGTCGACAGCTTGGATGCGTTGTTTGCGAGCGCCCCGGCCGCCCGGGACGGTGAACTCGCGGACCAAGTCGGTGACCCGCACCAGCACCGGGGTTGCAGCATCCAGTGGGGCGGGCGCGCGTGCGGAATCATGCAGTCCGGGTGCCGCAGTGAGCAGTCGCTTCGTATAGTCGTCGGCAGGGTCGGCCAGAATATTTGCCGTGCTACCGGATTCTACGATCCGGCCCTTATGCATGACGATCATACGCTCGGTGCGTTCCGCAGCCACGGCGAGGTCGTGGGTGACCAACAGGATGGCGATCCCGCGACTCGTCGCCAGGTGTTCGAGGTGATCCAGGATCCGTTTTTGTACCGTGGCATCCAACGCTGAGGTGGGTTCATCAGCAATCAACAAATCCGGTTCACCGGCGATCGCAAGCGCGATGAGCACGCGTTGGCGCATGCCGCCGGAAAGTTGATGCGGATACTGCTGGAAGCGCACCCCCGGGCGGTCAAGTCCAGCCTGGGTTAACAGTTCCAGGGCCTCCACCCGGGCTGCGGCTCGCGGGAGTTTCCGGTGGGCCCGGATTGCTTCGACCACTTGGTGGCCAATGGTGCGCACCGGATTCAAACTGACGGCCGGATCCTGTGGCACCAGCCCAATTTTAGAGCCGCGCAGCCCACGGTACTGGTTGTCCGTCCAACCCGTGATATCCGTCCCTTGGAATCTCACCGTACCGGCGGTCAGGTGGGCGTTTTCCGGCAACAACCCGATGAGGGCGTGGGCCAGGGTGGATTTCCCGGAACCAGATTCACCCACCAGGGCGACTGATTCACCGGGCATGATGTGCAAGGTGGTGCCGCGCAGGGCGGTTACCGCGCCCCTACCGGTTCGATATTCGGCGTGGAGTTCTTGGATGGATACCAACGGCGAAGCGGTCTGTGGGATGGTCATGAGAATTTGCCTCCTGTTGCACCGACGCTGCGGGCCAGCCGGTTGACGGCCAGGACGGTGGCGGCGATCACCAGGCCGGGCAGGGTGGTCAGCCAGCCGGCAGCGGCCAGATAGTTGCGGCCCTCAGAGATCAGCGATCCCCACTCCGGGGCGGGGCGCGGTGCCCCGTAACCCAAGAAACTCAGGGCAGATACGGACAGGATGGCCATACCAAACTCCAACACGGCCAGGGCAATAATGGGGCCTGCCGAGTTGGGAACAACGTGCCGGAATAGGGTCACATACCAGCGGGAGCCCATGGCGCGAGCGGCTTCCACATAGGCGGCTTGGCACACCCGCAGGCTCTCGGAGCGAGCAATCCGGGCAAAAGTGGCCACGGATCCGATCGCCACAGCAATAGCCACATTGGTCGAACCAAAGCCCAGCGCAGAGATCAGCGCCAAGGACAGTAATAGGGAGGGGATGGCCAGCAGCACATCCACCACGCGCATCACGGCCTGATCGACCCAACCGCCCAGAAACCCGGCCAACAGGCCGAAAAGTGAGCCCGATATTAGGGCGATGGTCACGGCAATCAGGGCGGTCCGCAGGGACAGTGCTGTCCCGTGGACCACCCTGGTGTAGAGGTCGCGGCCCAGGTGATCGGTACCAAACCAGTGGGCACCATTGGGGGCCTGCAGGATGTTCGCCGTATTGCCAGTATATGGGTCCCCCGGTGCCAGCAGGCCCGGAGCAAAGGCCGCGATAATGACCACCAGCAGGAAGGCGGCCGCCACGATCACACTTGTGCGCTGCAAGAGGGTGCCACGCCGCCGCGGTGCACGACGAACTACGGCGGGTTTCGGCTGCGTCACCTCGGGGGTGCTCCGGGGCGGGTCGGGTTGCAATGGGGTGGATGGCACCGGGGTTTTGGGGGATTTCAGCACGGTCTGTGCCATGATTAAGTCCTTTCTTTCCAGCTGTAACAGCGCACGCGGTTCAGGCGTAGGAATATCCAACGGCTACCCGCGGATCGGCCAGCGGCAAGATGAGATCCACCAGCAGGTTGGCTGCAATAAACACGACGGCGCCCAGCACCACCACGCCCTGGACGACCGGTAGGTCTTGCATGGTCACGGCTTCCACGGTCAGCTGGCCGACGCCCGGACGGGAGAAGACGGTTTCAACAATCACCGAGCCGGCCAATAAATTACCGGCCACCATTCCGACCATGGTCAGGCTGGGCAACATCGCGTTGCGCAGCACGTGGCCGCCGTGAACCTGCAGTCTGGTGAGACCTTTGGCCCGGGCGGTCACCACATATGCGTCGTGGGCGGTTTGTTCCAAGGATCTGGCCAGCACCTGACCGATCATCGCTGAGACCGGAAGTGCCAGGGTGATGGCGGGGAGCACGAGGGACAGCAGGCCGTCGTCACCGGTGGCGGGGAACCAGCCGAGTTGGAAACTGAATAGTTGCACCAGCAGTAGTCCGATCCAGAAGGTCGGCAGCGAGATGGCCACCGGGGGCAGGGCGAGCAAGAAATTCTTGAGCCAGGTGGCACGGGTGTAGGTGGCCAGCAGGGCCAGTCCCCCACCGCCGACCACGGCGATGATCAGGGCCAGCAATGCTAATTGCAGTGTTGAGGCGATCACCTGGCCGATGGCGGTCAGCACGGTTTGGCCGGTCTGGACTGAGGTGCCGAAATCACCGCGGACGGCGGCCACCAGGTGGTTGAAGTACTGCACGTATAGCGGATCGTTGAATCCGTAGGCCTCGCGCAGTTCGTCAATGCGTTCTTGGGAGGTGGCTCCGCCGTCCATGCCACCGGCGGCCATGGCCGATACCGGATCGCCCGGGATCATGTAGAGCACCAGGAAGGTGACCGTGTAGGCGGCCCACAGCACGCCGAGGGCAAGCAGCAGGCGCAGACTGATGTAGCGAAGCATCAGGCACCGTCCGCGATCCATACGTCATTGAGGTGGACGCGGGCGCCGGAATCAAATCGGACGCCGTGCACACCATCTCGGGCCGCGACCACGGTGATCAGGTCCACCACCGGGATGGCCAGGCGTTCGTCAAGCAGTTCTTCTTGGGCTTGGGCCAGTAACGCTGCGCGTTCTTCCGGGTCCAGGGTGGCGGATTGTTCCTGGAGGACGTCGTCGACTGGCGAGTCTGCGACGTGTGAGGTGTTGGCCAGTTGCGAGTGGAAGCTGCCGCGCAGAATATCGCCGTCGGCGCGGGTGGTGTTGAACCAGTTCAGATCGTAGGAGCCTTCCAGCAACCGGGTGTTCCAGTCTGCGGTTTGGCCTTCTTCCAGAGCGATGCTGATGCCGATTTCGTCGAGTTGTTGTTGGATCAGTTCTACTGCGGCGGCGTTGGTGGCGGCCACGTTGAACCAGAGCAGGTCGAATTCGGCGCGTTGTCCATCGCGTTCCAGCACGCCGTCGTCACCGGGTTCAAAGCCGGCTTCGGACAGGATCTGCTGGGCTTTTTCGGGATCGTAGGCGAGTTTATCGGAGAGATCCACGTGGTCGGGGGTGGTGGAAGACAGCACACTGGTGGCGGCCGGAGTGCCATCGGGGTAGACGGTATTCGCGATGTCTTCGCGGTTGATGCCCAGTGAGATCGCTTCGCGCACCGCGGGGTCCTGGAGGAATTCGTTCTCGTGGTTGACCCGTAGCCCCATTGGGATGCCCGGGTTGACCTGGTCGAGCAATTGCGCGTTGGCAGCTTCCAGCCCATCGACGTCTTGGGGTGCGATATTGCCGATGACATCAACCTGCCCGGATTGCAGCGAACCGGCGCGGACCCCGGATTCTGGGACGACCTCAAATCCGATGCCATCCACGTGCGGGGCGGACTGGTTTTCCCACAGGGAGGAGCCCCAGTTGTAGTCTTCTCGGCCGGTGAGTATCACCGAGTCGTTGGGGGTGTAACTGTCGAGGACAAAGGGGCCGGAGCCGATGATGGCTGCGCACCGTTCGTCGTCGCTTTGGGCCACCGTATCCGGGTGGAGGATGCCCAGGCTGTGGGTTGAGGTCGCTTGGAGGAATTGGGCGTTGGGTTCGCTGAATTTTACGGTGAAGGTCTGGTCGTCGTGGATTTCGGTTTCCACATAGTCTTCGAGGTAGCCGACCACCAGGGTGGCTCTGGGGCCCAGTTCCGGGCCGGCGTCGAAGTTGGCGGCCACGGCTGCGGCATCTACCGGGTCGCCGTTGCTAAAGGTTGCGTCCGGCTGCAGGGTGAAGGTGAATTCGGTGACGTCGTCGTTGATGTCCCAGTCGGTGGCGAGCCAGGGTACGATTTCGCCGGTTTCGGGGTCTTGGTCCGTCAGGGAGTCCACGAGCTGTCGGGTCGAGTAGATGGAGTCGTTGGAGCCGACTTGTTGGGGGTCGATGCAGCCGGCATCCGAGCCGACGGCGAATTTTAGGGTGCCGCCGGAGACCGGTTGGCCATCGGCTGCGTCGGCTGGGCTGGAGGATGCTTGTCCACCGCAGGCGGTGAGGCTGACCAGCGCCGCCGCGGATAGGAGTGTGAGAGATTTTTTCAAGGTGGTCATCAGATGGTTACTTTCTGTGCTGGTGTGGGGACACCAAGGAGGCTGTGGAGGGTGGCGTGTTCGGGGTAGGCGGTGCGTAGTGCGCCGCGCTCTTGCAACAGGGGCACGACCTGATCCACGAATGCGTCCAGTCCGGTTGGGGTGATGTGTGGTGCCAGAATGAAGCCGTCGGAGACGCCGGTGGCGACGGCTTCTATCATGTGGTCCGCCACGGTTTCGGGGGTGCCGATGAAGCTTTGGCGGGCTTGGGATGCGATCACGGTTTCCCGCAGATTCAGGTTCTGTTGGGCCGCCAGGGCTCGGAGGTTGGCCACGGTGGCTTGCCGGTCGTCCACGGTGCGGGCGCGTCCTCGAATAATGGTGGTTTCGCCCAGTTGTGGACCAATTTCTGGCAGTGGTCCTTCCGGATCGTAGGCAGACAGATCGCGGTTCCAGATTTGTTCTAGCAACAGCAGTGCGGTCTGTCCGGAGACCTGTTGGGAGCGGATGTGTGCGGCATGTTCCGCGGCTTCTGCTTCGGTATCTCCCACCACGAAGCTGACGCCCGGCAGGACTTTGAGTTGTTCGGGGTCTCGGCCGGCGGCTGCCACCCGGGCTTTAATATCTGTGTAGAAGGCGCGCCCGGCTTCGGGGGTGCCGTGGCGGGTGAACACCGCATCCGCGTGGGCCGCGGCGAAGTCTCGGCCAGCACTGGAATCGCCGGCTTGGAAGATGATCGGGTGGCCTTGCGGTGGCTGCGGGATGTTGAAGGTGCCGGCCACGTCGAACTGGGTGGATTGGTAGTGCACCTCCGTTGGCGCTGTCTCAGCTGTGGGCCAGGAGTCCCAAAACGCGCGAGCGGCTTCCACGGTTTCGGCGGCACGAACATACCGCTGTGCCGGGTCGAGGTAGCCGCCCCGCCGGAAGTTTTCGCCGGTGAAGGCATCTGAACTGGTGACCACATTCCAACCGGCTCGCCCCTGGCTGAGGTGGTCCAGGGTGGCGAATTGGCGTGCCAGCTCATAGGGCTCGTTGTAGGTGGCGTTGATGGTGCCCACGAGTCCCAAGTGTTTGGTCACCGCGGCGAGCGCAGATAACACGGGGAGCGTATCTGGTCGGCCCACGACATCCAGGTCGTGGATCTTGCCGCGCTGTTCCCGCAGACGCAGACCTTCGGCTAGGAAGAGGAAGTCGAAAAATCCGCGCTCGGCTGTTTGGGCGAGCTGTTGGAAGGAGGCGAAATCGATGTGGCTGCCCGATTCCGGGTCGATCCAGACCGTGTGGTGGTTGACGCCGGGAAAATGCGCACCCAGAATGACCTGTGGGGTTGATCTGTGCTGTGTCATGCGAAGACTCCTTGGCTCTGGTTGAGACCTGCGTACCGGTTTGTTGGTCGGGATAGCCCTAACGTTTCCCGCAGTCCGGTGGCCGGTGTTGGGTCGGGCTGGTTTGGACGCTCGGCAAGCAAGACACTAAGTGCGGGGACATCCACCGAGTTTTGGGCCGGTTGGAAGCGCACACCGTTGAAGCCCCAGGTCTGCAGTTGGGTGAGTTGTTGGTTGACCCGTTCTGCGGTGCCCAGCGCTCGCAGCTGGTCGGCGTTGAGCCAGGCCGGGGTGTGCGTGTTGAGTTTTTCCCATCGTTGACGTGCTGCGGTGTCGGTGTCGGCGAGTAACAGCGGTAGATCCACGGATACCAATAGCTGTGGCCCGGTGCGATTCAGTTCAGTTTCGAGTTGTCGAATCTTGCCCAGGAGTTGTTGGGCGTCCTGCTCATCGATGACTTCGACGAACAGCAGATCCCCGCTGGTGACGGCTGCTTTCAGGACGGCTTCGTGGCGGCCGGAAAACGCGACCACCGGTTGGCCCTGCGGGGGTCGCGGGGTGATGGATGGGCCTTTAATCGAAAAGTGGTCGCCTACGTGATCGATGTAGTGCAATTTATTGCGATCAATGAACCGCCCGGAGGCAGCGTCGCGAATTTCGGCGTCGTCTTCCCAGCTGTCCCAGAGTTTCCGGACCACGGCCACGGCTTCTTGGGCCTCGGCGTAGAGGGTGCTGAGATCCAGTTTGTTCCGGCCCCGACCGAAAAGCTTCGATTCTTTGGTGGTGGGAGATATCTGCACTTGCCAGCCGGCCCGGCCCTTGCTGATGTGGTCGAGGGTTGCCACGTTTTTGGAGACGTGGAATGGTTCGGTGTGCGTAACGGTCAGTGTTGGTAGCAGCCCGATGCGGGTGGTCTGGGGTGCGACCCATGAGGCCACCAGGCTGGCATCGAATTGGCCGTGTTGGTGGTGGGCCAGTGAGTCTTCGAAACTGACAAAATCGGCTCCCGCAGTTTCTGCGGTTTGGGTGAGCTGTGCCCAGTACTCTGGGTTGAAAACAGCGTTGTGTTGGGCGGGGTCGGCCCCGGATGCGGGGTGGAATCCAGTACCTTTGAGGGCGATGCCAACGTGAAATGGCACAGCAGAGTTCAGTGTGGTGTGCATTATGCTCCTTGAAAAAATCACACTTGCCGGTCACCGTGTGGTGAATGGCCTTGTCGTCACCTGGAGCACCCCACCGCGATGAGGGAGGCAGAGGATCAGCAGCGCAGAATCGCTGCGTACACTCGCACAGATGGTGCGTCGTGCTGCGCTCCCCGTTGAGAGGGTTGCTGTCCGGCTAGCCAGGGCTTTGCGCCGGAACTCATGACAGGGGTCGAATGCTTCGACCGAGAATATTATTAGACGGCGGGGACACTCCTTTCTTCGGGACTGACAGCCGCTGTGGCGTTCCATGCCTCAGCGAGAAGTTCAAAACTGCGGATGCGGGCCTGGTGGTCGTGAGTAATGCTGCTGATGAGCAACTCGTCAGCATCGGTGGCGCGCTGCAGTATTGTCAGCTGCTCTACGACTTGTTCCGGGGTGCCCACAAAACGTGTCCGAATACGGTCTGACACCAGCGGCCATTGCGCAGCCGATAGCGGTGCGGCTTGGGCTTGTTCCGGAGTGGGATAGTAGATGGCTCCTTGGCCCGTGCGGATTGAGTACACCCACTGGCCGTACCCGTGGGCCAAGTGTCGGGCTTCTTGCTCGGTGTCGGCCACGAGCACTTCGGCAGAGATGATCACTTCGGGTGCGCGCACAGTTGCGCTGGGTTGGAATGCCCGGCGGTAATGTTGCACGGCCTCGAGGACACCGGATGGTGCCACGTGATAGTTAGCACCGAAGCGTAAACCGCGGGTGGCGGCCACTTCGGCTGATTCCCCGGCAGAACTGCCCAGCACCCACACTTGGGGTGTCGTGACCTCTGGAGTAGCACCGGTGATCGGTTGCTCATCGACGACGGTCGGGTTCTGAAAGAAACCCAACAGGTCATCAACGTACTGGTCGTAGGCCACCGGTTGTGCGCCGGGCTGGTTGAGTAGCCGCCGCTGCGCAGTAAACCGTGGTGAACCAAAAACACTGGCCAGGTTCGGGGCTGCCGGGAGTAACAGCCCGTGATCGGTGTACCGGTCCTCTGGTTTCGATTCGGGAACCACTGCGGTGGTGTCCGTGGCTGGTTTCCGTAGCCCGGCGCGACCGAGTCCCAGATCGATGCGTCCCGGGAACGCGGCTTCCAGCAGCCCGAATTCTTCGGCGACCGACAGTGGTGTGCGGTGTCCGGCAAGGACTGCACCCGAGCCGAGTCGAATTCGGGATGTCACTCCCCCGGCCAGGGCGATCGTCAGGGCCGGGGAATACCCGATGACACCGGGGTTGAGGTGGTGTTCGCCGTACCAGAGGCGGTGATAGCCTGCTCGTT
>Ga0209487_1000652_pt1 | contig 30880 bp, 23 predicted proteins | sample Poulit2012_FD_187524 | JGI IMG/M metagenome (GOLD analysis project Ga0209487, IMG submission 187524) | Agricultural soil microbial communities from Georgia to study Nitrogen management - Poultry litter 2012 (SPAdes) (version 2) | ecosystem: Environmental > Terrestrial > Soil > Agricultural land...
CGATGACCGCTCCTCGCCGGCCTCGTCTCAGGTGGGCAGTTCTCAGGTGGTCGATCGGACGGCGAGCTCGGGGCGCAGCACGATCTGCTGATCGGTCTCCCGACCGGCGATCAGGTCCAGCAGCATCTGTGACGCGCGCTCGGCCATCTGCCGTCCGGGGTTGATCACGCTGGTCAGGGAGATCGCCTCGTCGGCGGCGGAGGCGATGTCGTCGAAGCCGATCACCGCCACGTCCTCGGGCACCCGCAGGCCCTGCACCTCGAGCTTCTTCAGAGCCCCCAGCGCCATCAGGTCGCTGCTGGCGAACAGCGCGTCGAAGCGGGCCCCGGAGGCCAGCAGCGCCGTGGCCTCGCGTTCCCCCGACGCCAGGGTGAAGTCCCCGAAGGACAGCCAGGCGGGTTCGAGGCCCGCATCAGCCAGCTCCTTCTCGAAGCCCGTGCGGCGGTCGACCGCCGCGGGCATGTCCTGGGGGCCGCAGATCATCGCGATCCGACGTCGGCCCCGCTCGATGAGGTGGCGCGCGGCGAGGCGGCCACCCTCGACGTTGTCGAGGTCCACGGAGCCGGCACCCAGGCCCTCGGGCGGGCGGCCGATGAACACCACCGGGACACCGGCCTCCTCCAGGATCCCGTCGGACAGGTCCCCTTCGTGATGGGACATCACCAGCAGCCCGTCGGCGTGGCCTCCGTGCACGAAACGCCGGGTGCGCGCGTCACCACCGGGACTGCTGAGCACCAGCAGCAGCTGCTTGTCGCCGGCCCCGAGACCTGCGGAGACCCCGGAGATGGCGGTGCTGAAGAAGGGGTCGGTGAACACGCGGGTCTCGTGCTCGGGCACGATCAGGGCGACTGCTCCGCTCTGCCGGCTGGCCAGGCTGCGGGCGGCGTTGTTGGGCACGTAGCCCAGCTCCTGCACCGCCGACTCGACCTTCACGACCTTGTCTCGTCGGACCTGCACGTCTCCGCGCACCACCCGGGAGACGGTGGCCCGGGAGACCCCGGCCACGCGAGCCACGTCCTCCAAGGTCGCGCCCCGTCCGGTTCCCCGGCTCGCCTCGAGCTCATCGGTCCGTCCCATCCGGCTCCCCCTTCCTGAGTCCCGTTGATCCGCAGCGACCCATGATGCCCGCTGAGGCGGGCCGGGGCGAGCTCTCGGTCATCTCCCGAGCCCTCGGACGAGAGCTCGAGCGGTGTTCGCTCACCCCTTGACCGCACCCTGCATGATGCCGTGGACCAGCTGGCGGCCGACCACCAGGAACAGCAGCAGCAGCGGCACCACGGAGATCACCACGCCGGACATGATCAGCGAGTAGTCCTTGAAGTAGGCCGCCTGGAGCTGCTGCAGCGCGACCGGCAGGGTCACCTCGCTGCCACGCAGCACGATGAACGGCCAGAAGAAGTTGGTCCACGACCCCACGAAGGTGAACAGGAACAGTATCGCCCCGGCTCCGCGGGAGGCCGGCAGGGCGACGTTCCAGTAGGTCTGCAGCAGGTTGCAGCCGTCGACGCGCGCCGCCTCGATCAGCTCGAACGGCAGCGCGTCCTCGAGGTACTGGGTCATCCAGAACACGCCGAAGGCGGTGACCAGCATCGGGAGGATGACGGCTTTGAGGTCTCCGACCCAGCCCAGCCGGGACATGACGATGAACAGCGGGATCACGCCCAGCTGCACGGGCACCGCCATGGTGGCGATCACGAACAGCAACAGCCCCCGGCGGCCACGGAACCGCAGCTTGGAGAAGGCGAACCCGGCCAGGGTCGCGAAGAAGACCACTGAGACGGAGGTGACCACCGAGACGATGACCGAGTTCCACAGCGCCGACCAGAAGTTGATGTCGGAGCCGATCACCTGCTGGAGGTTGGACCACAGGTTGCCCTGGGGCAGCAGGGAAGGGATCGGGGTGCGGGCGATGGTGCCGGCATCCGAGGAGGCCAGCAGCAGCGCGTAGTAGAGGGGAGCTGCGAACAGGGCGATGATCACGCTCAGCAGGACGTAGTTCCACCAGTGAGGGCGGGCATCGGCCCCTCCCCCGCCCTTGAGTCGGCGGCGTGCGGCGCGGGCGGCGCCCTTGCCGGCGAGCTGCTCGATGGCGGCTGTGGACTGCATGGGGTGCTCCTTACCGCTTGCCCCGGGCCGGGCCGCCGCTGCTGGCGATCCGCCTGGTGATGAGGAAGTTGACGACGCCGATGACGAGGATGATCAGGAACAGCAACCAGGCGACCGCCGAGGCCTTGCCGAAGGAGATCTGCGGGCCCCAGCCGAGCTCGTAGAGGTACATGGTCATCGTCATCCACTGGCGGGAGGCCCCGCCCTGGCCGCCGGTGTCGAACATTCGGGGCTCGTCGAAGATCTGCAGCCCGCCGATGGTGGAGGTGATGACCACGAAGATGATGGTGGGGCGCAGCATCGGCACGGTCACGTGCACGAAGCGGCGCATCCGGTTGGTGCCGTCGATGATGGCCGCCTCGTAGATCTCGCGGGGGACCGCCTGCATCGCGGCCAGGAAGATCAGGGCGTTGTACCCGGTCCAGCGGAAGTTGACCATGGTGGCGATGGCGACGTGCGAGGCCAGTGCATCGCTGTGCCAGCCGATGGCCGGCAGTCCGACGCCCATCAGCAGATTGTTGATCACGCCCGACTGGTCGGCGAAGATCTTGCCGAAGATCAGGGACACCGCGACCGGGGCGACGATGTAGGGCACCAGCACGCCCATCCGCCAGAAGGTCTTGGCACGCAGATTCGCATCCAGGACGTAGGCGATCAGGATCGCGGCGACCACCTGCGGCACCGAGGACAGCAGGAAGATGGAGAAGGTGTTGCGCAGCGCCTTGTAGAAGCTGTCGGAGGCCAGCACGGCCTCGTAGTTCGCCAGGCCCACGAAGTCGCCCTGCCCCCGGATCAGATCCCAGTCGTGCAGGGAGACGAATGAGGTGTACAGGATGGGGAACAGCCCGGTGACCAGGAACAGCAGGAAGAACGGGGCGATGAAGACGTAGGGGGTGTAGCGGGCGTCCAGGCGGGACAGCACCGTGCGCCAGGCCGCCCTCGGTGCGGGCCCGTCCGCGGACGGCGCCGGGGCCCTGGAAGCCCGGGGTGGGCGCGTTGAAATGGTCACCGTGGTCCTTTCCGGTGGTCGGCGGGGCGTACGGCGGCAGCGGGTGTCGCTGCCGCCGCACCGCCTCGTGATGCCGTCCCAGCTGGATGGTCGGGCGCGTCTCAGAGACCGAGCTCGTCGTAGGCCGCCAGGGCCTGCTCCCAGGACTCATCGGGGTCCTGGCCGTCCACGTCCCAGCGGGTGATCGCATCGGCGACCACCGTGTTGATGACGAAGAAGTTCGCGCCCATGAAGGGCTGGACCTCGATCGCGGTGGCGCGCTCGGCGTAGATCTCACCGACCGGCGCATCGTTGAAGAACTCGTTGGTCGAGGACATGATCTCGTCGGAGTCCAGCGCCTCGACCTGGCTGGGGAAAGTCCCTTGAGCCTGGAAGGCCACGACCTGCTGTTCAGGAGCGGTCAGCCACGCGGCGAGCTTCTTCGCCTCCTCGATGTTCTCCCCCTGGGAGGGCACGGAGATGTAGGAGCCTCCCCAGTTGCCGCCCCCGCCCGGGAACACATCGGCGATGTCCCATCCTTCGACGCCGTCGGCGTTGCCGGACAGCGGGCCCATCATCCACGGCGGGCACAGCATGGTCGCGAAGCCGTCGTCCTGGAACGAGGCGGTCCAGTCCTCCTCCCACTGGGTGTACCCGGCGGAGATGTCCTTGAACTCCACGAGCAGGTCGTAGATCGCCTTGACGTCGGCGTTGTCCGCAAGCGGGATCGGGGTGCCGTCGGCGTTCTCGTAGGGATTGGCCAGCTGCTGGACCATGCCGTTGTAGGTGCCCCCGGCACCGTCGAACCAGGGGATGCCGGTGGCCTCGACGAACTGCCGACCGACCTCGAAGTAGGTGTTCCAGTCACCGGCCAGCAGCTCGGCGAACTCGGTGCGGTCGCTGGGCATGTCGGCCTGTTCGAGGAGGTCGCCTCGGAAGGCCACGGCCTCGGGGCCGATATCGGTGCCGTAGCCGACGAGCTTGCCATCGATCGTGGCGGCCTCGGTCTTCCAGTCCAGCCAGCGGCCCTCGACGTCGGGATCGGCGAGGTCCTCGAAGACGTCGGCGTACTGGAGGAGCTCTGCCCACCAGCCGACCTCGATGCCTTCGACGTCGGCCAGGCCGGACCCGGCGGCCAGCCCGGACATCAGGTTCGCGCGGGCGTCCTCACTGCTGGCAGCCTTGCGGTGGACGATCTTGACGCCGGGGTTCTCCTCCTCGTACTGGGGGAAGAGCTCTTCGTAGCCGAACTCGTTGAAGGTGGCGACGGTCAGTTCGACATCGCCTCCCTCGCCTCCCCCTCCGCTGCTCCCGGTGCTGGAGCCGCATGCAGCCAGCGCGGCAGTGGTGGTGGCGGCGGCCGAGGCGGCCAGGGCGGTCCTGCGCGTGAACTTCATGACGAACTCCCTTGTTCTCTCACGGATCTGGTTCCCGAGAGCGCTCTCATGATGCTCGGCCTGAGAGCGCTCTCAAACGGGATGTCCGTCACACTACACGACCTTCGGGCGATGTCACCCCCGCCGAGGTCTCGATCCGGTCTCGCCCGCCGTCGGCGGCGACCCGCACAGGGGCATGCTCCGGCCGGGGAACCGAGCCGGCCGGAGCTGGCACGGAGTCGTCAGCGGTCGCGCCCGATCACCAGATCTTCGCCGGGAACCTCGACGCACTGCCCGCCGAGGTGCACGTGGGCAAGGCTCTGGCCATGGTTGAGGACCACCACGTGCTCACCGCGCCGAACCAGCTCCACGTCCTCGGGCAGCGGCGCGAGGTCGATCGCGGCCTCTGCGGCCACTTCGGTGATCACCGCCTGGAGCGGGCCCTGCCCGAGCAGACCACCGACATACCAGACGATCCCCTCCCCGAGCTCGCGGCGCGTGACCAGGGGCCGTCCGGAGAGCGGTCCCTGTGTCATCGTCCAGCGGGCCTGCGCCGTCGTGGTGCGCAGCACCTCCACGAAGTCATGCACCTGCGCCGTTGCGCTGTCGACTGCGGTGATGGTCACCGCGTCCGCGAGCGGCCACGGCTCCTCGCGGAGGACACCCGCGAGGTCGAGCAGTCCTCCACCGGTGCCGCCGAGATGCGCACGCAGGTCCTGATCGACGACCCCGCCGAGGGGGCCGATCAGCAGCGTCCCGCCGCTGCCGACGAACCGCTCGAGCACCGGCACGAGCGCGGGACGCAGCAGGAACTGGTGAGGCAGGACCACCAGGTCGTAGCAGTCCGCAAGTGCCCCGTCCGCGGCATCGTCCTGCGTGATCAGCAAGCTCGAGGGCCCGATGTCCACCCGCTCCCCCGCGCGGAAGAAAGGGGAGTAGTAAGCCTCGTTCTGGGTGATCGGGTCGAGAGCTTCGCTGACCCGGCCGCGCCCGGCGCTGGCTCGCCAGGAATCCCAGTCGTGGACGAAGAAGACGCGGGAGCTGCCCGGGAACTGCCCTGCCAGCGGGCTGGCCGCGAGCTCCTCGCCCAGCTCGGCCGCGGCCCGGAAGCGGGAGGTGTCCGGCCCGGCGTGCGGGACCAGGGCAGAGTGGAAGGTCTCCGGGCCGCTCGCCGCCTGGCGGAACTGGAAGTAGGAGATCGCGTCGGCCCCGTGGGCATGTGCGCGCCAGGAGTCCAGACGGTTCTGCGCCGCGGTCTTGGGCACGTTGTGCGCTCGCCAGTTGACGGCTCCCACCGCCTGCTCCATCAGCACCCAGGAGCGGCCACGGCCCAGAGTGCGCAGATAGGAGTGCGTCAGGGACGCCGTCAGCCGCGTGGCCGGATCCGCGGGGTCGGTGTAGTGGTCGTCGGCGAGCACATCGACGTGCTCCATCCACGCGCCATAGTCGGCCAGGGGGAAGAACCCCATGAAGTTCGTGGTGACCAGAGCGTGCGGGTTCTTCTCGCGAATGATGCGGGCGAGGTCGAGATAGCAGTCCAGCAGCTCGTCGGAGACGAAGCGGGCGAAGTCCAGCTCGAGCGTGGGATTGACGATGTAGGGGGTGTCCCGGGGAGGGATCACGTCCTCGAAGTCCCGCAGGCCCAGCGACCACACCTCGGTCCCCCATGCCCGATTGAGGGCATCGATGTCGCCATAGCGACGGCGCAGCCAGTCGCGGAACGCCCGCGCCGCATGCTCGCCGTGGGAGAGCTGACCGTACTCGTTGCCCACATGCCACATCACCACTGCCGGATGGTCGGCATACCTGTCCACCAGCACCCTCGTGATACGCCGTGCCGCCTCGCGATAGGCGGGCGACGACGGATCGAACTGATTGCGCGACCCCCACCACAGGGTCCCCCCGGAGCGGGTCTGCGGCAAGGAGTCGGGATGCAGTACGCCCAGCCAGGGCGGTGGCGAGGCGACCGGAAGTGCGAGGTCCACGCGGATCGCACGGGAGTGGAGATCATCGAGCACCGCATCGAGCCACTCGAGATCGAAGCGCCCGGGCTCGGGCTCGAGCCGGGCCCAGGAGAACACTCCGACGGTCACGAAGTCGATATGGGCCCGACCCATCAGTTCGAGGTCCTCTGCGTGCACCTCCCGAGGCCATTGCTCCGGGTTGTAATCTGCGCCGAAGAATGGACCGTGTGCGCCGCACCGGGCTCGCAGGTGGGACAATTCATCACGGTGCTGGGGCATTTCTTCCTCACTCTTCTTCATGGTCTTTTTCAGAGAGGCGGCGCTATGGCCACTATGTCGGATATCGCGCGCGAGGCCGGTGTCTCCCTGAGCACGGTCTCCTACGCGCTCAGCGGCAAGCGCGCCATCTCCGAGTCGACCCGCGAGCGGATCAACGCAGCGATCACGCGCCTGAGCTATCACCCCCATGCGGGAGCGCGGGCCCTGGCCTCGCAGCGGGCCGGGGCGATCGGCCTGGCCGTGCCGCTGGCCGAGGACGTGGATGCGCACGTGGTGATGATGTTCGTGCGCTCGCTGATGCGCGCCGCACATCAGGCCTCGAGCGAGGTCCTCCTGGTCACCGGTGAGGACCACGAGGCCACGCTGCGCGTGCTGGCCGAGGGGAAGGTCGACGCACTGGTGGTGATGGACGTGGTCGAGGACGATCCGCGCATCCCCGACCTGGCCACCGCACCGCGGCCCGTCGTGCTGCTCGGCTACCCCACCCAGGCGCAGGGGATCCCCCGGGTGGACTTCGACTTCGAACAGGCCACCGCACTGGCCGTCACGGAACTGCACCGCCGCGGTGCTCACCGCCTGGTGATGATCGGCTCCCCCTCCGCGACCCAGACTCGTCATGCCACCTACGCCGACCGCGCCACCCGCGGCTTCCGCACGGCCTGCCAGAACCTGGGGGTCAGCGCTCATCACCTGGTCCACGACCACGAGGTCGAGTCCACCGGGCAGCTGGTCCGCACCATCCTGGCAGACATCCGTCCCGACGCCCTGGTCATCCACAACGAGAGCGCCCTGGCCGCCATCCACCGGGCACTGTCCGGCGAAGGGGTCTCGATGCCCTCGGATCTGCAGGTGGTGGCGATCGCCCCACGGGAGACCACCTTGCTTGGCACGGTGGAGTACACGGCCGTGGAGATCCCCGTCGATGAGATCGGGCAAGCCGCGGTGGCCGCTGCGACCGAACTGATCGAAGGGGCCGACGACGTCGGCGACCAGCTGATCGCCCCCTCGCTGATCGAGCGTGACACCACCCATCCGCTCACCCCTGGTTCCACCCGCTGATCTCCTACCGCTCGTCCCTCACAGCACGTCGATCAGCCTCCACCCCACCCGCTGATCTCCTACCGCTCGTCCCTCACAGCACGTCGATCAGCCTTTGACCGCTCCGATCATGACGCCGGTCTTGAAGTGACGCTGGATGAAGGGATAGACGATCACCACCGGCACCAGCGCGATCACCATCACCGCCATCTGCACTGCGAGGGTGGCGATCTGACCCGACCCCACGTCGACCTGCCCGGGCACCGAGACCCCCTGCAGCACGAAGCTGCGCAGCACCACCTGCAGGGGCTGTTTGGCGGCGTCGTTGATGTACAGCACGGCGTTGAAGAAGGCGTTCCAGTAGCCCACCGCGTAGAAGAGCGCGACCACGGCGACCACCGCCTTGGACATCGGCAGCACCATCTGGAACAGGATCCGCCACTCCGAGGCCCCATCGATCCGGGCGGACTCGATGATCCCCGGGTCGATGCCCTGGAAGAAGCCCCGCATGATCACGATGTTGAAGGCGGAGACGGCGGTGGGCAGGATCAGCGCCCAGTAGCTGTCGATCATCCCCAGCGCGGAGACCAGCAGGTACATCGGAATCATGCCGGCGCCGAAGAACATCGTGCCCAGCATCAAGAACAGGATCGGGGTGTGGAACAGGCTGCCCGGGCGCGACAGCCCGTAGGCCGCCAGCACCGACACCGTCACCGAGATCGCCGTGCCCACACTGGTCACTCCGAGGCTGACGAGCACGGCACGCGTGACGATGCCACCCGACAGCACCTGCCGATACGCATCCACGGTCAGCTCGTCCGGGATCAGCACCAGACCGCCCGCCCTCGTGATCGCCGCCTGCGAGGACAGGCTGGTCAGGACGATCGTGTACAGCGGTACCAGCACGGCCAGGCAGATCAGGACCAGCACGATCCCTTTGCTGCCCTGTGCGACGACCGAGGGGTCCTCGTCCCACACCGGGCGGGAGGACCTACGCCGCTTGCGAGGAGTCCGGGCGGCGTCGGCGACGGTGCCGGTGGCCACCCCTTGGCGGACGGGGACGCTGGTATGGCTGGGGCCAGGTCCTATCGAGGTGCTCATGCCTTCTGGTACACCCCCGCCTCACCGAACAGATGCGCGAGCTTGTTCGCGCCCAGCACCAGGATCATGCTGACCACTCCCTTCAGGAGTCCGGCGGCAGCGGCGTAGCTCCAGTCGCCGTTCTGCACGCCCGTGTAATAGACGAAGGTGTCCAGGACCTCAGCGCGGCCCGCGCCGACGGCATCCCTCTGCAGGATCAGCTGCTCGAAGCCGACGGTCAGCGCATTGCCGAGATTCAGGATCAGCAGCAGCACGATCACCGCCCGCATCCCCGGCAGGGTGATGTGCCAGATCCTGCGCCATTTGCCCGCCCCGTCCATCGCGGCCGACTCGTACAGCGCGGGGTCGATGGCATTCAGCGCGGCGAGGAAGACGATGATCCCCCAGCCGGCGTCCTTCCACACCACCTGGGAGGTGATCAGGAACAAGAACGTGTCGGGGTTGGTCATGACGTCCACCGCCCCCAGCCCGAACTCCCGGGTGAACTGGCTCAGCAGCCCCGCCCCTCCCAGGATCTGATGGAACACCGATACCACCACGACCCATGAGAAGAAGTGCGGCAGGTACACGATCGACTGGATGACCGTCCGCACCTTCTCACTGAGGATCGAATTCAGCAGAATGGCCAGGGCGATCGGGATCGGAAAATAGAACACCAGCTGGAAAGCCGTGATCACCAAGGTGTTCTTCACGGCATTCCAGAATGTCGGGTCGGTCATGACCCTCTCGAACTGGCGCATCCCCGCCCAGGGACTGTCACGGATGCCGATGAACGGCGAGTAGTCCTGGAACGCGATGACGTTCCCGAGGATGGGGACATAGGCGAACACCAGCAGCAGCGCGACCATCGGCAGCGTCATGATGATCAGCGAACGGTCACGTCGCAGGCGCTTCGAGAAGCTGACGCGACGTCGGCGCGATGGCGGGGCCCCCTTCGAGCTCGGCGCCGGAGCGGGCCGTCGCGAGCGCGGGATCCTTGCGGTATCGGTGGTCACGGGGTTCCTCGGATCAGATCGAACATTGGACGGCGAGGCACTGCTCACGACATGAATTCGGCGTAGAACTCCCGCAGCTCGTCACCGCCGGAGCTGCGCCAGTTCTCCACGGCGGCATCGAGCTCGCTGATGTCCTTGCGGCCCCGGCTGATGTCGACCACCAGGTCGTCGAAGGGCTGGCTGAGGGAACCGAACTCGGCGGGCTCCTGGATCTGGATGCCGTGGAACAGCGGGTCGACCACGTGCTCGGACTGGCGCGCCATCCACTCCGAGGAGGCCTCGACATAGTCGGGGAACTGGACCTTGGCGTTGACGATCGCCGGCTGGGCCAGGAACTGGTACGTGGAGGTCACCTCGCGCCGACCCTGATCGTTGAGCTCGGGCACACCGTGCTCATCACGGTCGAAGTGCGTGCCCTCCACCCCGTAGGTCAGCAGCTCGAACTCCTCGGTGCCGAACGGGCTGGCGCACCAGTCGGCGATGCGCAGCAGTTCACGCACCTGCTCCTCGTCGTCGTTCTTCTTGAGGAAGGAGAAGATGTTGACGGGTGCGCCACGGTACAGGGTGGGCGCTCCACCATCGGGGGCGAACAGATCCATCGCCATCTGGTCGAAATCGGGGTTGGACGGCCGCACCCGCGCCAGCGCCTCGTGCCAGCCGCCCACCCCGTCGTTCATCACCAGGGTCTGGCCGGACTCGAAGCGGTCCTTGGCGGCCCCGTCGTTGCCGGCCACGGCGTCGGGATGCATCGCCCCGGATTCGACGACCTTGGTCAACCAGACGATCGCCTCCTTGTACTCCTCCATCTCGAAGCGGTGGACGAGTTCGCCGTCGCGCTCAGTGAAGGTCGGCGGGAGGCCGTACATGAGCTGCGCGGTGTTCCAGAGGTTCTCGCAGCCCCAGCGGTTGGCGCCTTCATCGGTGATCTCGCTCAGCACGGACAGGAAGGACTCGGCGTCGGTGGGCACTTCCACACCGAGCTCCTCGAACAGGTCGCGCCGGTAGAAGACGGCATCGGTGATCAGTTCCGATGGGAAGGGCAGGCCGAAGATGCGGCCGTTGAACATGCAGTACTCCCAGACCGCCGGGTCCAGGCGGGCCAGGTTCGGGTAGTCGTGGATCGCGTCGCCTGCGAGGTGGTCGGTCAGGTCCTGGAAGACGTTCCCGACCCCTTCGATGAAGCGGGTCGGGATGTTCCACGAGGGGATGACCATCCAGTCCGCGACGTCCTTCGGGGAGGCGAGCACCGTCTGGACCTTGTCGGCGTAGGCGTTGCCGTCGGAGACCTGGAAGTCCAGGGTCGCGCCCAGACGCTCGTTGACGGCGTCGTAGTAGGCATTCTCGCCCAGCCCGGGCGGCGAGGTCCACCAGGCCGGGCTCATCACCGTATAGCTGCCACCGGCGCCGGGTGCGTCCTCGATCCCCTTGACGAGCGGATCGGGCATCGTGGTGTAGCCGGGGGTGGAGCCGTTGACGCTCGGGAAGTCCGGTTCGACCAGGAACTCGAGGGCGGAGTCAGGACGCGACGCCTCCACCTCGGCCGCGAGATCGGCCCCGGTGAGGATGTCTCCCGAGCCCCCGCCGGAGCCACCGGAGCCGCCGCAGGCAGCAAGGCCGAGGGCTCCGGCCCCCACCCCGAGATATCCCAGCAGACGCCGACGAGAGACAGCATTGTCGATGAGGTTCATGATCCACTCACTTCCTTGTGGCGGTCCGTCGGCGTCGGCGTGACGCCGGCAGGCTTGCCCCCGTGGCCGGGGCTGACGTTCACTCACTGGACTCGAGACCTCGACTAGAAACTGTCGAAGCGCTTCGATAGCATCGAAGCGTAATAGCCGACACAGTTCCTGGCAAGAGCACCTCGAGCCTGTCGGCCGCGCCCCCGTCGAAGAGGACCCATGGCCGATCACCCACCCCCGCAATGGCTGGAAGGCCGTGCAGAGCTGCGGCCGAGCGACGCCGCCCACCTGTCCCGTGCCCGTGACCTGGTGTCCTCCATGGAACTGGAGGAGAAGCTGCCGTTCCTCCACCAGCACAGCCCGGGCCTCGCGCGTTTGGGAATCAGGCCCTTCTCCACCGGCACCGAGGCGCTGCACGGTGTGGCCTGGCGCGGCCCGGCGACCACCTACCCCCAGCCCGTCGGGCTGGCAGCCACCTGGGACACCCAGCTGCTGGAGACGATCGGGCAGCAGCTCGCCCGGGAGGTCCGGGTCCATCACGGACACGAGGAGCCAGCCAGCCTGAACGTCTGGGCCCCCGTGGTCAACGCGCTGCGCCACCCGCTGTGGGGCCGCACCGAGGAAGGGCTCACGGAGGATCCGCTGCTGAACGCCCGACTGGGCACGGCGCTATCCCGCGGCCTGCGCGGCGACGAGGGGCCGTGGGACACGGTTCCCACCCTCAAGCATTTCCTGGCCTACTCCCACGAGGTCGACCGCGCCTCGACCTCCTCCCGGATGCCGCCGCGGGTCCTGCATGAGTACGAGCTGCCCGGCTTCGAGGAGGCCCTGGTCAGCGGGGCCGCCGGCGCGGTGATGCTGGCCTACAACCTGGTCGACGGCATCCCCGCCCATCTCTCCCCCTTGGTCAACGACCATCTGCGCCGCCTGGTGGCCGACCCCGATCTGCTGTTCGTTGTCAGCGATGCCGGGGCGCCGACGAACCTGGTCACCATCCAGGACGCCGCCGCGGATCTGACCGAGGCAGTGGCGGCGATGCTGCGGGCAGGGGTGGACTCCTTCACCGATCACGATCGCGACACCCAGCCCACGATCCGGGCCGCTCGCGCCGCCCTGGACGCGGGTCTGATCCAGGAGCGCCACATCGATCAGGCGGTGGTGCGACAGCTGGTGGCCCGTGCCCGCACCGGCGAGTTCGACGCCCCCGGCGCGACAGCAGAGGGCTCCGGCGCGACAGCAGAGGGCTCCGGCCCGAGAGCGGGGGGCGGACCGACTCCTCCTGCCTTCGACCCGGCGGCGGCCACCGAGCTGTCCGAGCTGGCCGCCGCCCGCGCCGCTGTGCTTCTGCGCCACCGGCACGATGCTCTTCCCGCGCGTTCCGGCGCCTCCATCGCCGTGCTCGGCCATCTGGGACAGACAGTGCTGCGCGACTGGTACAGCGGCGAGCTCATCGACCCGGTGCCGCTGGACTCCGCCCTGGCGTCACGGCACGACGGACCGGTGCGCTCGGCGGCGTGCCTGGACGTGATCGAACTGGCCGCCGACGGGAGCCGTGTCGCGCGGCGGGACGACGACCTGCTGCTCGCCGCGGCCGCAGCGGCACCTGACGAGAAGGAGGGCGGAGGGGCCGCCACCGCCTTCGAAGTCCTCGACCATGGCCTGAGCGTGATCAGCCTGCGCGAGACCGCCACGGGCAGATTCGTCCGTCCCGACGACCACGGTTTCCTGCGGGCACGGGCTGAGCGGATCGGCGGATGGGTCGCACAGGAGACCTTCCGGACCTCCCGCACCGCCTCCGGACAGGTGAGGCTGCAGCACGTGGGCAGCGGCCGCTGGGTGAGGATCGAGCGGCAGACGGGCAAGCTGATCCTGGGCGGCACCTCTGCCCAGCAGGCCGCCCTGCTGGACTGGGAGGTGACCTGCTCCCGAGCGGATCAGGCCCGTGCGGCGATGGCGGGCGCGGACCTGGTGGTCGTGGTGGCCGGAAACGAACCGCACGTGCACGGCCGCGAGACCGAGGACCGCCCCACCCTGGCCCTGATGGACCCGGACCGCGAGCTGCTCGAGCTGCTCCCCCAGGCCGCTCCGGGATCTCGTACGGCCCTGGTGGTCATCTCCTCCTACCCCTACGACCTGGGTGAGCACCACGAGACGCCCGATGCGGTGGTATGGAGCAGCCACGCCGGAGCGCGGTCGGGCCCGGCCCTGGCCTCGCTGCTGCTGGGCCACCGCGAGTTCAGCGGGCGTCTGGCCCAGGCCTGGGTCCCGGAGCACGCCCTGACCGACATCCTCGACTACGACGTGATCACGTCCGAGGCGACCTATCTCTACGGTCAGGAAGCCCGTTTCCCCTTCGGACACGGACTCACGGTCAACCCCACCCGCTGGACGGACCCCGGCATCGAGGCCATCGACAGCGGGATCCGGGCACGCGTCACCCTGGGGCGGAAGGCCACCGTCCCCGCTCATGAGGTGGTCCAGGTCTATGCCTCCGTGGCCGCCGAGAGGTATCCCGGCGATCTCGGGCGCGTGCCGACCACGCGGCTGATCGGCTTCCAGGCCGCAGAGGTCCCCGCCTTCGGCACCACCCGGGTCAGCCTGGAGATCCCCTGGTCGAGACTGCGGCTGTGGTCCGAGAGCGAGGGTGACTTCGTCGGCCCGCAGGGGCCCGTGACGATCCACCTGGCCCGCTCCTGTGCGGCCCCCGTGGTGAGCATCGAGCTCGACGCGCCCGGCGCCGGCGCGGTCGCGGGCATCCCCCACCCGGCCGCTCCGGTCCCGGGCACCCACCCCACCCAGGCCCCCAGGAGGCACACATGAAGTTCACCGACGGCTACTGGCTGCTGCGCGACGGCGTCAGGCTGATTCGGGCCAAAGACATCGACCGGGTCGACCAGCACGGGGACGGCCTGACCGCCTACGCCGCCGCCAAGCAGATCACCTCGCGCGGGGACACCCTGAACCAGCCGGTGATCACCGTGCACCTCAGCGCCCCCGCGCCGGACGTGATCCGGGTGCGCATCGAGCACTTCGCCGGTGCGCTCGACCTCGGCCCCCACTTCGAGCTGACGAGCACCGAGGTGACCGCGCAGGTGCGTCACGCCGAGGACGGCAGCTGGGTCGAGCTGGTCTCCGGTCGCCTCAGCGCCCGGGTCGCCACCAGCGGCCCCTGGCACCTGGAGTACCGGTGGGACGGCGAGCTGCTCACGTCCTCCACGGAGCGCTCGATCGCGCACGCGACGGTCGAGGGTGAGGGAACCTACGTCCACGAACAGCTGGGCCTGGGGGTGGGCGAGACCGTCTACGGGCTCGGCGAACGTTTCGGTGCCTTCGTGAAGAACGGACAGACGGTCGACGTCTGGAACGCCGATGGCGGCACCAACTCCGAGCAGGCCTACAAGAACGTGCCCTTCCTGCTGAGCTCTCGCGGCTACGGGGTGTTCGTCGACGACGCCGGACCGGTCTCCTTCGAGGTCGGCTCCGAGAATGTCTCGGCCACCCAGTTCAGCGTTCCCGGCGAACGCCTGACCTACGAGATCTACGGCGGCGGTGAGCCAGCGGCGGTCCTCGAGCGTTTCACCGCCCGCACGGGCCGCCCCCCGCAGCTGCCCGACTGGTCCTACGGCCTGTGGCTGTCGACCTCCTTCACCACCGACTACGACGAGGCCACCGTGCTGTCGTTCGTCGACGGCATGCTCGAGCGAGGCATCGACCTGTCGGTGTTCCACTTCGATACGTTCTGGATGCGCGGCTACCACTGGTGCGACTTCGTCTGGGACCCGCAGGCTTTCCCCGACCCGCGCTCGCTGCTGGCCAAGCTCCACGAGCGCGGATTGAAGGTGTGCCTGTGGATCAACCCCTACATCGGCCAGCAGGGCGAGATCTTCGCCGAGGCCGCCCGCGAGGGCTACCTGCTGCGCCGGCCGGACGGCTCGATCTACCAGAGCGACTTGTGGCAGGCCGGGATGGGGATCGTGGATTTCACGAACCCCGCCGCAGTGGCCTGGTATCAGGGCAAGCTGGCGGCACTGCTCGAGGACGGGGTCGACTGCTTCAAATCCGACTTTGGCGAGCGCATCCCCACCGATGTGGTCTGGCATGACGGCTCCGACCCGGTGCGGATGCACAACTACTACGCCCACCTGTACAACAAGGTGGTCTTCGATGTCCTCGAAGAGCGGCGCGGGGAGGGAGAGGCCGTCCTGTTCGCCCGGACCGCCACGGCGGGCGGGCAGCAGTTCCCGGTGCACTGGGGAGGGGACTGCGAATCCACCTTCGAGGCCATGGCCCAGTCACTGCGCGGCGGCCTGTCACTGGTCTCCTCGGGCTTCGGCTACTGGAGTCACGACATCGGCGGTTTCGAGGGCACCCCCGATCCAGCCGTGTTCAAGCGATGGGTGGCCTTCGGGCTGCTGTCCTCGCACTCGCGCCTGCACGGATCGAACTCCTACCGGGTGCCCTGGCTGTTCGACCAGGAGGCGGTCGAGATCACCCGCGGCTTCACCCGGCTGAAGCAGTCCCTGATGCCGTACCTGCGCGAGGCCGCCGAGGAGACCACGGCGCGCGGCATCCCGATGATGCGGCCGATGGCCCTGCAGTTCCCCGCCGACCCCAGCTGCCGCTACCTGGACCGCCAGTACATGCTGGGGGCGGATCTGCTGGTCGCTCCGGTCTTCACGGCCGACGGGACGCTCGAGTTCTACCTCCCCGACGGCGCGTGGGTGCATGTGCTCGATGGTGAGCAGCTGACCGGTGGCCGCTGGTACACCCGCAGCTACGGGGTCGACTCCCTGGGCCTGTTCGCCCGCGCCGGTGCTCCCGTCCTGGATCTGGTGGCCGCACCCGCAGGCACGGCGGGCCTCTGATCGTCCGGGCCGGTCGCTGGCCGTTTGGGCCGGCCGCTGGAGCCCGCGGCGGCCCGGCCTCCCGCCGACGGCGCGGCGATCACGCTGATCGCCGCGCCGCCTGCCGCCCGACACCGAGCAATCACCCTGCTCGGCCCGCAGCTCCGATGAATTCTTACAACCGTTCACAGTTTCCGGGGAAGCTGTCGACGGTCGGGGCCTACTCTCTCTCCAACACGACGACCCAAAGGTGAATCGTCGCCCTCTCCGGTCGTGCACAGATGCCTGGACATCCTTGGAGAAAGAACGCCGTCCCATGACACAGGAAACTCTCGCCGAGCCCCAGTCCGCCCAGAAACAGCTGACGCAGGACGCGGCAGCGGCCCCCCGGATCCCGCGCCGACCTCAGGAGCGCACCATGCACGGCGACACCGCCGTCATCGACCACGGGTGGCTGCGCACCCTCGATCCCGCGGCGATCGCGGCACATCTCGACGCCGAGAACGCCCACACCGCGCACCGCACCGCCCACCTGGCGGAGCTGCGCTCCGCCCTCGCCCGGGAGCTGACCGCTCCGGAACCGCCGACGGAGCTGTTCGTCCCGGTGCGCAACGGCGGCTGGTGGTACCTGGATCGGCCCCGGTTCCTGGCCGGCCACGGCATGGACGTCTCCCTGTCCCGGGTCCCCGACAGCGCGGACCTGCGCCGCGACGCCCACGGGATCCCGGTCCTCGAGGACGGGCAGCTGCTCGAGGGTGAGCAGATGCTGGTCGAGGACCGACGGCAGGTGTTCGCCATCGCCCTGTCGGCCGAGCACCAGCTGCTGGCCCGCGCCGAGGCCGGAGAGGGCGGCTGCCACATCACCGTCGTGGACCTGTCCACCGAGGAGATCCTCGACCGGGCGGTGCGTGGCGCCGGCCCGGATCTCGCCTTCTCGACGGACGGGCAGTGGCTGCTGTACCTGCGGGTGGACGTGTACGGACGCGGCCATCAGGTCCGTCGCCACCGCCTGGGCACCTCGGCCGCGGACGACGCCGTGGTCGTGGATGCACCCGATCGCTGGGCCGAGCTCGAGCTGTCCCGCTCCCGGGACGGATCAACCCTGGTGATCCACTCCCGCTCGGTGGTCTCCGCGCAGGCCTGGCATCTGGACCTGGCCGATCCCACGGCCGATCCGCGCCGCGTCACAGTGCCTCACAGGTCCGCGAACCTGCAGGTCGAGCACGCCGGCGACCGCCTGCTGGTGCTCAGTGAGGACGCCGCGGGCCGCAGCGAGCTGTCCGAGCTGCCGCTGAGCGATCCCGCCCAGGATGTGCCCTTGCCCGGCGACCCCGCCGAGCCCCGCCCGCTGCTCCTGGCCCGCGAGGGTGAGCACTTCGAGGGCATCGAGGCCTTCGCCGGCTTCGCCGCCCTGCAGGTGCGCTCCGGCGGGCTGCCCGGGGTGCGCCTCATCCCGCGCCGCGACGACGGCACCTTCGACATCCTCGCGACCCGCACTCTCAGCCACGGCGGCGAGCTGGAGGCGGTGCGCCTGGACGCCAACCCGGACTGGGACCAGGACGTGGTGCGGTACCGGCTGGACAGCCTGCTCACCCCCACCACGCTGGCCCAGCACCGGGTGAGCACCGGGGAGGCCAGCGTGCTGCGCCGGGTGGCGGCAGCCCGGATCGATCCGGAGCAGTACCGCGAACGGCGCCTGTGGGCCGAGGCCGCGGACGGCACCCCCGTCCCCATCTCCCTGCTCCACCGCCGGGACATCACAGCCGACGGCACCGCCCCCGGGGTGCTTCACGGCTACGGTGCCTTCGGCTCCTCGATCGATCCGGCGCTGGCCCTGTCCGCCCTGCCCCTGCTGGACCGCGGGGTGGTCGTCGCGATCGCTCATGTCCGCGGCGGCGGGGAGATGGGCCCGGCCTGGCACCACAGCGCCCAGCGCGAGGACAAGGCCGTCTCCTTCACGGACTTCCTCTCCTGCGCCGAGCACCTGGTCGATGCCGGCTGGGTGGCCGCGGACCGTCTCGGAGCCGCCGGGAGCGGCCCCGGCGGGCTGCTCGTCGCGGCGTCGGCCAACCTGGCCCCACACCGGTTCCGGGCGGTGGTCGCCCAGGAGCCGATGGTCGATCCGCTCGCGTCCCTACTGGACCCGGGCGTGCTGCTGTCCCTCCAGGAATGGGCGGAATGGGGCGATCCCGCCGAGGAGGAGTCGGTCTACCGGGCGCTGAGGGCCTGCAGCCCCGCGGAGAACGTCGGCGCGAGCGCATACCCGGCCGTGCTCGCGCAGGCCGTGCTCGAGGGCGACCAGGCCCCGTGCACCGAGGCGGCGGTGTGGATCGCCGAGCTACGGGCGAAGACCACCGCGGACCCTGCCCGCAGGCCGGTCCTGCTGCACTGCGCCCCTGACTCGAGCGGTGGGGCCCAGGCCCGTCGCACCGCGGCGATGGCCTGGCTGCTCGAGCAGCTGGGAGCGCCCGGATGTCCGTGAACGGGCAGGGCCCCGGCAAGGATGCCGGGGCCCTGCCGTCCGGGGGTACGACCCGGTCGGACGTCAGCTCAGCTGCGTCTCGGCATGCACGGCCATGGCCTCACGCACGTACTGCGCGAACTGCCTGCCGTCGGCCGAGAAGGTGTCGCCGAAGCGTGGGTCGGCGACATACATGTCCCCGAGCCCGGTGAACGCCTCGGCGCTGGGAGCGGTGCCGCCCCAGCTGGTGCCGACCCAGGAGTGCAGGCGAGCGGTGATCGCCTGCACCTCGTCGCTGCGGACGTCGAGGTCCTGCGCGGAGACATCCGCGTAGTCGGCCACGATGCCGTCCAGCTGCTGCCGGAAGGCCTTCTTGTCGTCCGTCGTGAGCGAGCGCCACCAGGCGTCGGAGTCGGCGTAGGCCTGCTCGCCCCAGCGCTGCTCGACCTCCTCGCGGTGCTTCGTATGGTCGAACCCGTCGAAGATCTGCTCTGCCACGAGTTCACCTCCTTCGTCGATGATGCGGATGGTGGATCGCACGGATTGCGTGATGCGGTCCAGCCGCTCATGCTCCTGCTCGAGCTGGGCCAGGTGCTCGCGCAGCACATCGGCTGCCGCTCGCCCCTCGTCCAGGACCCGGCCGATGCCGGCCAGGCCCAATCCCAGCTCCCTCAGGACGAGGATCTGCTGCAATCGCAGCAGCCCGCCCCGGTCGTAGAAGCGCTGCCCCCCGTACCCGGTGCGGGACGGCGGGAGCAACCCGATACGGTCGTAATGTCGCAGGGTGCGACTGGTGATGCCAGTGGCCTTGACGACCTCCTGCGTCGACCATTCCTCCTCGGTCATGGCTCCTCCTTCCAGGGCTCCTCGAATCCGTGCATGAACCACAGTGGATGTTGACGTCGCGTCAACCGCAAGGGGGGTCCTGGAACGATTCTGCGGCCGTGTACCGGCCACCGTCGCTCATCCCAGGGGCGCCTCGTGCGCCTGGGTGGAGATGCGCAGCGCAGCGACCAGGCCACGGTAGCGATCGTTCGAGCGCAGCAGTTGCTCGTGCGTGCCGCGCGCGAGGACCCTGCCCTGGTCCATGACCAGTATCTGATCGGCGTCGACGACGGTGGAGAGCCGGTGGGCGATGGTCACCACCGCCCGGTCGTGTGCCACCTCGGCGATCGCCTCCTGGATGGCGGCCTCGGTGACCCCGTCGACCTGTGCCGTCGCCTCGTCCAGCAGCAGCACCTCGGGACGGGCGAGCAGGGCCCGGGCCAGAGCGATGCGCTGGCGCTGACCGCCGGAGACGTTGGTGTCGGTCAACGTCGTGTCCAGGCCCTCGGGGAGCTCGGCGATCTTCTCGGCCAGCCCGAGTCGCACGGTCACCTCGGCGAGCTCCTCCTCGGTGGCTTCGGGACGGGTGAAGGTCAGATTCTCCCGGATCGTGCCGGGGACCACCGGAGTCTCCTGCTCGACATAGGCGAAGGCCGAACGGGTGGCGGCGGGGCTGAGCTGGGGGTAGGGCGTACCGAACAGCGAGAGCTGTCCCTGGTCGGGATCCAGGAACCGCATCATCAGCGACAGCACGGTGGTCTTGCCGGCCCCGGAGGCACCGACCAGCGCGAGATGACCGCGGCGCGGGACGACCAGATCGACACCGTCGACCGCTGGGCGCTGGCCGGGCAGGTAGACCGCGCTGACCCCGCGGACCTCGACCGCTGCGGCGCCCGGGGCCTCGTCGACCGCGGGTGGGACCCGAGCGCCGGCGCCATCGGGGGTGCGCGCCTCGAGTTCGGCCCTGGCAGCGCCCGGCTCGGACGCACCCCGTGCGGAGTCCACCACGGCGATGTCGACCGCCGCGGACTCGACCGGCAGGGACTCGACCTGGCGGATGCGCCCGGCGGCGGCGAGACCGGATTGCAGGGTCGTGAGGTTCTGGGTGATCTCCATCAGCGGGCCGGTCAGGCCCCACACGTACAGAAGGAAGGCGACCAGGGTGGAGACGGTGATGTCGCCGGCGCTGACGCGGTAGGCGCCGAGCGCGAGCACCAGGATCACCGCGAGTTCCAGGGCTGCCCCGCAGATGGTCCAGGCCCCGGCCTGGATACGCACGGAGGCCAGGGCATGGCGGCGGGACCGGTTCACATGCTCCATCAACGAGGTGTAGCGCCGGCTCTCGGCTCCCGAGGACTTCACGGTCTTGATCGCCCGAACGGTGCCCTCGAGCTCGGAACCGAGATCGGCCAGGGCCGCCTGGGACTTCTCCTCGACCGCCGCGATGCGGGGCATCAGGACGACGAAGGCGAGGAACACGACGGCGACCACCGCCAGGGTGACCCCGAGCAGGGTCGGGTCCAGGACCGCCATCAGCACCAGCGTCCCCACGACCATGATCGCGTTGTTGATCAGGCCGATCACGGCGGTCGAGGCCGCCTGGTTCAGCAGCACGGTGTCGGAGGTGACCCGGGTGACGAGCTCCCCCGGGCTGCGACCCAGCAGGGCGAACACGCGCGATCCGAGGTAGCGCAGGATCATCCGTGAGCGAGCATCTCGCACGATGTCCTCGGCCAGGCGCCCCAGCATCACCCACTGGACGCAGCCGACGACGGCGCCGATCACCAGCAGCGCCAGCAGCAGGAGCACGGGATCGCGCAGCGATCCGCCGTCAGCGAGGGTGTCCAGCACCCATTTGGTGACCATGGGGCTGGCCAGGCCCATGGCTGAGACCACCAGTGACAGCAGCAGGCCGGCGGCCAGGACGTGCAGGTAGGGGCGGACGAAGGTCCACAGGATCGTGAGGCGTTCGCCCGTGGTGGCTGTCGCCTCGTGGTCATCGGCGTCACGCGGGCGGCTCGGGATGCCGGACGATTCGCCGGAGGCCTCCTCCGACGGGACGGGGGGACTGGGTGCAGGGGGGTCGACGGGAGATGATGAGCCACTCATGCCCATTATTAGGACAGATATGTCCTAATAATGTCAAGACCTGACTGGTCCCCGTCAGGCTCTGCGCCGTAGCATTCGACGCATGTCAGAGCTCAGCCCGACGGCGTCACGGACGCACCGGTCGATCCTCACCGCCGCGATCTCACTGATGGCCGCCCGGCCCGAGGCGCCGATGACCGACATCGCCGAGGCTGCCGGGGTCTCCCGCAGCACCCTGCACCGCTACTTCCCTGACCGCACCGCTCTGCGCGACGCCATGGATGAGCTCGCCCAGTCGGCCTGGATCGACGCGGTGCGATCCGCGCGGCTCGAGGAGGGGTCCGGGCTCGAGGCCTTCCGGCGTCTATGTGCGGAGCTGCTGGGCCGCCTGGATGTGCTGGCGTGGTGGATGGTCAGGCCCGACTCCTGGGAGGACGACGAGGAGCCGACCGCCGAGGACGTGGCGATCATCAACGCCCTCGCCCGTGGCCGCGAGGACGGCAGCATCGATCCGGCGATCCGCTCCGACTGGCTGCAGAACATGATGTGGGCGGTGCTGTACGCGGTGCAGTTCGCTCCGGCCGTCGCCGACCTGAACGCCTTCGAGGCCCGCGAGCAGGGGATGCGCACCCTGATGAAGGCGGCCGCCTCGGACCCTTCCCGGATCTGAGCGGCACCGCCGTACCGAACGGGACCGGGGACGCGACGGGAGAAGCGGCACGCGTTGCCAGTACGCTCGTGCCCATGACTGCTGAGACCTCTGCGAGCGGCGCGACCGCACCTCGCCCCGCACATCGGCCCACCGAGCGCACTTTCCACGGCGACACCGTGGTCGATCCCTACGAGTGGCTGCGCGACAAGACGGACCCGGAGGTCATCGCCCACCTGGAGGCGGAGAACGCCTACGCCGACGCCCGCACCGCGCACCTGGACGATCTGCGCACCGCCTTGGTCGAGGAGTTCGTCGGCCACACCCAGGAGACGGACCTGTCCGTGCCGGTCCGGCGCGACGACTGGTGGTACATCTCCCGCACCACCGCCGGGCACGACTACCCGGCCTTCACGCGCGTGGCCGAGCACCCCGATCTCCCGCGCGGCGAGGGCGGTGTGCCTGCGATCGAGCCGGGCGTGCTGCTCGAGGGAGAGCAGGTGCTGTTGGATGCGCAGGCCGAAGCGGCCGGAGCCGAGTTCTACTCCCTGGGCGGGCTGGTCCACTCCCCCGACCACAGCCTGCTGGCCTACGCAGTGGACACCACCGGCGACGAACGCTTCACGATCTGCGTGAAGGACCTGGTCACCGGCGAGATCATCGACCAGGCCGTCACCGGCGCCGGCTACGGTCTCGCCTTCTCCGCCGATCAGCAGTGGCTGTTCTACGCCCGCGTGGACGAGGCCTGGCGCCAGCACCAGATCTGGCGCCACCGGATCGGAGCACCCGCCGGGACCGACGAGTTGGTCATCGAGGAGAGCGATGAGCGCTTCATGATCGGCTTCGACCGCTCCCGCGACGGCTCCACCCTGGTCATCCAGGCCGGCTCGACCACCACCACCGAGGCGTGGCTGCTGGATCTGAACCGGCCGACGTCGGCCCCCGTGCCCGCCGGCGGTCGCCACACCGGCGTGGACTACGAGGTCGAACATGCCGGGGACCGTCTGCTGATCGTGCACAATGACGGCGCGCCGAGCTTCGCCCTCGCCCAGGCTCCGCTCACGCCGTCCACCGACCCGAGTTCCTGGGAGGAGCTGCTGGTCGCCGCCGAGGGCGAACGGCTGCTGACGGTCGAGGCCTTCGCCTCCTTCGTCGCCCTCGAGCTGCGCAGCGGCGGCCTGGCCACCGTGCGGCTGATCCCGCGGCGGGCCGACGGGTCCCTGGATCTCGCCGCCGCACGGGACATCACCCACGGCGGCGATCTGGACACGGTCGAGCTGGACATGAACCCCGGCTGGGAGCAAGAGCTGGTGCGCTACCAGCTGACCAGCCTGCTCACCCCGCCGACGGTCGCCCAGACCGATATCAGCGGGGACCGGACCACGGTGCTGCGCCGCACTCCCGTGCCGAACTTCGATCCTGAGCTGTACGTCGAGCGGCGCGAATGGGCGCGCGCCGCCGATGGGACGGCGATCCCGCTGTCGATCGCGTCCCGCCGCGAGGTCGCCGCCGACGGCACCGCTCCCGGTTACCTGTACGGCTACGGCTCCTACGAGATCTCGAACGACCCCGCGTTCGCGCCCACCCGCCTGTCCCTGCTGGACCGCGGCGTGGTGATCGCGATCGCCCACGTGCGCGGCGGTGGCGAGATGGGCCGCGACTGGTACGAGCAAGGGAAGCTGCTGACGAAGAAGAACACCTTCAGCGACTTCGTCGCGGCCGCCGAGCACCTGGTGAGCACCGGTGCGGTCGCGCCGGATCGGCTCTCGGCCGAGGGCCGCAGCGCCGGCGGGCTGCTGATGGGCGCGGTCGCGAACCTCGCCCCCGAGCGCTTCCGGGCGATCATCGCGGGCGTGCCGTTCGTCGACACCCTGACCACGATCCTGGACCCCTCGCTGCCGCTGACCGTCGGCGAATGGGAGGAGTGGGGCAATCCGGTCGACGACCCCGAGGTCTACCGGTACATGCGCGAGTACACACCGTACGAGAACGTGCGCGAGACCGAGTACCCGGCGATCTTCGCCGCCACCTCGCTGAACGACACCCGCGTGTTCTTCGTCGAACCCGCCAAGTGGGTGGCCAGGCTCCGCGAGACCGTCACCTCCGACCAGGAGGAACGCCCCATCCTGTTCCGCTGCGAGATGGTCGCCGGGCACGGCGGCCGCTCCGGTCGCTACCGCAAATGGGAGCAGCGGGCCGAGGAGCTGGCCTGGCTGCTCGATCAACTCGGGGCGACCGAGCTGATCGGCTGACCGCGCCGGCCCCGCCCCTGCGCCGGTGCGTCTCTCCGACGCGGGTGCCCCTCAGCCGCCCCGGTGCGCCGCTTCGACGCGGGTGCCCCTCAGGTGCGCCGGCGGTCCTCACCCTCGGCGGGCGCCACTCATCTGGCTCAGCACCAGTTCCCACTGGCGTGGATGGGTCAGGCGCAGCACCGGGGTGCCCTCCGGATCCGCCTGGTGGGCACGGATCCAGGCGCGCCTGCGGTCGAAGGTCTGGGCGTGCCAGCGCAGGATCGAGTCCTTCCCCAGCGTCCTGGCCCAGGTCTCGCGGTTGCCGTTGCACACGGGCGTGCGGCGCACGTTCCGTGACAGCGTGCGCCGCAGCAATCGTCGCCCGGTGAGGGCACGTGAATAGTCCAGCCCGACGATGAGGTCCGCGCGCTCGGCGACCATCGTCCGGTAGGAACCGTAGGCGGAGTCCAGGATCCAGGCGGCGCCGGAGCTGATCCGGTCCGCCAGGGCGATCTGCTCATCGACGTCACGCATCTCCCACCCGGGCAGCCAGCCGATCTCGTCATCCACATGGATCACGGGGAGATCGAGCACGGCTCCCAGCCGGGTCGCCGCGGTGGACTTGCCCGACCCCGTCACTCCGTGGAACAGGATGCGGCGGGCGGCGCTGAGATCCTCCACGGTGGCGGCGGGCATGCGTCGAGATTACCTGAGGTTTCCCTGAGTGCGGACTCAACGTTCAGCCATGACTGCCCGGCCCGAGTCCTCAGTGGCGAGCGCGCTGGTCGTGAGTGGGCCGGTCCCGTCAGTCGCCGCGCGTCCATCCCGTCCATCGTTGCGTTTCGGGGTTCTGAGCGCTCAGAACCCCGATAACGCAACGCTCGAGCACCTCACCCGGGGCGAAGCCCGCCAGGAGGGTCAGAAGGCGGGCAGGACCGCGCCCTCGAAGGTCTCCTCGAGGTACTGGCGCACGTCGTCGGAGTGCAGCAGCTCGTCCAGGGTCACCAGCGCCTCGTTCTCAGCGTCCTCGGTGCGCACCACCAGCATGTTCGAGTACGGGTTGTCCTCCCCGTCCTCGAGCACGAGGGAGTCGTCTGCCGGGCTCATGCCGGCGTCCAGGACGTAGTTGCCGTTGATCACGGCGATGGCGAAGTCGCTCAGGGTGCGGGGCATGATCGCGGCGTCGACCTCGGAGAACTCCAGGTTCTGGGGGTTCTCCTCGATGTCGTCCGGGGTGGCCTCGGTGGGCTCGATGCCCTCGGCGATCGTCAGCAGACCCTGCTCGGCCAGCAGCGCCAGCGCGCGGCCGCGGTTGGTGGGGTCGTTGGGAACGCCCACGACCGCGCCGTCCTCGAGCTCATCGAGACTGGTCAGCGAATCGGAATAGATCCCGAGCGGCTCGATGTGGACACCCTCGAAGGGGGTCAGCTCGTAGCCGTTCTCGTCCATCTCGGTCTCGAGGTACGGCAGGTGCTGGAAGAAGTTCGCATCGACCTCGCCCTCGCTGAGCAGGCGGTTGGGGATCGGGTACTCGGTGTGCTCCTCGATCTCCAGCTCGATGCCCGCATCCGCGGCGAGGTTATCGCTGATGAAGGTGAGGATCTGGGCGTGCGGCTCGGGGGTGGCGGCCACGCGGATGGTGGTCACCCCGCCCTCCTCGGCCAGTGAGGCCTCCTCCTCGCCGCCTCCGCAGGCGGCCAGGGTCAGCGCGGCCAGGCCGGCGCCGGAGGCGAACAGGGAGCGGCGGTTGATGAAGGTGGTCATCGGGGGTCCTCCTGGGGAATCCGGATAGGGGTCTGGGTGGCGGTGGCCGAGGGCGTGGTCACCGCGCGGAGGTCAGCTGGTGCGGGCGCGGTGGTCGACGAGGCGGCTGAGGCGGGAGCCGATCACCTGCACGGCGACCACGATGACGACCAGCAGGACCACGGTCGCGACGATGATCTCGGTCTGGTAGCCGGTGTAGCCGCGGTTGTAGGCCAGCTGCCCCAGGCCGCCGCTGTTCACGGAGCCGGCCATGGCGGTGTAGCCGATCACCGCGATCGTGGTGGTGGTGATCGAGCCGATGATGCCCGGCAGCGCCTCGGGGATCAGCACCTGCCGGATGATCTGCCAGCGGCTGGCGCCCATCATCGCCACCGCCTCGACCTTCCCAGCGGGGATCTCCCGCAGGTTCAGCTCGAACAGGCGCGCGGCGAAGGGCACGGCCGCGATGGTCAGGGCCACCATGGCGGCGTTCGGCCCGGTGGAGCGACCGGTGATCGCCGCAGTGAAGGGGATCAGCGCGATGATCAGGATGAAGAAGGGGAAGGAGCGCAGCACGTTGACCACGAAGCCGACGATCTGGTTGATGGTGCGCACCATCGGGGAGGCCGAGCCGTCGGTCTCGAACAGGGCGATGCCCAGGGGCAGGCCCAGCAGCACCGTCAGCGCCATGGTCACCCCGGTCATGTACAGGGTGGTGACGGTGTTCTGCCACAGACCGCCCTCCCAGCGGTGGAACAGGGGGTTCTGCGCCCATTCCTGCAAGGTCTCGATCATGAGGTCACCTCCTGAGCGAGGACGCCCGCCTCCTCGAGCTCGGCGAGGTAGCGGGCCAGGCCCTGCGCACTGATGGGCAGGCCGGAGTAGTTCTGCAGGGCCAGCTGCACGCGCCCCACCTGCCTGCCGCCGATGGTCTCGATGGTGCCGGCGACGATGGTCGCCCTCGTCTCGTACTCCTCGGCCAGACGTACCAGGTCGTCGCTGGTGCGGAAGCGCTCGGAGTCGCCGTAGTCGCAGTTGACGATGGTGGCGTCGATGCCGGTGGGGGCCGGGGGCAGCGGGATCAGCTCGGAGGACAGGGGACCATAAGGGTCGCTCGCGACCGCCACCAGGTCGCCGCTCTGAGCGACCTGCCCATCGACCAGCAGCGTGACGGTGTCGCAGACCTCGCGCACCACGCTCATCTCGTGGGTGATGATCACGACGGTGATGCCCAGGCGCTCGCGCAGATCCTTGATCAGCCGCAGGATCTGACGGGTGGTGGAGGTGTCCAGGGCGGAGGTCGGCTCATCGCACAGCAGCACCTTCGGCTCCGCGGCCAGACCACGAGCGATGCCGACCCTCTGGATCTGCCCGCCGGAGAGCTGGGCGGGATGGTTGTGCTCACGACCGGTCAGCCCCACCAGTTCGACCAGCTCCCTCACCCGCTCCTGGCGCCTGGCCCGCGGCACGCCGGCGATCTCCAGCGGGTGGGCGATGTTCTGGGCAGCGGTACGCGAGTCCAGCAGGTTCGCGTGCTGGAAGACCATGCCGATGTTGCGTCGGGCGGCCCGCAGCGGGGCTCCCTCGAGGGCGGCGATGTCGGTCCCGTCGACCTCGACCCGGCCTTCGGTAGGCTTCTCCAGCCCGGTCAGGCAGCGGATCAAGGTGGACTTGCCGGCTCCGGAGCGGCCGACGATCCCGTGGATGCGGCCCGGCTCGAGGTGCAGGTCGATCCCGTCGAGCGCGGCGACGGGATCTCCCCCACCGGGCGCGGGGAAGACCTTGCGGAGGCCATCGAGCGTGATCACACCAGGCAGTCAAGCACCAGGGGCGCCTCCTGCACCGAACACAGGTTCACACGGCGACACATTTCACTCCCCGTGCGCTCTGCGCAGTGGGCACGCTCACGCCCGCGTCCGGGCGACCCGGCCCTCATCCCAGATCGCTTCGTCGGACTCGTAGACGTGCCCGTCGGCCCCGAAGATGAAGAACCGGTCCATGTCCCGCACGAACCAGCGGTCGTGGGTCACGGCCAGGACCGTGCCATCGAACGTGGCCAGAGCCTGCTGGAGGGCCTCGGCCGATTCGAGGTCAAGGTTGTCGGTGGGCTCATCCAGCAGCAGCAGCGTCGCCCCTCCCAGCTCGAGCAGGAGGATCTGGAGCCGCGCCTGCTGCCCGCCCGAGAGCGACTCGAAGCTCTGCTCGGCGGCGTGGGCCAACTCGTAGCGGGCCAGCGCGCGGGAGGCCTCCTCGCGAGGGATGCCAGAGCGGTGCTCGTCCCCGCGGTGCAGGATCTCCAGCAGGGTGCGCCCGACGAGGTCGTCCCGGCCGTGCGTCTGCGCGAACCATCCCGGCCGCACCCGGGCACCGAGTCGCGCCCGTCCGGTGTGCGCGACGGGGTCGACGGGCAGGTCCGTGACCGGGCGATGCTCGGGGTCGGGGTCGGTGCCGCCCGCGGCGAGCAGCCTCAAGAAATGGGACTTGCCCGAGCCGTTGGAGCCGAGCACGGCGATGCGGTCCCCGAAGCGGGCCTCGAGGCTGAAGGGCTGCATCAGTCCGGTCAGCCCGAGATCCTCACAGATCACGGCGCGCTTCCCGGTCCGCCCTCCGCGCAGGCGCATCGCCAGGCTCTGCTCGCGAGGAATCGCCTGCGGCGGGCCGGCCTCCTCGAAGCGGGCCAAACGGGTCTGCGCCGCCCGATAGCGCGAGGCCATATCGGAGTTGTAGGCGGCCTTCTGCTTGTACATCTGGACCAGGTCGCGCAGCTTGGCCTGTTCTTCGTCCCAGCGCCTGCGCAGCTCCTCCAGGCGCTCGAAGCGGGCCTCGCGGGCGGCGGCGTAGGTAGCGAAGCCTCCCGAGTGCACCCACGAGGTGTTGCCGGCACCGCCGAGCTCGAGGGTGACGATGCTGCTGGCGGTGCGGGCCAGCAGTTCCCGGTCATGGCTGACGTACAGCACGCTCTTGCCGGACTCGACGAGGCGGTCCTCCAGCCAGCGCTTGCCGGGCACGTCCAGGAAGTTGTCCGGTTCGTCCAGCAGCAGGATGGGGTCGGGCCCGCGCAGCAGGGCCTCGAGCGTCAGCCGCTTCTGCTCGCCGCCCGAGAGGGTCGTCACCGGACGCTGCCGGGCACCCTCGAACGTCATGCCCAGAGCTTCCACGGTGCACACGTCCCACAGCACCTCGGCCTCATACCCGCCGGCCTCGCCCCAGGTCGCAAGCGCTGTCGCGTAGCGCATCTGCGTCTCGGTCGAGCCGTCGGCCGCCATCGCCCGCTCGGCCGCTTCGAGCGCGGCAGCGGCCTCGCGGATCGGCAGGGGCGCGACCGAGAGCAGCAGCGCTCCCACGGTGTCGCCGGTGACGAACTGTCGCATCACCCCCAGGCTGCCGTCGCGGGTGACGGCACCGGCGTCCGGGGCGAGGTCACCGGTGATGAGGCGCAGCAGGGTGGTCTTGCCGGCACCATTGGCGCCGATCAGCGCGACGCGCTGGGCCTCCACCACCCGCAGGGAGACGTCACGCAGCAGGGGCCGGCCGTCGGCGAGCCGGTAGTCGATGCCGGCGACGTCGAGATGTGCCATGCGTCCAGGTGTACATCGTCCGGGTCAGGGCGTCAGGTGATTTTCATCTGCGCCGAGGCGCCGACCGGTGACGGACGGAAGAGTCGGGGTGCCACTGTGTTCACCACAGCCGGCGCAGCCCCGGCAGGTCGTCAAACACCTCATCGCGCGAGATCAGGGGCATGCCTCGACGCAACGCCTGTGCGGCGAGCATCCGATCAAAAGGGTCCCGATGCGGCCAGTCCATCACTCCGGCATGCAGTGCGTCGGCCGGCTCGATCCCCAGTGCGGAGGCGTACCACCGCCGGAGGTGCTCCCCGAAGTCGACCACCAGATGCGCTGCCCCGGGCATCTTGCCGATCCGCACCTTGGTCGCGATCTCCCACGCCGACGCTGCCGACACCCACACGATCGTGTCGGAGTCGGCCAGAACCTCGCCAGCAGCGGGACCCAGACGTGATCCGTCGGTGAGCCCCCAGATCAGAGCGTGCGTGTCGACGAGAATCTCCACCTCATCGCTCCCAGGCCGCGAGCTGCTCCTCCGGCAGTTCGTCGAAGAACGAGTCAGGCAGCTCGTAGTCGACGAACCCCATCGGGCGAGCCCTGGGCTGCTGTGGCATCGGGACCAGGCGAGCGACCGCCCGACTGCCCCGCGAGATCGTGATCTCCGCTCCCTGCTCCACGTCACGCAGCAGTTCGGACAGTCGCGTCTTGGCGTCGTGAACCTTCACCACCCGGGGTGTGCCCGCCGGGCCGGCGTGCCCTGATCCGATCTCGATGTCCATACGTCGATGATCCTTTGGGCGAACACGTTGGTCAATCATTCTGGTCGACCACGGGATGGTCACCTTCCCCGGGGCGATCATTGACATTTCTCCTCGCTTGGCGATGCAGGATCCACATCGGCCGATGACGGCCCGCCCTACTGGTCGGCGCGCTGCGACGGGAGAGTGGGT
>Ga0209487_1000653_pt1 | contig 30877 bp, 28 predicted proteins | sample Poulit2012_FD_187524 | JGI IMG/M metagenome (GOLD analysis project Ga0209487, IMG submission 187524) | Agricultural soil microbial communities from Georgia to study Nitrogen management - Poultry litter 2012 (SPAdes) (version 2) | ecosystem: Environmental > Terrestrial > Soil > Agricultural land...
GGCCGACGCCTCGAAAATCCGGGAGTGTCACCGGATCGATAGAGCGCAGCTCATCGATCGCCTTGTCGATACGGTCTTGTGCCGCACGGATCAGCTCGTCCTTCGACTCGCCGGTCTCCTCAGCCTCAGACGAGAGGTAACGCATCTGATCGGATGAAAGCTTTTCGCCGCGCGCGTAGGTGAACAGACGGTCGACAACGCCGGGGATGTGCTTCAGGTGGAAACCGACCGACGCGACGCCGGCCGGGCGATCCCATAATTTGTCGTCAGGGAAATCAGCCAGGATGTCGGCGATCTCTTCTTTCACCTGGAGCAATGCATGAGCCGCAGGTTGCAGGGCAGCCGGTACGCCTTCGACGGGTCCTCGGAGCCAGACTTCGGGCTGTGTCATATCAGAATGCTATCGATTGTGGGAAGGGCGAGGTGCTGAAATGAATCGACCGGTAGGAAGTGCCCGGCGTACGACGGCGAGCTCTGGCGAGGCCTTGCCCGGTTTCGCCTATGAGTGATGAGCATTGGGCGGTGGGCGGTGGGCGGTGAGCGTTGGGCACTGAGCACCGAGCGTTGAACATTGCGTACGGCGCGGTGAACAATGGGCGGTGAGTGTTGGGCATTGAGTATTGAATATTGGGCATTGAGCATTGAGCGCTGCGAACTCGCTCACCGCTCACCGCTCACCGCTCACCGTTTCCGGCTCACCGCTCACCGTTTCCGGCTCACCGCTCACCGTTTCCGGCTCATCGCTCACCGTTTCCGGCTCATCGCTCACCGTTTCCGGCTCATCGCTCATCGCTCATCGCTCACCGTTTCCGGCTCATCGCTCACCGCTCATCGCTCATCGCTCATCGCTTCCGGCTCATCGCTTCCGGCTCATCGCTTCCGGCTCATCGCTCATCGCTCATCGCCCATCGCTTCCGTCTCACCGCTCCCTCGACGCCAACTGCGGTGAAAGTCAGGGTTTCCCCTACTCTTATCAAAGTGAACCCTTTACTGTGCGGCCGGAATTGGCGATTATCTTACCTGCTGTCAATCCACCGCACATTTCTGCTGCACGATGTACGCATCCCTGAGACTTACTGCCACGAGAGCGTCGGCCGTCGACGCACTCCGAGAAGAAAACGCTGCCGTTGTCGCCCAGGTGTTGGGCGTGGTGGGCTTTGCTTTACTGACGGCACTTGGCGCCCAGGTCAAGGTCTTCCTGTGGGAAGTACCGGTGACGCTTCAGACGCTGGCCATGTACGGTAGTGGCCTCTACCTGGGGTGGCGGAACGGCATGCTGTCTCAATTGCTGTATCTGGCGCTTGGACTATTGCTGCCTGTTTATGCGGGAGACACGTTTGGGCCGGCCTATCTCTTCGCGGCACCAAGTGCGGGTTACCTGCTGGCACTTCCGCTGGCTGCAGCGGTTGTCGGACTGTTGTCGCGCAACTGGAAGTCGCCCCTTGGTGGTGTGCTGTGTCTACTGGCGGGGTCGGCTGTGCTGTTCACGATCGGCGTCACCTGGCTGCATTATGCCGCTGGTCATGCCACGTGGTTTGAGTCGATCGACAAAGGCTGGCTGCGTTTTGTAACGTTTGACCTGCTCAAGATCGGTCTCGTTGCGGTGCTCTATGCCGGTAGTCGGCGAATCCGCTCATAAGAGCAGCGTGTTGGACGGGTACGATCCTCCATCCCCCATGACAACGCGCCAGGGCGCCGACCTCCGGGTCGGCGCCCTTTTTGTTTGTGGCAACACTAGATGCGGATTCGCATATCCATGCGCACGCACGCATTCCCGACACCGATTCATCCCCCACCGGGCAGCATCGCACCGAATCTGACACGCGCCACGAACCATATGTTTGCTCAACGCCCTGCTTGCCGCTTTGCTGCGCCGCTCATCGGCGTGCTGTTCATATTGTCGGTGGCACAGCCGGCGGAGGCTCAGGCAGACCGAGAACGTTCCGTTTTAAACGATCCGCTCGTTGAGTATCAAGCGCGGCGGGGACTCTCGCTGCTGTACAACTTCGAGTTCGCCCAGGCGAATGTCCTCTTCAGCCAGATCGATCAGCGGTTTCCTGAGCATCCCATCGGGCCGTTCCTTGGCGCCCTGAATACGTGGTGGCAGATCTTGAATGATCTGTCGGATGAGTCGCTCGACGACGAGTTCTATCGACAGATGGACGTGGTCATCGCCAGGAGCGACCGGTTGCTCAGACGAGACCGGAGGAATTTCGACGCCATGTTTTTCAAAGGCGCGGCGCTGGGCTTCCGCGGGCGATTACGCTCGAACCGGGGGGAATGGTGGCGCGCCGCGATGGACGGCGTCCGGGCGATGGACTACGTCTTTGCCGTTGCCGACAGCGACCCTGGTAATGCTGATTTTGGCTTCGGACGCGGACTCTACGACTACTACGCATCCGTTGTGCCGGAGCGATTTCCATACACGCGGCCGGCGATGGTTTTCTTCCCTCGTGGGAATAGGGAGCGTGGGCTGGAGTTGCTGGAGCGGACGGCACGAGAAGGGCGGTACATCCAGACCGAGGCTGCGTACTTCCTGCTTCAGATCTACTACGTGTTTGAGAATGACCGCGAAAAGAGCCTGCATTACGCCCGCTGGCTTCGAGAGGAACACCCGCAGAACCCGTTCTTCCATACCTTCGAAGCTCGGGCTCTGGCTCGATGGGGACTCTGGCGCCAGGCTCATGAGTCCTTCTCTGAGGTGCTGAAACGCCATCGGGCGGGTCAGACCGGATACAACGCGGCCTCGGCCGAGCAAGCTCATTACTATCTCGGCCGATCGTACATGGCGCGAAATGAACTCGACCGCGCGCTCGAACACCTGCGCGAGCTCGACAGAATAGCCGCTCGGAACACCGATGACACCTACTTCAAGGTGCTGGGTAAGCTACGGCATGGGATGGTGCTCGACGCGCTTGGCCGGCGAGATGAAGCGGTGCGTATGTACCGCGCCGTGCTGGCGATGGACGACCGGGGTGGTTCGCACACGCGCGCGGAACAGTTTTTAAGTGTCCCGTATAGGCAGAGCAACGTCCTCTCAGGATCCTGACGGCAGCAATATGTTGAGCGGTTTCGAGTATGTGAAGTGGGATGAGGCGCGTCACGGCGCGGCAGCAGATCCGTTCGAACGGCTACTCGACCTGTTCGAGCAACTCCTCCAGTTCACGGCAGGCGATGCAGGCGAAGCGCTCAACTGGTTAACGCAGCTCGACCGTCAGTACGGGCTGACCGGCGACGACATGGGCATCGGCGACTTTATCGAAGAGCTGAGGCGCCGGGGATACATCACCGAAAACCCTGCAGGTGGTACGTATTCGATTACAGCAAAAGCGGAGCGATCTATCCGGCGGCGTTCGCTCGAAGAAGTGTTTACCCGTCTTCGCAAGAGCGGGTCAGGCAGGCACAAGACGCCGCACATCGGGCAGGGGGATGAGCGCTTGTCGGAGACGCGGCCGTGGCGCTTCGGTGATGATCCGATGCGGCTCGATGTGACCGGCACGATGTCGAACTCCTTCCGCCGGTCGGGTGTCGACAACTGGAATTTGTCGGAGGAAGACTTCGAGGTCCACGAGACGGATCATTATTCCACCACCGCGACGGTGCTGATGATCGACCTCTCGCACTCGATGATACTCTACGGAGAGGACCGCATCACGCCCGCACGCAAAACCGCGTTGGCGCTTTCGGAGCTCATTCTGACGCAGTATCCAAAGGATACGCTCGATATTGTGGCTTTCGGGAATGATGCCTGGGAGGTCTCGATCAAGGACCTGCCCTATCTCGAAGTCGGTCCGTATTACACGAATACGCGGGCTGGATTGCAGCGCGCGCGGGATATCCTGCACCGCCGCAAGAATCGCAACAAGCAGATCTTCTTAATCACCGATGGTAAGCCGAGCGTCCACTTTGAGAACGGGCGCGTCTACCGAAATGCCTTCGGTCTCGATCGGCGCATCGTGAACAAAGTTCTGGACGAGGCCGTGATCTGCCGCCGCGAAGGCGTCACGATCACCACGTTCATGATCGCTCAGGATCCATACCTACAGGGCTTTGTGCGCGAACTCACCCAGGCGAACGGCGGCCGGGCATACTTCGCGGCGCCCGACAATCTGGGCGAGTTCATTTTTGAAGACTACATCCGCAATCGGCGCAAACGGGTCCGATAGGTTGTGCGGGTGCTCGTCCCTACGCTGTCAACGCGTGTAAGACAATAGAGCGGGCGCGCACGCGTTCTTAGTTGCGGGGCTGAAGCAGAATCTTCTCGGCTTCAATCGAACGCTTCGAACGATGCGTAATCGTTAATTCACGGCCGAGCCATGTGCTCGTGCCGCGCGTTTACTAAGTTCCCGCCTCTCATCTAAGACCAGACAGGCTATCCATGGCAAGAAGATTCCGAGTGGGCGTTCTCACAGGTGGCGGCGATGCACCTGGCCTCAACGCGGTGATACGCGCCGTTACTAAAAGTCTCATTCTCGAACACAACGCGGAAGTTCTGGGGTTCGAAGATGGCTATCTCGGTCTCATCGAACAGCGCATGCGGCCGCTACTGTATCAGGATGCGAGCGGCATCCTGACGCGCGGAGGAACGATCCTCGGTACGAACAACCTTGCCAACCCGTTTAGTTACTACAAGCGCGGGTATGCCGATGTCTCTTCGGAGGTCGTTAAATACTACAAAACGCTCGGGCTGGATGCGCTCGTTGTGATTGGCGGCGACGGTTCGATGTCGATTGCCGGCGGCCTCGAGCAGAAGGGGATGAACATTGTCGGCGTGCCCAAGACGATAGATAACGACATCGTTGGGACCGACCGCACGTTCGGCTTCGATACGGCGGTGGCCATCGCAGCTGATGCACTTGACCGGCTGCATACGACGGCACAGAGCCACAACCGGGTGATGATTGTAGAGACGATGGGTCGATACGCCGGGTGGATTGCATTGTACGCAGGTATCGCCTCGGGAGCCGACGTTATCCTCATCCCGGAAGTCGAGTACGATATCGAAGAAGTAGCGCGTGTGTGCCGCGAACGCGAGCGGGGTGGTCAGCGATTCACCATCATCGCCATCGCCGAAGGCGCCCGCCCGAAAGACGGCGACCTTACGGTTCGCGAGACCGTGCAGGAAAGCCACGATAAAATTCGCCTCGGCGGCGTGGGCTACGCACTGCAGGACGAATTGAGAAAGCACGTCCGGAGCGAACTCCGCACAACCGTCCTTGGCCACATGCAGCGGGGAGGAACCCCGACAGCATTCGACCGCAACCTGGCGACGCTTTTCGGCACCTACGCGGCGCAGCTAGTTGCGTCGGGTGATTTCGGGCGGATGGTGGCGCTCCAGGATAATCGACTCACCAGTATCCCGTTCTCGGAAGTCGCGAACCGCACGCGGACGGTCCCGCTGAATAACTCGATGTTTATCGCAGCGAGCGCCGTGGGGACGTCATTCGGCGCGAAAGACATCGCGCACACGTTCGAGGACGAAGTACGCGTCGAGTAACCTATTGCGGATCTATCTGACAGGCGCCGGGGGCTTTATCGGCTCGTACATTGTGCGAGCCCTGCTCGGTGCCGGGCATACGGTCCGGTGCCTGCTCCGCAACACCTCGGCGGCGGCACTTCCCGATGACCCACGCGTCGAGCGCGTAACGGGCGATGTCACACGTCCCGACTCCCTCCGCAAGACGATGACAGGGTGCGAGGCCGTGATCCACCTCGTCGGCATCATCGACGAGAAGCCGTCGAAGGGCATCACATTCGGCGCCATCCACGACAGCGGTACGCGCAACGTGGTTGAGGAAGCACGCGGCGAGGGCATTCGAACGTTCATCCTCATGAGCGCGAACGGCGCTGACGCGAATGCGAACTCAGGATACCAGCGGACGAAGTGGGCAGCCGAGCAGCACGTCTGCAAGGCCGGTTTCGATCATTGGACCATCTTCCGTCCGTCGATCGTTTTCGGCGACCCCGGCCCTAATAACGTTGAGTTCGCCTCCCGTCTGTTGAAGCAGCTCATCCGGCCCTTTCCGGTGCTCCCTGTTTTTGGGGATGGGATGTACCGGCTGCAACCCGTGGCGGTGGAGGACGTGGCTTCGGCGTTTGTACAAGCTCTCACGAATCCCGGGGCGGCTGGCAAAATCTATTGCGTGGGCGGGCCGGATAAAATTGCCTATCGAGACGTGCTCGATGTGATTGCAAGGGGAGCAGGCCTCGCGCCTCGGCCGAAGTTGCCTCAGCCGCTATGGATGATACGCGCCGTGGTAAAAGCCGCCGGCGGCATCCTGCCCATCTCATCGGATCAGCTCGAGATGCTCGTGGGCGGCAATGTCTGCGACAACGGCCGCTTCACCCGCGACTTCGATGTCTCCGGCCGGCGATTCACAGCCGACAGTTTGAGTTACCTGCGCAGATGACGCCTGCATCCCTTCCCCACAATATGGAAGCCTGAGACTCGAGCTGTGACGCCCGGTACGTGCGATGTCGTCGTGATTGGCGGCGGAATTGTTGGATTGGCGACTGCCTTTGCCCTACAGCAAAGCCATCCCGGGAAGAGGGTGATGGTGGTCGAGAAGGAAGACCGGGTCGGGGCGCATCAGTCGAGCCGGAACTCAGGCGTCATCCATTCGGGCATTTACTATCGCCCGGGCTCGTTGAAAGCCATCAATTGCCGCGAGGGCAAACGCCGGATGGTTGAGTTCTGCGAGCGCGAGGGGATCGCGCACGAAATGTGCGGGAAGGTCATCGTGGCGGTCGACGAATCGGAGAGACCGGGACTTCAGCGCATTCTCGAGCGCGGTAGAGCGAATGGGATCGGGGCCGAGTTGATCGGAAAAGACCGGCTGCGCGAACTCGAACCCCATGCGCGCGGTGTCGCTGCGATTTATGTGAAAGACGCGGGCATTGCCGATTACGGGGGCGTGTGCCGACGCCTCGCCGAGATTATAGTGGAACGCGGCGGTGAGGTCGTACTTGGCGCGGAGGTTATCAGATTATCGGTGCGGCGGAACGGTGTCACCGTTCAAACTCGCGCGGGCGATGTCGATGCTGCATATGGTGTCAACTGCGCCGGACTCTATGCGGACAGGATCGCAAAGATGAGCGGCAAGAATCCGTCGGTACGCGTCGTGCCGTTCCGGGGTGAATACTTCGAGCTCAAGCCGGAGCGCCGCGGTCTCTGCCGCAATCTGATCTATCCCGTGCCCAACCCTGCTTTCCCGTTTCTCGGCGTTCATTTTACGCGGATGTTCGATGGCCGCGTTGAGTGCGGGCCGAGCGCCATTCTGGCTACGGCACGCGAGGGGTACACCCTTCGAGACGTCGTTCCTCGCGATTTAATCGAGGCCGCGCGTTACCCCGGGTTACTACGCCTCGTTACGCGCCACTGGCGGACCGGCATCCATGAGATCCGGCAGACGTTGAGCAAGACGTACTATACCCGCACGCTGCAGCGGCTTATTCCCGATGTGACGGAGGACGATCTGGTTGCGGCGCCGTCGGGCGTTCGTGCACAAGCTATCGACCGGCAGGGTAACCTCGTCGACGACTTTTATTTTGAAGAGATGGATCGCTTCGTCAACGTGTGTAATGCGGCGTCACCTGCAGCCACGGCGTCATTGAACGTCGGCAAGCTCATCGCCGGTCGCATTGCGGCTCAGTTCTGACGGGCGGACTAAAGGTCAACGCGCCGACCCTCGCGGTCGCTTTGAAAGGCCGCTTCGACGATTCGGATCGTCTCGCGCCCGGCCTGCGCCCGCACCGGCACCTCACCGCGTCCGCGGATGGCATCGCGGAGTTGGCGGTAGTACTCGATGTACGTTCCAGTATGGGTGCGGAGGCGTCCGTCGACGGCCAGAGCTTGATCGTCTTCATCCCACACGATCCGCGCATGATTGTCGGCGTCATCCTCCCCGAACCCTGGTGTGAGAGGATGGATGTTGCGCCGTAGTTGATCCTCCTGCGGATCGACGCCGTGCTTGACGAGCGAACCATTCGTGCCGTCGAGGCGGAAGCGCGGGCCCGGCGTGCGGTAAAGACGCCCGGCGGTCAAGACAGCGGTCAGTTCATCGTAGCCGAGCGTGATGTGGAAGAAGTCATCAGTTACGGCGCCCTCGCGCTGCTTCATGAGGCGCGCGTGGATCCACCGCGGCGGGCCGAAGAGAACGAGCGTCTGATCGATGAGGTGAGGCCCGAGGTCGTACAGTAAACCGGCACCGGGTTCGAGGCGTTCGCGCCAGCGGTCTTGCACAACCGGTGCGTAACGATCGAACGCCGATTCGAACCGGTGTATGCGGCCAAGGCGGTTCTCCTCGACCAGTTTGCGAACGGTCATGAAGTCGCCGTCCCAGCGCCGATTGTGGAACACCGACAGTACCAGGTTCTTTTGCTCGGCGAGTTCGATCAGTTCATCCGCCTCGCTCGTCGTCACCGTAAACGGCTTGTCGATGACGACATGACGCCCGCTTTCCAATGCTTGCCTGGCGTGTTCAGCATGCAATCGGCTGGGCGTAGCCACGACGACCAGCTCAACGTCGCTTCGATTCAGGAGCGACGCCGGCGTCTCGTGAATCGTTGCCTGCGGATACTTGCTGTGTGCGTACTCCCGGCGGCTGGTAGATATATCCAGCAGCCGCATGCCGTCGAGCGCATCGATGAACGGCGCATGGAAGTACTCACCGGCGAGGCCGAAACCAAGGATTCCGACACGAAGATCAGACATAATGAAAACGTGCGAATGCGGGTCAATGTCGAGTGCGGGAAATATCTTGCACCGTGCACCAAATAACGAACTCGGTATCAACCTCCTTCCATCGCGTGGCTGACCAGCGCCTTTCAATCGATCGATTACCGTCGGATTTAGAGATCCGTGTGATGTCCGGTTCGGACATCGAGCCCTACTTACGTGAGCTGGTGCGGCTGCGCATAGCGGTCTTTCGTGAGTTTCCGTATCTGTACGATGGAGATGCCGAGTACGAGGCCGGTTATATGCGGAAGTACGCGGCGTCGAAGAACAGCGTTTTCGTGCTCGCGCTCTCGGGTGGCGACGTCGTTGGTGTGTCAACGGGCGTACCGCTGCTGGATGCGGATGCAGATTTTCGAAAGCCGTTCGAACAGTCGAAGTATGACCTCGCCGATGTCTTCTATTTTGGCGAATCGGTATTGGAGAAGGCATACCGTGGCATGGGAGCCGGTCATCGTTTCTTTGATGAACGCGAGGCGTTTGCGGAACGCCTCGGTTACGGCGTAACCACCTTCTGTGCGGTCGTGAGGCCCGATGACCATCCGCACCGGCCGATCGGATACCGCCCGCTTGACGACTTCTGGCGGAAGCGCGGCTACGTCCGGCAGCCTCAAATGGTCGCGCGTTACGGTTGGAAGGAGATAGGCCAGGAAGAAGAAACCGATCAGGAAATGGTGTTCTGGGTGAGAGAAAAGGTTGAGCGGTGAGTTCCGAGCGTGATTTCTGAGCGATGAGCAATGCGAGAGACCCGAGAACCCGAGAACCAGAAACCAGAAACCAAGAACCACAAACCACAAACCAAGAACCAAGAACCAAGAACCAGGAACCAGGAACTGAGACCCGAACCGCCGTCAACACCCCGCGTTCATCTTAACTTGCGGCGGACGCACCCTCATGCAATTCATTGATCTGGTAGTAAAATGGCGCTGATAACCGACCTCCCAATCCTTACCGACGACCACGACGACATCGATTCGCCGCGGCAGGTCAACATGGAGTCTGGTGGTGAGCGCACGGTCTATCTGGAGACCTATGGTTGCCAGATGAACGTGTCGGACTCCGAGATCGTGGCGTCGGTGCTGCGCGAGAATGGATTTGGATTGACGCGCGATCCTGATACGGCCGATGTGGTGTTATTGAACACGTGCGCGATCCGTGAGAACGCCGAGCAGAAGGTGCGCCGCCGGCTCGACGATTTTCGCGCGCAGATACGGAAGCAAGGTCGGACGCTTCAACTGGGCGTGCTCGGATGTATGGCCGAGCGGCTTCGGCACAAGCTGCTCGAGCAGGAGAAGCTTGTTGATATCGTCGTCGGGCCCGATGCCTATCGGGACCTCCCGCGTTTGCTCAATGTGTCGAACGAGTCGGGCCAGGCCGCTGTCAACGTCCACCTGTCGCGCGAGGAGACATACGCCGACATCGCGCCTGTCCGGTACGATTCGAATGGCGTCTCCGCGTTCGTGTCGATCATGCGCGGATGCGACAATATGTGCTCGTTCTGCGTGGTGCCGTTTACGCGCGGCCGCGAGCGCAGCCGGCCGGTCGAGAGCATCCTCGCCGAGTGCGAGCAACTTGCCGAGGCCGGCTTTAAGGAAGTCACGGTGCTCGGCCAGAACGTCAACTCGTACCGCTACGGCAACAACGGAACCACGGTGGACTTCCCCGAGCTGATGCATCGTATCAGCCTGGTCTCACCGGATCTGCGCGTCCGATATTCCACGAGTCATCCCAAGGACTGTTCAGACGAACTGCTGCACGTACACCGTGAACGGCCAAACGTCTGCAACTTCATCCACTTGCCCGTGCAACACGGCGATACCGACGTGTTGGCGCGTATGCGCCGCACGTACACGCGCGACGAATACCTTTCGCTCATCGAACGCGCGCGCAGCATCGTACCTGGTGTAGCTTTTTCAACCGACATCATCGCCGGCTTCTGCGGTGAAACGGAGGAGGAGCATTACGCAACCCTGTCGCTTATGGAGCAGGTGCGCTACGATCATGCGTTCATGTTCATCTACTCCGAGCGTCCGAACACGTACGCGCAGCGCAAATACGAAGACGATGTGCCGGAAAACGTGAAGAAGCGTCGACTCTCCGAGATCATCGAACTGCAGGCCGTTCACGCACTCGAGAGCAACCGTCGCGACGTCGGCACTATCCAGACTGTGCTCGTCGAAGGACCGAGTAAGCGGAGTGACGATCAACTGGCTGGGCGCACAGACACCAACAAGATGGTGGTGTTCGACAGAATGTCGTACCAGCAGGGCGACTACGTCGATGTTCGCATCACCGACTGTACGTCGGCCACGTTGCTCGGCACGGCCGTTTCCGCATAGAACCTGGTTCTGCACGTGTTCTCGGCAGATATTGATGGGATCCTTCCGCGTCCCGTGCTGTGAGAACATGAGCTTGTCATTTCGTCAGCATAAAGGAATCAGATGGATCGGGAGTCCTTTCAGGAACGGTTCGGCATCACCGGCACGTCGCCGGGCATTCGACAGGTCATCGACCGCGTGCGGCAGGTGGCGCGGACCGATATTTCGGTCCTGATCGAAGGCGAGAGCGGGGTGGGGAAGGAACTTGTCGCAAACGCATTGCACGAGATGAGCGGCAGGAGGCACAACCCGCACGTTGTCGTCAACTGCGGCGCGATCCCTGAGGGGCTCATTGAATCGGAGCTGTTCGGCGCTGAGAAGGGTGCCTACACGGGTGCAGTGGAGCGCCGGACGGGCTATTTTGAGGAGGCCGATCGGGGGACCATCTTCCTCGATGAGATCGGTGAGATGCCGGCCGCCGCGCAGGTTCGTCTTCTGCGTGTGCTTGAAACCGGCCACTTCAGCCGCGTCGGGTCGAGTACAATCCAGAAGACCGACGCCCGCATCATTGCGGCCACCAACAAGGATCTCGGGAAGGAAGTGCAGGCCGGGCGTTTCCGCGAAGACCTGTACTACCGTCTCAGTACGGTCGTGATCAAGGTGCCGCCGCTGCGCGAACGACGCGAGGACATCCTGCCGATCTTCAAGACGTTCCTCCACAGTTTCGCGCAAAAGTACAACACGCCCATGCGGCGTCTTGACGCCACGGCCGAAGACCTGTTGACGCGCTACCGGTGGCCAGGCAATGTTCGTGAGCTACGTAATGTGGCCGAGCAGTGCACGGTTTTACTCCGAGCGGATACGGTGTCGGCGGCTGACGTCAGGCCGTTTCTGCGTGGTGTTACGGCGGGCGGCCAGGACACCCTGCTACCCGTTCGGCATGGGGCAGGGGCATCCGACGGCAACGACTCACGCGAGCGGGAGCTGATTTATCGCGCACTTTTTGAGCTCAAGATGGAGGTCAGGGAGATGCGCCGAGACATGGCCCGTATGGCCACGGGCGGGTTTTCTATTCCGCCCGAGTACGCGGAATCTGAAGACTTCGACCCGCAGGATTTTGTCGTCGTGCGCCGCCCCGATCCTGACGACTTCTCCTCGTTCGTCGAGGATGTCTCATATGAGATCGAGCAAGACGACGCACCCTCGTCCCGCCTTCCGGTTCGCGCCTCGATGCCGGCACATAATGGCCGCAACGACCGCGATGATGACGACGACGCGCCGCTCCCCACGATAGAAGACGCCGAGCGTGAGCTCATTCAGAAAGCTCTGCACCGATTCGAGGGCAACAGGCGCCAAACGGCCAAGGCACTCGGCATTTCCGAGCGCACGTTATACCGCAAACTGAAGGACTTCGATGAAGAGTAGCAGTTCTTCGCGCCGCCGCTCGCTACGAGACCTGATGGCACCTCGAAGCATTGTCCGACATGTGTGGGATCGAGGATGCCGGCCGGCGGCGGTCTTTTTCGTCGTGGCTCTATTATCGGGATGCGGTTATTACAGCTTCACCGGCGCGAGCATCCCGCCGCATCTTGCCACCGTGGCCATCCCGCTTGTCGAAGACGCCAGTACATCGCTTGCCGACGATGCGGACGTCCAATTGACGCGCTTCCTCACTGACCGCTTCATCGGTCAGACGCGTCTGCAGCTATCGACCGAGGAATCAGAAGCCGACGCTTTGCTGAACGTCAGGATCGAACGCATTGGCGTAGAACCCGTCGCCGTCGGCGGTGGCGATGTGGCGCTTGAGAACCGGGTAACCGTAAGTGTCCGCGCCGAGTATCTCGACATGGTGCAGGACCGCGAGCTTGTTCAACGCACATTCTCGGCGAGCGTCAACTACGATCCGTCGGCCGGTGATGAACGCGTTCTCGAGATCGAAGCGATCAGCGAGGCGCTTCGCAATGTGGCTGATGACATTTTTACCGCAGCCACGTCAAACTGGTGAGCGCGCGGTAGGTTGTCTCCGCACCGGCCCGCGTGTACCTTCCCGAACAGATATTCCGCTCCTCCCAAATCCATGTCAGTCGAGTCCGTCCAGAAGGCCATCGACCTGTTAGAACAGGGTCGCGCCGAGCAGGCTATCCCAATGCTCGAAGACACCGTTGTGGCGTACCCGGCGTACGCGGGCGCGTACGTGCTCCTGGCTCGGGCATACGAAACCGGCGAGCGCTGGGCGCTCGCGGCGCGAGCGTGGCGCGAGGTCTTGCTGCTCGTGCCCGATAGCCCGGTGGCGGCCGAGGGCCTGCGGCGGTCAATGCGGCAAGGGCGTCGCCCGATCCTCGGGGCGTCCGCCGATTATGACGGCATCGAAGCACTACATCAGGAGGCCGCACCAGCACGCATCGATGCAGCCGCGAACGTGCCTCAGACGGGTTCGCAGCTTGCCTCTAAAGACGCCGGCACAAGAAACTCCGGTACGAGAGACATTCGCACACGAGACGTAGGCGACGACCTGGATCGCCTGATCCAGGAGCTCGAAGGTGCCCGCATCACGCCCCGGCCGGATCTCGACGCCATCCCCGAACCAGACCTCGACGACGATCTCGATGACATGGTCTCGGAGACACTGGCTCGCATCTATGAAGCGCAGAAACAGTATGCCGAAGCCGCGAAGGTATTCCACGCACTGGCCGATCAACACCCTGAGCGGCGCGAGGAGTTTGAAGAGAAGGCGGCTGAGATGAGCCGCAAGGCCGAGGGCGAAGCGCCGGCGGGACCAAGGGAATGAGGGATTACATCTCCAGGCTTGTCAACGCGGATTCGCGCCTGGTAGCGGGCATTATGAGCGGGACGTCCCTCGATGGTGTCGACACGGTCATTGCTCGAATCACAGGTAGCGGGCGCGGTATGTCATTCGACGTGCTCGCTTTTCGGTTCCAGTCGTATTCCGCCGCCCTCCGGGCCGATCTCATGCGTCAGTCGACGTCCGATACGTCGGACGTGCGTGAGATCTCGCAGCTCAACGTGAGGCTCGCCCACGAATACGCGCGCGCCGTCGACTTACTGTTGGAAGAGGAGGGGATGGGCCGTGACGAACTCGACCTGGTGGGAAGCCACGGTCAGACAATACACCACGTGCCGGTGCCGGAGCGATGTGCAGGCGAGTTGGTGTCATCGACGCTTCAAATTGGCGATCCATCCGTTCTCGCCAACCTGCTGGGTGTGCCGGTTGTTGGGGATTTCCGCCTTGCCGACATGGCACACGGTGGCCAGGGTGCACCGCTTGTACCCTACTTCGACTACGTGTTTTTCTGCGACGATGAGCTCACACGCGGGCTATTGAACCTCGGTGGCATCGCTAACCTGACGGTGCTGCCGGCCGGAGGAGCTGCAGGCGAGGTCACGGCATTCGACACGGGGCCTGCAAACATCCTCATAGACCTCGTCGCGGAGCAACTTTTTGAGCGTCCGTACGACGAGAATGGTGAACTCGCCACGGCAGGAACGGTCGACGACAACCTCCTTGCCGATTTGTTGACGCAGGACGCTTACCTCTCGAAGCCGCCGCCCAAATCCACCGGCCGCGAGCTATACGGCGCCCTTTATGCCCGGGCGATCATTGATGCAGGCGTCGAGCGCGGGCTGTCATCCCACGACATCATCGCAACGACGTCGGCATTGACTGCAGCCTCGATCTATCAGGCATATGCTCGTTTCATACGGGACCGACACACGCTCGATGAGGTGATCGTCTCGGGCGGCGGACGGCGTAACGGCTTTCTAATGCATCGCCTGCAAGAATCCTTTGCGCCCATTCACGTCCGACCGATCGACGCATTCGGTATCGATACGGATGCTAAAGAGGCGCTCTGCTTTGCGGTGCTGGCTCATGAGACGATGAGTGGCGTTCCGACGGGCATGCCGTCCGTGACCGGTGCCGGAGAATCCGCCATCCTGGGCAAAATCTGCATTCCTGCTCGAAATACTCTGTAGACGATGGAAAACGTAAGCTTTACGCCAATAGATCAGATCGGTGAGTTCGGGCTTATCGATCGCATGAAAGAGATTCTCGGCCCGACGACGAGCGATGACGTCATCCTCGGTATCACCGATGATGCCGCGGTGTATCGCGTGTCTGACGATCGGGTGAACATCGTGGCGACCGATGCGCTGATCGAAGGCGTGCATTTCGATCGTCTCTTCATGCCGATGGAGCATCTCGGCTACAAGTCGATGGCCGTCAACATCAGCGACATCGTGGCGATGAACGGCACGCCGCGCTTCGCCACCATCGCACTCGGGATTCCGAATACGGTGTCGATCGAACAGATCGAGGGCTTCTACCGTGGTGTTCGGCATGCCTGTGATGCGTACGGCGTTGAGGTTCTCGGGGGAGACACGACGGCGGCTCGCTATCTCACGATATCCGTGACGGTCATCGGCGAGGCGGATATCCAGGATGTGATTTTCCGTCGCGGCGCGAGGCCGGGCGACCTCATCTGTGTGACCGGCGATCTTGGTGCGGCCTACGCTGGTCTGCGGGTACTGCTGAACGAACGCAACCGGATGAGGGAAGAAGGGGACAGTTACGTCCCTGATCTGGCGCACTACGAGTTCGTCATTCAGCGGCAGTTGCGTCCGAGGGCAAGGCTCGACCTCGTTAATCAGTGGCGTGATGCCGGAGTAAAGCCGCGCGCGCTGATTGATATCTCAGACGGTCTTGCCTCCGAGATCAACCATATCTGCAGCCAGAGCGAGTGCGGCGCCGTCGTCCACGTTTCGGCCGTCCCGATTGCATTCGAAACGCGCGACGTTGCGGACGAATTTCAGGAAGACGTTGATGCTTTTGCGCTGTTTGGTGGCGAAGATTACGAACTGCTCTTCGCCATATCGCCCCACGATGTCGACAAGCTCGACGACAAGTCATTCAACGTCGTCGGTGAGTTCGTGGAGAAAGAGCGGGGCGTGCAGGTGATGTTGCCTGAGGGCGAGTCGATGCCGCTCACGCCGGGTGGTTACACACACTTTCGGCCGGGCGCTGAAGACGAAGAAAGTTGAGCCGCGAGGCCAGTGGGCAGGCGATAGCGTGTCTTATTTTGCGATTGTCGAGAGGATGGCGCGTCGTACCTCGGGCAGGTGCTGGATGCCTTCGGGATAGACGAGGCGGTACACGGGAACGCGTTGGGCCAGGAGAGCGATCGCGCGGAACCGCATCTCACGAAAACCACACGCCTCTGCAATGCCGGCCGTAAATCCGTTGACGAGGAGGATTTTGAACACCGCCGCGCCCTCGATTGGCTCGATGCGGATGGCATCGCTGCTGCTCTGACGGTCAGGGACGAAGAACGCCCGCATCTGCTGTGGCTCAGAGCAGAAGTCGCCACGCCCGACGGACGATAGCGGTACGAACCGCTTATCTATGTTTGGAAGGACGCGTTCAAACGCCTCGGATTCACCTATCAGCTTTTCAGCGTGCTCCGGCCACATCCGCATCTGCGGAAAACCCGGCGCGCCTACGACGCGATCCGGCTCTACCGACGTAGCGAGGATGTCGTCGGTCAGCAGCATGTCGCCCGCCTGAACGAACGCCGCGGCGAGCGAGGTCTTTCCGCCTTTGTTTCCCGCGAGGAAAGCGATCGCACCGTGCTGCGTTGCCGCCGCCGATGCGTGTAACGCGAGCATGCCCCGGCTTTCGAGCAAGTAGGAAGAAATCAGCCCGAGGAAATGAATCTCGATGAGCGAATCGGTGATATCACCGACTCGTTCAGCGATGACACGCTTGCCGCCGATCACGTGGTAGTGGACGATACCGGTGAAGGTAAAGACTACGCGGTCGTCGTACTCCTCGATGAAGAAGATGGGCGTATCATCCTGCGCGGCAACGCTGCGATACAGCCTCCGACCACGATTGCCGTGAGGATTGACGGTGGCCGGCGATACGCTGAAGATGATGTCGGCCTCGCTCGACTCTTCTGCCACCGGTAATGGACTCCGGAAGCGGAAGTCGGTCTGAAGGGTCAGGCCGTAGAGTTGGTAGATCATGCGGGGATGAGGCAGGCGTGCCGAACGTGACGAGGCGGCCGCAATACCGAAAATTACGTGCGCGAAGGGGATGAAGCACGGGCAGGTGTCGATACGCTCGGTGACAGCACACCCTCATCGATCAGGTGGGCGATAAAGTCGCGGTGATCGTCTTCGATGATGGAAGGCTCCTGTTCGTAGACATCAGCCAGATAAGCGATCGTCTCCTCGCGCGTTGGATGCTTCAAGGACGCGTTCCAGAAGTCCGCCGCCGATCCTTCGAGCGTCTGCGACCGTCCGCGTTCCGTGTCGGCGATGTACACCTTCCCCTCGATATCCGCCCATAGAACACCCGCTGCAGTGCGTAGCCATCCGTCCTCATCCCCAACAATACCCACCCGATCGAGATTCGCTTCGAACTGGACCTGGTTTTTCAGGCAGAGGTCCGGCGGGATCAGACGAAACGCGGTGTGGAAATCTGACGAGCCGTCAATACGAAGGCCCCGGTCGGGCTCTGTCCATGGGAAGCAGCAGTGCTCCGTGAGTCCTCTAAAGGGAGGTGTATCCGTTTCGCCCGGGTGCGGCTCCGTTTCACTGTAGACCTGAAGGTCATCGGCGCTCACCCAGGACACCCGGTCACCGAATCTCGTGCAGATCGCATCTCGAACCTGCTGAGTTGAAACGAGCGTCGCCACCACGATCTTCCGGTCTGGAAACCGTTCAATCCAGTCAGATATGCGCCGGCCGGACAGCGCGATGTCGTCGATCAGGAGTATGGGTACGTCTTCGCCCGACACGTTTGGTACCGAAAACTCGCCGAGGACGCGTACAGGGACAAAGTAAGAGAGATATCCCGCGACGAAATGTCCGCCGCGTGGGACAGGGACGAGCGTTACGCCGTCGGGGTGACGGCGCAGGTCTGGTTCGAGCTTATTGGCGAGAGCCCTCGCAAGGTCAGCCACCTCATTGTGCGTCACGAATCGGCTGCGCTCAAGCGTCTCCCTCATCTCATAAACAGCAAGCTCAAAGAGGGAGCGTGCCTTTTGATTCACGCCACCCACGAGGCCGATAACAGGCTCCGGGTCCGCGCGGAGGATGAGGCGGGAGGAAGGCGGCAGCCATTCAAGCGGCGAAGACGCAACCGCGCGTAAAAAGTCAATCGGCTCGGTGAACGTGCCACCGAGCCGATGCGCTGACCACTTCGAGTAGTGCTCCGCTAACTTCGCGAAAACCATCACTGGATAAACTAAAATGGGAAACCGCCCGGTCCTCCCGGTCCGCCTGCCCACGGAGGTGGGCCACCGAATCCGTTCCCCGGCCCATTGCCGTTCCCGGGGCCGCCGCCGTTGCCGGGACCGTTGCCGTTACCGGGCCCGCCTCCATTTTGATGACCTGGTGGTATTACACTTCCCATATTGAAGTCTCCCCCCGGATGCGTCTGACCCACTCCGGTGAGATCTTCGATTCCTCCCCAGTCGGTCAGCCTGGGAGGTGTATACGTGCGCGATCTACGCATTATCGTCTGTGTTGATTGAAAGTCGCCGGACGTAATGTCGATCGCGAGCTGCCACTATCTTGTAACCTTTGACGCACCCGCATATGGCAACATGGCGCGCCGTGTTACCGGCGCAGCCAGCGTTCCAGGGCGACTGCCCGCCAGAATGCAGGCGGATCGGATTCCCTACGAACCATCGCGTCATGTGCCTTCCGTAACCGATGTTCGTTGAGAAATCCCTTCTCATGCGCGGTCATGTCGGTGAGGATCGCGGACATGTTCCGATCAGGGCTTCTCACCGTCGCCTCATACACGCTGATTGGATAAATTTTCTGAGTGATGGATTCCGACCCCTGCGGCATGAGCGGCGCGAGAGCCGCACGGACGAGCTTCTTCGGGTACCTGGGCGTGGTGACCAGGTGCTGAGGAATCGATAAGGCGAACTCGGCGAGGCGTTGATCGCTCCAGAGGTCAAGATGCGCGAGACCATGTCGTGCGAGCGTACGCTCCGATGAAAGAGTGCCTCTCATTTGAATCGGTGACCGGATCATCGTCGCCCGACGCTGCCTCAAGGTGGTCCAGCGGGTCTGTTCATAGTCGTTTCGGAGCCAGCTCGAAAGATCGTCGTCGCGGCGGAGTTCGTCCTCGATCCAGTCTGGAATCTGGTGTAGCAGTCGCGCTCGACGGTGCCGAAATCGTCGGATCGCTGCGAAGGGCCGGGGCAGGGCTCGTTCTATCAGCCGAGTGGTCGCTGATGCGGCCTGACTTGCCATGTATCTCCACAAGCCGGTGCCGTAGTGAGCCGACAGATGGGCCATCTCGGCATAATAGTCCTTCCAGTTACCTCTGGCGAGCGGCCCAAATAGATCGTAAACCGTTTCGCCAAACAACAGATCACCTCGGTTGCCGGAGAGCATGGCTGTCATACCGTCCTTTGCCGCCACCCGGCAGGTATACTCGAATAGCTCCTGGTACACCCCGATTCCAGGGTCGTCTATATCCGCAAGCGTTAAGTCGGAGAGCGGCATGGCGTCGCGGACCGGTATCTCCGATACGGTGATACCATACAAATCCGTTAGTTGCCTGCTTATATGACGTTCGTCTGCATCGGGGAAGCCGGTAAAGTCGAAACAGTAGGCATGAAGGCGGTCGCCTGGTGCTATGCCGAGATCGCGCAGGTGCGACGCGGCAAGCGCTGCCGCTCCCATGGAATCCGTCCCGCCGCTCAGGAAAATGCCGATTCTTTCATAACGGCCGACGACATCCGCGGTCACCTCATCGAGGATTGCTTGAAGTCTGCGAACGGCGGTCTCAAACGACGTCCTCCGCACCGACCTCATCTCGATGGCTGCGTCCGGGTCCGTCCTGACTACCGACTGAATGTCACCACGCTCTGTCTGGATCAACATCCTGCCGGGCTCAATGAGTCGCACTCCCTGGTAGGCCGTAGCAGTGAGCGGAGTATCCACGTTGGTGAGAAAACGTGCGATGTATTCTTCGTCGATCTTCCTGTACCGGGCATCCCAGGCCTGAATCTGTTTGATCTCCGAGGCAAACACCAACGTGTCGGCGCTTTCGGCGTAGTACAGCGGGCGCATCCAGGATGGGTCCTGCAGGGCTATAAGTTTGGTGGCATCGAATGATGAGCCATCGGTGTCTCTGATCAGGAGCGCGAAATTCCCAATCAGGGAGGCCAGGAAGAGACGACCGCCATTCCGATACCCCGATAGGACGAGCTCGGCATCGGAGCAGGAGGCGGGAAGGTTACCAATGTGGTTCAGGAGATGGGACCGGTTGTCGAGCCGGCCATGCATCACCACGACCAGGCCCGATTCGGATTCCTCCTTATGAGCTGAGAACTCGCAAGCCAAGGGCACGTCCGGATCGGGCGTTACCCATGCGAAAGACCCTCTCCAATCGACGGTGGGTCGTGCTCCGGATCGATGGCGCGCAGCGGACGCGGCGTCGATCAGCGCTTGATCGGGAGGGCGCCGGCCTGAGCGATCTACAATGGCGAATATCCCGGCCATCAGATCGTCTGGGGCCGCGGCCTGCACTCAGGACAGAGGCTGCAATCAAGGCAAACTCCGGATGCCGCACCGGCTTGAGGGGAATCGACTTTTCCGGCCGCTGCGCTCACCGCCAAATTCCCTGTTTCTTTGCCGGTCGTGTACATGAACACCTTGGTTGCGTCGTGGATGTCGCCCCCGGACTTCGTACATTTGCCGTCCTGAACCGGGGAGCGATCACGATCCTCACTGATGTCTGCGGGGCGCGGCCTCGTGCTCTGAATTTCATTATTGACCGCCTTCAATAATATAGCGTAGGACTCGATGGAAGCCACTCAAACTCTGTTGCAGAACGGCGAAGTCGTTCAGGTTGTCGGGCCTGTTGTGGATGTCAGTTTCCCGGCAGGTGCGGTACCCGAGATTCTCTATGCGCTGCACATCGAGCGCGAATACGGGGATGACCTCGTGCTGGAAGTTCAGCAGCATCTTGGTGAGAACCGGGTGCGTACCATCGCGATGGATTCGACCGATGGGTTGGTTCGCGGCGCGCCGGTGGTCAACACGGGCAGCCCGATTTCGATGCCGGTCGGGGAGAGCATTCGCGGCCGTCTGTTCAACGTGGTCGGTAAGGCCATCGACGGACTTCCACAGCCGGAGACCAGCGAGTCGCGGCCCATCCACCAGGAAGCCCCGGCCTTCGACGAGCTTGCCACGAGCGTGGAAATGCTCGAGACCGGGATCAAAGTGGTCGACCTGCTCGAGCCGTACGCGCGAGGCGGCAAGATCGGTCTCTTTGGCGGTGCAGGCGTAGGCAAGACGGTCCTTATCCAGGAGCTGATCAACAACATTGCGAAGGCGCACGAAGGGCTGTCGGTATTTGCCGGCGTCGGCGAGCGCACGCGTGAAGGGAACGACCTGCTCCGCGAGATGCTTGAGTCGGGCGTGATGACCTACGGAGACGACTTCCGCGAGTCGATGGAACGCGGGGAGTGGGACACCTCGAAAGTCGACTTCGAGGCTCTCAAGACGTCGAATATTACGCTGGTCTTCGGGCAGATGAACGAGCCGCCGGGCGCGCGTGCCCGCGTGGCGCTGTCTGGTCTCACGATCGCCGAATATTTCCGCGACCTGGGCGGCCGAGACGTCCTGCTCTTCGTCGACAACATTTTCCGCTTTACCCAGGCAGGTTCAGAGGTCTCGGCGCTCCTCGGCCGTATGCCCAGCGCCGTCGGTTATCAGCCGACGCTGGCCACGGAGATGGGCGAGCTCCAGGAGCGTATTACGTCGACCAAAACCGGCGCTATCACGTCGGTTCAGGCGATCTACGTGCCGGCAGACGACCTTACGGACCCCGCTCCGGCCACCACGTTCGCCCACCTTGATGCCACGTCGGTGCTCTCGCGTCAGATCGCATCGCTCGGTATCTACCCTGCCATCGATCCGCTCGATTCTACGAGCCGCATCCTCGACCGACGCATCCTCGGCGATGAGCATTACGACACGGCGCAGGATGTCAAAATCCTCCTCCAGCGCTATAAGGAGCTTCAGGACATCATCGCTATCCTGGGTATGGACGAACTGTCGGATGAAGACAAGGAGGTCGTCCATCGCGCGCGCCGCGTGCAGCGCTATATGAGCCAGCCGTTCTTCGTGGCTCAGCAGTTTACGGGCTTCGAAGGTAAGTACGTCAAGATCGAAGACACCATCCGCGGCTTCCGGATGATTCTGGATGGTGAACTCGATAAGTATCCTGAAGCAGCGTTCGCCTACAAAGGCGTGATCGAAGAAGTAATCGAGCACGGCGAGCGGATGCTCCGTGAGAACTAATCGCGTCTCGGCACAGGAATCTCAGACTCGAATCGATGGCTAATCTCTTCGTAGAGCTCGTTGCGCCGGACCGTAAGGTGTATCAGGGCGAGGCGGAAAGTGTCCGGGTGCCCGGCGTAGAAGGATCCTTTACAATCCTTGCTAATCACGCGCCGATGATCGCCGCTTTTGAAGTCGGGCCGATATTCGTCACGTCGTCCGACGGCGAGCGCATCGCGTACGCGACGAGCGGCGGTTTCATTGAAGTGGTCGACAACCGGGTCACGGTGCTCGCAGAAACGGTCGAGCCTGCCACAGAGATCGACGTAGAACGCGCCCGGGCCGCCGAAGAGAGGGCAAAGCAATCGGTAAGCAGTGCGCTCGACGATGCGCAGCGCGAAGAGGCCTCGGCCGCGCTGGAGAGAGCCCGTAACCGCCTGCGCATTGCGGTGGGCCAGATCGGCTCGCGTAACTGAATTTTTCTTCTTCAGGGGATCAGCCCGGGTGGCATTAGCCGTTCGGGCTTTTCTTTTTGCCCTACATTGCCGGGCGGAGGCATTTATGACTCCGCCGTCAACCGAAGACCCAGACCGGCCGAATCTTATGGCAGAACGACCATCCCTGTTGATCGCCGGTGCGACCGGACTGGTCGGCCGGCACGTCGTCACATCGGCGGTTGCTGCGCCTCGATTCGGGCGGATCGTCACGATTGGTCGACGGCGCTTGTCGGAGGATGTGCTGCCGAACGACGTCGTGGAATCCGTTGAGCAGCATGTGGTCGATTATGACGCGCTGGATGCGTCGACGGGCTGGGCCGACGTCGACGTTGTCATCTGCGCGCTTGGCACGACCATGAAACGGGCGGGAGGGAAGGCCCGCTTTCGCATGGTCGATTATGACTACCCGCTCGCGCTTGCCCGGCATGTGCGAGAGAAAGGCGCCTGCCATTTTATACTTGTCAGCTCAATGGGTGCCGACCCTGAATCCCGCATATTCTATAGCCGGGTCAAAGGCGAGGTCGAACAAGACCTCCGGAAAGCAGGGTTCGATCGCCTCACGCTGGCACGTCCGACGTTACTGCTCGGTGATCGAGACGAAAGTCGGTTCGGAGAGGACCTCGCCAGGCGATTGAGATTTGTGATGCGAGGAAAGTACCGCCCGATAGCGGCGGCAGACGTTGCCGATGCGTTGCTCGAAAGCGTCACCTGGCAGAAAGAACCGGTGCGCATCCTGGAGGCCGATGAGCTGCGGTCGACGGCGCAGCGATTCCGCGATTCGTGACGATTGTCGCGAGTATGAACAAATCATGCAAATAGCGCGGTGAGTATGGATTAATCGAACCTTGACACGCCCAAGGTATATCATGAGATGTATTCAGACAAGAGAGTCTGAAATATGATAATGATCCCACACAGCTCGTAATACCATGAAACGAATCCTGAATACGACCCCGTTAGCGGCTCTTCTACTCGCGATCGCCGTCCTGATCGGTGCATGTGGCACAGAAGCCAGAGATTCTGTCTCACAGGTTACGTCCTCCGCGGTGGTCCCGGCTGCGCTTGAATCGGTAGCAGAAGTCGCTCCCCGCATTTACGGCAACGTTGAAAAGGCCGTTGTCGATGAAAATGCCCGTTCCTCCGTCGAATTACCTCCCGTGAGCGGCGTCGAGTATGCGACGGTCACATACGCCCCCGAAGTGCCGCCCGTCATCACACGTAACCACGCGACGAAGGTCATCGTCGATCTGGAGGTTACGGAAGTTGTGAAGGAGCTTGCCGACGGCGTTCAGTACACGTTCTGGACGTTCGGTGATGAGGTTCCGGGCCCCATGATCCGTGTCCGCGAAGGCGACCTCGTGGAGCTGACGATGAAAAACCACCCGGATAATCAGCTTCCGCACAACATCGACTTGCATTCCGTCACCGGTACGGGTGGCGGCGCCGAAGCTACGCTCGTCGTTCCGGGCAAGGAAGCCACGTTTTCCTTCCGCGCAACGACCCCCGGACTCTACGTGTACCACTGTGCAACGGCGCCTGTCGGTCTCCACGTTGCCAACGGTATGTACGGCATGATCGTCGTCGACCCGAAAGAAGGCTTGCCGCCTGTAGATCGCGAGTATTATGTGATGCAGAGTGAGTTTTACACGGTGGGCGGATTCAAGGAGAAAGGCCTGCAGGAGTTCTCGTTGGACAAGGCACTTGCCGAAAACCCTGATTACGTGGTCTTTAACGGCGGAGTTGACGCGCTTACCGGGCCCCGGGCGCTTCAGGCGGCCGTCGGCGAGACCGTCCGCATCTACTTCGGCAATGCCGGCCCGAACCTGACGTCGTCCTTCCACGTGATCGGCGAGATCTTTGACCGCGTCTACGGCGAAGCCGGCTCTCAGGTCACGCAGACCAACGTGCAGACCACATCGATCCCCGCTGGTGGTGCAACGATCGTTGAGTTCGAAGTGGACGTTCCCGGCCGCTATACGCTGGTCGATCACGCCATCTTCCGCGCGTTCAACAAAGGCGCAATCGGCACCCTCGACGTTGTCGGACCCAAGAACCCGGACATTTTCTCCGAGCGGATCCGCGTGCAGGACTACGTTCCGCCGAGCGTGACGGCCGCACGCCAGTAAGCTGATCGGTGGTTGCCTGTGCATCCGGCTCGCTGCGGCGGGCCGGGTGCGTTTCTTCCGGATCCGACATGAGGTCGCACATGAGAGCCTACGGAATTGCTGCGTTGACTGTCCTGATGCTCATCACGGCCGGCGCCACGCATTACTGGATGGGTAATGACGATCGCAAGTTCGCTTCCCATGCAACGGCGCCCGATGGCATGGCCTATATCCCCGGCGGCACCTACGAGCCCTTGTACGAGACCGGCACCGAAGACGACTCTCAGCAGGTTGAGCCGTTCTACATTGAGCGGCTGCCGGTGACCAACGCGCAGTATCTGGAGTTCGTCAGAGCGAATCCGCGCTGGCAGCGATCGAACATCCCGACTGTGTTTTCCGACGACGGCTACCTCAGCCACTGGGCGGGCGATACATCGTTCGCACCCGAGCTGGCCGACTCACCCGTTATCAACGTATCCTGGTTCGCCGCGCGGGCCTACGCCGACTGGAAAGGCATGCGCCTCCCGACGACGGCCGAATGGGAAGTCGTGGCGATGGCGAGTGAGGAATTACCGGCGGGCATGGAAGATCCGGCGTACCGAGCCCGCATTATCGACTGGTACAGCCGCCCCCGCAATGCATCCGACCGTTCCGTGGGCTCGGTATACGAGAATCATTACGGCGTTTGGGATATGCACGGCCTGGTGTGGGAGTGGGTGGAGGACTTCAACGAGGGCATCGTCTCCGCCGATTCCCGTGAGAATGTGGATATGGATCTCAAGCTTTTCTGCGGGAGCGGCTCGATCGGCGCAGCCGACGTAACTGATTACGCCGGCTTCATCCGGTTCGCCTTTCGCGCGGGTCTCGAGGCCCGCTACACGGTGCGGTCGCTCGGATTTCGTGTCGCAGCCGACATCCCACACATCCTCGTTGAGGTATCGGAATGATGAGAAACCTTCAATCCGTGCTCCTGCTTTGCGGCCTGATCGCCATGGCCACCGGCTGTTCATCAGGCGATCTATGGAAAACCGACACCGAAGCAACGGTGGAGCAATCGAACATGAAAACGTACGACGTACGCGGGCGCATTGTGGAGGTCCGCAATGACGGCCGGACGCTCGTGGTCGATCATGAGGAAATCCGCGGCTACATGGCCGCCATGACGATGCCGTTCACGCTCGGCGAAGGTGTGTCGTCGGGCGGACTTGCCGCCGGGGACGCCGTTTCCTTTACATATCACGTCGCCGAGTCCGGTATGTGGATCGATGGGATCGAGGTACTGGATTCACGCGCCGTCGCCGAATCTCCCACGGTCGCTGCCGAGCCTGAGTACGTCGACCCGTCGGATGATTCCGTCTACTGGCTGACGGAAGAATGGACGACGCAAGACAATGAGCGCATCCGGCTGGCTTCGTACGAAGGGCACCCGGTGCTCGTATCGATGATCTTTACGAACTGCGGCTACGCGTGCCCGATGATCGTGCGCGACATGAAGCGGGTGGCATCTCATCTGTCCCCTGAAGTCGCCGAAGATGTGCGGTTTCTTCTCGTAAGCCTTGATCCCGAGCGTGACACGCCGGCCCAGATGGCGAGGTTTGCCGAGGCACACAGACTCGATGCCGATAAGTGGACCCTCGTTACCGGATCGAGCTCACAGGTTCGGTCGCTCGCGGCCATGCTGGGAATCCGCTATCGGAAGGAGAGTGATGGCCAGTTTGCCCACTCCAACATCATATCGATCCTGGATCCGTCAGGCGTCATCGTCCACCAGCAGAAAGGACTCGACCTCGACGGAGCTGACGCTGCAGATGCTCTCTTCCGTCTCGCGAAATCGGATTAAGACCTGGCCCGATATCAATGAATGTGTTTGTAGGGATGCAGACTTTATCGGAAAGATGATTTCAGAAAAGACGATATCTGAAAAGACGATAGGCGAGATCGTTGCGGCAGACTACGCCCATGCGACGATTCTGATGAGATACGATATCGACGCGTGCTGCGGTGGTCGGCGAACGCTTGAGGAGGCCTGCATCGAGCGCGGCGTCGACGTCGACGAGGTTGAACGCAAGCTCACCCAGTTGGACGAGCAGCACGCCGACGCTGACGTTCGACCGGAGCAGTGGCCGCTTTCCTTCCTGACGGAATATATCGAGCGCGTCCACCATGCGTTTGTTCGGGAGCAGCTCCCGGTGCTGCTGCGGTTTGCAGAAAAGGTGGCGGACGTTCATGGCCACCAGGATCCTCACCTGTTCGACATCGATGCACTCATCCGAGAGCTCGCGTCAACAGTTAATCACCACATGGTGAACGAGGAGGAACTGCTCTTCCCGCAGATCCGGCAGAGCGAGCGTTCTGCAAGCCGGCGCCCCGACCAGACTGATTTGCTGCTCAGTGTAATCGCCGATTATGCCGACGAACATGAGCGGCTCGGTGAAGTGGTGCGCCGCTTGAGAGTGTTGACGGACGATTATCAAGCACCCGAACACGCCTGCAATACGTACAGGGCGTTCTACACGGGAGTCCATTTGTTCGAACAGGACCTGCGACGCCACCTGCATCTCGAGAATAATATCCTCTTTCCTCGAGCCACGAGAATCGCAAGCAGGAAGCGGCGGTCGGCACGCCTCCAACCGGCTACTCTCTGAGCAGACCAAACCGCGAGCGAAAACCCGTGTGGGATCGGATCAGGTGCTCGCGACGCCTTCGGTTCTTCGGAGCCGGAGGCGTTTTTTTATGTCACGAGTTGATCAGCAAGGGTGAGGCGGCCTACGGCTGGCGCGCCCACCGGACGATGTCCTTGAAGCCCGCTTTCTTCCCATACATCAAAATCCCGATGCGGTAGACGCGCGCGGTGAACCATATCGCGGCGATGAACGATCCGGCGAGCAGTGCAAGCGATAACAGCACCTGCCACGCCGGAACGGACGTCACGGCAAGCCGCACCACCATCAGGATAGGAGAGAAGAAGGGGATGAGGGAAAGTGCGACCGACAGCGCCGAGTTCGGGCTCTCGATGAGAAATCCGATGAAGATCAGCGCGACGATTATCGGGACTGTGATGGGCAGCATGAGTGTCTGCGCATCCTGAGGCTGCTCAACGGCGGCGGCCACGGTAGCGAACAGGCTGGCATAGAACAAATAACCCAGCAGAAAGAAGAGGAGGAAGCCAATAAATACGACGGGAGATATCGTCGGCAATGCGATTCCGGCGGCATCGAGCACCATCTCCTGCGATGCATCGGTTGGCAGATCCAGGTCGGCCGGGTTGATGAAGCCTGCGGCAACGATTCCCCCGAACGTCAGCGCACCAACCAGCATCAGGCACCAGACGGTCATCTGAAGGAGCCCGACCGCGCCGATACCCAGCACCTTGCCCATCAGCAGGTCGAAGGGCCGCACCGACGATACGATAACCTCGACTACGCGCGACTGCTTTTCCTCGACGACGCCCTGGATGACGATGCTGCCGTAAATGAACATCGCCATGTAGATGATGAACCCGATCACATAGCCGAATGCCGATGATGCGATCGACGTGTCGCCTGAGGTACCTTCTTCGGTCAGCGTGAGGCTGCGTAGCGGAACGTTCGCTCGCAGAATCTCGACAACTGCCGGCGGTGCGTCTGCCAGTTCGAGCCGTTCTTCTTCGATCACACGGTTGATGACACCCTGCAATCGGCTGCCGAACGTGAGCCCGCCGCCGCTGCTCGAGTAATACGTCATCTGGCCCGCGCCATCCAGCGCCTCAGCCGGGATCACCACATAGCCGTCGAAGTCGCCTCGGCGCACGGCCGCCTGGAGCGAGTCTTCCGATTGGTCGCTCACCATGAACGTGACCTGGTCGTGCTCATGGCCATCGAGACGAGGTGCAATTCGATCGGTGTGATCGATAACGGCAACCGTTTTGGAGTCGCCACGCGCGGCGAAGGCGCCGGCAAAGCCGGAAATCCCAAGAAATGCGATGACGATGAACGGAGCGAGCAGGGTCAGGATGATGAAGCTCTTCGTCTTGACGCGCCGAAGGAACTCGCTCTGAAATACGATAAAAATGCGGTCCATGAATTGGGCTCAGGAGGCGGTGGAATCGAGGGCGGCGCGGGCTTCTTCTTCACCCACGACACTGACGAAAATCTCGTTGAGCGGGGGTTCAGCTACATGAAACGAATGGATCTCGTCAACCGACGTGAGCGCGGCTTCGAGTACGCGCCTGGCCGGCGTTCCATTCAGGAGCCGCACTTCAGCGCGGTTGCGGCTGTGCGTGCCGATCTTGATGGACCCTTCGGCCACAAGTTGCTTCAGGAAGTCGTCTCTTCCTTCGAACGTGATCGTTACCGCATCGCGGCCGAACCGGCGCTTCACCGTGCGCAGCGGTCCGTCGAGTACGATCCTGCCCCGCGAGACCAGGCAGATGTCATCGCACATCTGCTCGACTTGCTCCATGCGGTGCGAGGCGAATAAGATGATGCGGCCCGAGTCGCGAAGTTCGAGGATGATCTCGCGCAGCAGCTCCGAGTTGATCGGGTCGAGTCCACCAAACGGCTCGTCCAGAATAAGTAGCGACGGATTGTGGAGGATGGTCGCAATAAACTGGACCTTCTGCTGCATCCCCTTTGATAGCTCCTCCGTCTTCTTTCCCCGCCAGTCGGAGGCCCCGAAGCGTTCCAGCCAGTACGTGATCTGTTCTTTCGCCTCGTGTCGATCGAGCCCCTTAAGGCGGGCGAGATACGTCAGCTGCTCCTCCACCTTCATCTTCTTGTAGAGGCCTTTCTCCTCGGGGAGGTAACCCATGCGCCGCTGACTCCATGGCCCTACGCGCTGCCGTTCGAACAATACTTCACCTTCATCCGGCGTCGTGATGTAGGTGATCATCCGGATGGTCGACGTCTTGCCGGCACCATTAGGACCAAGCAATCCGAGGATGCGACCAGGCTGCGCCGTAAATGATACGTGGTTTACGGCGGTTACCTTGCCGTATCGCTTTACGACATCGCGTACTTCGAGCATACTGAGCGACCGGGCCGAAGAGAGGGACTTGAGGGGAAATCTCGGAGCCCGTTACGGGCCAACGGCGGACAAGATATTCAAAATCGCGCGAACGATACACTTGCGTCACGCCAACCGAGCGAAATTTCAGTCGCTCTACGGGGTCAGAGGAAAGTGGATGCACCCGAGGGAATGGGGATGAGGTACTGAGGCTCGAGTACCTCTTCGTGCACGCCAAACTGACCGGTGCCTCGGAAGTCGACGGCGATATAGCTGCCTACGATTCGCTTGACCTCGCCAATGCCGTAGTATAGCGGCATAGGGCCGTAGTACACGAGCTCTCCCTGTTCGAGCTCTTTGTTGAGACGGGCGCGCCGATGGAATGCCGGCACGGTCTGCAACATCTCGAGGCGATATGCGAGCGATTTTCGACTCAAAAGGGGATGGAGTTGATCTTGAAGAGGTGCGCCTGTCAACGACCGGGCCCGCGCGGTTGTTCTCAATAGCACTGGTGTTAACCTGATGAAATTAGTGACTTAGGTCTGAGCTTTGGGCTATGGGCTTTGGGCTATGGGCTTTGGGCTTTGGGCTATGGGCTATGGGCTTAGGGTTTTGGGCTTTGGGCTATGGGCTTTTGGGTTTTGGGTTTTGGGCTTTGGGCTTTGGGCTTTGGGCTCTGGGCTTTTGGGTTTTGGGCTTTGGGTTTTGGGCTTTGGGCTATGGGTTTTGGGCTTTGGGCTTTGGGCTTTGAGCAACGCGCTGAAACCGGCAACCGAGCTCATCGCTCACCGCTCACCGCTCAGTCCAGCTTTCCGAGCAAAGCCATTCTCACCTGATGACTGAAAACTGAAAACTGACAACTTTCCCCTGCCTCCCGAATCCCCAGCATGTAGTATCATTCGGCGTTTT
>Ga0209487_1000654_pt1 | contig 30866 bp, 30 predicted proteins | sample Poulit2012_FD_187524 | JGI IMG/M metagenome (GOLD analysis project Ga0209487, IMG submission 187524) | Agricultural soil microbial communities from Georgia to study Nitrogen management - Poultry litter 2012 (SPAdes) (version 2) | ecosystem: Environmental > Terrestrial > Soil > Agricultural land...
GAATGTTTCTCGATCAAAAGAAGTAAACGAACATAACTGTTCGTTTACTTCTTTTTTGTTTAAAAATAGAAGGTTTTAGCAAGATATTTTTTGGGGAAAGTAGTATACTAGAATTATAAAGGATAAGGGAGGACACAAATATGAGATACAATATTCGTGGTAACAATGTTGAGGTGACCGACGCCATCAGAGAGTATGTGATAAAAAAACTAAGTAGAATAGAAAAATACTTTGATACAACTCCAACATCCGATGTACATGTTCGTATAAGTGTATTTAATAACGATCAGCGAATAGAAGTAACGATTCCAATGCCTAATTTATTATTACGAGCAGAAGATACTCATGAGGATCTTTATGCTGCTACAGATTTAGTCGTTGATAAGTTAGAAAGACAAATTCGTAAACATAAGACAAAGGTAAACCGGAAATTTCGTCAAGAGGGAGCACCAAAGCATATTTTTGCAGAGTTGGAACAGAAAGCTCGGGAAAGACGAGAGGAAGAAGAAGCGGAAGACGAAATTGAAATCGTTCGAACAAAGAGATTTAATTTAAAACCTATGGATTCAGAAGAAGCTGTCCTTCAAATGGATATGTTAGACCATAGCTTTTTCGTGTTTACAAATGCGGATACAGGTAAGACGAATGTCGTATACCGTAGAAGAGATGGTCGTTATGGACTAATTGAACCGGAATAAAGTAAGACATAGAACGGCTGAGAAACGAAAGTTTTTTGGCCGTTTATACATTTAGTAAATTTCCAAAATGACGCTATTTAATAAGATAAAAAATATAAAGTATTATATATATAATTTGTTAAAGTTTGTACCATAAAATAAGTTCAATATTCGAAAATCGTCATTAGACAGTATTTAACTTAGATGGTATAACTAACTTGAAGCTTAGGTAAGAGGAGATGTTATACCATGAAAACGAAGGAACGAGAAATTAAATACTTAATGAAAAAGATTGAACAGCACGAAGAAGCTATTTCCCAACTCATGTTAATCATAGCAGAAACGAATCGAAAGTTAGCAAATTCATCTACTATTTATGGCAAGTCATCTAAGGTTTCAAAATAGTCATAAAATCAAGAACTGAACATAGGAACAAGTATGAAGATGTGTAATAAACGAGTTGTGAAAAGATACAGCTCGTTTTATTCTTTTTAAATTACGTTAAAATGCAATATGAACAAGTTGTCATCTATCTTTGTTTAATGTTATTATGAAGGATGACGCATAGTGTTTAATCGTTAATTTTATATAAATTGAGGTGCAAACGAATGTTAGGAATGTTAAAAAGAATTTTCGGAGACGGAAATAAGCGGGAGTTAAGAAAGCTTGAACAAGTCGCTGATCAAATCGAAGCTTTAGAACCCGAATATGAGAAATTATCTGATGAAGAATTGAAAAATAAAACCGATGAATTTAAAGAAAGACATAAAAATGGTGAAAGTTTAGATGATTTACTCGTAGAAGCATATGCGGTCGTTCGCGAAGGCTCTAAGCGTGTCTTGAACATGAGACCGTTTTACGTTCAATTATTAGGAGCAATTGCATTACACAACGGCGATATTGCTGAAATGAAAACAGGAGAAGGAAAAACCTTAGCAGCAACAATGCCAGCCTATTTAAATGCTTTAACAGGTAAAGGTGTACACATCATTACTGTTAACGAATATTTGGCTGATCGTGACGCAGAGGAAATGGGTGTTTTATTTAATTTCCTCGGTCTCTCCGTCGGATTAAATGTAAATCATTTAACGAAGGAAGAAAAGCGAGAGGCTTACGAATGTGACATTACGTATGGAACGAATAATGAATTTGGTTTTGATTATTTAAGAGACAACATGGTTTTATATAAAGAGCAAATGGTACAACGCCCATTAAACTTTGCGATTATTGATGAAGTTGACTCTATTCTAATTGACGAAGCGAGAACACCGTTAATTATTTCTGGTTCAGCCGAAAAATCTGCAGCTAATTATCAGCGAGCTAACTCTTTTGTCAATACGTTAAAACGCGATGAGGACTATACTTATGATGAAAAGACAAAAGGTGTTCAACTTACAGAAGAGGGAATTAATAAGGCTGAAAGATTTTTCTCGATTGACAACTTATTCGATTTAAATAATGTTTCCTTAACTCATCATATTAATCAAGCCTTACGTGCTCATGTAGCGATGGTACGAGATACGGATTATGTCGTTCAAGAAGGTCAAGTAGTAATTGTTGACCAATTTACAGGACGTTTAATGGAAGGCCGTCGTTATAGTGATGGTTTGCATCAAGCAATTGAAGCAAAAGAAGGATTACCAATTCAAAATGAAAGTATGACCCTTGCTTCGATTACATTCCAAAACTTTTTTAGAATGTATAATAAATTAGCGGGTATGACAGGTACGGCTAAAACAGAGGAAGAAGAGTTTAGGAATATTTATAATATGAATGTCGTAGCCATTCCAACGAACAAACCGGTTATTAGAGATGATAAACCTGACATGATTTATAAAACGATGGAAGCTAAGTTCAAAGCTGTCGTAAATGCGATTAGAGATTATCATGAGCGAGGTCAACCTGTACTCGTAGGAACGGTAGCTGTTGAAACGTCTGAATATATTTCACAATTGTTAAGACGTGCAGGAATTAGACATGACGTGTTGAACGCAAAGAACCATTATCGTGAAGCTGAAATTATTGAAAATGCAGGAGAACGTGGTTCAGTTACAATTGCGACAAATATGGCCGGTCGTGGAACAGACATTAAGTTAGGTAAAGGTGTTGTTGAGCTAGGAGGCTTAGCAGTTATTGGAACGGAGCGTCATGAAGCGAGAAGAATCGATAACCAGTTACGAGGTCGTTCCGGTCGACAAGGTGATCCAGGTGTGTCCCAATTTTTCTTGTCAATGGAAGATGACTTAATGCGTCGATTCGGTTCTGATAATTTGAAAAATATGATGGACCGTTTAGGTATGGAAGACGATCAACCGATTGAAAGTAAAATGGTTTCTCGAGCCGTTGAATCAGCTCAAAAGCGGGTTGAAGGAAATAACTTTGATGCTCGGAAAACGATTCTTTCCTATGATGATGTGTTACGTGAACAAAGGGAGATTATTTACAAGCAACGATTTGAAGTCATTGATGCTGAGAGTGACGAGCTTCGAACAATCATTGAACAAATGATTGAATCAACATTGCATCGTATCGTTTCTATGCATACACAAGATGAAGATGAAACGAATTGGCAACTTTCAGCAATTATCGAATATGTTCAAGGAAATTTGCTTGAGCCAGATGATATATCCAAAGAAGATTTACAAGGCAAAGAACAAGAAGAAATTATTGCGCATATTATGGATATTGTCCGCACTCGTTATGATGAAAAAGAAGAGGAAATTACCCCAGAACATATGCGAGAGTTTGAAAAAGTTATCCTATTACGTACTGTCGACTCTAAATGGATGGATCATATCGATCAAATGGATCAGTTACGACAAGGAATTCATTTACGTGCGTACGCCCAAGATGATCCATTACGAGAGTATCAAATGGAAGGTTTCGAAATGTTTGAGATGATGATAGCGGATATTGAAGAAGAAGTGTCTAGATATATTATGAAGGCGCAAGTACGCGAGAATTTACAAAGGGAAGCTGTAGTCAAAGATACAAAAGCTGTTGCAGGAAATGAACAAGGAGAGCAGAAACCTCAGCAGCCTTACGTGCGCAAAAGTCGAGTCGGTAGAAATGATCCTTGTCCATGTGGTAGTGGCAAGAAATATAAACATTGCTGTGGACGTTAAAAAGTTAGTTTTTTTGAGGTGATTAAGAATGGATTTAGTTGAAGTAAAACAAAAAATAGACCAAATGGGCGAACGAATTAACAACTTTAGGGGGTCTCTTTGACTTAGAAGAAAAAGAGGCGAAAATAAAGAAATTAGAAACAAAAATGGCTGGAGAAGGATTTTGGGATGATCACCAATTAGCTCAACAAACGATAGATGAAACAAATCAACTTAAAGAATTAGTAAACGGCTTCGTTTCTTTACAACAACAATATGAAGACGCGGAAGTTACTTATGAACTTATTTCTGAAGAAGCTGACGAAGATTTACAAGCAGAACTTTTTCAAGAAGTGGAAAACTTACAAGAGAAAATTAGTGCCTTTGAAATTGAAATTTTATTAAGTAATCCCTATGATGCAAATAACGCTATTTTAGAAATTCACCCTGGAGCTGGTGGAACAGAGGCGCAAGATTGGGCAAGTATGTTATTAAGGATGTATCAAAGATGGGCAGAAGATAAAGGCTTTAATATTGAGACTCTTAACTATTTAGCTGGTGATGAAGCGGGGGTCAAAAGTGTTACATTATTAATTAAAGGACATAATGCATATGGATATTTAAAAGCTGAAAAAGGCGTTCATAGGCTCGTGAGAATTTCCCCCTTTGATGCATCAGGAAGACGCCATACATCCTTCGTTTCTGTAGAGGTTTCACCAGAGATTTCAAATGATATTGATATTGAAATTAAAAATGAAGACATTAAAATAGACACGTATCGTTCAAGTGGAGCTGGTGGACAACATGTAAATACGACAGATTCCGCAGTGCGAATTACCCATCTTCCGACAAACACTGTTGTGACGTGTCAATCCGGCCGTTCACAACTAAAGAACAGAGAAGATGCGATGAAAATGCTTCGTTCGAAATTATATCAATTGGAAATCGAACGTCAGGAAGAAGAATTAGCTAAATTACGTGGTGAACAAAAAGAGATTGGATGGGGTAGCCAAATTCGATCTTATATTTTCCATCCTTATTCGATGATAAAAGATCATCGAACAAATATCGATGTTGGAGACGTGCAATCTGTCATGGACGGAGACATTGATCAATTTATCGACGAATATTTACGTATGCAAATAGAGAATCCGTAAAAAGAAGGTTAAAAAGCATCCGTCACAAAAAAGTCATAAAGTGATAAAAACACTTATATTTCAATGGTTTAAGACCTCTTCATTTTAAACAAGGTACAAATAATTGTTTAAAAAAGTTCATTTTAGGTTATAATGTATGTACATCTTAGTTAAACTACTATTATTTTTTAGGGGGATTTACTTATGAAGAAAAAATTACTAGCAGTATTGTTTGGTGCAGTTCTCGTGCTTGGTGCATGTGGTGGCGGCGCAAACAATAACGATGGTAATAATAACAATGGAAACAATGATGTAAATAATGAGGTAAACAACGAAGAAAATAACAATGAAAATGAAGCAACTGACGTAAGTGCAGCTGAAGAAGTTTACCAGAACAAATGTGCAGGGTGTCATGGAGATGACTTAGGAGGAATTTCCGGACCAGAATTAACAAAAGTTGGTGCAACATATTCAGCAGAGGAAATCGCGGACATCATTGAAAATGGAAAAGGCGGAATGCCAGCTGTTGCAATGGACGATGATGATCGGGAAGCACTCTCAGAGTGGTTAGCTGACAAACAGTAATTCATATGAAACGTGACCTGATAAGGTTTTTCCTTATCAGGTTTTTCTTTTGGCAAATTTTATGTTTATGGCTATAATTTGACAAATATGTATTTTAATAGAAATATTACGAGACAAAGATACATTTGAAATGAAATTGTAATATGATTCCCCCTTAATTTTATTAAAAAAAGTGTTATAATTGTATATGACTTATTTAGACAATATGTTATTAACAAATTAAATACGACAGTAAGGTGTGTATATAGATGATTGTTATGGAAAATGTACATAAAACGTATCCTAACGGGGTAACAGCTTTAAATGGCATTGATATTGAGATTAAACATGGAGAATTTGTATATATTGTTGGGCCAAGTGGAGCAGGGAAGTCGACTTTTGTAAAATTACTTTATCGTGAGTCATTACCATCAAAGGGAAGTTTATATATAGATAGCACGGACATTAGTCAAGTAAAGGAAAAAAATGTCCCTTTTTTACGTCGTAAAATTGGAGTTATTTTTCAAGATTTTCGTTTGCTACCACGATTGACAGTATATGAAAATGTTGCCTTTGCATTAGAGGTTATTGAGGAATCACCGAGAGTTATCCGAAATAATGTGATGGAAGTATTAGATTTAGTTGGTTTACGGCATAAAGCGAGATTTATTCCTTCTGAGCTTTCAGGGGGAGAGCAACAGAGAGTCTCAATTGCTCGTGCTATCGTTAATCGGCCTAAGCTCGTTATTGCCGATGAACCTACAGGTAATCTTGATCCAGAAACATCTTGGGAAATTATGGATATTTTTGATGAGATAAATTTACGAGGAACAACCATCTTGATGGCTACTCATAGTAAAGAGATCGTAAACACATTCAAAAAGCGAGTTATTGCGATTGAAAACGGAGTAATTGTAAGAGATGAAGATCAAGGGGATTATGGATATGAAGCTTAGAACGATTCGGAGACATATACGAGAAGGATTTAAAAATATATATCGAAATGGTTGGATGACGATCGCATCGATCGGAGCCGTAACAATGACTTTAATATTAGTCGGTGTTTTTTTAGCTTTAATTTTAAATTTAAATCAAATTGCTAATAAAATAGAAGAAGATGTTGAAATGAAAGTGTTTATCGATTTAACCGCTGATGAAGATGATATTAAACAATTAGGAGAAGAAATTGATTCGCTCCCCGAAGTAGATACATTGAAATTTTCCTCTAATTCAGATGAGTTACACGATCTAGTTGATGGCATGGGGGATGAAGGCGATGCATGGCTTATTTTAGAAGATGACAATCCATTAAACCATGCTTATATCGTCAGAGCAACTGAACCGAAGGAAACCGAAAATGTAGCAAGCAAAATAGAAAACTTTGCAAATGTGGACAAAGTTAAATTTGGTAAAGACTATGTACAAAACTTATTTAAGTTTAATACATATGCAAGAAATGTAGGAATTATCCTGGTTGCCGGCCTATTACTAACAGCGATATTTTTAATTTCAAATACGATAAAACTGACCATTATGGCACGAAGTACTGAGATTAGTATTATGAAACTAGTTGGAGCGACAAACGGTTTTATAAGATGGCCTTTCTTTATCGAGGGAATGCTTTTAGGTATTTTAGGAGCTATCGTTCCGATATCGTTAATTATGATTGGATACTTATATTTATATCAAAAATTAGGCTCACAAACAGCTTTTTCATTTATAGAATTACTCCCTTATAATCCATTTGCCTGGCAACTTTCGCTCATATTATTAGTCCTCGGTGTTCTAATAGGTGTCTGGGGAAGTATCATGAGTGTGAGGAAGTTTTTAAAAGTATAATCAAAAGGTACACTGTTTATTTAAAACGAAAAGCATCCACGATAAAGAGTGTGATGCTTTTTCTTTATAAGATAAATGTAAAAAATAGTGATTCTTGATTATTCATGTTATCCTTTTAGTGTTATGATAAAGAGAAATAAGCGAAGGTAAGAGGTGAGAAAATGAATTTTAAGAAGCAACATATCGCTTTTATTATTTTTGTTGCTTTAATATTTGGTGGGATCGGCTTATTTGCCGGTATGCAAATTAATCAAGCTACCCTTGAACAACCGCAAACATTAAATAATGATAAAAATGGGGAACAAATAGAAAACGAAAATGAAAATGATAATATAGATGAGGAAATTGAAGGACTTGATAAAGTTTCCAAAGCATTTTCATTAATTAAAGAAAATTACTTAGAAGAAATTGATGATAAGGAACTCATTGAGGGCGCTATTCATGGTATGTTGGATACGTTAGAAGATCCCTATAGTGCTTATATGGACGAACAACAAACAGAACAATTCAACGAGGAAATTGAATCGTCTTTTGAAGGTATTGGTGCTGAAGTTAGTATGGTTAACGGAAAAGTAACGATTGTTGCACCAATTAAAGATTCTCCAGCGGAAGAGGCTGGGTTAAGGCCGAATGACCAAATATTAAAAATAGATAACGAATCAATTGAAGGGTTAGATTTAAATGAAGCCGTTAGTAAAATCCGAGGAGAACGGGGAACAGAAGTTGTTTTAGAAATTCAAAGACCAGGCTCCTCGGAAACCTTTGAAGTGACATTAATTCGAGACAAGATTCCAATTGAGACAGTCTTTGACTCCATTCATGAAGAAAATGGGAAAAAGACAGGTATTTTAGAAGTAGCATCTTTTTCACAAACGACTTCAGAAGAATTTTTCAATGCATTAGATGATATGGAGAAGGATGGCATCGATGGTCTCATTATTGATGTTCGTGGTAATCCTGGTGGGCTGCTGAACTCAATAGAAGAAATTTTACAGGAGTTTATTCCAAAAGATGTTCCATATATTCAAACAGAAGATCGTTCAGGTGTTAAAACGCCTTTTTACTCTAATCTAGAGGAGAAGAAAGATTATCCAATTTCTGTGCTTATTGATGAAGGAAGTGCATCAGCTTCAGAGATTTTGGCTGTTGCTATGAAAGAAATCGGGTATCAAGTCGTCGGAAAACCGAGTTTTGGTAAAGGGACCGTTCAAAATGCAATGCCAATCGGGGAAAATAGCACATTAAAATTAACATTATACAAATGGTTATCCCCGGAGGGAAATTGGATCCATGACGTCGGGGTTGAGCCGACACTAGAAGTTGAACAGCCTGATTACTATTATTCAAATCCTGTACAAATTGAAGAACCATTACAATATGATGAAACAGGTTCCCAAATTGAAAATGTTCAAGTTATGTTAAATGGAATTGGGTATGAAACGGACCGAATGGACGGATACTTTGATCGTTCGACAGAAAAAGCAGTGAAAGAGTTTCAAGAAGATAATGATCTAGAAGCTACAGGTAAAGTTGATGAAGAGACTGCTGGTATGATTCAGACAGAGGTTGTTGATCGGATAAGAAATAATGAGGACGATGTTCAATTAGAAAAAGCCCTTGAACATTTATATGAGTAAACAGTAGTAAATAATCCATGATGCTTATCATGGATTATTTTTTGTCTTCTATCCTCAAAAAAATTCAATTAATGATATAATAGAACATAATAAACTGCTTTGTCTGTTTTGAAAGGGTGATCATGTTGTTTAATATATTTGAAGCACAAGAATGGCTACTGGAAATTATGAAAGCTCTTGGTGGAATGTTTTTACATCCATTATTATACTGGAATATTTTATTGTTGCTAGTTGTAGGGAGTATCCGGATTAATCGTGAACGGAGACAGTTTGGATTCAAAGTGTTTCCAATGTTTTATGAACTTTTAAAAACATGGTTACCCTCTCTTATTGCTGGTATATTTATTTCTCTCATGTTTATTGGAGTTGGCATCGTCATTCCTGTGCCGACATTATTATTATTGGCCGTTGTGACTATTTTACTTAGTTTACATATGAAATATACGATGTTATCTGCGAGCTATACGATAGGAATCACGTATGTACTAATTATTTTATCGCCTTTTATTTTGCAATATCAAGATATTGTTGATTTTCATTTATTTACGAACACACCTTTTATGAGTTTAAGTTTATTAATTGGGATCTTATTAATGTTAGAAGCTTTTTACTTGGTAAATGAACACCGTAACAAAACATTTCCTAAACTAACAAAAAGTAGTCGGGGAATGTGGATAGGAGAGCATGAACTAACGACATTATCGCTCATTCCTTTATTGTTTATAATTCCAACAGAGCAAGTTGCACAATTTTTTGATTTTTTACCTTATTATCCACATGAGGGTGCAAGTTATAGCTTACTACTTATACCATTTCCGATCGGTTATCATATTTCAGTTCAAAGTGCATTAGCAACAGAAAGAGCGAAGAGATTAGCTTTACAAATTGGCATTCTCGGCTTTGTTATCGTTATTTTATCGTTAAGTAGCATATATTTAATTTGGCTTAGTTTTCTAGCAGTGATCGTTGCCATTGTAGGTAGAGAATTTATCATTTACAAACATCGATCTTATGAAGCAAAAACAGTAAACTACTTTACGAAGAAGGATAACGGTTTACACGTATTAAGTATTATTCCAGATTCCCCAGCCGAGCGTTTAGGAATTTTAACAGGTGAAACAATTGTAAAAGTCAATGACATTCCTGTTCAATCAGTAAATGATTTTTATGAGGCTTTACAACAGAGTGGTGCAAATTATCGGTTATCCGTCATAGATGATATGGGAGAAGTGCGGATCGTTCAAAGTGCATTGTTTGCAGGTGAGCATTATAAATTAGGATTAATTTTTGTCGATGAACCATACGATCAACTAGGAAAAGAAATGGGACTATCGACAGTGAATAAATAAAAGGGAGTGTTTTATTAAAAATGACTATTAGGTTAAGAAATGGTGTTAAAATGCCTCAAATAGGCTTGGGAGTATATAAAATGACGGACAGTGAAGAGACGATTCAGGCTATTACAACAGCTTTAGATGTAGGCTATCGTGCTATCGATACGGCTAGTTATTATTTTAATGAAGAAGAAGTCGGGAAGGCGATCAAGCAATCTAAAATTCCAAGGGAAGATATTTTTGTTACGACGAAAGTGTGGAACGATGATCAAGGTTATGATGAAACTTTACGTGCTTTTGAAAAATCATTACGTTTATTAGATGTCGATTATATTGATGCATATTTAGTCCATTGGCCTGTCCCTGGTAAATTTGTTGATACGTATCGAGCAATTGAGCGATTGTATGAGGAAAAATTAGTTCGTGTTCCTGGAGTGTCCAATCATCATGAAAAACATTTACGCGAGATAGAAAAGCATGCTCATACTATGCCTTTCGTCAATCAAATTGAATTACATCCTTATTTACAACAGAAAAGTTTGCGATCCTATTGTAGGGAAAACGAAATTGCTGTCATTGCATGGGCACCATTAAGTCGTGGGCGAGCTTTTGAACATCCGATTATTCAACAACTCGCTCAGCAATACAATAAGACACCGGCACAAATTATTTTAAGATGGCATTTACAGCTAGGAAATATTATTATTCCAAAATCAGTCACACCTTCAAGGATTGAGGAAAACTTTAATGTAAGTGATTTTACTTTACTTGAAGAGGAAATGGATAAAATTGCAACTCTTGATCAGAATGATCGAATTGGAGCAAATCCTGGGCTAGAAAATTTTATGGATCATTTTAAATAAACGGAAATTAGACGAGCCTATATATAGTGCTCGTCTTTACCTGTTTTTATATATGCACATTTATAGAATGTTTGTTCGTATATATGTTACTATGAAGATACTTAAAGTACGACAATGAAACAAAAATGAGGGATGTACCGTGTCTGAATCATTCGAACTTGTATCAAGCTATGAACCAGCTGGTGATCAGCCGAAAGCGATCGAACAGCTAGTGGAGCAAATTAATAATAATAATCGTCACCAAACATTATTAGGCGCAACGGGAACAGGGAAAACCTTTACGATTTCTAACGTCATCAAAGAAGTGAATCGACCGACTCTCGTAATGGCTCACAATAAAACATTAGCCGGACAATTGTACAGTGAGTTTAAAGAGTATTTTCCAAATAATGCTGTTGAATATTTCGTAAGTTTTTATGATTATTATCAACCGGAAGCATATGTCCCTTCAACAGATACGTATATTGAAAAAGATGCAAGTATAAATGATGAGATTGATAAGTTGCGGCACTCGGCTACGTCCGCTTTATTTGAGCGACGAGATGTTTTAATTGTAGCTAGTGTTTCATGTATTTACGGACTTGGTTCTCCAGAGGAATATCGAAAACATATGGTTTCGCTTAGGACGGGCATGATTAAAGAGCGAGATGATTTATTACGAGATTTAGTCGATATTCAATATGCTAGAAACGATATTGATTTTCAACGAGGAACTTTCCGAGTTCGTGGAGATACGGTAGAAATCATTCCAGCCTCCCGGCAAGAACATGGAATTCGTATCGAGTTTTTCGGTGATGAAATCGATCGAATTCGTGAAGTTGATGTGCTTACAGGAGAAATTATTGGGGACAGGGAACATGTGGCTATTTTCCCGGCCTCTCACTTCGTCACTGGAGAAGACAAATTAAAAATTGCAATAAAAAATATAGAGAAGGAATTAGAAGAACAATTAGAGTATTTAAGAAGTGAAAATAAGCTACTTGAAGCACAACGGCTTGAACAACGGACGAACTATGATTTAGAAATGATTAAAGAGATGGGCTTTTGTTCAGGAATAGAAAATTACTCACGACATTTGTCCCTACGTGAAGCAGGCTCAACTCCATATACATTATTCGATTATTTTCCGGATGACTTTTTAGTCGTTATTGATGAATCCCATGCGACATTGCCACAGATTCGCGGGATGTATAATGGAGATCGGGCTCGTAAACAAATGCTCGTCGATCACGGTTTTAGATTACCCTCTGCTTTAGATAACCGACCGTTAAAATTTGAAGAATTTGAAGAGAAATCAAATCAACTTATATATATTTCTGCAACACCTGGACCTTATGAATTAGCACATACACCAAAAATGGTCGAACAAATTATTCGTCCAACAGGATTACTTGATCCAGAGGTAGACGTTCGACCGGTAGAAGGGCAAATTGATGATTTAATTGGCGAAATTCATGAACGAATTGAACGAGATGAGCGTGTACTTGTCACAACGCTTACGAAAAAAATGGCAGAGGATTTAACAGATTATTTCAAGGAACTCGATTTAAAAGTTGCCTATTTACATTCAGAAATAAAAACATTGGAAAGAATAGAAATTATCCGTGACTTACGGATTCGGAAATACGATGTCGTTGTTGGAATTAACTTATTAAGAGAAGGTTTAGATATACCCGAGGTTTCTCTTGTTGCTATTCTTGATGCCGATAAGGAAGGCTTCTTGCGTTCTGAACGTTCATTAATTCAGACAATGGGACGAGCAGCTCGAAACGAAAACGGAAAGGTTATTATGTATGCTGATGAAATTACGGATTCTATGCAAGTGGCGATTGATGAAACGAACCGCCGTCGTCGCATTCAAAAAGCCTTTAATGAAAAGCATAATATAACACCAAAAACAATTAAAAAAGAGATTCATGATCTCATTCAAGCGACATATGTGGCTGATGATGAAGAGAAATATGTTGACCGAATTACAGATGTCATCGAATTACCGAAGAAAGAACAAGAGAAAGTTATTGAACAAATGGAAAAAGAAATGCGTGAAGCAGCGAAAGAACTTAATTTCGAACGAGCGACAGAATTACGTGATATGATCTTTGAATTACAAGCGGAAGGATGATTTATACTCATGCCGAGCAAATCAATTACAATAAAAGGTGCCCGGGCACATAATTTACAAAATATCGATTTATCCATACCGAAACATCAATTTATAGTTGTGACAGGACTTTCTGGGTCAGGAAAGTCCTCTTTGGCCTTCGATACAATTTATGCTGAAGGTCAGAGAAGGTATGTTGAATCGCTTTCAGCGTATGCACGACAGTTTTTAGGGCAAATGGATAAGCCAGATGTAGATATGATTGAAGGGTTATCACCAGCGATTTCGATTGACCAAAAAACGACGAGTCGAAATCCGAGATCGACGGTTGGAACGATTACGGAAATATATGACTATTTACGCTTGTTATTTGCCCGGGTTGGTCGTCCAACATGCCCAGAACATGGTATTGATATTCAATCACAAACCGTTGAACAGATGGTTGATCGCGTCATGGAGTTGCCTGAGCGAACGAGATTACAAGTGTTAGCTCCAGTCGTATCCGGGAGAAAAGGAGAACATACTCAAGTGTTAGAGAACTTAAAAAAAGAAGGGTATGTTAGGTTACGTGTAAATGGAGAGATGTATGAAATAACAGATGATATTATCCTCGATAAAAATAAAACTCATTCCATTGAAGTTGTGATTGACCGAATTATTATTCGAGATGACGTGAAAAGTCGATTACATGATTCCATTGAAACAGCTTTACCATTAGGAGATGGAAAAGTTATTATCGATATCATTGACGGTGAGGAAATGTTATTTAGTGAAAATTACGCATGTCCAATTTGTAATTTCACGATTCAAGAACTAGAGCCTCGACTATTTTCCTTTAACAGTCCCTTTGGTGCATGCTCTGCTTGTGATGGCCTTGGAACAAATTTAGAAGTTGATTTAGATCTAGTCATTCCAAATTGGGAATTATCCTTAAATGAGCATGCGATTGAAGCTTGGCGACCAATTAGTTCCCAGTACTATCCGCAATTACTGACAAGTGTTTGTAAACATTTTAATATTGATATGGATAAACCTGTTAAAGAGCTGTCTGAAAAGGAATTGGACATTGTGCTCTATGGTAGTGGTGATGAAAAAATCAATTTCCGTTATGAAAATGATTTTGGACGGGTGCGTACCCGAGAAATGTATTTCGAGGGTGTTATGAATAACATAAATCGCCGATATCATGAAACTTCATCAGATTTCACACGGGAGCATTTAGAGCAATTTATGGCGATTAAAGATTGTCCAGCTTGTGATGGCTATCGCTTAAACGAGGAGGCTTTATCCGTTTTAATCGGTGATCTTCATATCTCAGAAGTAACGAGATTTTCGATTTCCGAAGCGAGGCAATTTTTTGAATCCCTTGAACTAACAACGAAGGAAAAACGAATTGCTAATCTTATTTTAAAGGAAATTGAAGATCGATTAACCTTTTTAGAAGGTGTTGGTTTAAATTATTTAACCCTTGCCCGGTCATCTGGAACATTATCTGGGGGAGAAGCCCAACGCATTCGCTTAGCGACACAAATTGGTTCTGCATTAACTGGTGTTCTTTATGTTCTTGATGAACCTTCCATAGGTTTACATCAACGAGATAATGATCGGCTCATTAACACATTAAAAGGAATGCGGAATTTAGATAACACATTAATCGTTGTTGAACACGATGAAGAAACAATGTTATCTGCCGATTGGATAATAGATTTAGGACCTGGAGCCGGGGATCACGGTGGAAAAGTAGTTGCCAGTGGTACACCGGATGAAATTATGAAAAATAATAAATCACTAACCGGACAATATTTATCTGGTGAAAAGTTTATTCAGTTGCCTGCCGAACGCCGAAAACAAGATGGACGTTTCATTGAAGTTATTGGCGCCCGGGAAAACAATTTAAAAGATATCGATGTAAAGTTTCCAATTGGATTGTTTACACTCGTTACCGGGGTGTCTGGTTCTGGGAAAAGTACGTTAGTAAATAGTATTTTACATGAAACCCTTGCACAGCATTTATATCGCGGAAGATATAATCCAGGTGAACATGATGATATTAAAGGTTTAGAACATATTGAGAAGGTAATCGCTATTGATCAATCACCGATTGGACGAACACCTCGTTCAAACCCAGCAACATATACTGGTGTGTTTGATGATATTCGAGATGTTTTTGCCCAGACGAATGAAGCAAAAATGCGCGGGTACAAAAAGGGTCGCTTTAGTTTTAATGTACGAGGTGGACGTTGTGAAGCGTGTCGTGGTGAAGGTGTAAACAAAATAGAAATGCATTTTTTACCAGACGTTTACGTACCTTGTGAAGTTTGTGAAGGAAAACGATATAATAGAGAAACGTTAGAAGTGGAATATAAAGGAAAAACAATTGCCGATGTTCTCGATATGCGAATTGAAGAAGCATTAGATTTTTTCAAAAACATTCCCCGAATTAAGCGGAAATTACAGACAATCGTTGACGTAGGTTTAGGATATATTAAGCTTGGCCAATCTGCAACGACGTTGTCCGGTGGAGAAGCCCAACGAGTTAAATTAGCGAGTGAATTACACAAACGATCAAATGGTAAAAACTTTTATATTTTAGATGAACCGACTACAGGACTTCATACGGCAGATATCGAAAAATTATTAGCTGTTTTACAACGTCTTGTCGATAATGGAGATACAGTCGTTGTTATCGAGCATAATTTAGATGTGATAAAAATGGCTGATCATATTATCGACTTAGGGCCTGAGGGTGGCGATGGTGGCGGACAAGTTGTCGCAACAGGTACACCAGAAGAAATAGCAAAAGTAGATGAATCTTTTACTGGAAACTATTTAAAAGAGATTCTTTCTCGTGATGAAAAACGAATGGAAAAGTTGATCGAAAAGGCGAAACAACCTTAAAATAAACAAGAGGAAGGCATAATCATTTATAAAATTTATGGAGCTTCCTCTTTTTCTTCTTACTCATTTCTATTTATGAAGATACATGGTAAATGTATGATGAAATGAATATAATGAAAGGAAGGCATGGTATGAAACCGATTGAACTAAAAGATGTTCAGAAAAAGCTGGATAAATTTTCAAATAAGGAAGTATATGTCCATGTAGAAACGACAAATGGAGCTTACGCAAGTCATTTTGATAATCAAGGCTATAATGTTGGCGCATATATTCGAAATGCTAAAGTGACGTATACTCAAGGGAAAATTAAAGGTGATGGTAATAGTTATCGAGTCGGACTTAAATTGCCGATCGGATGGATTTATGCAGAAGGATTAACGGATTGGACAATGTTTGAAGAAAAGCTATTGCTTGCCGGTCATGATCGAGAAGGCCGATTAATGGTATCCTTACAAATAAGTGAAAGTCCATTTTCTCATTAATGATTGAAAAGGAATGGTGATGATTTTGGAGAAAGAAAAACATGTTGTCATCGTGTATCCACACCCAGATGACGAATCCTTTGGAACAGCGGGAACGATTATGCAACTTCGAAAAAAAGAGGTCCCAGTTACATATTTATGTGGAACATTAGGTGAAATGGGCCGTAATATGGGTTCACCGAATATTGCCAATCGTGAAACGTTGCCACACATTCGAGAAAAAGAGCTAGCGGATGCTTGTAAGTATCTTGATATTGACTATAAGTTACTTGGCTATTTTGATAAAATGATCGAGTTTGAGGATCAGAAAAAAGTAAGTGAACATATTAAGCGTGTGTTATTAGATATTGAACCAAGTCTTGTCATCACACATTTTCCTCCTTATGCGATACATCCCGATCATAATGCATTAGGAGCAGCGACAATCCAAGCGGTAGGGATGATTGAGGAAGAAAAACGTCCAACACTATGGGTACAAGCGATCGAAGCCAACTATGAAGAAAAATTAGGAGAACCACACGTTATCAATGATGTTTCACATGTGTTTGATCAAAAGTTAGAAGCTATTTTTCAACATAAATCTCAAGCCTATGGCATGATTGAAAAAATGGAAGGTAATGAGAAAGAAGCGGAAAAAGAACGCCAAAACTTGCTTGCTCGATTAGGTAAAGAAAAGTTTTACATATGGGATTTTAGTGTAAATGGGCCTAAGGAGGATTAATAAATGTTTTTGCGCTGGATTGTCTCGCTAGTCATTTATGCTGTCGCTATATTAGCTGTCGATCAATTGTTTGAAACCTTTTATATTGATGGATTTTTAACAGCTCTTATAGCGAGTTTTGTCATTTCCATTTTAAATATCTTTGTTCGGCCAATTTTAGTTTTGTTAACATTGCCTATTACCTTTGTTACTTTTGGTTTTTTCTTACTCGTTATCAATGCGGCAACATTAATGCTTGCTCAGTGGGTGATGGGGGATGCTTTTGTCATTGATAATTTTGGTATTGCTTTTGTAGGAGCAATTATTATTTCTATTATTACGATGATTTTAAATCGCTTAATCGCTGATACGGTTACAAACTAATTGGAAACACAGGGTGAATTAACCCTGTGTTTTTATTTAGACGTAAATTAAAACTTAGCTTTTGTTTTTAATAGATACGTGTTTATTTAGTATGTATACTGTTTAACTAAGAACTCGCATTTGAAATGTGTTACAATATCTAGAGATGTTATTCCAGTTGTACGAGAGGGGATGTAAAAAAGTGACAAAAGTTCATGTCGAGGACTTGTTAGAACATTTTACCTTTGAATTAATAGCAGGTAAATCAGGATTACACAGGGAAATTTTCACGAGTGATATTTCTCGACCTGGAATTGAAATGACCGGATACTTTAATTATTATCCAAAACGTCGAATCCAGTTAATAGGTAAAACTGAAATGACTTACTTTTTACATTTATCGGAAGAAGAACAAAGACAACGTATTGAAGGACTTTGCACAAATGTTACTCCGGCGATCGTTATTTCCCGGGGAATGATCGTTCCTGATATTATGATTTGTATAGCAAACAAAAGGAATATACCAATATTACGCTCTGAGCAAAAAACGACAAACATTATATCCCAATTGACGAATTATTTAGAAGCCGAGTTTGCACCAGCAACGGCTCTACATGGAGTACTAGTTGACATATATGGTGTAGGTGTATTGATTACAGGTGAAAGTGGTGTCGGAAAAAGTGAGACAGCTTTAGAATTGATTAAGCGGGGACATCGTCTTGTTGCTGATGATCGAGTAGAAATTTCGCAAAAAAACCATGATACGTTAATTGGAAGCCCACCACCTCTTATTGAACATCTATTAGAAATTAGAGGTTTAGGAATTATTGATATTCGAAATTTATTTGGAACAGGTTCTGTTGTTAATCAAAAGAAAATTTCTATGGTTATTCATTTAGAAACGTGGGATGATAGTAAAAATTACGAACGATTAGGTCTTGATGAGGAGACAATAAAAATTATTGATGTCCATGTCCCACGACTGAGAGTGCCTATAAAACCAGGAAGGAATATAGCTGTTATCGTAGAAGTTGCAGCAATGAATTTCCGCATGAAGCGAATCGGAGTAAATGCAGCAGAACAATTTTCTGAACGGTTAACAGAAGTCATTAAAAATGGTAGAAATGAAAATAATCAGGAGTGAACGTTATGACATGTCATGCTGAAGCATATGATCGAGTATTTATCCAAATAGGCAACTTTCCGATATACTGGTATGGTGTACTTATCGCAGCAGGAGCTTTTATCGGTCTTTTGTTAGCGAATAGGGAAGCGGAACGATTACATATGGAAAAGGATATTATGCTTGATTTGCTCGTTTTTGCTTTACCTATTGCGATTATAAGTGCAAGACTTTATTATGTCATCTTTGAATGGCAAGCTTATGCAAATAAACCATGGACGAGTATTTTTGCGATTCATGAAGGTGGTCTTGCGATTCATGGCGGCCTTATTGGAGCGGTTATTACAGCAATTGTCTTTACAAAAGTTCGGAAAGTACCATTTTGGAAAATCGCTGATATTGCTGCGCCAAGTATTATTTTGGGACAGGCAATCGGTCGCTGGGGTAATTTTATGAACCAAGAAGCCCACGGGGGTCCGATATCACAAACTACATACGAGTCATTTCATCAGTATTTACCCGACTTTATTATGAATCAAATGTGTATTGATGGAGTCATGTATCATCCAACATTTTTATATGAATCAGTTTGGAATATCCTCATATTTAGTCTACTTCTCTTTTTAAGAAGAAAGAATCCTTTACGTGGAGAAGTATTCTTGACATATGTCATTGGTTATTCTGTAGGTAGATTTTTCATCGAAGGAATGCGAACAGACAGTTTATTAACTGGTCATTTGAAAGTGGCTCAAATTCTTTCAATAATTTTAATTATCGGTTCAATCATTTTAATCATTTACAATCGGAAATATAAGAAAGAAAAAGTTCGTTACAATGATGAGGTAGGTAGTTAATGGAACTAAAAACAATTTTATTTGATTTAGATGGAACGCTATTAAATACAAATGAATTGATTAGAAAATCGTTTATTCATACGTTTGAATTGTATAACATTCCGTATGATGAAGATGATTTAGCGAAATATAATGGACCACCATTACTTGATACGTTTTCTGAGTTAAATCCTGGGTATGCGGAAGAAATGGTAAAAGCATATCGAAGGTTTAATGTAGAAAATCACGAAGAAAATATTCATTTATTTCCTAATGCTATCGAAATGTTAAAAGAGTTACACGAAGCAAATATTAAAACTGCTATCGTTACGAATAAGATGAGAGATGTTACATTATTAGGTATGGAGCAAACGAATTTAATTGAGCATTTTACTCCAGAACGAATTGTGACATTATCTGACGTATCAAAAGCTAAACCACATCCAGAAGGTATTTTAAAAGCAATGGATATTTTAGATAGTGATGTATCGTCTACAGCAATTGTTGGGGACAGCCGATTTGATATTGAAGCAGGACACCGTGCAGGCATTCAAACGATTGGAGTTTCTTGGTCAGAACATGGTGTGGATTTTTTACGTTCCTATCATCCCACTCAGATAATTAATGATTTAAGTGAATTGTTAGATGTAATATCTTAACCAGGAGTGTTTTTAGATGCGGAGAACAAAACGATATTTTGTCAAAGATGCAAATTCATTATGGCAAATATATGATACAGTCCCGTTTTGGAAAGTTATTAAAAGTTTTATTGTCATTCAAATCGCTCGATATACCCCTTTTTTACGGTTGAAAAATTGGTTGTACCGAACTTTTTTACATATGAAAGTAGGAGAAAAAACAGCCTTTGCATTAATGGTTATGCCAGATATTATGTTTCCTGAAAAAATTAAAGTAGGAAGTAACAGTATTATCGGATATAATACAACAATATTAGCCCATGAATATTTAATAAAAGAGTATCGCGTTGGAAAAGTCATTATCGGAGATGAAGTCATGATCGGTGCAAATACAACTATTTTACCTGGTGTGACAATAGGTGACGGAGCAATTGTATCGGCAAAAACATTAGTGCATAAAGATGTACCACCAGGCAGTTTTGTCGGTGGTAATCCAATGCAACTTATTTATACAAAAGAACAAAGGGAAGAAAGAGAAATTGAATTAGAAGACTCATACAAATAATATCATTTTGCGGAACTTTAGATTTATGATAAAATAAAATTAAGTGAATATTTTTGGCGGGAGAATGGAGAAACCACAATCAATTAATGCAAAAGCATTAATTGTTTTGTGGTTTTTTATTTTATATACAATCTTTACATATAATTGATAAAAAGGGAAAGTGGTGGTATAAATGGGGAGTTTCTCTAGTACTTCTCGTCAAGAAGTATTAAACAGCTTAGCAAACGAAAAGTTAGACGTGCTCATTATTGGTGGAGGTATCACTGGAGCGGGGATAGCATTAGATGCGACAACCCGTGGAATGAAAACAGGATTAATTGAAATGCAAGACTTTGCCGCAGGTACATCAAGTCGTTCAACAAAACTTGTTCATGGAGGCTTACGATATTTGCAACAATTTGAAGTTAAACTAGTTGCTGATGTAGGAAAGGAAAGGGAAATTGTCTATGAAAATGGCCCCCATGTAACAACACCGGAATGGATGTTATTACCCTTTTATACTGATGGAAATTTTGGACCTTTCACATCTAATATTGGTTTACGTGTCTATGATTTTTTAGCAGGGGTAAAACGTTCAGAACGCAGGGAAATGTTGTCTAAGGAAGAAGCTATTGAAAAGGCACCTTTACTAAAACGGGACGGTTTAAAAGGTGCTGGATATTACGTTGAATATAAAACCGATGATGCTCGTCTTACAATAGAAGTGTTAAAGAAGGCCATTGAACAAAATGCCAAGGCTGTTAATTATGCGAAAGCAATTGATTTTATTTATGAATCTGGAAAAGTCATCGGTGTTGTTGTAGAGGATCAAATTAGGGAAGAAACTTACAATGTTTATGCAAAAAAAATTATTAATGCAGCTGGTCCTTGGGTAGATACGTTACGTGATATTGACGGATCTAAACAAGGGAAGACATTACATTTAACAAAAGGTGTTCATTTAGTGTTTTCTCAAGAAGATTTTCCTTTAGAACAGGCAGTATACTTTGATGCTCCGGACGGACGAATGATTTTCGCTATACCTAGAGAAGATATTACTTATGTAGGAACAACTGATACATTTTATGATGGTGATACGGCCCATCCAACTGTAACACCTGAAGATCGTGACTATATTATAGAAGCGGTTCATTTTATGTTCCCATCCCTTGAAATTACGGCGGATCATGTGCAATCTAGCTGGGCAGGTTTACGTCCATTAATAGCTCAAGATGGGAAAAATCCAGGTGAGATTTCCCGTAAGGATGAAATTTTCATTTCAGACTCTGGCTTAATTTCTATTGCTGGTGGGAAATTAACAGGTTATCGAAAAATGGCTGAGGACATTATTGATCTCGTTTCCAAGCAATTTAAGAAAGAAGAAGGAATTATTTATTCTCCCTCAGAAACAAAACAGATGCCTATTTCCGGAGGGGATTTCGGTGGTTCTGAAGGATTTAAAAGATTTAAACAACAAAAGTTATATCAAGCGGATTTATTGAATATTTCCAAAGAAGCGACAGAACAACTAATTTATAGATATGGTTCAAATGTGGATAAATTGTTTTTATATATTGAAGAAAAAGGAAAAGAAGCAAAAGAAAATAGCATAGACCCAATTTTATATGCTGAGATTTTATACGCCATTCATCACGAATGTGCTTATAAACCTGAAGACTTTTTCATCCGTCGAACAGGAAAACTATTTTTCGATATCGATTGGGTAAAAGAAAATTATGAGAAGACATTAACAATCATGCAAAAAGAACTTGATTGGTCAGAAGAAGAACTTGAAACTTATAAAAAAGAACTGGAAAATTACATGAGAGAAGCAGCTGTGTAAAAGTGAAAAGGGATTGCCAGAACGTCATAGGCAATCCCTTTTTATTTTGGGAAATTTATGAAAAAAATTAGACTATTCTGTATACCGGTGGGGGTTTATGAAAAATGAGCATAAAGATAGACGCAAATGTGTTCCTCTTATAAGCTATGAGTAGAAGAAAGGTTAAAAACAAGTGAATATTCATTTATGAAAAACGAACAATAATACAGAAGAAAGCAGAGGCGATTCATCATGTCAGAGGAAAAAATTTATGATGTTATAATTGCTGGAGCAGGACCAGCTGGAATGACCGCAGCAGTTTATGCATCTAGAGCAAATTTAGATACGTTAATGTTAGAGCGAGGAATGCCAGGGGGACAAATGGCTGATACCGAAGATATCGAAAACTATCCAGGTTTTGACCATATTTTAGGTGCGGATTTATCTCAAAAGATGTTTGAACATGCACAAAAGTTTGGAGCTGAATATGCTTATGGAAATATTAGCGATGTAGAGCTTGATGGCGATTATAAAATTGTTCATGCGGGAGATAAATCATATAAAACAAAGGCACTCATTATTACAACCGGGGCTGAATATAAAAAGTTAGGTATTGAAGGAGAAGAAGAATTAACTGGTCGAGGAGTATCTTTCTGCGCTGTTTGTGATGGGGCATTTTACAAAGACCGTGAAATCATCGTTATCGGTGGTGGGGATTCTGCTGTAGAAGAAGGAATGTATTTAACTCGATTTGCAAGCAAGGTAACCGTAGTTCACCGTCGTGATGAGTTAAGGGCTCAAAAGATTCTACAAGATCGAGCCTTTGAAAATGAAAAAATGGACTTCATTTGGGATACAGTAGCAGAAAAAATTAATGAAGAAAACGGAAAAGTTACTAGTGTCACTTTGAAAAATGTAAAAACTGGTGAAACCTATGACCATGATATTGATGGTGTATTCGTCTATATTGGAACTGTGCCATTAACCGAACCCTTTAAATCACTAGGCATTGTTGATGAAGAAGGATATATTCCAACAAATGAGAATATGGAGACAGAAATACCAGGTGTATTTGCTGCAGGAGATGTTCGGGTTAAAGACTTGCGTCAAATTGTGACAGCTACAGGAGATGGAAGTATTGCCGCTGAAACAGCTCAAAAATATATCGAAGAGTTCGAAGACTAGTTATTTATAAAAGAAGTCATTACATTTTAACTTCATTGTAATACTAGGGAAATATTCATTCGTTATAATGAAGTTAACTAATTGACCCCCCTTTTATATAAATTAGTTTTTTGCACAGGTGTATTCTCGCCTGTGCCTTTTTTTATCGATAAACTTAATCCTATCATTAAAATCTGTCAAAATAATCATTGGCATTGGTTGTTCATCATATTTCTGTGTATAATATAAATAGAAAAGCGTATTTATAAATAAAAGCACTCGTACTTTATTTTTATTTTGTATAAATATACATTGATATTTTTGTGGGGGTATTTCATGAGTGAAGAGACAAGAGAAACGAAATTAGTTGTCATTACAGGGATGTCAGGAGCAGGGAAAACAGTTGCGGTGAGAAGTTTTGAAGACTTAGGGTATTATTGCGTTGATAATTTACCACCGACATTATTACCTAAGTTTTTAGAGCTTATGAAAGAATCAACGAATGACATTAATAAAGTAGCACTCGTTATGGATCTCCGTGGTCGGGAATTTTTCGACACTTTATCTGAAGCATTAGATTTACTTGAAGCAGAACAATGGATTCAAGAGCATATTATTTTTCTAGATGCAACGGATGAAGTATTAGTCAGTCGCTATAAAGAAACAAGGAGATCACACCCATTAGCTCCAGGTGACTTGTTATTAAATGGAATTAAAAAGGAAAGAAAGCTTTTAGAAGGATTACGAGGAAGGGCACAACGGATCATTGATACGACAAGTTACAAACCGAAACAATTACGAGAAAAGATTGTTTCTTTATATGCAGAAGATGATCAAGATGTTTTTTCTATTCATTTTGTTTCCTTTGGATTTAAACACGGAATGTTAATGGATGCTGACTTAGTTTTTGATGTTCGTTTTTTACCGAATCCACATTATGTTCCAAGTCTTCAACCGCTAACTGGATTAAACCAAGACGTCTCTACTTATGTCTTTAAATGGGATGCAACAAAGCAATTTGTCGATAAATTACTCGATTTATTTGAATTTATTTTTCCACAGTATAAAAAAGAAGGTAAGTCGCAATTAGTTATTGCGATTGGTTGTACAGGTGGACAACATCGTTCAGTAGCTTTAGCCGAACATTTTGCGAAAGAACTTTCTGAACAGTATATCACTCATATAACCCATAGAGATATCGATAAGAGAAAGGACTAATTATATGGGCATTCGCAAACCAAAAATCGTCGTTATTGGCGGTGGTACAGGATTACCAGTATTATTAGAAGGTCTTAAAAGGTATCCGATTGAACTAACTGCTTTGGTGACCGTGGCGGATGACGGGGGGAGTTCTGGTGAAATAAGAAAGAAATTCAATGTTCCCGCACCAGGAGATATACGGAATGTAATTATAGCGATGGCTGAAAGTGATCCTGAATTAGGACACTTATTTCAATATCGGTTTCAAGATGTGGAGGAATTGTCGGGTCATTCACTCGGAAATTTATTATTAGCTTCTTTAACGGAAGTAAAGGGAAGCTTCTTTGCAGCAGTGAAGGAATTATCACATATATTTAATGTTAAAGGAAAGGTTTATCCGATGACTGATGAAAGTATATCACTTGTCGCTGAAATGAGTGATGGAACGATCGTAAATGGTGAGTCAAACATTCCTTTAGCCAAAAAGAAAATTAAGCAAATATATTTAGGACCGGAAACCCCTCAACCTATACCAGAAGTTATTGAAGCGATTGTAGAAGCAGATTACATTATTATTGCCCCAGGTAGCTTATATACAAGTATCATTCCAAATTTAATTCTTCCAGAAATTAATCAAGCTTGTCAACAAACAGACGCTCATTTCATTTATGTGTGCAACATTATGACCCAAGATGGTGAAACGACTAATTATTATGCGTCTGATCATATACATGCACTACATTCACATATGAATGACAATATCATCTCGTCGATTATCGTAAATAATGGGAAAATAAGCCAGAAAACATTACGAAATTATAGAAGGGAAAATGCCAAAGTCGTCCAAAACGATTATGACCAATTAAAAGCACAAGGGCTAACAATTATCGCCGATGATATTGTTGATGATTCTACTGGTACGGTTAGACATAATACAGGAAAAGTTGCTAAGTTGATTTATCAATTGATTAGGTCATGAAAGGATCGATTATCATGTCTTTTGCTTCGGAAATCAAGAAGGAATTATCGATTATTGATTTTGAAAGTTTATGTTGTACGAAAGCAGAGTTAGCCGCTTTGATTCGGATGAATGGTGTATCTTATTTGTCTAAGGATAAGTACACATTAGATGTTCAAACAGAAAATGCTGCTATTGCTCGAAGAATGTACCGACTCATTAAAGAGATATATGTACATCCAGTTGAAATTCTCGTTCGAAAAAAGATGAAACTAAGGAAAAACAATGTATATATTGTACGTCTACTCAAAGATGTTCCCCAACTCTTGCAGCAGTTACAAATCTTTAACAAGAAAAATGAATGGATATCACCTATACCAAAAACATATTTAAACGAAGAATGTTGTCGACGTGCTTATTTACGAGGTGCTTTTTTAGCGGGAGGATCAGTGAACAACCCGGAAACAGCATCATACCATTTGGAAATATTTACCTATGATAAAGAACATAGTGCATCTCTTTGCCAATTATTAAATACATTTGGATTAAGAGCGAGAGAACATAAACGACGAAATGGATACATTACGTATATTAAAGAAGCTGAGAAAATAACTGAGTTTTTAATTTTAATAGAAGCACATAATGCTTTATTTAAATTTGAAGATGTTCGTATCGTTCGTGATATGAGGAACTCTGTAAATCGTTTAGTGAATTGTGAAACAGCAAATTTAAACAAAACAATTTCAGCCTCCTTTCGTCAAGTTGAAAGTATAAAACTAATTGACGAAGTCGTCGGGCTCGATCAATTACCAAAGCGTTTGCAAAGTGTGGCCTATGCACGATTACGACATCAGGAAGCTTCCTTAAATGAATTAGCTCAGAATGTCCAAGGAGAAGAATTATCGAAATCCGGGGTTAATCATCGACTAAAAAAGTTAGATGAAATTGCTGAAAAAATTCGTCAAGGCGAAGAAATTCCGATCTAAAGCCATATTTTCAACGGGGAAAAAACGTGATATAATAAATGAAAAGGATAGAAAACGCTTACAAAAAAATATCATTGAAAAGGATTGGAGGAGGTGTAGTATGTTAAAAAAGACCGTTGAAGTGAAATTAACGGATGGCTTAATTGCAAAAGCCTCAGCCATGTTCGTCCAAAAAGCGAACCGATACACATCAGATATTTATCTTGAACGTGCGGGAGAACAAGTCGATGCGAAAAGTATTATGGGATTAATGAGTCTATCCATAGCTCCAGGAGATGAAATTACGATTATCGCAAATGGTATCGATGAGGAAATTGCTCTTAACGATCTAGTAACCTTTGTGACAAATGAAGAAGTTTCTTAATCAAGTGTCTACATATTTTCAAATGTCTATTTCTTTTTATTTTTTTGGAGCACTTAATTATTCTGTTCCAAAGAAAAAAGAAGCTATGAAAATAAATCATAGCTCCTTTATTTACATATTTATTCGTCATTTCGTTCCAATACTTTGTCAATTAGACCATATTCGACAGCTTCATTTGCAGACATGAAGTTATCTCGATCGGTATCTGCTTGAATAACATCTAAAGGTTGACCTGTTCGCTCAGCTAATATTTCGTTAATTTTTTCACGCATTTGGATAATACGCTTTGCATGAATTTCAATATCTGAAGCTTGACCTTGTGTGCCACCTAAAGGTTGATGAATCATAACTTCACTGTTAGGCAATGCATAACGTTTTCCTTCTGCACCTGCTACTAAAAGGAGTGCTCCCATTGATGCAGCCATACCTGTACAAATTGTTGATACATCAGGTTTAATAAACTGCATCGTATCATAAATAGCCATTCCTGCTGTAATGGAGCCACCCGGTGAGTTAATGTAAATTGAAATGTCTTTATCTGGATCTTCAGCTTCTAAAAAAAGTAATTGGGCGACAATAGAGTTAGCAACATTGTCATCAATTGCACTACCAAGCATGATAATTCGATCTTTTAATAGCCTTGAATAAATATCATATGCTCGTTCTCCACGACTTGTTTGTTCTACAACTGTTGGAATTAAATGCATAATACATATTCCTCCTTATAAAAATGAAAGTTACATTTACAACTACAATTTTATCATATATTAAAGGTCAATAAAGGTCAAACGAAACAATTCACAAAATTAACTTTTAAAAGCATACCCTTGAAGAGAAGAAAATAAACAAAAATTCCTAGGAATTTCATGATAGAAATTCCTAGGAATATTTTTATTCAACATTTACCGTATATATGGCATGTTCATGTAAATCGTCGTCATCTTCAACATGCACTTGAATGTGATACAGGCCACTTTCTTCAAAAGTATAATTCGCACTGTATTGTTCAGCATCTTCTGTTGTATCGATCCAATCGCGATTTTCTTCATCTTCTTCATGCCAGATTTCGTAACGAACATTAGCATCTGCTAAATGTGATTCATCTAACATCACATGTACGATAAGCTCTACTTCTTCATCAATGGTGGCATCTTCTACATCCATAAAATGCATATCGAATCCTTCGGTGTCAAAGGTGGTACCTTCTTCGTCTTCGTACTCGCCACCTTCCCCGACAATAATCTCACGTAAAGGCATTGTATGCTGATCTCTAGCTGTTGTGTGTGCATACATTTCAAAAATACCGTCATGATCAAAGGTTAATTCATAGGTATATGTTCCATCCTCATTGTTTTCCGCATCGTAAAATACGGCATTGTCCCGATCATTTTTTTCCCATACTTCAAAGGTTACTTCATCAGCGTCTTTTACAGGTTCATCTCCATAGGAAACGACCGCTTCTAAGACTAATGGTTCGCCAACATCAATTTGTTCTGGAACATCAAATTCGACTTCTAGCATATGAATCTCATCGTTATCGGCATTTGTTCCACAGGCGGCTAAACTGAGTAAAATGACTGCAAATAATGTGAAAATTTTCCTCATAACTTTATACACATCTCCATTTTGTTATTTTATAAGACAATCTCTAAGTCTTCTATAATTTGCTGAAGTGCTTCTTCTTCAACACCAGAGTAATGTTTAATAACTTTGCCTTCCGGATTAATTAAATAAAATCGGGTACCATGGTCAACTTGATCAGAATCCTTTGGTTTGTTTACGTGCGTCATAAAAGTTTCAAGGGCGATTTCCTGGATAGTTTCAAACTCATATCCTGTTAAAAAGGTCCAATTATCTAAATCGACATCAAAATTATGGGCATACTCAGTTAACACTTCAGGGGTATCATTTTCAGGATCCACAGAAAAGGATAAAAAGTTAATATCTAAATCTTTTTCCGCAGCTTGTTTCTGAATCTTCGTCATATTAATTGTCATTGGAATACAGACCGTTTCACAGTTCGTGAAAATGAGATCCGCGATCCACCATTTTCCTTCTAAATCTTGTGGAGTAATTATTTCATCTTCATGAGTTGTAAACTCTACGTCCGGTAGTTCTCGGGACATATTTGATTCTAATTCCTTCCCGCAAGCTGATAATAGCAACAATATTGCAAATCCAATTAATACGAATGTTTTTCTCATGATTATTTTCCACCTCCTTATAATAAGCCTTCATCTTCTAATGTCTGTATGTCTTCTAATATATTTTCCATATTATCCTGCTGTAGTCCGTCATAACTTTTTACAACTTTACCTTCAGCATTGACTAAAAAGAATCGAACGTCATGTGTCACTTGATCAGATCCACCTTCAGGTTCTAGGACTGGAGCTTGGAAAGACTTCACGGAAATCTCTTTAATGGTATCGAAATCATAGCCTGTTAAGAAACTCCAGTTCGTAAAGTCAGCATCATATTCTTTTCCATATTCCGTCAGTACTTCAGGAGAGTCATATTCTGGATCAACGCTGAAAGAAACGAAGTGAATATTTAGATCATTTTCTAAGATTAAATCCTGTAAGTAAGACATATTTGATGTCATCGGTAAACAAACCGTTTCACAGTTTGTAAATATAAAGTTTGCGATCCACCAATTTCCTTTTAAGTCTTCTAAACTTAAATCTTTATTATCCTGAGTTGTAAAAGTAAAATCTTGTACATTTTTAGACATATCTGTTTCAATTGGTAATTTTTCAGAACAACCGATTAATAATAATGCTATCGATAAAAAAAGGATGAATAAGCGTTTCATAAAACACTTCCTTTCTAAAAAGCTTTCTTTTTATTCATGGGAGGAAACCATTTCCTCATAAACGATATGTAGAGCTTCATCAAACGAATAAATAACTCCATTAAATCCTTTGACAAATTGTTTTGCGTGTTTTTCATATTCAAAGGGTAATACTTGTGGCTGACAACAGCCAAGCTCTAAAGAAGATTCCATAACAAAATAAGCCCCTTGAGCATTAATCGTAGTCATACGTAAGAAATCTTGACAAATAACTTGATCTACTTTGCCAGAAATTTGACGATATCGCAATAGACCACAATGAGGGCAACATGTACTTTCAGTTTTTCCATTTTGCAATATAAGTTTAAAGGATAATTTATAGTGAATATTACTATGGCAATAGACACATGTATCGCGAGAAATAGCTTCCTTACTAGAAAGTGTTACACCACCAAAGGTTTTAATAACATAACCTTCATCTATGAGTGGCTTTAAGTCCCGATGAATTGTCATTTCAGAAACGGCTAGTTTTTCACTAAGTTCCGATATTTTCATACTATGATTTTTTTGCAACAATTGTTTAATAAAATTTTGGCGTTCAATAGGTAAAATAATTATCCTCCTCGTATATTATTATTAGCTAGTTTTTTTACTAGCTTTAAATCGTTATATCTTTTTAGATATAATGTATTTAATCAGATAGAGGTTGTCGTTATCCTCCTTGAAGCCATAGTCTTCGTTCTTA
>Ga0209487_1000655_pt1 | contig 30854 bp, 28 predicted proteins | sample Poulit2012_FD_187524 | JGI IMG/M metagenome (GOLD analysis project Ga0209487, IMG submission 187524) | Agricultural soil microbial communities from Georgia to study Nitrogen management - Poultry litter 2012 (SPAdes) (version 2) | ecosystem: Environmental > Terrestrial > Soil > Agricultural land...
TGGAGATGACGAATTAAACGAAAAAAAGGTAGAGAAACATGTTCAAAAACTAGTTGAATCAATTGAATTTTCATCGTAAATTCAATAGGAAGTGATTACTTTGAATGAAAGTATTATGGATAATGAGGCATTACTTGCTCGAATAGTCCAAATTGAATATGCAAAGTTAGATGAATATTCCCTCAAGCAAATGTATCTGGAGGAAACAGGTGAAATGCTTGATGTAGAAATAAATATCTATTATTCATCAGATTATATCGATGAAACTGAAGAAAATGGGTTTAACGGGACAATTATCCATCTGTATGATGAAAAACAAGGAATCAATCAAATGTACAATATTCCAAGGGGGACACAAGTTGATTATTCAGATTGGAGCCTAGGAGATGAATGGCGCCCTAATGATGCTGTCTATGATTTGATAGGTGTTTTTGCTGGGGCAGATGATACACAATTTAAGGCATTAGAGCAATTTACAAATAGAGTCACTGCAGAAATTGAAAAAAATACGATAAACTCAGCGATAGAATTAGAGAAGAATGGTTTGGGTCATTCTTTAGGTGGCGTCCTAATTACAATGCTTCAATTAATGGAAGGTGATTACAATAACGTTAACACATTTAATAGTGCTGCACCTTCTGTCTATAAAATGGCTATGGTAGATCGAAACTTTCTTAATAAGATTATTGATGAGTTAAATTTACATATAAGAGAACACTCAGATTTATACGATTTGAATGCTGAAAAATTAGAAGCCATAGCTGAAAAATATTATCAATCAAATGCAGACGTGATTTCACATATTGTTGATCCGAATGATATCTTAGAAGCTATATTATCTTTCCCCGGATTTTTCGAAGTAGGAGAAAAGAAATATACATATTCAGAAAATAAAGACGATGTAGGTGCATTAAAAGAAATCGTAGAGCAAATTCCGGATGAACTTGTAAATGACTTACAATCTTTTATTGCAAAAAATTATGGTAGTATTTATCGTGAAGAGGGATTTGACGGTTTACTAGAAGAATTCCTAGGTATACATGGAGAAGCTATTGATGAATTCATCGAAATTATGGCTGATGGTGGACCAGAATCTTGGCAAGACAAGGCAGTATTCTTAATTAAAATATACGCTGTGGCGAAGAGGATAGATGAAAAACTACCTGAAGTATTAGAGCTAGTGGAAGGTATTCGAGATGGTTTACCTGATTTTTTACAAGCTGTGGAAGAAGCGGGATATATGAGTAAAGAGGATATAGAAAAAGTTCTCAAACAAGTTGATGGTTTAATTGAAGATTTATCCTCTATCCAAGAATCGGCTTCATATATCATTAACAACTTATCCATCTTTAACTTGTTTGAAATTTTAGAACACGTCGAAAATATAAAGGAACGAGTAACGGATATGCAAGGAAAGCTAGACGTAATTATAGAACATCTTGATCCGTTTCTTCAGGTTCTAGGTGAGAGTGCTGTCGCGCACAAAATGGGAGCAATAATTAAACAGTTGTTAGGAAATGGGAAGAAAATTGATAGTAACGGTGATATTTTAATAAAAATCCCTGCTGAAGGTAATGGGTCATCCTCTGAGATATACGTAAATATTTCTTCTGCTGCAAGAATATTTATTCGTGGAACAAGCTTTCTTGAGCAAAAGAAAGACCTCTTAAGGGAGTTGAAGTCGACATATGAAGAAGAATATATTGATGATTACGAAACTCGAAAAAATATAATTATAGGAAAAGCCGATGACATGAGTTTATGTCCATCGTCTTACCAAGATTTATTAGGATATTTTACACCAGACACAAAATATTTTCATAAAATAAAGCGTATTAATGTAGATTTAAAGTTAGAACCCCTTCCAGATTCTGGGTTTAAGACACCTTTTAATAATTTGTTTTCATTTATAGAAAAAGAAATTAAAGAAGAAGCAGAAATGTTAGAAGAATTTGAGGAAGCAATAGAAAAACTTTTTGAAAAAGATAAAGAAATTGGTGAACTCATCAGTGTGTAAGGGGGAAAATTCATATGAATGAAGGAAGCCAAACTATACATTACCAAATGGTTAGTGAGACAGATTTAACGGACAAAGCGGATAAATTCTTGAACAAAATAGTTCGCTTAAAAAGCTTGGGTCATAGTATGAACTTATCCATTAAGCACGAGTTAAATAGCAGCAAAGGGGAACTAATAAAAGTTATATACGACAGGCTTGAAAAACATTCAAATTATAGCAAGCAGTACTATGAAGCTACAGAACATTCTATGCATGTTTTAAGTAGGATATATACAGACATCGTTAATAGCAACCGTTTTCAAACAATAAATATCTACTATGACATCATTGAAATGAATAGAGCTTAGATAACTAGAGGGAACTATTTTCCAGTAAGTGGTGATAAATGCATCATTAGAAATCTATTAAAGAAGGTAAAATTAATTATATTTATTTTGCAGGATTAGGTATAAAGGAGAGTTTTTAAAAAATATATAGAAAAACATTTTTTAAATGTTTATAATTATTATTAATTTAACAAGGAGGGAATGTAATTGGCACAAATTAGAGTTACTCCAGATGAACTGGAGAGAGTTTCGGAACAGTTTAGGTTTGAAGGTGACAACTTAGAAGAGTTGCTTAGCCGCATCCACAGTCTCATGTTTGATGAACTAGATGGAGTTTGGGAAGGAGAAGCAAAAGGAGCTTTCTTTGAGCAATATGATAATTTAGAGCCTTCTTTCCAGCAAATGCGAGAATTATTAGAGAAGATTTATTTGCAACTTGGTTCAACTGCAGAAGCCTTACGTGGTGCTGATGCGGATGTTGCAAGTCAAATTCGCCGATAATAAGCAGTGGATTAGCACCACAGCAAGAATTTGCTGTGGTGCTATTTTCTATCAAAATACTCGTAACTTTGGAGGGAAATATGTATATCAATTTAACAGTAGATTTATATCATAATAAAGATGAAACAATAGAAATTCGGATATCTGATCAACATACTGTCAAAGGTTTCATCGATATTGTCCACCAAATTACAGAACAAGAATTTGATAACGATAAACATTGGATCAGAGTATCTAATAAACAAAAGGTTTTTTACGGAAATGCCACATTAGAAAGTTGTGGTATTACAACAGGAGATCGAATTAAAATATTATGATGACTGAATATTTAACTCGTTTTTAGGGGGGAAGCGATATGCCAGATGAACAGACACCTTATTTTACAAGACGAACAGAGGGATATATAGAAAGACAAGAAAATACTATAATAACAACTTTTCAGAAACCTAAAATTAAACTTAGAGATGAAATTGAAATTGATCTAGTGAAAACGGTTGATCCAAATTTAAATAAAAAAATTACTTCAAAAGAAGATAAAATAATTATTCAAACAGAAATACCAAAGGGTTATCATTTGTTACCTAATATACATAACGAATCAACGATTGCCCGGTGGCAATTATCATACAATTTGCTAAAACTCGTAGAAAACCATTCAATTTCGCGATTACATATAGTTATGTGTCCATGTAATATCCTTTATGGAACAGGATTAATACCCCATGTTATTCACTATGGCGTAACTGAAAGTATCCCACCCTATGAAAAGGAAAAAGAGATCCTATGGTTGGAATTAAAGTCAGTCATTGCTTATATCGTCGATAAGACCTTTGAATTTGATACATATTTAGATCATTTTGAAACGATTGATCTTAGTGAAGAAGCAAGCAGAATCATGTACGCCGAAAATTTTGCGGAATTATCTAGTTTTATTCAAAAAAAGATAGAAAAGGAAAGCCTTCAAGAGAAAACATTACAAAAGGTTCCAAAAAGAAAATGGAAAATAAATCGTTTTAGTTTATATAGTTTAATCGGCTTAGTGATTCCAGCAATTATTTATATTATATTTATATCCTTTTTTAAATTACCCGAGCAAGAAGCGTATGTATCGAGTAGTCAGGCTTTTTTACAAGATAAATATAGTTCAGTCATTGATGAATTAGATGGTTATTCTCCGGAAAAAATGCCATATGTTGTTAAATATCAACTAGCAAAAGCTTATGTTCAAAATGAAGCTTTAACGGAGGAACAGAAGCAAAACATTCAAAACGTCATTAGTTTACAAGCGGACGAACGGTATTTTTTATATTGGATTTATGTAGGACGTGGTGAATTTGCTGAAGCAATAGATATTGCTAAACGATTTGAAGATCGTGATTTAATTCTTTTTGCTCTTTATAAAGAAAGACAAGCCGTACAATCTGATACGAACTTAAAAGGAGAAGAAAGAGATCAAAAATTAAAAGATATCGATGTTGAAATTAAGGAATATGAATCAGAGATTGAAGCAGAAGAACGAGAAGAGGAACAGCGATCAAAAGAAGAGGAAAGGGAACGGGAACAATTAGAAGATGATTTAAATGAAGAAATTGACAATGAATTAGAAGCAGTAGACAACGAACGTGAGGATAACAATGAGGATAATGATGAAGAAAATAATGATAAAAACGACTCATCTTCAAAAAATGATTAAGAAAGGAAGTGACGTAAATGCCTACCTTATGGATATATTATGATAAATATGTATATTGCCACCGTTTTTCTTCGGAAGGAGAATTAGATAAAATTTCTATTGGCAATGAAATTCAACATACTATAACATTTAAGTCATTTCCAGCAAACTCACCACTTATGATCAAGCCAGTAAAAAACACGCATAAATTTAAAGTTGCTTTAGATGGTGAAACAATAGGAGAAATAACTCCCCAAAAACGATATGAGATAAAAATTGAATCAATACTTATAGGATTTTATTTTGATCCGAATCCATGGTCTAAAAAATCCTACTATATTGATTATGAACAAGAAATTGATATCTATACGGCAACAGATGTTAGAAAGTCTGCTCTTTGTTTTACATTAAGGCGACATTTTGAACGTTGGATACTTAAGCCAAATACAGATGATGTTTTTATAAATGGAAAAAAGATAAGTAAACAAACAGAGTTACAAGTCGGCGATAGGATCTTTTATCCTTCAGCAATGATTGAGTATACAGCTGAAGATATTATTACCGTACAAACAAAAGATGATTATCAATTATCATTACCAAACATTGCATTACCCGGTTCGGTTTTAAAAGATAAATATCCAAACTATCGAAGAACCCCAAGAATGATTTATGATTTACCGACAGATAGAGTAGATTTTGCCCTTCCTGATCGTGAAGCAGAAACGAATCAACGGGACTTATGGCTTGTCATTTTACCCCCAATTGTCATGTTAATTGTTATGGGAGCTATTATGATGATCCGCCCTAGGGGAATCTTTATTTTAATATCGATTACGATGTTCACGATGACAATTATTACGTCATCTGTCCAATATTTTAAAGAAAGAAAAAGAGTGAAGGAAGAAAACAAAAAACGCAAAAGATTGTATAAACAATATATTGATCAGAAACGTGTTGAATTACAAAAGTTATATAATCAACAACGAGACGTTCTCTATTATCACTTTCCTAGCTTTGAATATATGAAGTATTTAACAGGAAATTTAAGTGATCGCATATGGGAACGTACACTTGCGAGTCATGACTTTTTACAAGTAAGAGTAGGTCGGGCTACTGTACCTGCTGCATATGAAGTTGATGATCATTCTAGAGAAATAAAAGATAGAGAAATAGATGACTTATTAGAAACATTCCAAGAGTTGGTTAACCATTACAAAGAAGTGAGAAATGTTCCACTAACTATCGATCTTCGCCATGGTGCGATCGGATTTATCGGTCAAGATGAAATTGTCAAAAGAGAAATTAGACAAATCATCGGTCAACTTAGTTTTTTTCAAAGCTATCATGATATTCGCTTTGTTGCTATTTTTGAGGAGGATGAGTATAAGGATTGGGAATGGTTGAAATGGTTACCACATATCCAATTACCCCATATGTATGCGAGAGGATTAATTTACAATGAAAAAACAAGGGATCAAATCTTATCATCTATTTATGAAATTTTAAAAGAAAGAGATTTAGATGAGGATAAAGAAGAGAAGCGATTTATTCCACATTTTGTTTTTATTGTAACGAATCGGCAACTCATTTCCGAACATGCTATTTTAACCTATTTAGAACGTCTAAATCAGCAAGAATTAGGAATTACAACGATTTTTGCCGCTGATAGGAAAGAAAGTTTAACAGATAATATTTTTACTCTCGTTCGATACATTGATGAGCATTCAGGAGACATACTCATCCAGGATAGACGAGCAAAACATACACCTTTTGCATTAGACAAACATTATTCAGGTGGAAATGAATGGTTTGCTCGTACATTACTTTCTTTAAATCACGAATTAGGTATGAGCGATTCTATTCCAGAAAAAGTAACATTTTTAGAAATGTATGAACAAGATGATGCATCAAAATTAAACATTCTAGAAAACTGGAAGAACAACAATCCAGCTAAATCTTTGGAAGCTCCTGTTGGCTTAAAAAGTAAAGATGATTTAGTGTATTTAAATTTACATGAAAGAGCGCATGGACCACACGGTCTTTTAGCAGGAACAACGGGGTCTGGAAAAAGTGAATTTTTACAAACATATATTTTGTCTATGGCGGTCAATTACCATCCCCATGAAGTTGCTTTTTTATTAATTGATTATAAAGGCGGAGGAATGGCTCAACCGTTTCGAAATCTACCACATTTGTTAGGAACGATTACGAATATAGAAGGTAGCCGGAACTTCTCTAATCGAGCACTTGCTTCGATTAAAAGTGAACTTGAACAACGGCAAAGACTTTTTGAAAAATATGAAGTTAATCATATAAATGATTATATGCATTTATATCGTGATGGAATAGCTACAGAACCGATGCCACATTTGTTTTTAATTTCTGATGAGTTTGCTGAATTAAAAGATGAGGAACCGGAATTTATTGATGAATTAGTTAGTGCTGCACGAATTGGAAGAAGCCTAGGCGTTCATTTAATTTTAGCGACTCAAAAACCTGGCGGGGTCATTGATAATCAAATTTGGTCAAACTCTCGTTTTAAAGTGGCCTTAAAAGTACAAGATGAACAAGACAGTAAAGAGATTTTAAAAAATGGAGATGCAGCAAATATTACAGTAACGGGTCGTGGATATTTACAAGTAGGTAACAATGAAATATATGAGCTTTTCCAATCGGCATGGAGCGGGGCTCCTTATGAGATAGATATCGTTACAACGGAAGATGAAATTGCTCTTGTGACGGATTTAGGTCTTGTTCCATTATCTGAAGTGTCATCAGAAGAAAGCGATAGTCGTTTGAAGCGAACAGAAATTGAAGTCGTCAATGAGGAAATAGTTAAAGTGACTCAACAATTAAATCTTCGAAAAGTACGAAGTCCATGGTTACCGCCGCTGGCAGAAAAGCTTACGATGGATGAAACAGATCTTCAATCAACAGATCAACGTAAGTTTTTATTAGCCCTTACAGATGAACCTTCTTTACAACGCCAAAGAAAGTATTACTTTGAAGCAGTGTCAGACGGAAATATAGGTGTTTTTGGTTCGTCAGGCTTTGGAAAATCAATGACTGTTTCCACTTTGCTTTTAAATATAGCTAGACAGACAACACCTGAACAGTTTCAGTTTTATATTTTTGATTTTGGAAATGGTGCCCTTTTACCGTTACGAAATTTACCACATACAGGTGATTATTTCCGTTCTGATGAAGAAAGAAAAATTGAAAAGTTTTTTACTTTTATTCAGCAGGAAATCAATCACCGAAAAGACTTATTCCGTCAATATGAAGTTAGTCATATTGATTTATACAATGATATAGTGAAGGAAAAGTTACCACTTATTTACATTGTTATTGATAACTTTGATGTTGTTCGTGATGAGATGTTTGAAATTGAAAATGAATTCGTTCAATTATCACGGGATGGTCAATCAATAGGAGTTTTTTTAATATTAACTGGTTCAAGAAGTGGTTCGATTAAACATGCGATGTTAGGGAACTTAAAGACGAAAATAGTCCATTATTTAGTAGATGAATCAGAACATACAGCAATCATAGGCAAAACAGAATATGATACCGAACCAATTCCGGGTCGAGCTCATATTCGAAAGGATAACACATATTTATCCCAAGTTTTCCTACCGACTAAAGGAGAAACGGAAGTCGAGTTACTTGAGAACATAAAACAAGAGATATCCAATATCCAAAAGGAACATGTTCATGCTCGTAAACCAGTAGCTATCCCAATGTTACCAGAAAAACTTAATACTGAAGACTTTAACAGTAAGTATGTCATTGATGAAGAACCACAAAAAGTAGCCCTTGGTTTAGATGAGGAAAATGTTCAACCTATTTATGCTGATTTTAAAAAGAATTCTCATCTCATTATTGTCGGTGATACAGAAAAGGGAAAAACAAACGCATTAAAAATAGTACTACACTCTCTGTTAGCAGAAGAGGAAGCAATGGTTGGAATTTGTGACACTATTCATCGTTCACTATCAGAATTTGGAAATCATAAACAAGTGTCCTATTTGGAAGGTAAGGATCAAATTTCTGCATGGATCGATGAAGTTGATAAGGAACTTATGAATAGAGAAAAGAAATATAGACAGCTTTTAGCCGAAAATAAGTCTGGACAAATAAATTTTTCACCAATTATTTTAGCAATTGATGAATTTGCACAGTTTAAACAAAATATAGACGGCGCTTTAGAAACAAAAATAAGCGACTTTATAAAAAACAAAGCATATTTAGGTTTTCATTTCGTATTAACAGGTTCCATCAACGATGTGTCAAAAGGATTCGATCCATTGACATCAGAAATAAAGCAAATTAATCATGTATTATTATTTATGAAAAAATCTGACCAATCATTCATACCACTTCCTTATGTAAGAAATGAACCAGAGTTACCGATTGGATATGCTTATTACATTCTTAACAATCGTGAAACGAAGATCATGATGCCAAAATATGTATCGAAAGGAGAGGCGATAAATCTATGGAAATAAAATCCTCATTACAATTAATCATTAAAATACTTATCATTATTGGATTACCTTTACTGATATTGTTTTATGTCGATAACAAGGGAAAGATCGTCGAATCCGATGAAAGTGACAACAAGTCAACGAGGGAAATCGCCATTATTAATGAAGATAATGGTGTAGAAGTAGAAGATGAATTGATTTTTTTAGGAGAAGAAGTTTCGACAGTATTAAATGATAACCAAGGACAAAACTATAAGTGGACGGTAGTGGGTCGAAGCACTGCTGAACAAGGACTAAGGGATCGTTTATATGATGCTGTGATTTATATACCATCTGACTTTTCTGCAAATGCAATGACTTTTCAAGAGGAAAATCCTGTGAAATCAGAACTAAAATATACGTTCCAACCATTTTTAGATGCTAAAGAACGACAAAGAATTCATCGAGAAATGGCCGAGGCTAGTCATTTAATTAATGATAGTATTTCTAGCATGTATTGGAGTTATGTATCACAAGAAATCAAAGGAATAAGAAACCACTTCGATAATATTTTAGAAAAGGAAGTGTCATTTCAAGATGTCATCCATTCCTTTTACACAGACACATCACAAGAAATTACGGAAGATGTCAGTGACCATCGTAACAATTTACAACAGTTGTTAGGGGATACTACATCCCTTGGGCAAACTACAGAAGACTACGTTTCATCTAATGATCATGCAGTAGAAGAAATAGAACAGTTTGCTGCCGCTTTAGAAGACTATAAAGAAACACAGCAAGAGCAACAACAATTATTGGATGAATATTTATTAAACAATCAAGAAGCCATTGATCAAGGGCTTGATGCAAATGATCAAATTATTAGCGATGGATTACATGAAGCAGAAAATGAAATGGATGAACATATCACTCGCTATTTTCAATTTAGAAACTCTCTTCATCATACAAGAGATGATTTTGACAAAACGCTTGCTAAAGGAGAAGAAAAGATTAATGAATGGTCTGAAGAAAGTGAGGACCTTTTTAATAAAAAGGATGAATTGTTTACCGGCTTACTTGAAGCTTTTAGTGATGAATATTTAAAGCTTTCTTTTGAGAAAAACAATGAAGAATCCCTTGAACAGCTTAGAGAAAGTATTGATGAAATTCTTGAAGCAGATATACCTCTGGAGCGTATAGAATTTGAGCGCCCTGGTGATAGAGAAGAACTTGATTTTGAAGAAATGAGAAATATTTTAAAAGCATTAGGAGATGAAATAGAGCAAGTTAAGCGAGTTTTAGAACCTTCTGATGAAGATGAGGCAAGTGAGTATGAACTTATATGGGAACCATTAAAAAAAGAATATGAAGCTTCTTTAAACCAATTAGAAACATTAAAAAGTACTTTTGAAGAGGACAATACTGTTGAAGAATGGAAAGAATATGCAACAACTTTAGAAAACCTTATTACTTTTTTAGACGAAAGTAAAGAAGCAACTATTCAAAAGGTAATGCAACATATTGATCATTTACAGGAAAGTATCGTTCACTTTTATGAAGGATTTGATGACGATGTCAAGGAAGAGTTGAAAGAAAAATTTGAGCAAGTAGATAACATCTTATCTGATCGAACCTTAAATGACGTATTAACCTTTGAAAATCATTTAATTAAGCACCTGACAGTTCTTGAACAAAAATTAGTCGTTGATAAAGATTTAATCATTGATATTTTTGAAGAAAACGATGAAGTGAAAGAACATGAAAATCAAATTATGAATTGGTATAACATAAATCAATCCTTTAAAATTGATTTAAAGAAACTATTAGGCTTGTCTGATGAAGAAGTAAAAGAGGCAGAAGAAGATATCAAAAATTTATTAATGCTCATGGAAGAAGTCGAATTAGAATTAGGTAATTATACTGAATTCATCAGAGCTCATAGAGAAGAAACAAACGAATTATTAGCAAAAATAACGGAAGAAACAGATAATGTTTTAGCACAATTACGAGATGAAAATGCGGAGACGTTTGAATGGAAGGAATCTCCTTCGCTTGCTCAGTTAGATGAAAATATACCAGTTGATAGGCAAGAAGATGCGAAAAATTCTCTAGCGCAACTTGCAGACCTTATTTCATCTTTAGAGGATAACCAAGAAATGATGTTTGATTCAACTGAAACGTTGCAAAATAAAGTAGCAAATGTTCAAAACGAAGCAAATGATTTAAATAATCGTTGGGATCAAAATGTTGAAACAACAGGGCTTATTAAAGATGATGTCTATAATGTATTAAGTAATACGATTGTTGATGGACAATATAATCCATATGTATACAACTTTTTATCAGCACCGGTCGATATACAGGATCAAACAACGAGAGTAACAGTTCCAACGAAATCTGCAGAGTATGTACCACCCGTTATTATGTTGCTCGTTATGTTAATTTCATCCTTATTAATTGGCTTTATTACGAATCATTATTCAAACGTATCTTTTCTTATCCAAGGTTCGTTATTTAGTTTATTAAATTTAGCCGTTGCTGTAATAATTAGTCTGTACAGTGCTAAAATATATATGTTATCTGATGCACAATCGATCAAATGGTTCATTTTGACGGCCCTCGTTTTATTTGCAGCTTCAAATATCATACGAGGGGGATTGCACATGCATACGTTTATCGGTTGGTTAGCAAGCATAGGATTAATTATATTCTTTGTGATCCCGTTAATCGATATTTCATTATCGGAATTTACATTTAATCATCCAATTGCGACTGTATATCTCGGGCTTCAATATGAGATAAATGTGCCTTATACTATAACAGTGATAGCCTTAGCAGTGATTACATTGTTTATTTCAGCAGGGTTTTATTTCTCACAAAAATCAAAATATGAGAAAGAAGGGGCAGCGAAAGATGAAGAGGTGGCTTCTTAGCGCCATTGTCCTAATGTTCCTTTGGTCAAGTACTTCGGTATTAGCAAAGGACAATGAGAAACCTGAACCAAATATTTATGAAAAAAATAAAATTGACTATCGAATGAACTTTTGGGATCAAATGGAGGAAAAAGAAGAAATTCCTGAGCATCAAAAGAATTTACAATTTAATTTTCAAGAGAAAAAGGATTTTAGGGATACTTTTGAAAAGCTGACGTTCAAACCTAGAAAAACGGAACAATCAATCATTTATCAAGTATCTCATACGGGGCTATTTTCAGAGGAAATAACGATACCAAATGACAAAGCAAAACAAGAAGCCACTATGGGGATATCATTTGTGCAAGTTGTCTTTTTCATAAGCATTATTATTATTCTAGGGATGTTTGTGATTCTTATTCCAAAGTTAGCTAAATCGAAAAAGTAAATTTATTACATGTAAAATGTTAGTGAATGTTAACATAGAGGAATTGATTGCAAAAAATTTAATTTTACAATATATAACGTTGGTGAATAAAAAATAAACTTCCCATTCCTTTGGGAAGTTGACGAAAATTCACTGACGTTTTTTTATGACATTGATGAGTTACTTATTTGTAATTTTGTTTGCAATCGATGCTCAGAAAAAATCCAACCCGTATAGGAATTGATAACCTCTTTCTGTTGATTGAAATGAGCTACAGCAACGAAGGGATAATGGCCTTCGTAACGATAACGTAAATCAATTAAGCGTACTTCAATGAAATTATCAAAGTCTTCAATTTTCCAACGATAAATTGGTGAAAACTGCAGGAAAGCTGCAATGTTTTTATCCTTTTTTGCCACTTGAACTAAAGGAGAATCAGGCAGCGGAACATTTTCAAACATATCGATAATTTGAATATGTCCATGTTCGACAACACCGACATAAAAGTATTTTGGTGTTGCAAAGGAAATCCGCCACTCATTTTGTTTTACCGTTGGCGATGTGATAATATGGGTTGCCTCTGGATAATGATGTTTAATTTTATTAACAATTTCTCGCTTATCTAAAAACCGCTTGATATAATATAATGCGATTACTACATAAACAATGAGCCAAGTATAGCCAGGATGGGATCCAGCTAACCAAGCGATAATTCCGCCGATGTGTAAAAAGAAAATGTACGGATCAAAGGTATTAATGATACCGAGGGCAATCCATTTTTTAGAAAAGGGGCGGAGAACTTGAGTACCGTAGGCATTAAATATATCAACGAAAATGTGTAAACCAACAGCTAATGTTGTCCATCCAAATAAATGCCAAAAGGAGATACTTGGTGCAAATACATATAAGGCAAGGGAAATAAGAGCACCCCAAAAAAGAACCATCGGCATCGAGTGAGAAAACCCCCGATGGGATCTAATATAGGAAGCATTATTTTTGAATTTAAAAATTGTATCAAAATCTGGTGCATGGGAGCCGATAATTGTTCCAGCAAAAATCGTTTGAACGAGCGTAGGATCTTGACTTATTGCTGGATCCATTGTCGCAAGACTGCCTAATGCAACTCCCATAGCAATATGGGTTCCTGTATCCATGATCAGGAAACCTCCTTTATGATGATCTATGATTTATTGTAACAGAAGGTCGTGAATATATGAGTAATGAAACGTTACAAAACATTGACATTTCTAGATTTCAACAGGATTTGTTAACTTGGTATGACCATAATAAACGAATTCTACCGTGGCGAAAAGATAAGGATCCTTACAAAGTATGGGTATCAGAAGTAATGCTTCAACAAACTAGGGTCGACACAGTTATTCCTTATTTTGATCGGTTTATGAAAAATTATCCGACGATTTATCATTTAGCTGAAGCGGAAGAACAAGAAGTTTTAAAAATGTGGGAAGGTCTTGGCTATTATTCCCGGGCGCGGAATTTACATGAAGCTGTCCGTGAAGTTGTTGCAAGTTATGATGGTGTCGTCCCAAGAGATGCGAAAAAGCTCGGTCGGTTAAAAGGAATTGGACCTTACACGCAAGGTGCGATTATGTCGATTGCTTTTAATGAACCGGAACCAGCGGTTGATGGTAATGTTATGCGAGTATTATCAAGGGTGTTATTTGTAACGGATGATATTACTGAATATCAAACGAGAAAACGATTTGAAACCTTTGCAAGGCAATTAATTAGTGACGATTCACCAGGGGATTTTAATCAAGCCTTAATGGAACTTGGGGCACTTATTTGTAAACCAAAAAATCCAATTTGTGAAGATTGTCCTCTTCAATCTTATTGTAAGGCAAAGAAGGAAAACATACAGGAAGAACTTCCTGTGAAGACGCGGCCCAAAAAGCAACGGACGATACCTTATGTAGCTTTACTTATTCAAAATAAAGCGGGTGAATTTTTAATTGAGCAGCGGCCGAGTGAAGGATTACTTGCAAATATGTGGCAATTTCCGATGGTTCCGATTACCGAAATTGGCTATGAACATATTTCATCTTGGTTTTTAGCGGAATATGGTATCGAGATTGAATTAAGTGATAATATAACAAATATTAAACACGTTTTTTCTCATTTAATTTGGAAAGTGGATGTGTTTATGGCGAAAACAGAGGATGACTTTGCAGAAACTGAACGAGCAAAGTTTGTACCTAAGCAATATTTGGAAGAGTATCCTTTTCCGGTACCCCATTTAAAAATGAAGGAATTTATCAAATGAAGGTGGTGTGTGGATCGTGGAGTTTGAGCACTTTTTCCCTAAATTTATAAAAAAGCTACAAGAGGTGCCTTTTGTTAGTGGCACAATTAGTCAGCCGAGAAGGCGTTCAAGTGAATTGCGGCGGGTGCGTATGCGTTTAGTGGAATTGCAAGGTGAGTTACATATTCAATTTGAGTATCAATATGAGGAGCGATTTCAACATAATAATGTCAAACTAGAACATATTGATCAGGAATTATGGAATTTGCTTAAGGATTTTAGGCAAGTCCATGTGCAGTTTCAACAATCAGATGATCATATTCAAATTTCGAAGCGGTTTAAGGTGAGGTGGCAGGTGACAGAGTTAGAGGAAGAACGGGAAGTTTCCTTTACACATAATCGAAAGAAAGAGTATTTATTAACGGAGGGAAAAGCTTATCCTTTCCTCGTTCGGCTTGGTGTTCAAACAGAGGACGGGAAAGTTCGTCAGCGTCATTATGATAAATTTAAACAAATTAATCGTTTTGTTGAACTTATTGATGATGCGATTGAATATTTACCAAAGGATAAGGAAATTCGTATTTTAGATTTTGGTTCGGGAAAGTCTTATTTAACTTTTGCTTTATACCATTATTTACACATTGAAAAGGGACTGGATATTCGAGTGACGGGCTTGGATTTGAAAAAAGATGTGATTGAGATGTGTTCGAATATCGCTCAGGATTTACGATATGAAAATTTAGATTTTAAAGTCGGTGATATTAACGATTATGAAGAAGATAGTTCCGTTGATATGGTTGTAACGTTACATGCGTGTGATGTTGCGACAGATATGGCATTAGCGAAGGCTGTTGAATGGCAGGCGAAAGTTATTTTAAGTGTACCGTGTTGTCAACATGAGTTACGTTCGCAAATTGAAGCACCAGAGTTAGATATTATGTTAAAGCATGGCTTTATGAAGGAACAATTTTCAGCGATTGCGACGGATTCTCTTCGAGCAGAGTTGCTTAATATCGTCGGTTATGAGACTCAGTTAGTTGAGTTTATTTCAATGGAACATACACCGAAAAACACGCTTATTCGAGCCTATTATACTGGGAATAAACTTTCGAAAGAAGAGGCGAGAGCCTACGAGGAATTTCGTGATTTATTACAGGCTAAGCCATTTTTGGAAAATGAATTGAAAGAAAAATTACCCTTTTCGTCATAATTTTTTCGCAAAACCACTGTCTAGGCATAACTTTTCTAAAGTTGGACAGGGTATACTTGCGGAGGTGATAGGAAAATGCCAAATAAGAATAATCAGCCATCTTCAAAAACAGATGCACAACAAGTTCGTAAGCAAAATCAAAAAGCTGCACAAGGTCAAGGGCAGCAACAATATGAATCAGAGTTTGCTTCTGAGACAGATGCCGAGCAAGTAAGGAAGCAAAATCAACAATCACAACAAAATAAAAAATAAATTTGTTCCAAGGAATTCCCGTTATATAATTAACGGGAATTTCTTTTTGTCCTTTAAACTTTTCAATCGGGAGATTATACTAGATGGGAGAAAGGGGATTTACCATGGTCAAAAAGAAGGAAATCGTCATTCAAAGTTTGAAACATGATGGAACGTTTCATCGAAAATGGCATGAAAATACGATATTAAAACAGACAAAGGATGAGATTATCGGAATCAATGATGCGACAAAGGTTACTGATTATGACGGTACGATTTGGACTTCAACAGAGCCGGCGATATTTTACTTTCATGCGAAGAAGTGGTTTAATGTGATTGCAATGTTAAAGGACGATGGTATTCATTTTTATTGTAATTTAAGTTCCCCCTTTACGTTACGAGAGAATGTGTTATCATATATAGACTATGATTTAGATGTTACTGTCGATCCAAATGGAACTGTCGCGTTATTAGATGAAGAAGAATATGAACGGCATAAAGAAATATACAACTATTCTGCTAGAATTGATCAAAAGATAAAGGAGCATGTTACACTTATTTATCAGCTCATTCGAGAAAATCAAGACCCTTTTACTGAATCTTTTGTGAAACATTGGTACAATAAAGCCCAATCATGAATTTGATGATAAAATCCTTGCTTAAGCAAGGATTTATTATATTTAAGTCACTCATGTCATAATATGTATGTATATTATTTTCATAAGGATGCTTGATGTTATGAAACCAATCAAACAATATTTAACCTTCGTCAGGCCGTATTGGTGGAGGATTATCGGTACGGTTCTTATTGGGATTTTAAAGTTTGCGATTCCTTTATTAATCCCATTAATTACGAAATTTGTGATTGATGATATTATCGGTGCGGAAGATTTAACGTCTAGTGAAAAGACGACAAAATTAACGACGATTATTGTGATCGCTTTTGTTATTTTTCTCTTTTTACGCCCACCAATTGAATATTACCGGCAATATTTAGCTCAATGGGTAAGCAGTAATATTTTATACGATATTCGGGATAAATTGTTTGAACATATTCAACGACTCAGTTTACGTTTTTATTCAAATACAAAAACAGGGGAAATTATTGCTCGGGTTATTCACGATGTTGAGCAGACGAAAGTTTTCGTCGTCACCGGACTCATGAATGTTTGGCTGGATGCGGTAACGATTTTAATTGCGATTGGAATTATGTTAACGATGAATGTACCGTTAACGATTGTTTCGATTATATTATTCCCGTTGTATGGTTTTGCGGTAAAATATTTTTATTCAAGGTTGCGTCAATTGACTCGTGAACGTTCGCAAAAGCTAGCCGAAGTACAAGGTCATTTACATGAGCGAGTACAAGGTATTCGGGTCACGAGAAGTTTTGCGTTAGAAGATCATGAGCATGAGCAATTTGATCATCGAAATAGTAGCTTTTTAAATAAAGCCATTGAACATACGAGATGGAATGCGAAAACCTTTGCGGCGACAAATACGATTACAGACTTAGCTCCATTACTTGTCATTGCCTTTGCAGCCTATCAAGTGATTAATGGGAATTTAACGATCGGTACAATGGTCGCTTTTATCGGATATATGGAGCGGGTTTATAGTCCGTTGAGACGTCTAATTAATTCATCGACAGCCTTAACTCAATCGATCGCTTCCATAGACCGAGTCTTTGAATTTTATAATGAAGATTACGATATTAAAGATAAAGAAGATGCAATCGCCCTTGATAATGTGCAAGGAAAGGTCGATATTGAAAATGTTTCCTTTTACTATGATAAAGAGGAAGGAAATGTTTTAAATAATGTGAATTTAAATGTTAAGCAGGGTGAGACGATTGCCCTTGTTGGTATGAGTGGTGGTGGGAAATCAACCCTAATTAGTTTAATCCCGCGCTTTTACGATGTGACAGAAGGTGCGATAAAAGTAGATGGCCATGATATTCGGGATGTGAAAGCTCGAACACTTAGAGATCAAATCGGAATGGTTTTACAAGATAATATTTTATTTAGTGAATCAATAGCAACAAATATTCGGATGGGTAATCCAGAAGCAACAGATGAAGAAGTGATTGCAGCAGCTAAAGCAGCGAATGCCCACGAATTTATTATGGAACTTCCCTATGGTTATGACACGTTAGTTGGAGAGCGAGGGGTTAAGTTATCTGGTGGTCAGCAACAACGAGTAGCTATTGCTCGAGTATTTTTAAAAAACCCGGCGATATTAATCTTTGATGAAGCGACATCTTCCCTCGATTTAGAAAGCGAACAGAGCATACAAAAAGCAATGGAACGACTTGCTGCCGATCGAACGACATTTATCGTTGCTCATCGATTAGCAACAATTACTCACGCCGATCGCATTGTTGTCATTGAACATGGGGAGATTCAAGAAATCGGCTCCCACAATGAGCTCATGCGCAAGCGTGGCAGTTACTATGAACTATATCAAGTGCAAAACTTACAACAAACTCCGGAGCTCGTTTAACAGAATTTATTTAAACTCTTCTCTTTATGGAACTTTTATATAGAGAAGAGTTTTTTATATTGAAAATGTTTACGGTAGGACAATCTTTCATGATGAGAGCATATACATAAAAATACATTCTACATGACTAGGATATATTTAGTTTTGAAGTTGACGAATCGAGAAAGTTATTAAGTTTAATGCCTGTTTTAAAAATAGAAGACACGTTGAGGATTATGTAAATTATCTTTTTCTATTTGAGCAGCAAATATAGACACTTCTGTAATGTTTGCTTGAGTCATAGTCCAGTTCAAGACGTGAAATAGTCTGGCCGTAAGAGGGTATTTCAATGATTGTCCTATTAAAACTCTTCACTAGACAGATAAAGGGAATAATGTGTAGTTATTGTCTTATTAAAGTAATAATGTGGACCGCATTCTTCTCTAAATGTCAAATACTGTCTCGATAATTATGTTCCGCCTAAATCTTAAATCTAGCAAAAATTCCAATTACTTCTTTCTTCTGTACCCTTCCTTCATGTAGAATGAAAATTATCATAAGAAGGGATTTTATGAATGTGTTCATAAGTTTAGTTGTGTTATTCATTTGCTTCATTATGTTAAAAAGTATGATTCAGTTTGTAAGAGGTAGTTCGGTTCAAAAGAAAGAATCCTCTCGAGAAAGAAAATTTTCCTTAGAAGTTTTCTATACATTACTTATTGTTTATTCAATTGTTATTACCGGTTTTGCGTTAATTTATTTTATTTTGTCCTTCCAAGGAATCGTTCTTGTCGAATATGGAGAACTAAAGCAACCCTCGGTAATCGCATCACTCATACACTCTTTTTATTTCAGTGGGGTGACAATGCTCACGATTGGATACGGCGATATCGTTCCCATTGGCATTGGTCGCCTTATCGCGGTTATCGAAGCACTAATCGGCTACATACTTCCAACTGCCTTTATGCTACGCCTTGTCCATAGTCAGATTCGTCAAACAAAAAATCTTTAAAATTTTTGTAACGAAAGTAAATCCCATGGTACTAATCTAATGAAGGACGAAAGGAAAGTCTTTCCCGTTTGTCCGGGAAGGGGGTCATTATGAAACAGCTTGAACAATTATATAGAGAGATACAACCGAATATTTATGCATTTTTTTACGTAAAAACATCGAATTCATCGATTGCAGAAGATTTAACCCATGATGTTTTTTATGAAGCTTGTAAAGGGATTGCATCCTTTCAAGGAAAATCGACCTTACAAACATGGCTGTTTTCAATTGCGAGAAATGTGTTATTTAAATATTATCGCTCACGGAAATATCGAAAAAACTTAACGGAACAATTACAAAAAGAACATCAGTCAAAGCCTAGGACACCTGAGCAACTCGTGGTTATTCACGATGAAACAAATAAGCTTCTTCGTAAAATTAATACTCTTAATGACCTCCAAAAAGAAATTGTTATTTTACGCATTTATGGAGAGTTGTCCTTTAAAGAAATTGGCGAACTCGTTGGAAAAAGTCAAAACTATACGCGTGTTACCTTTCATCGAATGAAATTAAAGCTCCAACTAGAAATGGAGGGAAAGTAAATGAAGGAATGTGCAATTGTTGAAGATTTGCTGCCTCTATACAATGAAGACTTAGTACAAGAAGATACGAGAAAATGGATCAAGGAACATGTAAAAACGTGTGAAAACTGTGCGAAGCTAGAAGAAATGTCAGAAGAGAAACTAGAGGTCGAAGAAATCGATTCACCGGTTAATTATGAAAAAATGATGCGAAAAAATACGTTTAAAATTTCCTTTTATCAATTGCTCTTTGTTGGAATATCGTTTTTTCTCGCGATACGTTCAGTTATATTATTCGATCGATTTAATTTTATCCTGTATTACACACTTTTAGGCTTTGTTACTTATTTATTTTATAGGCGATATGCTATTGTGACATTAATTTCCTTTTTGCCCGTATTTTTATGGTTTTCAGGAATGTTTTTTGCTAATTGGCACGAAGTAAGTCGAACGAGTTTCTCATCAACCGGAGAATTAATTGGAGAATTTCTGTACGGAGCCTTTATCGGGGGAGCGCTTCATTTGTTATTTGCCCTGATCGGAGCAACTATTGGGTTATTTACTTTAAAGCTTTTTGAAAGTGAGGATGAAAAATGACAAAACGAAAATGGCTCTATCTTATTATTATTGTTGCACTTGCTACACCAGTATTGCTTTTGTATTTTGCTTTTGAAGGAAATCCAATTGGAAAGTTTAATGCAAAAAGAACGTTAGATAAACATTTAGAAGAAACGTATCCAGATCAAAATTTTGTCATCCATGGTCCGGCTTCTTATAACTTTAAAGATGGAGGGTATCATTTAACCGCAGAAGAAATTGATAAGGAGACAAGTGATCGAAAAGAGTATGAATTTTCGATTGTAGGTATTTTTGGTACGAAGGTTCATTATGATGGCATTTACTTTGAAAACTTAGATCAACCATTAATGAACAAATTTGAAAGAGAAGCGAATAAAGAAATCTTAGAAAAGTTACAACTAGGCATTCCAGATGTTAGAGAAGTTCAAGTGACGATCGAAGTACTTGAAGGGACATATGATTGGAATACAAAGTGGCACAAAGATTTAGAGCTAGAAGAACCACTATCGATTTGGGTAGCTATCGATGGAGAAAATAAAACGGAAGATGACATCGTAGAGATCGGAAAAATCATGCAAAAAATTTTAAATGATCACGATTATGATTATAAATCAGCTACAATTAATTCCCGGATTAATCATGAAGGAAGTGTTATGTTAAATTATTCAGCAGGATTTGCAAAAGATGAGGAAATTACGAAAAAAAATGTAGATAAGGAGAATAAAGAACATGGGCTTCACTAACAGGGGTGTGTCTATTGAGAAGCGTGGGCACCTTGTTTAACAAATAAATATGATGAAACTTACAAGAAGATTCGTTATGCTAATAGTATTAGTTTTTAGGAGGGAGTATTCATGGAAATAGGAGAGAAAGCACCTGATTTCACGCTGCAAAATCAGGATGGAGAAGATGTTCAGTTAGCTGATTTTAAGGGGAAAAATGTCGTTTTATACTTTTATCCAAAAGATATGACGCCGGGTTGTACGACGCAGGCTTGTGATTTTCGTGATCATTATGACGAGTTTTCAGAATTAAATGCGGTTATTTTGGGAGTTAGTCCAGATCCGGTTGAGCGTCATCAAAAGTTTATCGATAAATATGAGTTGCCTTTCCATTTATTAGCTGATGTGGATCATGAAGTTGCTAAAGAATATGGCGTTTGGCAACTGAAGAAGATGTTTGGTAATGAATTTTACGGGATTGTTCGTTCGACATTTATCATTGACGAAGAAGGTAAGCTAGTAAAAGATTTTCGAAATGTTCGTGTCAAAGGCCATGTCGAACGGGCGCTTGAGTTTTTAAAAAATGAAGTGAAATAGTTCGTAGTTGACAACAAAATTATATTATGTAATACTATTTAACAACTAAAACTGAATATGTTATCTCTTATCAAGAGTAGCGGAGGGACTGGCCCGATGAAGCTCGGCAACCATTCATGGATCGCCATGAAAAGGTGCTAATTCCTGCAAATAGAGAATGTTTGAAAGATAAGGGGGAGAAAATTTATTTCATTTGTGTACTGTCCTCCTATCTTTTGATAGGAGGATTTTTTAATGGAAAAAGAGGATAACTATTCAATTGTTTTAGAATAATTTTTTAGGAGAGAGAAAAAATGAAAAGAATTATTCAAATTATTTTAGCAATTGGATTGATCGTTAGTTTGCTTGCTGCCTGTGGGGGTAATGATGACGGAGAGGCTTTAAGCGAAGATAAGTTAGTTGTTGGAGTGACGGCCGGGCCTCATGAAGAAATTTTTGAAGTCATTCAAGAGCTAGCTGAAGATGAGGGTCTTGAGATTGAAATTAAGGTGTTCTCAGATTACATTATGCCAAATACGTCTTTAGCTGAAGGAGATCTAGACGTTAACAGTTATCAGCACGAGCCCTTTATGAAGCAATTTAATGAGGATCATGATACGAATTTAGCTGCTCATTTTGATACGACTTTAAGTGCGATTGGTGTGTATTCAGAAACATTAACAGATATTCAAGATACGCCTGAAGGAGCGAAAATCGGGATCGCCAACGATCCGACAAATGGTGCGCGAGCTTTAATTATGTTTGAAGAAGCAGGTTTAATTACCCTTGATACCGATGATAAGGAAAATGCATCTGTTTTAGATATAGGTGAAAATGAGCGAAATTTAGAATTTGTTGAATTAGAAGCGGCACAAATACCAAAGCAGTTAAGTGAATTAGATTTAGGTGTGATTAACGGTAACTATGCGATTGAAAATGGTTTAAGTCCAACAGAGGATTCCTTACTTTCTGAATCTGAGGATTCACCTTTCGTGAATGTTTTAGTCGTTCGGGAGGAAAATTTAGATGACCCAGTGTTAGAAACATTAAAGGATTTGTACCACTCGAAAGAAGTTGCTGAATTCATTTTAGAACAATATGATGGTGTTATTTTACCTAGCTGGGATTATTAAAGTTTAGGGGTGAGTGATGTCGCTCACCCTAGTTTATCATTTGGAGGTCACTTTCGTTGATTACGTTAAAAAATATTTCAAAAACCTTTTATACAGATAAAGGGGAAGTAGAAGCTGTTAAAAATGTTAACCTACATATAAAAAAGGGAGAAATACACGGGGTCATTGGTCATAGTGGGGCTGGAAAAAGTACGTTAATTCGTTGTGTAAATTTATTAGAAACACCAACTTCCGGTGAAGTTCATATTGCTGGTAAGGAATTGACAGCTTTAGGCACAGAAGAGTTACGAGAAGAGCGGCAGAAGATTGGGATGATTTTCCAAGGGTTTAACTTACTGAAGACAGCAACGGTTTATGACAACATTGCTTTGCCTTTGAAATTAATCGGGGTTAAATCCGAGGAGATTAAACATCGTGTTGAAAAGTATATCGAGATTGTCGGGTTAACCGAAAGAAAACATGCTTATCCCGCACAACTTTCCGGCGGTCAAAAACAGCGAATAGCCATTGCCCGTGCATTAGCCCAAGAACCTGAGATTTTACTTAGTGATGAGGCGACAAGTGCCCTTGATCCAGAAACGACAACGTCGATTTTAGATTTGTTATTAACAATCAATGAACAATTAGGGATTACAATTTTACTTATTACCCATGAGATGGAAGTCGTTCAACGAATTTGTGATTCTGTTTCCGTGATGGAAGCTGGAGAAATTATTGAGCAAAATAAAGCAACAGACATTTTTATTCAGCCAAAACATCCGACAACCCGTAAATTTTTACAAATTTTTGATGAAACTCAATTACAAGACTTTTTATCCGTAGAAGTTGCTCGGACAGGAAAAGTGTTTCAATTAAATTTCATCGGTCAATCTACTGGAGAACCTGTTCTTTCCTTAATGGGACAAAAGTTTAATATTCATCCAAATATCGTTCATGCGAACTTTTTAAAATTAAAAAATGATGTCATCGGTAGTTTAATTATTCATATTAATGAAAAAGAGGAAAAAGTGAAGGAAGCCCTTGCCTTTTTAGAGGAACAAAATATTTCAGTAGTGGAATTGGAGGGGATTTCAGATGAGTTGGATTAACGAATTTATTGATCAATGGATGCCGTATATTACTCAAGCATCAAAAGAAACCTTTTACATGGTCTCGATTTCTTTAGTTATTTCCGTTGTTATCGGAATTCCTTTAGGGATTTTCCTTGTCTTAACGCGACCTAATCAAGCTTTAGCAAATAAGTTTGTTTTTCAAGCGTTAAATGTTTTGATTAATATCATTCGCTCCATTCCATTTATTATTTTACTATTCTTTTTAATTCCTTTTACAAAATTAATCTCTGGAACGACGATTGGAGTTCGTGGGGTTATCGTTCCGCTCGTTATTTACACAGCACCTTATTTAGCACGCCTACTTGAAACGTCGCTCCTTGAAGTCAATCAAGGTGTCATCGAAGCTTATGAGGCAATGGGCATTAAAACGAGACATATTATTTGGCATGTCATGTTACGGGAGTCTCGCTCTTCAATTGTGCTTGGTCTGACAATTGTAACGATCAGTTTAATCGGTGCAACGGCTATGGCGGGCCTTGTTGGAGCTGGTGGACTTGGAGATTTAGCTTATCGTTTTGGTCATATTCGTTATGAAGTCGATGTTATGTATACAACAGTTCTTATTTTAATCATCGTCGTTCAGCTCATTCAAACGGCGGGGAATAAGTTAGCTGCTTTTTTAAAGAAGGATTAAGGAGGAGTTTTTATGACATTTTCAATTGTTGCAAGGTGTAAAGAAACAGGTATGCTTGGTGTTGCTTCAAGTACAGCACGACCTGCTGTTGGAAGTTTGGTCCTTCATGCAGAAAGTAATGTTGGAGCAATTGCGACACAAGCGGCTGTTAATCCTTATTTCGGTATTTACGGATTACAATATTTAAAGGAAGGATTATCTCCGGAAGAAGTTGTTGCCAAAGTAAGATCTGAGGACGAAGAGGATGAAAAGCGTCAACTGATTATCGTTGATCATCAAGGAAAGGTAGCCGGCTATACGGGGGAAGAAACGGTTGACTGGAAAGGTCATATATTAAAGGATGGTTTTGCTGTAGCGGGAAATATGCTCGTCGGTCAGGAAGTCGTTGATCAAATGGCGGAAGCTTATGAACATAGTGAGGAATCTTATTTACCGTTACGTTTATTTGAAGCTTTAGAAGCCGGACAAGCGGCTGGTGGAGATAAGCGTGGTAGACAGTCAGCAGCGATTAAAGTTGTCGATAAAGCTTCTTATGCAATTGTTGATTTACGGGTTGATGAACATGACGATCCGATACCAGAATTGCGTCGAGTTTATGAGGAGGCAGAGAAAAATTTGTTTCCTTATATAGAGACGTTGCCTATTTATGAAAAAGGATAATATTCAAAGCGATATGGTTGGCTCAGGAGGTGGCTCCTTTGGCCAACCTTTTTTATTCTTCTGTAAATTTTGTGTAAAAACAGTTACTATAAGTATATAAGCAAAAAGGGGAGATTATCGTGACGGTATTATTTACAATTTCAAACATTACGGAACAGCAGGAAAATCATTTGCAGGAGAGGTTTTCAGATCAAAGCTTTGTGTTTTTGAAGGACAGAGAGAAAATAAATGAATACATAAAGAATGCGGAAGTTCTTGTTACTTATGGAAGTGATGTAACAGAAGAACTTATTGAAAAGGCAAATCACTTGAAATGGATTCAAGTATTATCTGCGGGAGTTGACCGATTGCCGTTCGAAGCTATTGCGAAAAAAGATATTCTTGTGACAAATGCGAGAGGCATACATAAAATACCGATGTCGGAATACGCCATTTCAATGCTGCTCCATGTGTATCGTAAGGAACGGAAGGTTGTTGAAAATCAAGCAGCAGTAAACTGGGATCGCTCGTATTCCGTAGGGGAGATTTCTGGAAAAACGATGGTCGTCTTAGGAACAGGTTCGATCGGTCAGGAAGTGGCACGGCTAGCCAAGGCGTTTCATATGAGGACGATCGGGGTAAGTCGAAGTGGTGATCCGGCCCAACATTTTGATGAGACGTATAAGGTTGAACATTTATTATCTGTTTTAGATAAAGGTGATTTTATAATTTCGATTTTGCCAAGCACGAAAGATACGACCTACTTATTAACGGATAAACATTTTGATGTGATGAAAGATGATGCGGTATTTTTAAATATGGGACGAGGAGACCTTGTAAAAACAGAGACACTTTTAAAGGCTATACAAGAAGAAAAAATTAAGCACGCTATTTTAGATGTGTTTGAAGAAGAACCTTTGCCAGAGGATAGTCCGCTTTGGAAGGAAGATAAGGTGACGATAACGCCACATCTTTCTGGAGTTTCCGCTAGATATTTAGAGCGTGCCTTAGGCATATTTAAACAAAACATGCATTATTATATAAATGGAGAAGAAGAGCTAGATAATCAAATTAATATTGAAAGGGGGTATTAATATGCGGATTTATACGCGTTCAGGAGATAAAGGAACGACCGCGTTAATCGCAGGCAGACGTGTTGATAAACATGATTTACGGGTTGAAGCTTATGGAACTTGTGATGAAGCGAATTCGATGATTGGACTTGCGTTAAGTCATTTACCTGCTGATAATTGGGATGGTAAGGAAGAGTTTGTAACCTTTATTCATCGCATACAAACGATTTTGTTTCATGTTGGAGCGGAACTTGCAACGCCAAAGGATAGGGAAGTTCCTTGGAAGCTTAAGCAAGAGCATATCGATGAACTTGAGGCAAAGATCGATTTGTGGGATGAAAATTTGCCACAGTTAACGAATTTTATTTTACCGTCCGGTCATGTTGCATCGAGTACGCTTCATTTAGCAAGAACGGTTGTGCGTCGTGCGGAACGGATGGCGGTAGCCGTAGATGCAGAAATAGGTAATGTCAATCCACTCGTCATTTCTTATTTAAACCGCTTATCTGACTTGTTGTTCGTTGCAGCAAGATATGTCAATAAACAATTAGATGGAGAAGAATTGCCACTACAAGCTGATGTATAATGGATATTTTCGCATTTTTTTCATAAAATGCTTGTCATATATACGTTTTAGATAACTTTTGTTGACAAAAGAAATCATGACAATGTAGACTATTTATAAGTATTACAATGTAATAATTTGAGTAGATAAGAAAGCTACAAGTAGAAAGTGAGGGATGTGACGATGTCTGATCACAGTTTACAGAAGGCTTTAGACATACTAAAAGAATCAGGCGTGCGAATCACACCACAGCGCTATGCAGTACTAGAATATCTTCTAACCTCAATGAGTCACCCGACCGCTGATGAAATATATAAAGCTTTAGAAGGTAAATTCCCTAATATGAGTGTAGCGACCGTTTACAATAACTTACGTGTGTTAAAAAATATAGGAATTGTAAAAGAGTTAACATATGGGGATGATTCTAGTCGCTTTGATAGTAATTTGACAGAGCATTACCATGTTATTTGTGAAACGTGTGGGACAATTGTTGATTTCGATTATCCAACTTTAGATGAAGTTGAAGCATTTGCTGAAAAGATGACTGGATTTGAAATTGACACTCACCGTTTAGAGCTATATGGTCAATGTGAAAATTGTCAAGACGTTCAACAAGAAGCATAACTAAAAACAGATTTAAACCGAAAGCAGTTTTGCTTTCGGTTTTTTATTTCAAGTGAACTTTGATCCACTTGCGTACACTATTAATAAAATAAATGTCTTCTGCTGTTTGAATGTCTTTTTTCGTGATGGTTTTTTCTTTGATGATTTGTTTATCTAAAAGATGTTTTCTAAAGGTACCGGGCAAAAGCCCAGAAGAAACTGGGGGAGTGAAAAGCTTGTCACTTTGTTTAATGACAAGATTACCTTTCGTAAATTCAGTAACTTCTCTCTGTTCATTCCAAAGAATGACATCGAAAACGTCATCTTTTGTATGTCTGTCATAAACGGTTCGCTCTGTTGTTTTATGATATAAAAATGGATTATCTTTTTGGATTGGTTTTGACGCAAATGTTACGACTTGATTGTTTGTCGTTTTTTCAAGTCTTCGGAGGTCTGTTGTGATTTCCCCGTTTTTTTCCAACAACACTCTTACGATAAAAGATCCTCGCTGATTTTCAGTTAATATTTCTTCAAGTATCTTTCTTACTTCTTCTTCATGGAAGATAAAATTAAAATAAGAAGCAGATTGTTTTAGACGCTTAAGATGATTGTCTAACACAATATATTCACCATCGATAAGTCCGATCGTTTCAAGTAATTGAAATTGTTTTGGCTGTTTTTCTAAAATCTTTGCCTTCGTTATAATTTCTTCATATTCTTCTTCTTTCGTTGAGTCCTTGACAATAGCACCTCCAACACCGTATGTCGCTTTATTTGTCGTATGATCGATAAAAACTGTTCGAATCGGGACGTTAAAAATGGCTTCCTTATGTGGCGTGAAATAACCAATTGCCCCACAGTAGACATTTCGCGGTGCTTTTTCTGTTTCATTGATAATCCGAATCGTTTTTTCCTTTGGTGCCCCAGTAATTGAACTTGCCGGAAATAACGTTTTGAACAGTTTCTTTGTATCAATATTATCTTTTAAAGTAGCCGTAACTGTTGAAGTCATTTGGAAAAGGGTTGGATATTGTTCTATTTCAAACTTTTTTGGAATTTTAATGGAATGTGGCTTAGCAAGTTTCGATAATTCTTTTTCCATCAATTTTACAGAAAGCATATTTTCTTCCCTGTTTTTTATTGAATTATGGAGCCATCTCGCTTGGACGCGGTCCTCTTCGTAAGTATTTCCACGACTTGCTGTGCCTTTCATCGGTTTTGTCGTAATTTTTCTTTCTTTAAGATGAAAAAATAACTCTGGAGAAGGACTTAAAATTGAATATTCCCCTAAAGATAAATAAGCAGAGTAATTAGCTTCTTGAGCTGATTTTAATCGTTTATAGTAGCTATAAGCATCCCCGGAAAATTTCGCTGACATTTGTATCGTATAATTTACTTGATTTGTATCACCTTTATTTATCTGTTCTAAAATGTAATTAAAAGTTTCATGATATTCCTGTTGGGAAAGGTTCGGTTTCCAAGAAGAGACATGAAAGGAATGACTATTTATAGGTTTTCCATCGTATTTTTCCTTAAACACACCGAACCATAGTAAAGGATAGTTATCATTGTGCTGAAAATTTGTGTTTGGGTATATGCTACTTGCAGCTTCATACGCGAAATATCCAGCGACATAATAACCATCACGAACAGCCTGATCGATTTTTTCGATACAGGAAAAAACTTTTTCCGGCCGAGTAGTCGTTATGATATGTAAAGGATCTTTGAAAATGGCTTGCATATTTATTCCATCATGCGAAAAGTCGAATTGTAGCAAATAGTTCTTTTGATTAGGCATATTCGTAGCTCCTCTTTCTACTCATTTAAATTCATTATAACAAATAATATGGATGAATTATGTATAATTTTAATTTTATGGTTTAGATAGTCTTTATCTGAAAAAAATTGAGTGATATGATACGATAATATTGGAACATGTGAGGAGGATAACAATGTCAGACATTACGTATAAAAGTAGAATTAATAAAATCCGCGGCTTTGCGCTCGCTTTAATATTTATTGGATTTTTCGTTATGTATGGTGGTTTACTTGCTCGAAAAATACAGTGGCTAATGCTTGTGTTATTCGCTTTAGGGCTTTTATTTATTGTAGCAAGTACAATTGTATACTTTTGGATCGGTATGCTGTCAGTAAAAGCAGTTCCGATTATATGTCCAAGTTGTGAGAAACAGACGAAAATGTTAGGGAAAGTAGATGCATGTATGCACTGTAAACAACCACTGACATTAGATAAAGAATTAGAAGGAAAGCCTTTTGATGAGAAATACAATCGAAAAGATTATGTGAAAAAAGAGTAAATAAACTTAAGTGTTTTGCATATAATAAGGTAAAGGAATAAGTAACTTTGTACGGGCATATACAAGATATGTGAAATGGTATCGTGTGGGACGGAGGCATAGAGGGGTTTTTATCCCATATTGTACGAACCGTCGTTACAAGTGGAAGGTTAAAGAAGTTCTGTTGCTAGGATTTTTTAATAATGGTAAAAGTTGTCAGGAATTTGGATAAAAGCAATATATGTCCCTTCCAACACAAAATTTATTTATATTAGGGGTAGTTATCCTTATATTTATTCTGATTCTTTTGTTTAACGTTAAGTTAAGTGATAAAGAAGACACTAGTTTTGAATAAATTCATGTTTAGTTTTAGATGACAGTTCTATTTCCAAAATAGATTACTTAAAAAATTTCTCTCGATAAACACTGACGTGGCAAGTGTTATCGGTGGTTTCTATTTTTAAAAAGAGAGAAAGTAATTGACGGAACAAAAAAATCATGGTACCTTATTAATCGTGCTTTGAGAGCAAACAAATTTTTATTTTCAAATCATATTTGACAAACAAAACAATTCCATGTTATATTGTTAAAGCCGTCAGAAAACGGCATGGTCAATTAAGTAATATTTGATCCTTGAAAACTGAATGAGACAGCGAATATGTCAAGAGAAACTTTTATATGTTTCTCGTCAATAAATTTTTGTAAGCTAAGAGATAACTACGGTGTTAGTTATCGTTTCAAACTATATTGTAGTAGGGTGGATTTTCCATTTTATTACATCTCTATGGCAGTCAAACATGCTGATGCATGTTTACTGCACAAGTACGACTAAATTTTCGA
>Ga0209487_1000656_pt1 | contig 30831 bp, 34 predicted proteins | sample Poulit2012_FD_187524 | JGI IMG/M metagenome (GOLD analysis project Ga0209487, IMG submission 187524) | Agricultural soil microbial communities from Georgia to study Nitrogen management - Poultry litter 2012 (SPAdes) (version 2) | ecosystem: Environmental > Terrestrial > Soil > Agricultural land...
CGGAACCGACGGCGGTCTGGCTGGTCCGGGGCGTATCGGGAGGGCCGAACGGCCTGACCGCCTGGGCCCCGGGGAAGGGGTATGATGTTCGGGGTCTTCGGAGGAGGCGTGGGGTGGCGGACAAGTCATCGATACAGGGCAGGGTGACCCGCATTCGCGGGGAGGTCGTCGACGTCCGCTTTGAGGGACGGGTCCCCCGGATTCAGGAGCTGGTCCGGGCCCGGGGCATTCCGATGGAAGTCACTTCCCTGCTGGCGGGCAACGCGGTGCGCTGTCTGGCGCTGGCTCCGGTGCGCGGGCTGAGCCTGGGCGCTGGCGTGGAGGCCACCGGCGCGCCCATCCAGGTCCCGGTGGGCGAGGGGGTGCTGGGGCGCATGCTGAACGTCTTTGGCGACCCCATCGATGACGGCCCGCCCATCGAGGGCGAGCGCCGCTCCATTCATCGCCCGCCCCCGCCCCTTGCCGAGCGCACCACGGAGGGGAAGGTGCTGGAAACCGGCATCAAGGCCATCGATCTGCTGGCCCCCATCGAGCGGGGGGGCAAGGCCGGCCTGTTCGGTGGGGCCGGCGTGGGCAAGACGGTGCTCATCAACGAGCTCATTCACAACACCGTCCAGCACTACCAGGGGGTCAGCCTGTTCTGCGGCATCGGCGAGCGCTCCCGGGAGGCGGAGGAGCTGTACCGGGAAATGGGTGAGGCCGGGGTCCGGGACAAGACCGTCATGCTCTTTGGCCAGATGAACGAGGCCCCCGGGGTGCGCTTTCTGGTCGGCAAGTCGGCCCTGACCATGGCCGAGCACTTCCGCGACGTGCTGCAGCAGGACGTGCTGCTGCTGATGGACAACGTGTTTCGCTTTGTCCAGGCCGGGGCCGAGGTCTCGGGGCTGCTGGGGCGCATGCCTTCCCGGGTGGGCTACCAGCCTACCCTGGCCACGGAGCTGGCCGCCCTGCAGGAGCGCATCACCTCCACCGCCAAGGGGGCCATCACCTCGGTCCAGGCGGTCTATGTCCCGGCGGATGACTTTACCGACCCGGCGGCGGTGCACATCTTTTCCCATCTCTCGGCCTCGGTGGTGCTGTCTCGCAAGCGGGCCAGCGAGGGGCTGTACCCGGCGGTGGACCCCCTGGCCTCCAGCTCGGTCATGCTGACCCCGGCGGTGGTCGGCCAGCGCCATTACGACATCGCCCGGGCGGTGCGCCGCACCCTGGCGGAATACGAGGAGCTCAGGGACATCATCGCCATGCTGGGGCTGGAGGAGCTGTCCTCCGCCGACCGGGCGGTGGTGGCCCGGGCGCGTCGGCTGGAGCGCTTTCTGACCCAGCCCTTTCACGTGGCGGAAATCTTCAGCGGCACACCGGGACAGCGGGTGGCCATCGAGGAAACCCTGGCGGGCTGTGAAGCCATCCTTGAACGCAGCCGCTTCGACGACAGTGAAATGGACTACTACATGATCGGCGCCCTGTCCGGGGCGGGAGCTGCGGCATGACGGCCGGGGAGCTGATGCAGGTCAGTCTGCGCCTGCCCGCTCGCCTGTTGTGGCAGGGCCGCGCCCGACGATTGCAGGCCGTGGCCGAACATGGCAGTTTTGGGATGCTTCCCCACCACACCGATTTTGTCGCCTCGTTGGTGCCCTCGGTGTTGGTGGTCGAGGGCGTCGACGGTGAGCGCTTCTTCGGCATCGACCACGGCCTGCTGGTCAAGCGGGGCGATCGGGTCGACATCGCCGTGCATCGCGGCGTGGCGGGGGAGGCGCTGGACAGCCTGGCGGAGTCGGTGGCGGCCACCTTTGTCGACATGGACGAGGAAGAGCGCCAGACCCGCACCGCCCTGTCCCGGCTGGAGCTGGGCATCGTGCGCCACTTCAGTGAACTGAGGAAGCCCCGACCATGAGACCCGAGGACCGCGATTCCGTGGAGGCCATCCGCCGGCGCGCCGAGCGCATGGCCCACCATCGGGCCCATCCCGGGGACAGCCCCCTGCAGGGCCTGAGCGCCTTTGGCGTGGTGGGCTGGTCGGTGGCGCTGCCCGCGGTATTGGGAGCACTGGCGGGCCTGTGGCTGAACCGGGTGGCCCCCCAGAGCTTTTCCTGGCCCCTGGCGCTGATGCTGGGAGGCATGGTGCTGGGGGGCGTGGTGGCCTGGGACTGGGTGGCCCGAGAGGAACGGCGCTTGCGGCGCCAGCAGCCCGACCCGCCGCGGAGCTCGGAGCAGGGCGATGAGTGAGCCCGGACTGCAGGCGTTGCTGGCCGGCCTGGTCTGGGGCCTGCCCACCAGTCTGCTGTTTTTTTCCGGCCTGGCCTGGGGGCTGCGGCGGGCGCTGGGCTCGGCCCGGCCCGGGCGGGTGCTGCTGACCAGCTTTGGCCTGCGGGCCAGCCTGCTGCTGCTGGCGGTCGGGTGGGTGAGCCGCTGGCCCCACCCACTGTGGTCCCTGGCGGGGTTCATGCTGGCCTTTTTGCTGGTGCGCAGTCTGGCCGTGGGCCGGGCCCGCCGGGAAGAAAAGCTTCTGGAGGCAGGGAGGAGGGAAAGCAGTGGAATTGACCCCTGATGAGGTGGTGGTGGAGCTGGCAGGTCTGCCGCTCAATGCCACCATCGTCAACACCTGGATCGTGATGGGGGTGCTGGTCGGCATCAGCTGGCTGGCCACCCGCAACCTGGATGCGAGCAGCTCGCCGGGCCGCTGGCGCAACGGGCTGGAAGTGCTGGTGCTGTGGATCGAAGAGCAGATTCGTGGCGTCACCAGCACCGCGGTACGCCAGGTCATGAGCCTGGCGGGCAGCCTGTTTCTGTTCATTGCCTCGGCCAACCTGCTGGCGGTGGTGCCGGGCTTTCGCTCCCCGACGGGGTCGCTCTCCACCACGGTGGCGCTGACCCTGGCCGTCCTGCTGGCGGTGCCGCTGTTCGGCATTGCCCACGGCGGGCTGCGCCACTATCTGGGCGGCTTTTTTCGGCCCTCGGTCTTCATGCTGCCCTTCAATGTGCTCGGCGAGCTGTCCAGGGGTGTGTCCCTGTCGGTGCGCCTGTACGGCAACGTCATGAGTGGCGCGGTCATCGCCGCCATCCTGCTGAGCATCGCCCCCTTCTTTTTCCCCGTCGTCATGGAGCTGTTTGGCCTGCTGGTGGGCCTGATTCAGGCCTACATCTTCGCCATTCTTGCCACCGTGTATGTTTCGTCGGCCATGGCCGACCCCGATGTCGTCGTCCCCCAGGAGAACCGATCGTGACCGAGCTGACCATCGTTGCATTGATTTCCATCCTGACCGCGGGCCTGACCGTGGCCATCGGCTCCTTTGGAGCCGCGCTGGGGGAGGGGCGGGCAGCCGCCGCGGCCATGACCGCCATCGCCCAGCAGCCCGACGCGGCGCCGACGCTGTCCCGCACCCTGTTCGTCAGCCTGGCCATGGTGGAGTCCTCGGGCATCTATTGTTTTGTGGTGGCGCTGATCCTGATCTTTGCCAACCCCTTCTGGGATGCAGCCCTGCAAGTGGTCGGGGGCGGCTGACATGTCCATCGACTGGGTGACGGTGCTGGCCCAGCTGGCCAACTTCCTGCTCTTGATGTGGCTGCTGCGCCGCTTTCTGTTTCGCCCCATTCTGGCCGGCATCGATGCCCGGGAGGCCGAGATCGCCCGGCGCCTGAGCGCCGCTGACGAGGCGCGGGTTCAGGCCGAGGCTGCCGAGGAGCGCTATCAGGAGTTGTATCGGCAGACCCTGGTCAGCCAGGAAGAGCGGGTGGCCGAGGCCCTGGAGGCGACCCGTCAGGAGCGCAGCCAGCTGCTGGCGGAGGGCCGGGAGCGGCTGGAGTCGGAGCAGCGCCAGTGGCGCCGCCATCTGGAGCAGGAAGAACAGGACTTCATGGCGCGGCTGCAAGCAGCCGGGGCCGCGGCCCTGCTGGAGCTGACCCGCAAGGCCCTGCATGAGCTGGCCGACCAGGAGCTGGAGCTGGCCATGCTGCGCCAGCTGGAGCCCCGGTTGAAGCCGGTGGCGGCCGAGCTGCGGGCTGCAGGCGGTGGCCAGCCGGCCACGGTGACGACCCGGGACCCCCTGCCGGAACCGGTGGCAAGATCGCTGCGCCAGCAGCTGACAGCGCTGTTGCCGGGGGTGGCCCTGGATTTTGTCGTGGACGGAGCGCAGTCGCCGGGGCTGATCATCCAGGCCGGGGGAGCCCGCCTGATGTGGACGATGGACGCTTATGTCGACGAGCTGAAGCAGCGTCTGGCCCGGGGGGACAGGGAGTTTTCAACAGGGGGGGAGGGCCGTGGCTGAAACCCCAGAGCGAACCGGAGCTGCCCGCCCGAGAGCGCCGCAGTTTGATCGCTGGCTGCAGGAGTTGCTGGCCACTCCGGGCCCCGGCCCCGTACTGACCGAGACCGGGGTGGTCACCGATGTCGGGGATGGCGTGGCCACGGTGGCGGGCCTGAGCCGGGCCCTGGCGGATGAGCGCCTGGTCTTCGCCAGCGGCGTGCAGGGCATGGTGCTGGATCTGGAGCCCGACCGCCTGGGAGTGATCCTGCTGGGGCCGGCGGAGGCCATCGGCGTCGGAGAGCGGGTCTATCGCACCGGCGAGGTGGTCAGCACACCGGTGGGAGAAGGGCTGCTGGGCCGGGTGGTGGACGCCCTAGGCCAGCCCCTGGATGGCAAGGGCCCGGTGGCCGCCGCGGAGTATCGCCCGGTGGAGGCCGAGGCGCCGGGCATCCTGGAGCGCGCTCCAGTGAGCCGGGCACTGGCCACGGGCATCAAGGTCGTGGATGCCGCCATCCCGGTGGGTCTGGGGCAGCGCCAGCTCATCATCGGCGACCGCCAGACCGGCAAGACGTCCCTGGCCATCGACACCATGCTCAACCAGCGCCGCTCGGAGGTGCTCTGCATCTACTGTGCGGTAGGGCAGCGCGGCGATGCCGTGGCCCGGGTGATCCGCGCCCTGGCAGAGGGAGACATGCTGTCCCGCAGCCTGTTGATTCACGCCGGCGACGAAGAGGCCCCGGGGCGCTCCCATCTCGCTCCCTATGCCGCCATGACCATGGCGGAGTACTTTGCCGAGCAGGGCCGCGATGTCCTGCTGGTCCTCGATGACATGACCCACCATGCCCGGGCCTACCGAGAGCTGTCTCTGCTGCTGCGCAGGCCGCCGGGCCGGGAGGCCTTTCCCGGCGACATCTTCCATGTCCACGCCCGGCTGCTGGAGCGCTCCGGCCAGTTTGGCGAGGCCCGGCGCGGGGGCTCCATCACCACTCTGCCGGTGGTGGAGACCGAGGCGGAAAACCTGTCGGCCTACATTCCCACCAACCTGATCTCCATCACCGACGGCCAGATCTACCTCGCCCCCGGCCTGGTGCGCCGCAATCAGTTTCCGGCGGTGGATCTGGGCCTGTCGGTATCCCGGGTGGGAGGCAAGGCCCAGAATCGCAGCCTGCGGGGGGTTGCTGGCAATCTGCGGGTCATGCTGGCGCAGTTCGAGGAGCTGGAGGAGTTCGCCCGCTTTGGCACCCGGCTGGATGAGCAGGTGCGAGCCCGGCTGACCCGGGGCGGGGCCGTGCGCGCCGCCCTGCGCCAGGCCGAGCGGGATCCCATGCCCGCGCTGGAGCAGCTGGCGGTGCTGATCACCGCCATGGCGGGGCTGTTCGATGCCATTCCCGAGCCGGAGCTGCCCGCCGCCATGGGGCGGGTTCGAGCCCTGGCGGGGAGCGAGCTGGGCTGGATTGCCCAGCGGGTGGCGGACAACCAGGCCCTGGACGAAGCCGACCAGCAGCGGGTGGTGGAGGCGGCCGGGAAGGCCCTGGCCGAGGGAGCGAGCCGGGCCCCGGGAACATGAGCGCCACCCTGGAACAGCTGACGCGCCAGCACCAGACCCTGCGCAGCATCCGCAGCATTGTTCGCACCATGAAGACCATGGCCGCGGTCAATGCCGCTCCCTATGAAGAGGCCGCCGAGGCCATCCAGGCCTGGCAGCAGACCCTGGACCACGGTTTTGCCGCCTTTGCCCACCGCATGGGCGGACCGCTGCCCAGCGCGGCACCGGCCTGGCGACGCCAGCTGCTGGTGGCCTTTGGCTCCGACCACGGCTTTTGTGGCAACTACAACGAACTGATGGCGGAAGTGGTGCTGCAGTTCTGTCGCCGCCAGCCCCGCCCGCCTGAGCTGATCTGCATTGGCGCACGCCTGGAACGCGCCCTGGTCGAGCGGGAGCTGGAGGTGGAGCACCGGCTGATGCCGCCGGCCTCGGTGGACGGCCTCGGGCGCCTGGCGGGCGAACTGGTCGGCCTCGTGGAGAGTTTGCATCGGGGCCAGTCGCTGGCGGAGCTGGCCGTGGAGCTGGCCTATACCCGCCGCGCCAGCCACGGTTCCCGGGAAGCGGTGACGACGCCTCTGCTGCCGCTGCCCCCGGCGCTGCTGCAGCCGCTACGGCGCTGGCCCTCGCCCTCCCTGCCAGACTTCAGCATGCACCCCGAGGCGCTGCTCGCTGCCCTGCTGCGCCACTATCTGTATGCCCGGGTGTTCCATGGCGCCACTGAGGCCATGGTGACCGAGAACGCCGCTCGGCTGGCGTTGATGCAGCAGGCCGAACAGGCGGTGGACGATCAGCTGGAAAGCGTGGGTCGCCAGATGGCCGGAGTGCGTCAGGATGTCATTACCCATGAGCTGATGGACATCGTGACCGGCCACGGCGGCCTGGCAGAGGAGGAAGGCGATGGACGTTGAGCGGGAGCAGCAAGAGCATGCCCGCCGGCTGGAGCAGGGGCGTCGTGCGCTGGCAGGGCTGGATGAGGACTGGGCCCGCCATGTCCAGGCAATCGGGCCCTGTCGACTGGCGCTGCCGCCCGAGGTGGAGCCCTGGGAGGCCCTGCTGAGGGCCATTGTCTACCAGCAGCTCCACGGTCGGGCCGCCGGCGCCATCCACCAGCGGCTGCTGGCCCTGTATCCCGCGGGTAGGCCCACGCCCCGGGACCTGCTGGCGACCTCCCCCGAGCAGCTGCGCCTCTGCGGACTCTCGGCGGCCAAGGCACAGGCCATTCTGGGCGTGGCCCGGGCGGCTGACGCGGGGGAGCTGGTGGACCGGGCCGGGGCCCGGGCGCACTCCGATGAGGCCCTGATCCGGCAGTGGACCCAGCTTCGGGGGGTGGGGCCCTGGACGGCAAAGATGGTGCTCATCGATGCCCTGGGGCGCACCGACGTGCTGCCCGCGGGAGACCTGGGGCTGCGCCAGGGCTATCAGCGTCTGCGGGGTAGGGATGCTGCGCCCACCGAGGCCGAGCTGCGCCAACTGGCCGAGGCCTGGCGCCCCCACCGCACGGTGGCCGCCTGGTATTTGTGGCGGGTGCCCCGCCGCTGACGGCCCGCCCGGCTGCTCGCTCCCCGAATCGGGGCTCAGCGCAGCTGGCTGTCCTTGCTGCCCCGGCGGTTGTAGCCGCTGAATTGCTGGTGGCGGAGGTCTTCCTGCTGCTGGCAGTTCACGCACAGCCGCACGCCGGGCACCGCCTGGCGGCGAGCCTCGGGGATGGGCGCTTCACATTCCTCGCAGTGGTGGAGGCCCGGCCCCGAGGCAAGCCGCGCCCGGGCCCGCTGCACCTCGTCTTCAATGGTGGCATCGATCTGTTCGTGTATGGCCCCGTCGCGGGTCCAGCCCGTTGCCATGGCATGTCCTCCTGCGTGGGTGGCAAAAACCATCGGCCCGATTGGGCCTGCCAGCACAGAGCATACCCCACCGTTTCGGGCAAGGCGATTTGCCCACCAGGGGGAACATGAGGCACGGTTGTGTTGTCAGTGACCCTGTGCCGGTAGCACCGGGTGCCGCCGGCGTCACGGTTTTTTGCAGCACGGAGAGGAGACACGCGATGATGCGCACAGTGGTTGGAGTGGCAGTGGTAGCGACGGGCCTGGCCCTGGCGGGGTGCGATCGAGACCGCTCCGCAGAGCAGCGCCTGGACCAGATGGGCGAATCCATGGAACAGGGTGCCGAGCGTGCCGGTGACTCCATGCGCGATGCGACCCGGCAGGGAGCCGATGGCGCCCGGGATGCCTGGGATGAAGGACGCGAGGGGGCTCGGGAGGGCTGGGATCGCACCCAGGATGCCGCCGAGGATGCCTGGGACACCACCCGGGAGCGATCCGGCGAGGCCTGGGACAGCACCAAGGAAAAGGCCGGCGAGGCCTGGGACACGACGAAGGAAAAAGCCCGCGAGGGGAAGGAGAAGGCCCGGGAGGGCGGTGAGCGCGCCAGGGAAAAGGCTGGTGAGGCTCGGGACAGCGCCCGGGACCGCCTCAACCGCAGCGGAGACTAGCCGCTGCCGGCGGGCTGCCACCGACGCGGTTTCGTCGGCGGCAGCCGGGCCACTCCGCTGCCTGCATCGCGGGCCGGCTTTCGAGCTCAGTAGCCGCAGAGGCTGGCGTAGCGGTCCCGGTGGAAGCCGGCATCGCCCAGTAGCTGCATGGCCACGCGAGCCCGCTTGAGGAAGAAGCCGATTTCCAGCTCGTCGGTAACCCCGATGCCGCCATGCATCTGGACCGCCTCGTTGCTGACCTGCATCAGCACTTCGTTCAGCCTCGCCTTGGCCAGGCTGGCCATCTGGGCCAGGTCGGCACGGTCCTCGTCGATGGCAGAGAGGGCATCCAGCACCACGGAACGGGACATTTCCAGCTCGCAGAACATGATCGCAGCGCGGTGTTTCAGAGCCTGGAATGAGCCGATGGGGGCACCGAACTGCTCCCTTTCCTTGAGGTAGTCGATGGTGCGCTCAAAGGCCTCCAAGCCGTTGCCGAGCATTTCTGCCGCCAGGGCAATGCGGCCCCGGTCCAGCACCTGGTCCAGCACGGGCCAGGCCTGGTCGGCCTCGCCCAGCAGGGCATCGGCCGCCACCTCGACCTGGTTGAACTCCAGGTGGGCATAGCCGCGGCTGTCGGCCATCCACAGGCGCTGTCGCTGCAGTCCCGCGGCGTCGCCCGCCACGGCAAACAGGCTGAGGCCCTCTCGCTCCCCGGCCTTGCCGGCACTGCGGGCAACGACGAGGACCAGATCGGCGGCGTGGCCGTCGATGACATAGGCCTTGGAGCCCTCCAGAACCCAGCGGTCGCCCTGGCGGCGGGCCTGCAGGGCGGTCTGTTCGGGGGCGTGATGGGGGCCTTCATCCACGGCCAGGGCCAGGGTCAGCGCCCCTTCGGCCACCCGGGGCAGCCAGCGCTCTCGCTGCTCGTCATTGCCGGCCAGCTCGATGGCCGATGCGCCCAGCACCACGGTGGCCAGCAGAGGGGAGGCGGTCAGGGTGCGGCCGGTTTCTTCCAGCACGGCGCCCAGGCCCAGATAGCCAAATTCCAGGCCGCCCCAGGCCTCGGGCAGGGTGATGCCCGCCCAGCCCAGCTCGCCCATCTGCTGCCACAGCGACGGGCTGTAGCCCAGTTCCTCGCGCTGGTCCCGGAGGCTGCGCAGGGCCTCCACCGGGGCATGTCCGGTGACGAATTCCCTGGCGGTGTCCTTCAGCAGGCGCTGCTCTTCGTTCAGTACCAGTGCCATCCTGTGTCTCCCTACGGCTTCAGTCGGGCAGGCCCAGCGCCCGCTTGGCGATGATGTTGAGCTGAATTTCAGAGGTGCCGCCGGCGATGGTCAGCGTCTTGGACATCGCCCAGGCCCGGAGGGTGAGCTGTTCATCCTCGCTGAAGGCCTCGCCCTCCCAGCCCAGGGCATTCATGCCCAACAGGGCCAGCATGAGCTCCTGCTTGCGCTTTTCCTCTTCGGTGCCGATGTACTTCATGATCAGCGGCACGCGGGAGTCGGCGGTGCCGGCCATCCGCTCTTCGAAGGTGCGAAAGTGGGTCAGGGCCACGGCGCGCATGTTCATTTCGTGGCGCACCAGCTGATCGCGCAGGGCGGGGTCGGCCAGGCGACCATCGGCGCCCTTGCCGACGTAGCGCAGGGCGGCCGCCACGGGGCCAAAGCTGGGTCCCGGGGTGTCCTGGCCGATCTCGCTCATCAGCCTCCGCTCGTAGCGGAGCAGGGTCTTGGCCACGGCCCAGCCCTGGTTGATTCCCCCGACGATGTTTTCCCGGGGTACCCGGACATTGTCAAAGAAGGTCTGGCAGAACTCGGATTCACCGCTGAGCAGCTGGATGGGGGTGGTGGACACGCCGGGGGAGGCCATGTCGATCAGCATGAAGCTGATGCCCGCCTGCTTGGGGCCGCTGGTGTCGGTGCGGACCAGGGCAAAGATCCAGTCGGCCTGGTCGGCGCTGGTGGTCCAGATCTTGGTGCCGTTGACCAGGAAGTGGTCCCCCCGGTCCTCGGCGCGGCATTGCAGGCTGGCCAGATCGGAGCCGGCGCCGGGCTCGGAATAGCCCTGGCACCAGCGCACCTCGCCCCGGGCGATGCGGATCAAATGCTCTCTTTTCTGCTCTTCGGAGCCGTGTTCCAGCAGGGCCGGCCCCAGCATCCAGATGCCGAGATCCATCAGGGGAGTGCGGCAGCCCAGGCGTTTCATTTCCTCCCGGAGAATGCGGGTCTGCTGAGGGTCGAGGCCGCCGCCGCCGTATTCTTTGGGCCAGTCGGGCACGGTCCAGCCGCGGTCCCGCATGCGCTCGAACCAGATTCGAGCCTCCTCGCTGGGAAAATGTTGCCGACGGCCGGCCCAGACCTGTTCTTCCCGGGGCATGGGGGTGCGCATCGACTCGGGACAGTTGGCTTCCAGCCAGGCGCGCGTCTCCTGGCGAAATGATTCGAGCTCGTCCAAGCCTACCTCCTTGATATTGGGTGTGGACGCGGTGGCATCCGCGATGGATGCTCGCCCGCCGGGGACCGCGCCCGGTTCCAGCGGACGGTCGGGCAGGCCCTTTAGCTTAGGCGGCGCGCTGGCAAAGGCAATGACCAAAGCCGCCATGGAGGCTAACAATACCGGTCACGGCTCGGCCTTGCCGGGGGAGGAGGGCAGGGCGTGCTGCATCTGGCGGGCCCAGCCGGCCACGCTCCGGTGGAAGTCGCTCCAGTAGCGCACGGCACTGAAGGGGCGCAGTCGCTCACTGCCGCCCCCGCGCTCGCCGGTGACGCGGCGCTGGCGGCTCTCCAGCAGCACCTCGCCGGTCGCACTGTCCAGCAGCTGGGCGACCAGGGTAAAGCGGGAGCTCTCTCCCACCAGGGTGTGGGCCGGTTCCGGGCGCTCGTCCCGCAGGGGGGCGTGCAGGCGGAATCGGTCCAGCTCCACCTTCAGGCTGACCACGCCGGGGCCGGGTGCAGCCGCCTGCCGCCAGCCCGGCCGCCGTTGCCAGGCCCGGGTCACCGCCTGTTCGAACTCCTGCTGCAGGCGCTGGTGCTGGCGCTCATCGAGCTGGAAGGCCTCGGGGCCGCGGTGCAGGCTGTCCTGGTGCGGGCTGGGGTCGTAGTGGATGACCAGGGGCTCGATGTACAGGCTGTGGTAGCCCTGGAGGCTGGACTCGGTTTCGGCATCGGTCGTCATCGAGCTGCTGCAGCCGACCAGGGTCAGGGCCATGGCCAGCGGCCAGAGCAGCCATCGTGCAGTCTTCATGAACCCTCTCCTGCCAAGGGCGAGGCCCGGAGAGCGAGTCCTCGCGCGGGTGCAATGGGACAAACAGTATACCGCGAGCGGGCGCCTCGGTGCTGCCGTGGCCCGGGCCTGCATGACAGGAATGTCACTTGACCCGGAGGCCGGCTCGCCCATAGATAGTGACAACGCTGAGCTCGAGCCGAACAATAATCAGGAGAATCACATGGCATTTCATGGCAGAACGGCACTGGTTACCGGTGCTGCCAGTGGCATGGGGCGGCTGGCGGCATTGCGGCTGGCCGCCCAGGGCGCACGGGTGGCGGCGGTGGACCTCAACGAGGAGGGGCTGGGGGAGACCGCTGCCCACTCGGCCAACATCGAGATCTTTCCCTGCGATGTCAGCGATCGCCAGCAGGCCGAGGCGGTGGTCGCCGAGGTGCAGTCCCGCCTGGGACCCATCGATCGCCTGACCCATGCCGCCGCCATCATGCCCGGCGGTTCGCTGGTGGAGATGTCCACCGACCAGATCATCCGCTTGATGGAGATCAACTACGGCGGCACCGTCCACCTCACCAAGGCCGTGCTGCCGAGCATGCTGGAGCGCCGCTCCGGCGACCTGATCCTGTTTGGCTCCATGGCCGGCGATGTGCTGACCCATCACCTGGGGGCCTACAGCGCCACCAAGGCGGCCACCAACGTCTATGCCGAGGTGTTGATGCGGGAAAACCGGGGTTCGGGCATCCGCTTTCTGCTGGTGTGCCCGCCGGCGGTCAACACGCCGCTGATCAATCAGGCCCTGGACACCGGCCCCGAGAGTCTGCGGTTTTCCCAGCGCACCGGGCGCCTCGCCCGGCCCGAAGCCATCCTGGACGCCATCGAAAGGGCCCTGGAAAAGGGCCGCTGGGTGGTGCGCCCCGGTGAGGCGACCGCCCTGACCTGGCTGCGACGCCTGTCCCCGGGGCTGCTGTGGTGGCTGATGGAGCGGGCCAACAAGCTCTGATGGGTCCCGTCCCCGCCGAGCCCTACCGGTCGAGCCTGAAGCCCAGCTTCAGGACCACCTGAAAATAGTCGATCTCGCCATTTTCAACGGCGCCGCGGACCTCGCTGACCTCGAACCAGTTGACGTGGTCCAGGGTCTCGCAGGCGGTGCCGACGGCGTTGTGAATGGCGTCGTCAATGCTGGTGGAGGAACTGCCCACGAGCTCAACTTTCTTGTAGACATGATCGGACATGGAGCTGGCTCCTTCCCTGTTGTCACGCAGTGATCGAAGACTCCGGCCGCCGTTCACCGGCCACCGGACTGCTGCTTGGACCATGGCTCGACAGCTCCTGTTCCGTCGCGGTGGCAGCATGGTCAATTTGGACGATGCCGGCGCGCGAGGGCCCTCCATACTGGCCTGGATACCATGTCCACATGCAGCTGACTGTCGAGGTGCTCCATGCGTTTTTCCATGATCTTTGAGGCCCAGACCACCGACCCGTCCCGGGAGGGTGAAAAGCAGGTCTTTGACGAATGTGTCGAGCAGTCCCTGGCCGGGGAACAGTATGGCTACGACGCCGTCTGGGCGGTGGAGCACACTTCCCTGACCCGCTATGCCCACATGAGTGCGCCGGAATCCTTTCTGGCCTACATCGCCGGCGCCACCCAGCGCATCCAGGTGGGCCACGGCGTGGTCTGTCTGCCCCACGCCATGAACCACCCCATCAAGGTGGCCGAGCGCATCGCCACCCTGGACCTGTTGTCCCACGGCCGGGTGCTGTTCGGGGTGGGCAAGGGCGGCACCGAACAAGAGGCGGGGGCCTTTGGCAACCGGCTGGAGGACTTGCAGGACCAGGTGGACGAGTCGATGTACATGATCCCCCGGATGTGGCACGACGAGGACTTCAGCTTTGAATCCGAGGTCACCGGCCTGAAGATTCCGCCGCGGCCCATCAACCCCAAGCCCTACCAGGACCCCCATCCGCCGATGTTTCTCGCCTGCACCCGGGAGCCCACCCTGCTGATGGCCGGTTCGAGAGGGCTGGGCGCCCTGGTCATGGGCTTCAGCGGCCCCGATGAAGTGGCCAACAAGAACCGCGTCTACCGCGAGGCCTTTGCCGGGCGCCGGCGGGAAGACCAGGTGGGGGATTTTGCCACCGAGCATCTGGCCGCCCTCTGTCCGGCCATCATCCTCGACGATGCCGCCCAGGCCCGGCGCATTGGTCTGCGGGGGCAGCGCTTCTTTGCCGAGAGCATCTCCTACTGGTACCAGGGCGGTCCCCTGCCCAGCACCGACGAGCTCACCGAAGAGGAGCTGGAGGGCATTCTCAACGACAGCCGAGAGCAGGTGGTGGCCTATCTGGGCGAGGAAAAGATCGCCGTCGGCGACGAGCACACCGGCATGTACAATGCCAACAATGCCTATGGCAATGTCGAGGATGCCATTGCCTACATCGAGCGGCTGATCGCTGCCGGGGCCGACGAGATCCTCTTTCTGCACCAGATGGGCACCGTGCCTCACTGGGCCATCATGGAGACCATCCGCAACATCGGCGAGCACGTCATCCCCCATTTCCGCAAGAAGTACGGAGAGGCCGCTCCCATCCTGCGTCACTTCTGAGCGGGCTGCGCTCCGGCCGGTCGGTCTGGAGCGTTGAACCGGCTTTTGGCTCGGCGGCCGCCCGCTGGTGGCCGCCGATGTGCTGTGCAATGCTTCGGCATTCCATTCAGCCCAGGAGTCGGAACATGGAAAAGCTGATTTACACCCTGCACGGGCGCGGCGGACTGACCGCCGATGCCTTTCGCGATCGGCTGCTGGCCAGCGTGCCCGAACTGCAGGCCAGCGGTGCTCGGCACCTTCGGGTCTGCGTGAGCGACAGCGATGTGGCGGCCGGTGCCGCGCTGCACCAGGCCAACACCGGCCGGCCGCTGCCGGATGCAGTGCTGACTTTCTGGCTGGATACCGCCATCCGCTGCCGCGAGCAGGAAGCGATCTTTGCGGAGCTTTGCGAGACCCACCACGGCTATTTGGTCACCGAGTCGGAGCCACTGGTCAGCGGCTCGGGCGAATCGGCGGGACCGCGCACCGAGGGCATGAGCCAGATCGCCCTGCTGCAGCAGCCGCCGCGCCTCCGACGGGAAGAGTGGCTGGAAGTCTGGCAATATTCCCATACCGCGGTGGCCATCGAGACCCAGTCGACGTTTGGCTACCGGCAGAATGTGGTGGTGCGGGCCCTGACTCCCGACGCCCCCCCGGTGGATGCCATCGTCGAGGAAAACTTTCCCCTGGCAGCCATGACCTCACCCCAGGCCTTTTACGATGCCGAGGGCGACGAGGCGCTCTACCAGCAGAGGCTGGAGGCGATGATGACGAGCTGCGCCCGCTTCATCGACCTCGAGCGCATCGATGTCATCGTCACCTCGGAGTACCGGTATCCCTCACCCTGAGCGGAGCGCGGAAACGGAAATGACCGACGCGAGCGAGACCATCGAGCGCTGGCTGCAGCGCCAGCTCCAGGCCATGGCCGAGGACCTGGAGGAGGGCCTGGATGTCTCTCCGGCCCGGCGGGGCCGGCTGGAGGGAGCCCTGGAGTGCTGGCTGCGCCAGGGCGGGGAGGTCGAGCGGCTGCGGCAATGGCTGGACCAGGCCGCCATGGAGGCCGAGCTGGAAGCCCCCGAGGTGCGGCTGCAGCCGGTGATGCGTCGGGCCCCGGTGTGGCCGGGAACCGGGAGCTGAGCCCGCTGCGCCGGTGCCGGTCCCGCTGTCAATTCTGCACTGGGCAGCGGACCGGATCCATGTATAATACTGGGCATATATACAGTATTGCGGAGCTTGGGGCTCCCGGTCGGCACAGAGGTGATTATGGACGAAAACAAGCAGAAGGCGCTGTCTGCGGCGCTGGCGCAAATCGAGCGGCAGTTCGGCAAGGGCACGGTGATGCGCATGGGCGACGAACAGCGCCAGGCCATTCCCTGCGTGTCGACCGGTTCGCTGGGCCTGGACATCATGCTGGGCATCGGCGGCCTGCCCCGGGGCCGCATCGTTGAAATCTACGGCCCGGAATCCTCGGGCAAGACCACCCTGGCGCTGAGCGTCATTGCCGAGGCCCAGAAGGCCGGCGGCCAGGCGGCCTTCATCGATGCCGAGCACGCTCTGGACCCCATCTATGCCGGCAAGCTGGGGGTCAATGTCGACGACCTGATTCTGTCCCAGCCCGACACCGGCGAACAGGCCCTGGAAGTGACCGAAATGCTGGTGCGTTCCGGTGCCATCGACGTGTTGGTGGTGGATTCCGTGGCCGCCCTGGTGCCCAAGGCTGAGATCGAGGGCGAAATGGGCGACTCCCACGTGGGGCTGCAGGCCCGGCTGCTGTCCCAGGCCATGCGCAAGCTCACCGGCGCCATCAAGCAGACCAACTGCCTGGTCATCTTCATCAACCAGATCCGGATGAAGATCGGCGTCATGTTCGGCAACCCCGAGACCACCACCGGGGGCAATGCCCTCAAGTTCTACTCCTCGGTTCGCCTGGACATCCGCCGCATTGGGGCGGTGAAGGAGGGCGACGAGATCGTCGGCAACGAGACCCGGGTCAAGGTCGTCAAGAACAAGGTGGCCCCGCCCTTCCGCCAGGCGGAGTTCCAGATTCTCTACGGCCAGGGAATTTACCGGATGGGCGAAGTGCTCGATCTGGGCGTCCGGGAGGGCCTGGTGGACAAGGCCGGGGCCTGGTATTCCTACCAGGGCGAGCGCATCGGCCAGGGCCGGGCCAATGCAGCGCGCTACCTGGAGGAGAATGCCGAGCTCGGCGAGGCCATCGAGACGGAAATCCGCCGGCGCCTGCTGGCCACAGAGCCTGCACCCGCCGACGAGGCCGCCACGCCGGCGGAGGACTGAGCCATCTCTGGTCAGGCCCGCGGACAACGCAGTGCCAGGGAGGTCAGCCGGGCCGACCTGCGCCGCGCCGCCATGGACCTGCTGGCCCGCCGGGAGCATGGTCGAGAGGAGCTCATGGGCAAGTTGCTGCGGCGCTTCGGTGACGAGTACAGCGCCGCACTGGCCGACGAGCTGGAAAGGCTGGCCGGGGAGGGGCTGCAGTGCGACCAGCGCTTTGTCCAGGGCTTTTTGCGCAGTCGACTGGAGCGCCGCCAGGGCCCGCTGCGCATTCGGCGGGAGCTGATTCTGCGCGGCATCGACTCCGCCCAGGCCCTGGCTGCCCTGCAGACTGTGGAGGAAGAGCGCTGGCAGGCCCTGGCCACGGAGGCCCTGCAGAGCCGCTATGGCGATCGCGACGACGGCGCCCTGGAGCGCCGGGAGTGGGCCCGCCGGGCGGGCTTCCTGCAGCGCCGCGGATTCACCACGGAACAGGTGCGAGCCGCCATGGCTCGCCACGGCGACTGACCCCAGCCCCTGGACGCAGCCCCTGTTTCCTCAGCTCCGGCGCGACCGAGCCCTGTCGCGGCTTTTCTGCCCTGAACCTCGTCTTTTCTGCCTCGTTTCCATCGTCTTTTCAGACCGCCCGGCCAGCTCTGGCCCGTGGTCTATACTGAACGGGGCGCGTGGCTTCGCCGACCGGAGCCCGCGGTAGACCACCCGGCCGGGGAGTCCGCATCCCGGCGAATAATAAGACGAAGAGGTTGGCATGGTGTTGAGAACTGCTGCCAGGCGAGGACCGGTATTGCTGGTCCTCTGGTGCGTGACAATGCTTGCAAGCGCGGAGCTGCAATTGCATGGCGCGGCGGAATTCACGGAGTTGAGGCGCTCCTTTTATCTGGCCGGACTGCAGGCCGGCGAGCCCTTTGAGGACAGCGAGGCGCTGCTGGCGGGCAGCGCACCCCTGCGCATGACCCTGAAGGTCACCGTCGATCGCTGGACGACGCGAAGCTTTTCCAACCACTGGTCCCGAGCGCTGTTGATCAACAACGACCCGGCGCTGCTCGATGCCTTCGGGGAAGCGGTGATCGAGTTCAGCAGTCTGCCCCGGGACGATCTGCTGCGGGGCGATGAATTGGTGGTGGAGCGCCTGGAAGATGGCTCCACCGAGGTCTGGCTCAATGGCCACTCGATGATGACGGTGGCGAAGCCGGGCTTTGCCGAGCTGTTGCTGCGCACCTGGGTGGGTCCGCGCCCCCCGTCGACCGGGTTTCGCCAGCAGATCCTGGGCGAGGCCGACAGTGCCCAGGAGCGGGCACTCCTGCTGGCCCTGGCTCCCTCTGAAGAGCGGATCGAAGCCGTCGGTCTATGGCTGGAGGACGACGGCGAGCCGGCGTCCGAAACCGCCCCGGAGCAGGCTGATCAGGCGGTGGCGGGGCAGGGCGACATGGACGGGGCGGAGAGACAGAGAGAGCCCTCATCCCGCTCCCGGGTCGCGGAGCAGGCGGCTGCGGCTTCCCCGCAGGCGAGAGAAAGAGGGCCTGGGGAGCGGGTTGAATCCGCTCGGGAAGCAGCCCCGCCTGACTCGAGCCAGGCCCGGGCCCGGCGGGTTGCAGCCGCCGAGCCCGGGGTCGAATCCCGAGAGGCCGTGGAGGCGTCGCCGGCGCGGCAGAGCGAGGCGCGAGAGGCACCTGAAGAGGCCGAGGCCACCGAGGACGAAGAAGTGGCCACCCTCAGCGTCGAGGAAGAACAGGCGCTGCTGCAGTTGTACCAGAACATGGTGGTGCGCCGGATTCTCGGAGCGGTAGAATACCCCGACTACGCCCTGCGCCGCGGCCTGGAGGGCGTGGTTCAGCTGCGGATCCAGGTCAATCGCGCCGGCCAGATTCTCGACGTGGAGCAACGACAGGGGGCGCGCTACAGCGTACTCAATGATGCGGCCCGAAAGGCCGTCGAACGGACGCGGGTGTTTCCCCGGGTGCCCGAGGCCATGCCGGGAGAGTTGATCAACGTGGATGTCCCCATTCGCTTTCAGCTGCAGTAGCCCGGTGGCGGAGCGGTCGGGGCATCAGGGATTTCTCGCGGCTGCCGGGCGACAGAAAGCGAGAAAAGAGCAGGGAGGAAAACAGGAAAAGAATAAAAAAGGGAGTGCCGAGGCACTCCCTTGAAACGGGTCTTCCCTGTCGGGGTGGAGCATCGCAGCCGCTGCTTCACCCCGCATTGGGAATCGGCGATCAGGAGTCGTCGCCGAGCAGGCGCTGGCGCAGTTCGGGATCGGTGCGCATGGCCATGGCGATGGCGTTGTAGGTCTCGACGTCCAGTCCCGCATCGCGCACTTCCTCGGCCATCTTCTGGCTGGCTTCGGTCTGCAGCTCCCGGGCCTTGTCAGCGTCTTCCACTCCCTGCAGCTTGCCCGCATATTCGTTGCGGACCTCTTCTACGGCCTTCCTGGCGTCGTTGAACTGATCCAGCTCTTCATCGCTGAAGTCCTGCTGTTGCTGCTGTTCACCAAAGCCCTGCTGTTGCTGTTGCTGCTGCTGGGCGGCAGGATTGTTCTGCATGTCCTGCTGGCCCTGGCCGGCGCCGGCTCCGGGCTGTGCCCAGGCAGGGGCGGTGGCCATGGCGGCGGTAGCCAGTACGGCGGCGAGTGTCTTGATGGATGAGTTCATGATTGGACTCCTGGTTGAGGAAATTCATGCATTCGCTGCATTCGATTCTTCTAGTGCCAGAATCGGGCCAGGTTTTTCATTTCTTCTTCAGGTGGTTGAAAGGTCTGATAAAACCCTTTTTCCCCCGCAAAAGAAGGCCGCAGAGAGGCTGGGAATGGGCCCTGTTTGTGTGTCAGCATGACCCATGTGCCAGGAGGTGAGATGCGCTTTGGACTGAGAACCACCCTGCTGCTGCAGGTGGCGCTGCCCCTGCTGCTGGTCTTTGCCCTGTTGCTGCACAGCGGTCTGAAGCTGTTTGAACAGGTGGCCGAGCGCCGCTTGCAGCAGGAGATCCAGCTGGTGGCCCGGGCCATCCAGCTGCCCGTGGAGGCGGCCATGGAGCGAGGGGACCTGACCCAGGTCCGCGCCAGCCTGGATGCGGTATTCGAAATCGGCCAGGTCTATGGCGCCTACCTCTTCGATGCCGAGGGACAGCCTCTGTCGGCGCGCGGCAGCGTGGGGCCGGAACCCATCGACAGCCGACGCCTGGAGGGACTGGTGGCTTCCGAGAGGCACTCGAGCCGCTACGAGCGCATCGAGGGCCGCAGCGTGTATTCGTATTTCATTCCGCTGTTTGACGTGGCCGGCAAGCCCAGCGGATTGCTCCAGATCACCCGCAGGCGAAGCGACTTCTACGCCGAGTTCGGCGCCATGAAGGCCCGGGCATGGCAATGGTTCGGCGGCGTCGCGGTGCTGGTGGTGGCCGGCCTGCTGCTGGCCCATGACCGGGCCATCGGTCGCCATGTCAAGGCCCTGGCGGCCACCATGGGGGCCGTGGAGCAGGGCCAGACCGGACAGCGAGCCGCAGTGCGGGGGCCGGTGGAGCTGGCCCACCTCGCCCGGGCGCTGAACGGCATGCTGGATGCGATCCAGCTGGCCCATCGGAGGCTGAGGCGCCAGCGGGTGGAGCGCCGGCGCCTGACCCGGCGCCTGCGGGAGACGGAGACCATGGCGGCGTTGGGCGAGCTGGCGGCGGGGGTGGCCCATGAACTGGGGGCGCCCCTGAGCGTGGTGGACGGTCGAGCGCGGCGCATCCAGCGGATGCGGCCGGATCCGGAGAGCCAGCGGGAGCTCGAGGCGATCCGGGAGCAGGTCCAGCGGATGAGTGCCACGGTGCATCAGCTGCTGGCCTTTGGCCGGGAGCGGCCCGGGCGTCGCGCCCGCCTGGCGGTGGCGGACTGGGTGCAGCGAGCGATCAGCGGCGAGCCCGGGGCGGTGGCCCGCGTCCGGGTCGAGCCGGGCCCCGCCGTCACCCTCAAGGGGGATCCGCTGCGGCTGGAGCAGGCGTTGGCCAACCTGATCCGCAATGCGCTGCAGGCGGCCCCCGAACAGGGGGTCGACCTCGGCTGGCAGCGCGACGCAGGGGCGCTGGCCCTGTGGGTGGATGATGCCGGTCCGGGCGTGGCTCCGGAGTGGCGGAGTCGGGTGTTCGCGCCCTTCTTTACCACCCGGGCCTCGGGCAGGGGCTCGGGCCTGGGGCTGGCCATTGTGGCATCGGTAATGCGGGAACACGGCGGGCGGGTGGAGGTGGGCGAGAGCCCCCTGGGGGGAGCGCGCTTCCGCCTCCTGCTGCCCCTGGCCGAGGGAGAAGGAGGTCTGACCCATGTCGGAGACGATCCTGATTGTAGAGGATGACGAGGCGCTGGGAGAGCTCCTGGTGGAGGAGCTGCGGCCACGGCGGACTGTGCACTGGGTGAGTACCCTGAAGGAGGCCAGGGCGGCCCTGGCCCGCCATCTGCCCAGCCTGCTGATTACCGATCTGCGGTTGCCCGACGGCAACGGCATCGAGCTGCTGGCGGAGCTGCCCGAGCCGCGGCCCGGGGTCATCGTGATCACGGCCTTTGGCGATGTCAGCCAGGCGGTGGATGCGCTCAAGCGCGGGGCCGACGACTTTCTCACCAAGCCCCTGGACCTCGACCACCTGCTGCTCAGCGTGCAGCGGGTGCTGGAGACCCACTCCATGCGCGCCGCCCTGGAGGAGCTGAGTCATCCCGCCGGCTTCCACGGCCTGTATGGCCAGAGTCCGCCGATGCGGGAGCTGTATCGCCAGATCGAGCGCGTGGCCCAGGGACAGGGCGCCGTCCTCATCCAGGGCGAGAGCGGCACCGGCAAGGAGCTGGTGGCCCGGGCCCTGCACGCCGCCAGCCCCCGCTCCGAGGGACCCTTTCTGGCGGTGAACTGCGCGGGCATTCCCGCGGACCTGCTGGAGAGTGAGTTCTTCGGCCACACGGCGGGCGCCTTTACCGGTGCCGGGCGGGCCCGGCGAGGGCTGCTGCTGGAAGCCCACGGCGGCAGTGTGCTGCTGGACGAGATCGCGGAAATGCCCCTCTCCCTGCAGGCGAGGCTGTTGCGCGCCCTCCAGGACGGTCACATTCGCCCGGTGGGCCAGGACCGGGAGGAACGGGTGGATGTGCGGGTCATCGCCGCCACCCATGGCCAGCTCCGGGAGCGGGTGGACCAGGGCCGGTTTCGGGAGGACCTGTACTATCGCCTGGAAACCTTTGCCCTGCGGGTGCCGCCGCTGCGGGAGCGGGGCGAGGACATCGAGCTGCTGGCCGCCCGCTTTCTGTATCGCCATGGCCAGGTTTTGCAGAGAAGAATGTACGGCCTGACCGATGCCGCCCTGGAGCGGCTGCGGAGCTATCCCTTTCCTGGCAATGTGCGGGAACTGGACAACGCCATGGAGTACGCTGCCACCTTTACGGCAGACGGCTGGGTGGATGTGGAACACCTCCCCCAGCGCCTGCGCTCCACGGCGGACTCCTCCGCTCCCGCCCAGGTGCCCGAGGAACTGCTGTCCGGACCGCTGCTGCCCACCCTGGAAGAGCTCCAGCGCAGTTATGTGCGCCATGTGCTGGAGCAGACTGGGGGCAACAAGCGGCGCGCCGCGGCCCTGCTGGGCATCGGTCGCCGCACCCTGTACCGCTGGCTGGCCCGAGATGACGAGGGGCAGCAGGAAGAAGGAGGCAAGTATGGCTAGATCGCCCCGCCCGGAGACTGATGGGGGCTGCTCCTGGGAGCTGTACAGCACGTCGGCCTGCCACCTCTGTGAGCAGGCGGTCGAGCTGCTGGAGCAGCAGCTGGGGCCGCGAAATGAGCGCTGGCAGGAGCGGGACATCATCGAGGACGAGGCCCTGGTCGATCGCTATGGGCTGCGCATCCCCGTGCTGAGACACCGGGCCAGCGGCCGCGAGCTGGGCTGGCCCTTCGATGCCGACACCCTGCGCGACTGGTTGCAGCGAGCAGGTGCCGGCCGGGCGAGGGGCTAGGAGGACGACTCGCGGTGCCGGGCCAGCAGGGTGGAGGAGCCCGGCTCGATCTCCTGCTCGGAAATGCTCACCAGCCGGGCCGGCCGCCCCAGTCGGTGCTGGTAGATGACGGCAAAGCTGAGCACGCTCTGCACATAGCCGCGGGTTTCGTAGTAGGGCAGGGTTTCAATCCAGATGTCGGCGGGCAGGGGGCGGGTCTGCCGGGTCAGGACTCGCTGGATGCGGCGGGGGCCGGCGTTGTAGGCCGCGGTGGCCAGAATCCGCGAGTGGCCATATTCCTCGAGGAGCTCGGCCAGATAATGGCTGCCGAGCCGGATGCTAAACTCAGGGTCGGACAGGCGGTGCAGGGCATAGTTCTGGCCCAGCTTGCCGGACAGCTCCCGAGCCGTGCCCGGCATCAGCTGCAGCAGCCCCCGGGCGCCGGCAGGAGAGATGGCATCCGGCACGAAGGCGCTCTCCTGGCGGGCGACTGCCAGCAGCCAGGGTGGGGCCACTGCCAGCTCTCCGGCGAGCTGTTCGAAGGTCTCGCCGTGGGCCACGGGAAAGCGCAGCTCCAGGTCATTCCAGCCGTCGCCGCGCAGAGCGGTGCGGATGGCCTGTTCGTGCCACTGCCAGCGCTGGGCCAGCAGCGCCGCCGCGTTGAGCTGTTGCCGGTCCATGTCGGCCAGGGCAGACAGCCATTCCCGACGCGCCAACCGCGGCTGGTCCAGGGCCAGCCACTCCCGGGCGCGGGCAATCCCCGGGCGCTGCTCCAGGGCGAGGGGGTCCAGTTCGCTGGCCAGGGGGCGATGTTCCAGCTGATAGCCCTGCTGCAGCAAATCCGCGGCCAGAAATCCGTAGTAGTGACGCTGGGCCGCCAGCGAGGCCAGAGTTTCCAGAGCCCGCGCCCGCCGGTTCTGGAAGGCGGGGGCGGCCAGCCAGGCCCGGGCCTGCCAATAGCGCCAGCGGGCCTCTCCGGCCAGCGCAGAGGGCAGCTGGTCGATCCACTGGCTGACCCGCTGCCAGTCCTGCTGCTGCAGGGCCAGCCGAATGCGCCATTCCAGCAGATAGCTGTCCTCCCCGTCGGGGTCGCGCTCGAGCAGCCAGGGCAGGGCGTCGATGCCGTCCCGGGCGATTCGCTGCCGGCCGATGGCCTGGCGGACCTCCCGGGCCGTGTCCGGGGGCAGTACACCGCTGGCGGTGAGCTGGGCCCAGGCCTGGTCGGCGCCCCGGTCGTCCTGGCGAGCCCACTGCAGCAGCCCATGGCGCAGGATCTGGTCGCCGTGGGGGCCCTGCAGAATGGCCTTGTGCAGCGCCAGGGTGCGGCTCGGGTGCTGGTGGACCTGGATCAGCTGCCGGGCCTGACGAGCGTGGTCGCCATCCAGCAGCCGGGTGAGGTAGCGAGCCAGGGCGAGCTGGTTGTGTTCGACCGCCAGCGCCAGGCGCTGCCAGATCAGGGTCGGGCGGGCCTGTCCGCTGTCCAGCCAGTATTCCAGCGCTGGGTCACAGGCCTCGGGCAGAGAGTGGGGGTGGAGCCAGAGCGCTTCCACTTCGCCGGCCAGCTCGTCGGTGGCATCGGTTTCCAGCAGCGCCCTGAGGTGCCAGCATCGCTGGGTCAGAGTGGCTCCGCGAGGGCGATAGTGCTGGCGATAAAGCGCCCAGTCGCCGCGCCTTGCCAGCCGGCTCAGCCAGTGGCGGCGCAGATCGGTGGCGGCCACGCTCTCCCCATGGCGCTGGAGGAAGTCCTGGATGGCGGCATCGCTGTCCTGCCCGTCTTCCGCCGCCAGCAGGCGGGATTCCAGCCAGAGCCCCAGGGGGTAGTCATCGAGTTCGAGCCAGGCGGCCCGGGCCTCGGCCAGGTCTCCGCTCTCCAGCGCCTCCCAGCCCTGCTGGAAGCGCTCCCTCGCCGTCGGGTCGGCATGGAGCGAAGCCGGCCCCAGAATCAGCAGCAGGCCAGCGGCGAGGAAGCTGCGCCGCAGCAAAGTGGACACGAGGAACTGCAACACGGCTGACCTCGCTGCAGAGAGCGGTGGTGGTTATTTCTTCTTGCCGACGCGCACGGCCAGCACATCACAGGGGCTGCCCTGGAGCACTGCGTTGGCGGTGGATCCGAGCAGGCGGGCAAAGCCCGAGCGGCCGTGGCTGCCCAGCACCACCAGGTCGATGGCGAGATCGTTGACCAGGGCGTGGATCTCGCTCGCCGGCCGGCCCAGCAGCAGGTGGCGGCGCTCCCGGGGAATGCCCAGGCGCTCGGCATGGTCGGCCAGCTGCTGCTCTGCCTGGCGCTGAATTTCGTCCTGGATGCCGGAAAAATCCATGGGAATGTCGCCGCCGTAGGCGAAGCTCAGGGGTTCGATAACGTGTACGATGTGCAGCGTGGCTCCATGGGCCGTGGCGATGGCGCTGGCCCGCTCGGTGATCAGGTCGGACTCCTCGGAGAGATCCACGGCTAGCAGCAGGTTTTTATATTGGCTCATCACTGGGCTCCTGAACGATGTGCTGGATGCCTTGACGGGGTGGCCCGCTGCCGGCGCAGCGGCGCTCCTGTCACTGTAGCAACCGCGGACGACAAAGGAAATACGGGCGTATTGACATGAAATGGCTGATCGGGTTGCTGGTGTTGGCCATGATGCTGGGCCCGCTGGCCTGGCTGCGGCCAACGGCGCTGGAGCAGCATCAGGAGCGCCTGCGCCGCCGTGCCCGCGAGCGGGGGCTGCAGGTAAAGGCGGGCGAGCTGCCCCAGAGTCGCCGCCAGCGGGTCCGACAGCGCCCGCCGCGCCCGGGTGCCGAGTACCGGCTCGTGGTGGAGGAGGCCGGGGACTGGGAGCGGTTCTTCTGGCAGCTGGATCCGGTGGAGGGCTGGCAGGACAGCGCCGGCGAGCCCCTTGCCGAGGCCGAGCAGAGCTGGCTGGAGAGCTGGGCGGGGAAACTGCCCCGCTCGGTGGCAGCAGTGGAGAGGCGGTCCGGCAGTGCGGCAGTCTACTGGGCAGAGCAGGGGGAAGAGGCCGCCGTGGATGCCCTGGCCGAGGTGCTGGAGTGGCTGCTGGCCTTCCCCGGGGCAGGCCGCGGAGAAGCTACTGGCTCGGGTCGGCGCCAGTCCGGTCCGGCTTGACCAGGGTGGAACTGGGCAGGCGGGTGACGCTGCGCCCTCCGCGGTCGAGCTCCAGCAGCCGCTGGTCGATGTCCTCCAGCAGCTGTTGTATCCAGGGCGTTTCGGCCTTGTGCAGCAGCTGACCCCGAGCCTGGCTGAGGCAGGCGCGGGCATGGGCGTGATCCCCGGCGGCGGCGGCGCTGGCCTGGCGCAGCAGCAGGTGGTCGATGTCGGCCTGCAGGCGGGCCTGCTCCATGCGCTCGACCATGTGCTGATGGCGGCTGCGGTCGATGAGGCCGCGGCGCAGGGCGCGATGCAGCAGGCGGGAGGCGTCGGTGAGCTGCAGGCGGATGCGGGCGTGGTCGAGCTCGCCCTGGGCGGCGTCGAGCGGTTCGCCGGCGTGGATGGCGCGGGCCAGCTCAATGCTGCGCTGCCGGGCCTGCTCGATGTCGGTCTCGGCCTCGGGCTGGCCCGTGGCCGCCAGGTGATCCAGGGTTTCCTCGGCGAGGCCGAGCAGGGCCCGGGCGATGTCGGGGTCGATGTCGCACTGGAGCACCGTGTGGCCGAGCTGCAGCAGGTAGTGAGCCTGGCGCAGCAGGTGAGCGGTCTCGCGGCTGTTCAGCAGCCGGCGCTGCTGCCGGCGGCGCCACAGGGCCGCGGCAACGAGGACTGCGAGGCCGGCTGGTGCGAGCAACAGGGCAAGCAAGGATGTGGTCATGGGACGATCTGATCAACCTGCATTTGCAACAGTGTAACATTGTCCCGCCGGGTGCGGCGCAATCGGGGGCGGGCCTGCGCCGCAACGGGCCTGTACTTGACCCCCGGCGGGGGCAGGACGTATATATGTCGCCCTTTCAGCCCTTTGGTTCCCGCTGCCCTGCCCGCGCAGCCAGGTTGAAGGCAGACCTCGCGTGGTGCAGGGGCAGACAGCTTGAGCCAGCGCCCGGGCCGGTCAAACCGGCGAGGCCCTGGAAGCAGGGGGTCGACCCAGCGCGGACACCGGACAGAAGGTCATTATGGGGAAGTCACTGGTAATCGTGGAGTCGCCGGCCAAGGCGAGGACGATCAGCAAGTTTCTGGGCGACGACTACATCGTCAAGTCCAGCATCGGGCATATTCGGGATTTGCCCACCGGCGGGCGAGGCCGCAGTCAGGCGGCTCGCGGGGGCAGGGCGGCCGATACCCGCAAGCTCACCGCCGAGGAGCGGGAAGAGCAGCGCCGGCAGCGCGCCTGGCAGCAGCTGGTCCACCGAATGGGAGTGGATCCGGAAAACGACTGGCAGGCCCGCTATGAGATTCTGCCGGGCAAGGAAAAGGTGGTCGAGGAACTGCGCCAGCTGGCCCGGCGCGCCGATAGCATCTATCTGGCCACTGACCTGGACCGCGAGGGAGAGGCCATTGCCTGGCACCTGCAGCAGGCCATGGGCGGAGAGGAGAGTCGCTATCGGCGAGTGGTGTTCAATGAGATCACTCGCAAGGCCATCGAAGAGGCCTTCCGCGAGCCCGGAGAGATCGATCCCGATCGGGTCAATGCCCAGCAGGCGCGGCGCTTTCTCGATCGCGTGGTCGGCTACATGGTCTCGCCCCTGCTGTGGTCCAAGGTCGCCCGGGGGCTGTCGGCGGGCCGGGTCCAGTCGGTGGCCGTGCGGCTGATCGTCGAGCGCGAGCGAGAGATTCGGGCCTTCATCCCGGAGGAGTACTGGGAGGTCCACGCCCGGGTCAACGGAGCCGCGGACAGGCCGTTCCGGCTGGAGGTACAGAAGCAGGCCGGCAAGGCCTTCCGGCCCACCAGTGAGCAGCAGGCCACGGCGGCCGTCCAGGCCCTGCAGGCCGAAAGCTATGTGGTGAGCCGGCGGGAGGACCGCCCCACCCAGAGCCGCCCCGGCGCGCCCTTCATTACCTCCACCCTGCAGCAGGCCGCCAGCACCCGCCTGGGCTTCAGCGTCAAGAAGACCATGACCCTGGCCCAGCGGCTCTATGAGGCGGGCCACATCACCTACATGCGAACCGACTCCACCAACCTCAGCGAGGAGGCGGTGCAGGCCTGTCGGCAGCTGATCGGTGAACAGTTCGGGGAGCGCTATCTGCCGCGCCAGCCCAACCGCTACGGGAGCAAGGCCGGAGCCCAGGAGGCGCACGAGGCCATTCGCCCCTCCAGCGTCGAAGTGCTGCCGGCCCAGCTGGAGCAGCAGGGCGTGGAGCGGGATGCGGTGCGGCTGTACGACCTGATCCGCCGCCAGTTCGTGGCTTGCCAGATGACGCCGGCGCAATATACCAGCACCACCATCACCGTTCTGGCAGGGGAGTTCGAGCTGCGTACCCGGGGGCGGGTGACCCGCTTTGATGGCTATACCCGGATGCTGCCCCCAGCGGGCCGCCGCGGCGAGGACGAGGAGCTGCCCGAAGTGGCCGAGGGGGAAGCGCTGACCCTGCTGGACCTGGACCCCAGCCAGCACTTCACCCGGCCCGCGCCGCGCTATACCGAGGCCAGCCTGGTGAGGGAGCTGGAAAAGCGCGGCATCGGCCGTCCGTCGACCTATGCCTCCATCATTTCCACCATCCAGGACCGCGGCTATGTCCGGCTGGAGGGCCGGCGCTTCCACGCCGAGAAGATCGGCGACATCGTCACCGAACGCCTGGTGGAGAGCTTTTCCAACCTGCTGGACTACGGCTTTACCGCCAGCATGGAAGAGGCGCTGGACGAGGTGGCGGAGGGCCGGCTGGGCTGGAAGGAACTGCTGGATCAGTTCTACCAGGATTTCCAGGCCCGCCTTGAGGCAGCCCGGGCCAGCGAGGGCGGCATGCGGGCCAATGTGCCCACCGATACTGACATCGCCTGTCCCCAGTGCGGTCGACCCATGCAGATCCGCACCGCCAGCACGGGGGTCTTTCTGGGCTGCTCGGGCTATGCCCTGCCCCCCGCAGAGCGCTGCAAGTCCACCATCAATCTGGTGCCCGGCGAGGAAGCGGTGCCGGCGGAGGGGGACAGCGGCGAGGACAGTGAGGACGGCGAATGGCGCGTGCTGAAGGCCAAGCGGCGCTGTGCGCTGTGCAACGCCGCCATGGACAGCTATCTGGTGGATGAGCAGCGCAAGCTCCACGTCTGTGGCAACAACCCCGACTGCCCGGGCCATGAAGTCGAAGCGGGCAGTTTCAAAATCAAGGGGTATGACGGCCCGGTCATCGATTGCGACAAGTGCGGCGCGGAGATGCAGCTGCGCAGCGGCCGGTTCGGCAAGTACTTTGCCTGCACCGGCGAGGACTGCAAGAACACGCGCAAGCTGCTGCGCAGCGGACAGCCGGCACCGCCGAGGATGGATCCGGTGCCGATGCCGGAGCTGCGCTGCGAGCGGGTGGATGACCACTATGTCCTGCGGGACGGCGCCTCGGGGCTGTTCCTGGCCGCCAGCGGCTTTCCCCGGAATCGGGAGACCCGGGCACCCCTGGTCGCCGAGCTGCTGCCCCATCGGGAGGCCATTGACCCGAAGTACCACTACCTGCTGGAAGCGCCGCTGAAGGACCCCGAGGGGCGCCCCACGGTGATCCGCTACAGTCGCAAGACCCAGGAGCAGTACGTGCGCTCCGAGAAGGATGGCAAGACCACCGGCTGGCAGGCTTTTTATCGGGACGGCCGCTGGGAGGCCCAGCCCGCCCGCCGGGCTGCTGGACGGCGGAAGGCGACCACTTCCCGGGCCAAAAAGAAGGACGGCTGAAGGTCGCTGGCGGCGGGGCCCGGTGGTTTGAGGCCCCGACCCGCCGTGGTAGTATGAGGCCACACCAACCAGCCAAGGAAACCCGGGTGTCTTCCATCCTGTATGAAATTGTCGAGCTGTCGGACGGAGAAGTGGTCCTGCAGCGGGCGGATGGAGAGGGTGCGCCTCTGGTCCGCATCGCCTTCTCCTCCGAGGCCCGCGCCTACATGAACGGAGCCATTGTCGATATCGCCAAGGCCATGATCGAGGCGGGCATCGAGTCGGCAGCAGAGCTGTTCGACACCCGGGTCGAGGCGGAGTTCGAGGCAGAAAAACCCGTCCCCCCGCGACACCTTCACTGAAAGCAGGCTGGGCGGGCCGCATTGGTCCGCCGGAGGAGGGCTGCGCCCCTGGTCAGCGCTGCTCGCTCAGCTCCAGCGTCGAACGATGACCCCGTGGCCCTCGCCCTGCTGGGCTGCCTGCTCCAGAGAGGCCAGTTCCCGCTCCGACAGCGCCCGGCCCAGGGTGGCGATGACGGCGCCACTCGTTCCCGCCGCCAGGGCCCGGCGGGTCTGCACCAGGACCTGTTCGTCCTCGGACAGGGGCAAGAGGCGCAGCTGCCTGCGCGCGGTGGGATAGTCCGCCAGCCCCCGGGACGGAAGATTGCAGCGCCCCACCCAGGTGACCCAGCGCAGGGGCTGACGGCGGCTCAGCTGCTCCAGCATGGGCAGCAGCAGGGTTTCATCCAGGCCCGGGGCGTGGGGCAGCACCACTTCGGTGACCCGGTTCAGCACTGCAGTGTGCCGGGGCGGCCCGGGCTCCTGCCATTCGCTGGCCAGACACAGCTGTTGCGGGGCATTCATGACGGCGTCCTGCGCAGCACCCCGACACTCAGCCCCTCGATGTGGAATTCCTGCTCGCGCAGGTCGACGGAGATGGGCGGGTAGTCGGGATTTTCCGCCAGCAGCTGGAGCTCATGGGCGCGGGCCCCGCGCTGCAGCCGCTTGACGGTGACTTCGTCCTCGATGCGGGCGACGATGATCTGTCCGTTGCGCGCCTCGCTGGTGCGGTGCACCGCCAGCAGGTCGCCGTCGAGAATGCCCGCGTTGATCATGCTGTCGCCGTGCACGGTGAGAAAGTAGTCGGCCCGGGGCCGAAAGAGGCGGGCGGGCACCTCGCAGTGATCCTCGATGTGCTCCGTGGCCAGAATGGGCTGGCCGGCGGCGACCCGGCCCACCACCGGCAGGCCGTCGGGCTGGGTCAGGCGTATTCCCCGGGAGGCGCCGGCGACCATTTCAATGACGCCCTTGCGAGCCAGGGCCCGCAGGTGCTCCTCGGCAGAATTGGCGGAGCGAAAGCCCAGTTCCCGGGCAATGTCGGCCCGGGTGGGAGGAAAGCCGGTGTCCTCAATGTGGCGCTGGATCAGCTCGAGCACCTGGCGCTGGCGGGGAGTGAGTTCAGCCATGTCGGGATCTCTGGTTATTCATACAGTGCCTGTGATTATATACAGCCCGGCCCGGGGTGCAAGAGCTGGCCGGAGTAGGCAGGGCGGCAGGGCAGGATATACTGAGCGATTTGGGCGCACCGCTGAGGGGCGCTCCCCGCCGAGATCGGGCAGGGAACAAGACAGGGGAGAGTGGCAGGATGGATGAGCGCAAGCAGGCTGAAGCCTGGCGGGTACTGCGGATCCAGGCGGAGCTGGTCGATGGCATCGAGCACCTGGCCAAGCTGGGCCATGCGGTCTCGATCTACGGCAGTGCCAG
>Ga0209487_1000657_pt1 | contig 30820 bp, 19 predicted proteins | sample Poulit2012_FD_187524 | JGI IMG/M metagenome (GOLD analysis project Ga0209487, IMG submission 187524) | Agricultural soil microbial communities from Georgia to study Nitrogen management - Poultry litter 2012 (SPAdes) (version 2) | ecosystem: Environmental > Terrestrial > Soil > Agricultural land...
CAATTCACTGCCCCCTGGTGCGCACCGGTACTCGGTGGCGGGCTGGGCGCCGGTGGGGGGCTGGGGCTTGGCGACGGCGAAGGGCTCGGCGACGGCGACGGACTCGGCGACGGTGACGGACTCGGTGAAGGACTCGGCGACGGCGAGGGGCTCGGAGAAGGGGATGGACTCGGCGACGGCGAAGGGCTCGGCGACGGTGACGGACTCGGTGAAGGCCGAGGTGAGGAGCCCGAGTCCGGTGAGCCGTCAGATTGCTCCGCCCCCGAACCGGAATCACCTGAGCCGCCTGAGCCGTTCGACCCGCCGGACCCGTTCGAGCCACTAGAGCCGCTGGAGTTCTCGGCTTCCGGCGATGGTGCAGAGACGTTCAACGCCGCGGCCGCCGCGGCGTTCTCACGTTCTCTGCGCTGTTGCTCCAGGGCGTTCTGGCGTTCTTCTTCCAGTTCGTACGAGGTCTGGCGCAACTGCGCCAACTGCCCGATCAGAACGCTGCGCTCTTCTTCGGTGGCCCGCTGGATCTCTTCCGCTTCGGCCCACGCCTGCTCGGTCTCTCGTTGACGCTCGCGGAGATCCTCGGCCGCCTGCGTCTTCTCCTCCACCGCCTCTTCCGCCCGCAGGTGCATCAGGGCGGCAACGATCTCGGCGGCTTCCAGGCGCTGGAAGGCGTCATCGGCCCCGCTTCCCAAGCGTTCGAAGGTCGCGGCGCGGTAGAGCATGTCGCCCACCCCATTGGCGGTAACGAACATCTCCAGGTGCCCCAGGCCGGCGTTGTCGCGGTAAGCCGCCGTGGCGAGTCGGGCGACTTCCTGGCTGGCGGCAAGAACCTCGGCATCGGCGCGCTCAGCATCGGCCGCAGCCGTTTCTGCTTCGGCTTCCGCCTCCTCCAGGTCCACGGCGGCCTGGTTGTACAGGTCGGTGGCGATCGCGGCGTCTTGCTGTGCCACTTCCACGTCCGCGGCGTTGGACGCCAGTTGCACCTCGAGGTGGGCGATCTGTCCGGCGGTGTCATCAACGCGCTGCCAGGACCGTTCGATCTCCTCCTCGCTCGGCGCCTCCGGCGCGGCGACCGCCGCACCGACGCCGGCGCTGCTGGCGAGCAGGAACGCGGAGATGATGGCAACACCTCGACGTGAGTGCCGCGCTAAACCCATACCCGCTCCATCCCCGAAGACCTGACGATCTACACGTCGGCGTGTCGTGTTGACCTACCGCCGTCCACACCGTAGTGCACTCCTGGCTACTTTGTGAACAGTTTCATCGATATTCACAGTGGTCACATTCGTCCCACTGGTCACGATAACTCGGGTCGCTGGCAGCGGCGAGCCAGGCGGGCAGCGGCGAGGAGCGACGCGGCCCGTTGCGACGAACCAAGGGCCTATGGAGACGAGTTGCGCGGCACGTGGCGACGAACCAAGGGCCTATGGAGACGAGTTGCGCGGCACGTGGGGACGAAGCGGGCGGGCCAGAGCCCCGACCGAGTGCCCACAAGCAGTAGACGGAGCACCTTCAAGCGTGGGATCCGAGGGTCCATTCCATGACATGGCTCACAGTCGGGGCGGGCTCGGGGCGGGCTCGACGCCAAGGTTCCACTCGTTGGCCAACCGGGCGTTATCGCAGCACAGGGCCACAAGAAGACGCTTCCACGGAAGCGCGGCCGGATCGCCATGACCGCCGTCCGCATGATGAGACTGTTTGTCCACAGCCGAGGTTGCGCCTTATGGTGAGGGCATGTTCGGTCGAATGTGCACCTCAGTTGCGCATCCGGCCTGCCCAAAAACAGCCTGATGCGGCGTTGCGCCCTTCTTTCGCGCCACCCCGCTGCCGGCCAGATGCGCCCCAACCCTGGGATGGGTTGGCCGCGCACGGTTGGCCGCTCATCCCTCCATTCACCCACAGGAGAAAAAGATGAGCGACAACTGGAACTTCGAAACCCGTCAGATCCATGCCGGGCAGACCGTCGATAGCGCCACCGGTGCCCGGGCCCTGCCGATCTACCAGACCACGTCCTACGTGTTCGAGGACACCGACCAGGCCGCGGCCCGGTTCGGTCTGGCCGAACTCGGCCCGATCTACACCCGCATCACCAACCCCACCCAAGAAGCCGTCGAGGACCGCATCGCTTCCTTGGAAGGCGGCGTCGGCGGCCTCCTGGTCGCCTCCGGGCAGGCCGCTGAGACGCTGGCGATCCTGAACATCGCCGAAGCCGGCGATCACGTCGTCGCCAGCCCCAGCCTGTACGGCGGCACCTACAACCTGCTGAAGCACACCCTGCCCAAGTACGGCGTCACCACCACCTTCGTGGAGGACCCCCGCGACCTCGAGGCTTGGCGCAACGCGGCACAGGAGAACACCAAACTCTTCTTCGGTGAGTCCATCCCCAACCCCCAGGGCGACATCCTCGACATCGAGGGAGTCGCCGGCGTTGCCCACGACATCGGCGTGCCCCTGGTGGTGGACAACACCGTGGCCACCCCCTACCTGCTGCGGCCCCTGGAGTGGGGCGCGGACGTCGTCGTGCACTCGGCCACCAAGTACCTGGGCGGACACGGCACCTCCATCGCCGGGGTGATCGTGGACGGCGGGTCCTTCGACTACGCCCAGCACCCCGAGCGGTTCCCGAACTTCAACGAACCCGACCCCAGCTACGACGGCCTCGTCTACGCCCGCGACCTGGGCGTGGGCGGCAAGTTCGGCGTGAACCTGTCCTTCATCCTCAAGGCCCGCGTGCAACTGCTGCGTGACCTTGGCCCGGCGATCTCCCCGTTCAACGCCTTCCTCATCGCCCAAGGCCTGGAGACCCTCTCCCTACGGCTGGAGCGACACGTGCAGAACACCCACAAGGTGGCCGAGTACCTCTCCGGCCAGGGCCAGGTGGAGCGCGTGCACTGGGCGTCCCTGCCCACCAGCCCGCACTACGACCTGGCCCGCAAGTACACCCCGGCCGGCGCCGGTGCGGTCATCTCCTTCGACATCGCCGGCGGGCTGGAGGCCGGTAAGGCGTTCGTGGATGCCCTCGAACTGCACTCCCTGGTCGCCAACATCGGCGACGTGCGTTCGCTGGTGATCCATCCCGCCTCCACCACCCACTCCCAACTCACCCCGGAGCAGCAGGCCGCGAGCGCCGTTGGTCCCGGACTGGTACGCCTGGCCGTGGGCGTGGAGCACATCGATGACATCCTGGCGGACCTGGACAAGGGCTTCGCCGCTGCGGCTCAGGCCCGGCAGACGGTCGGGGCCACGACGGGGGACGCATGAGACCGGCCCACTTCGATGACCCCAGCACGAGTTCGCTCCCGCCGCTGCCCACGCGGCTGCCGGCACCGGTGCGCACGGCCCGCGCCCGTCGTCGTCCGTTGACCGGCCCGGTGCCTGCTACCGGCGCCTGGCGGCCGGGAGACCCGGTGGGTCGGCGCAAGTTCGCTGACCTCGGGCCCCTGCACCTGGAAGCCGGCGGCAAATTGCCGCATGTGCGCCTGGCCTATGAAACCTGGGGCACCTTGAACGAGCGCGGGGACAACGCCATTCTCATCCTGCACGCGCTGACCGGGGACTCCCATGTCACCGGCGCGGCCGGGCCGGGCCACCCCACCGACGGGTGGTGGTCCGGTCTGGTGGGCCCGGGTAAGGCGATCGACACCGACTCCTACTTCGTGGTCGCACCGAATGTGCTGGGCGGCTGTCAGGGATCCACCGGCCCCTCGAGCAGTGCCCCGGACGGCACCCCGTGGGGCAGCCGGTTCCCGTACCTGACGGTGCGGGACCAGGTGGCCGCCGAGATCGAGTTGGCCGACCACCTGGGGATCGGGACGTGGGCTGCCGTCGTCGGTGGTTCGGTGGGCGGGCACCGGGTGCTGGAGTGGGCGGTGTGCGCACCGGAGCGAGTGCGCACCGCGATCGCGATCGCCACCAACGCACAGACCCCCGGGGACCAGATCGCCTGGGCGCACGCCCAACTGGGTGCCATCCGGACCGACCCGCGGTTCCGCGGCGGTGACTACTATCAAGCGGCCGACGACGACGGACCTCACCACGGTCTGGGCGTGGCCCGCCAGATCGCGCACACCACGTACCGCAGCGCCAAGGAACTCGACCAGCGGTTCGGGCGCATCCCCCAGGGCGGTGAGGAGCCGTTGGGCCGGGGCGGCCGGTTCGCGGTGCAGTCCTATCTGGATCACCATGCCGGAAAACTCGCCCGCCGGTTCGACGCCAACTCCTATGTGGTGCTCACCGAGTCGATGCTCACCCACGACTTGGGTCGGGACCGCGGCGGGGTTACGGCGGCGCTCGGGGAGATCGCGGCGCCGACCTTGGCCGTGGCGGTCGACTCCGACCGGTTGTTCCTGCCGGAGCAGTCGCTGCAGATCGCCGATCACGTCCGCCACGGCACCTTGCGGATGATCAATTCCGATCACGGCCACGACGGGTTCTTGATCGAGACGGAGCAACTGGCCCGGCACATCACCGAGTTCCTCGCCCACCAACTCGCCTAGGAGCCGCACCGGAGTACCTACGACCGGGCAGGTGGGCGCACGAAGAGGGCAGCGACGATCACGATCGCCGGAATCACCGCCAGCACGGTGGCGGCAGCACCGTAGGAACCCAACGCCTGCTGCCCGAGCGAGAGCGCGAGGGGTCCCACAGCCGTGGAACTCACGCTGATGGTGGTGACCAGGCCCCGGATCGCGCCCAGGTGGGTGGTGCCGAAGTAGTGAGCGAAGGCGGCGGCCTCCACGGTACGAACAGCACCCCCGGAGGCTCCGAGCAGGATGCCGTATCCCATCGCGGTCCACGCGTCGGACACCAACGACAGCGACAGCAGCGCACCGCCCAGCAGGACCATGGCGAATACCAGGCCGAACTTCGGCGCGATCCGGTCCGTCAGCGCGCCGACGCCGATAGTGATGGTCATCGTGGCGATGGCTTGGGGTACGAAGTTCAACGCCGCCTGCGCCGGGCTCAGCCCTTGTTCGCCCAGGGCAGCGATCTGATGGAAGTTCAGTGCGGTGCTCAGCATGCCCGAGGCAGCCACGGCGGCGGCGATGGCCCAGAACATCGGGGTGCCTACCGCTGCGGCAACGGTCCACGGGCGGTGGCCATCAGCCGAGTGCGCGGGAGGCTGCCCAGGGCCGGCGTTGGTCTTCGCCTCGGACTGCGAGGCCCGCGTCTTCTCGGTTTCTGACCCCGGCTCCGCTCCTTCGTCCGACGCCTCCCCTTCCTCCGACTCCGCTCCTTCGTCCGACGCCTCCCCTTCCTCCGCGTCCGCCAGCGCCTCTGCATCCGCCTGCGCATTTGCCCCGGCCTCTGCGCGCAGCATTCGGCGGGGCGGTTGGGTGCGGCTGAACACCAGCAGCGCAAGCGGGAGTACCACCGCCCAGACCAGCAGACCTTCCACGAGCCAAACGGTGTCCATCCCCCAGGCGCTGATCAACCGTTCCAGCACCACGGGTGCAAGTGATATCCCGGCTGAGCCAACGGCGCTGGTGATGCCCAGCGCCAGGCCGCGGCGATGAGTGACGTGCACGGCCACCGCTGTGGTGGCGGCCAGGCCGAGTGCTCCTTGGCCGGCCATGCGGATTCCGATGAATCCGGCAGTCAGGCCGAGGATGCCGGTGACGAAACTGAGCCCGATCAGCACGGCACCGAACACGGCCGCGATGACGGTCATGGTGCGTCCGACCCCGAAGCGGTCCAGCGCTCGGCCCACCAGCGGCATCGCGCCTGCCCCGCCCAGTGTGCCGATGAGGTAACTGGTGGACAGCGCATTGCGGCTGATGCCCAACTCGGCGATCAGCGGGTCGGTGAACACCGAGATCGCTGCGGTCTGACCCGGGGCGGTCATGACCGTCGCCACAGTCGCAGCGGTGACGATCAGCCAGGGTTTGGTCCGAGCCCGAGCGGGCTCAGGCGCGCCAGAAGCAGGCACACGATCCTTTCAGTTAGACCTACCGGCGCAGGCCTGTGACACGGTCGACCCGGCTCCGAGCCGGTGGAGGGCGAAGAGTCAACTCCTCAGCCGCCCATTGGCCGTGGTCCCGTTAGGTCGGGCGCGTTCGCGGTCCCGATACCGGATCGCCTCCGCGCGAGCCTCGGCCAGAGCGAAGTTGCCGTCGACGAAGCGCCAGGCGAGCCACGGGTCGGGGTGGTCCGCGCCGATCAGTGTGGCGCAGGCTCGGCGCAGGTCGGTGTACCGGGCGCCGTCGGGCAGCACCACCACTCCGCCTGCTTGCAGCGTGGCCGGCTGCCGGATGTGGTCATGGCGCAATTCGATCGACGCCGGTGCTTGCACCAATTTGGCCACCAGTTCCAAGGCTTCGCGATCGCCCGGATCGTCCGGGCTGGGCACCGTGGTGGGCGTGGGCGCTTCGACCGGTGCAGCAGCACGGCGTGAGGCCGGCCGGGTAGGCGGACGGCGGTCCTGGATGTCCGAGGCAGGCCGGCTCGCCAGTGGGTCGCCCTGGGCGGGCACCGGTGCCGGCTCGGCAGGTCCCGACGACTGGTCGACCGGCACCTGCCAGTGGTGAGCCGATACCCCGCGGGCGGAGGCCGCGGGGTCGAGGTCGAGCAGGTGTCTGCCTTGTTGATCGCGGCGCACGCGTGCCCGGATGATCCGCACTTGGTCCAGTAACGACATGGACCAACTGACCTCCTCCGATACGGCGCCGGTCACCACGGTGAGTGTGGGCAGGGGGCCGGCCGGGCGGGAGAGGTTCTCGCGGAACGCGTTCCAGTCTCGACGGAACGCGGCCGCTCCGCGTGGGTATCGCTCGGCCACCTGCGCCCATGAGGAGACCAGCGCACGCCCCGATCGTGCGATCAATTCGGCCAGTGTCACCAGGTCGAGGCGCGGCACGACGGCGGCGGTGAGCACCTGTCCGTGCGGGGTGACTGCGGTGAGCAGCGGGGGACGCGCGTCGTCCCAGGCCACGGCGAACGCCGCGGTCTCGGTCAATTCCAATACCTGGGGTCGCACCAGCGCACACCATTGTTCGCAGAATCCGTCCGGGACGACGTCCTGGTGTGCCACCGGCTCGAGACGACCCGAATCGAGCATGTACGTGGGCATGAACCTTCCGTCAGAGCAGTACGTGAACCCTTGACTCTATCGTGCCAGGTTCTTGACCGCGTTGAGGAGCTTCGCGCCCTCCCGGGGCACTGGTGACCGGATGGTGATTCACGTGAGGAGCCGCTGGCGGACGGGGTTTAACAGATTCTTTATCGCACGCCTTTACCGTCAAGAGCACCGACAGACGGGTGCCTGAGGGGGCGCCGGCATAACGGAGGGATACGTATGGCACGCACAAGGGGACGGATGCTGGTCGCCGTATCGGCCGGGGCAATGCTGCTGGCATCCGGCTGCGGATTCCTGCCCGGGGGCTCGGGGGGCCCCGGGCAGGAGGAAGACCGCGATGACCAACTCGTCGGCTCAATGGACGACGACCAGAGTGAAGACGACCAGGACAAAGCAGCAGTCGAGGCCGAACCCGCCGGCGGCGACCTCGACGCACTACCGGTGACCGCTCAGCAAGTCGGCGCCACCGTGCACATGACCGGGATCGAATACACGATCGAGGCGATGGACGTCGTCGACCTCGATGCCGAGGCCGACCGAGACATCCGCATGGAGGGCGCGGAGGTCACCTTCAGCGCAAGTGCCGCCAACCCCGCGACGGAGAGCCGCGCCGCGAACACCAGCGTGGCGCTGCAGTGGGAGGACACCGCCAGCGGCCACTCGTTCGAAGCGGCCGGGCAGGCAGCCAGCGACCCGATACCCGCCGGCGCCTCCAGTCCGGTGGACTTCGGGATTGCTCTGCGTCCGGAGCAACTGGAGACCTTCGACCAGAGCACGGCCATGCTCATCGTGGGCCGCCCCGGCTTCAGTGCGGCTCAGATCCCGCTGGGCGACACCGGTGAACTGATCGACCGGATCCCGGTACCGCAGACCGACCTGATCGGCCAGAGTTTCGACATCGACGGCCGGGTCCGGGTCACCGTTGAGGAAGCGGACCTGCGCTGGAACGTCGGCTCCGACCCCACCGAGGACGGATTCGCGGTGCTGGAAATCGCCGTGAACCTGAATAACAGTTCCGATGGGCAACGCTGTTGGGCCCGGGGCACCGGCAACAACTTCGCTCTCGTGGCCGCCGACGGCACCGGCAGCACCGACATGAGCATGAGCGATCGGGGCTGCACGCCGTCGGGAGACTCCACCACCTCATGGACCGGGATTCAGGTCGCAGCGGACTACGCCGGTGACTACACCCTGACCCACAGTCACCAGATCGACTTCGACGACTTCGAGGACTCGGTGGGATTCACCATGGTCGATGGTCCGGGCGTGTTGATGTCCGAGCGCTGAGCACCGCAGTTTCGGGGCGCACCCCGGCGATGCGGGCCACGACGGCTGCCGCCGATCGGGTGGCACCGACCGTCATCTCCTCGGCCAGATGCTCCGCACCGAGCGTCTCTTCGAGGTAGGCGCGCACCTCCGGCAGGTCGGGGACCGTCGCCGCATCGACACCATGGCCGCTGCGGTCACGATGGCGCGCTGCCACACCCAGCAGTTGCGCGGTCTGCTCGGGGTGCTCGGCCGCCGTCAGCGCCGCCTCTGTCTCGATCAACCCGGGCACCCACCAGGCATCCAGCAGTTCATCGGCGACCACCGCGCGGGCCACTTCCTGGACCAGGTCCCTGGCTCGGTCATGTTCACCCAGCGCCCGGTGCCGCAGCGCCCGTTGCCAGCGCAGCCGAGCCTTCTGCTCCGGGGTGCCGTGGTCGGTGTACGCGGCCTCCGCCAACCGGGTGAGGACCATCGCCTCCCGGCGCTCCCCGCGTTCTTCCTTGATCGCGGCGAGGCGTTCCAGGGCGATGGCCTCCATCTGTTCGTTGCCGAGGCCCCGGTAGTCGGCACGTGCCAGTTCCAGGTGGCGCACCGCGTCGTCATGCCGGCCGAGTTTGTGCGCGGCGATCCCACTGTTCAGTTGGGTCGCTGCCGCACCCGGGCGATGTTCAGCGGCACGGAACAGGGCATGGGCCCGGCCCCACGTCTCATAGGCCCCGGCATGATCGCCCTCGTCCGATGCCAACCCGGCCAGGTTGTTCAAGGTCAGCGCCTGCCCGGCGGGGTCGTCCAACGCGTGCCGGATCCGCCAGGCTCGGTTCAGCAACGTACGGGCGGCGGCTTGGTCGCCGTCGTCCCACGCCAGGCCTCCGGCCGCGTGCAGCGCGGCCGCTTGAATTGCGGGGTCGACGCCGTCACTCACCTCCAGCAGGTCACGCAGCCACCGGCGGCCCTCACCGTTCATCCGGCGCCGCAGCCACAGCGGCGCCAAGGCCGTTGCCATCTCCAGGCCCCGGTGCGGATCGTCGTCGATCGCATATCGCAGCGCGGCACGCACGTCGGCGAGCATCCCGTCCAGAGCAGCGAGCGCTTCCTGCTCCCCCGGGCCGCCTACGCCCGCCGCAGCATCCTCGGCCTTCCGGCGCAGGTAGGTCAGGTGACGGTCCGCCAGGTCCGGCGGAGCATGGCCCAGCCGCACCAGGACGTGCGGGACTGATCTGCGGACTGGGGGAAGAATCCGGTACGTGCCGCGCGCACCGCTGACATCGGCGGCGATGACGGCGGCGTGCGCCAACTCCGCCAGCAACGCCGGCACATCCTCGGCCGGCACGCCGTCATCGACACAGACCGCCTCGACGGCTTCGAGGCCCACCGGGCCGCGGAACACCGTCATGCGAGCCAGCAACTCCCGGGCCCGCGGAGCCAGGTGCTCGAGAGTTCCGGTGAGCGCGGCCTCCATCGAGTGGTGGCGGGCGGGGCGGTCACGCTCGGTGGCCCCCGCTGCCATATGCCGGTTCATCTGGTCGAGTACGTCCGCCACGGTAAGCACGCCGCACTGTGCGGCGGCCAGTTCGATCGCCAGCGGGATGCCGCCGAGGAGCGTGGCGACCTCCAGCAACTTCGGATCGTCCACCGGTGGCAGGGCGGCACGCGGCCCGGCGTGGCCGGCCCGCTCCAGGAACAGGTGGATCGCTTCCGGGACTGCGCCTTCGGGGGCGGACATGTCCAAGGCCGGTGTCACCCACACCTTCTCCCCGACGACGTTCAACGGGACCCTGCTGGTGGCAAGGATGCTCACCCCTGGGCAATTGCGCAGGAACGCCGACGCCACGTCCGCCACAGCGGCACTCAGGTGTTCGCAGTTGTCCAACACCAGGAGCAGGCGCCGCTCACCCACTGCCGCGGTGAGGTCCTCGACCCGATCGGCCGTGGTCCCCGAGGCGGCGGCGATCACGGCCGGCACCAAGGCGGGATCCTCCACCGGTTCCAGGGCCACAAAGGTCACTCCGTGCTGGAAGCGACCGGCGGCCGCCTCGGCGGCGGCCACGCTCAATCGGGTCTTGCCCACTCCGCCGAGGCCGGTGAGCGTGACCAGGCGATGCTGCCCGAGCAGGTCCACCAGTTCACCGACCTCGGCTCGCCGGCCCACGAACGAGGTGGCGAATACCGGCAACGCGACGTTGGCCGCGGCCGGCGGGTCCAGCACGGGGTCCTGGCGCAGAATCTGCTCTTGTAGTCGCCGCAGTTCGGCGGTGGGTTCCACGCCGAGTTCCTCGTCGAGTGCTGCCACCGCCCGGTGGTAGGTCGCCAGCGCATCGGCTTGCCGGCCGGTCCAGTAGTGGGCGGTGATGAGCAGCCGCCAGACCCGTTCGTCGAAGGGACGTTCCACCGTCAACGCGGCCAGGTCACCGGTGTCCGCGTTGACCCCCTGGCTGCGCAGTCGGCACTCGGCGAGGTCCACGTTGAGTTCGCTGCGCTGGGTCAGCAAACGTTCCACGTCGGTGGCCGCACCGGAGCGGACGTCGGCCAGCGGCGTGCCTCGCCACAGGTCCTTCGCCGCCTGCAGATGCCTGCCGGCTCGCTCCAGGTCGCCCTCGCGGAGTGCTTGCCGGCCGGCCTTGATGTGCTGGCCGAACTCGGTCACGTCGACGTGCGCGGGATCGATGGTGAGCCGGTATCCGGTGCCTACCCGCTGCAGTAGCTCGCCTCGGCCGAGCATCTTGCGCAGTTGCGACACGTGCACGCGCAGCGCCCCGTGGGCGGTGGGCGGGGGGTCACCGTCCCAGACCAGATCACACAGCAGGTCCTCACCGAGCACTTCGCCCGGACGTTGCGCGAGGACCGCCAGCAGCGCCCGCCGGACGGGACCGGTGATGGGACGGTCCTGCCCGCCGATCCGCACCTGTAGGGGCCCCAGGAGCCCGATGTGCACTTCCCCCCGAACCCCGCTCATGGTCGCATTGAAGCACGCATGGGACATCCGCGGAGGCCTCTCGGGGGACGATTCATCCCTTCGGGGTGATCACTACCCTTGCCGGCATGCCCCACCGCCTGCCGCACCGCCGTCGAGCCCTGCTTCTCGGCGTTATCGTCCCCGCGCTGATCTATTCCGCCAGTGCCGCCGTCGTCCTCGCGGTCTGGGAGCGGGTACCGGCCGAGGTGGTGGTGCACGTCGGCCCCTCCGGGGTGCGGATGGGTTCACCGGAGCAAGTGCTGACCGTCCTCGGTGTGCTGGGCGGGGCCGGCTCCGCGGTCATGGCCGGGTTGGCCCTGACCATCGGGCGCACCTCGATGAGCCGCCGGATGGTCTTGGGGATCGCCACCGGCTGGGCGGCGCTGATGGCCGGGATCCTGCTGGCTTTCCTGCTGCCGCAGTTGGGAGCGCAAAGCGCCTCCTTCGAAGGCCCGCTCGCCATCGCGTGCGTGCTGGCGGTGGCCGCCGGAGCGATGGCGGCGGCTTTCGCCGGGGACGACCCGCCGTTGCCGGCAACAACACCGGTTCCCAAGGACGCTGCCCGCGCCCCGCACGGGGCGGAACAGATGTGGCAGCAGCGCATCAGCGTGCCGCAGCGGGCCCGACCGTGGCTGGTGCTGGCGGGCGCTACTTGGGTTGGGATCGCCGTGGCGGTCGGGGCTGGCACCGGTAGTTGGCTGTTCTGCGCGCTGCTGCTCGCGGCTGCGGTTCCTCCGGCCACGATGCTGCACTGGCGCGTGCGGGTGGATACCGACGGGCTCACCGCCGCTGCCGGCCTGCCCGGCGCGTTGGCGTGGCCGCGTCAGCACGTACCCGCCGATGAGGTGCTGCGTGCCGACGTGGTCGAAGTGAACCCGTTCCAGGACTTCGGCGGATGGGGTTTGCGCGTCGCGCCGGACCAGCACGGCACGGTCGGGGTGGTCGTGCGCAAGGGCCCAGGAATAGCGGTGTGCCGCACCGGCGGGCGCCGATTCGTGATCAGCGTCCAGGACGCCGAGACTGGCGCCGGACTGCTGAACACGATGGCCGACCGGGCCCGTGAGAGGGCCACGGTCACGTAACTACCCGGCGCATCCGTCCTGTTGCTGAACCGTGTACCGGCCCGTGCCGTAGCCGCCCGATGTCCTAGCCGGCCCCTGCCGTAGCCGGCCGATGTCCTAGCCGGCCCCTGCCGTAGCCGGCTAGGTGCGGGCCAGGGGGTAGGTGGTCAGGGCCGAGCGAGCAGTTGCGCCAGGTGCACCCCCTGGATACCGGCGAGATCGTCCGCCTGGGTTCGGCAGGAGAACCCGTCGGCGAGGAAGACCGTCTCGGCCTGTGCCCGGCGCAGCGCGGGCAGCAACTCGTGTTCGGCCACCGCCACCGAGACGTCGTAGTGGCCCTTCTCCATCCCGAAGTTGCCGGCCAACCCGCAGCAGGTGTTCATCGTCGTCACGTGCGCGCCCGCCTTGGTGAGCAGTTCCTTGTCGGCGTGATAGCCGATCACGGCGTGCTGGTGGCAGTGCGGTTGGGCGATGATGGTGCGTCCCTGCAACGACGGCGGTCGCCAGTTCGAGGGGCCCACCGGTTCTTCGGCGGTGAGCAGTTCGGCCAGGGTGTACACCCCGGCGGCGATGGCGTGGGCGCGCGGGTCGTCGGCGAACAGGTCCGGCAGGTCCGAGCGCAGCGCCGCGGTGCAGGAGGGTTCGATGCCCACCACCGGCACCCCGGCCTGCACGATCGGGGCCAGCACGTCCATGGTGCGCCGCAACCGGGCCCGGGCGGCATCCAATTGCCCGGTGGAGATGTAGGTCAGGCCGCAGCACGCCCCGGGGCCCACTACGTCCACGGTGTAGCCGGCCTGCTCCAGGACCTTGACCGTGGCACGCGCGCCGGCGCCGTCGAGGTGTTCGGAGAAGGAGTCCACCCACACCTTGACCACCGGGCGGGTACCCGTGCGGGCATCGCCGGTTCCGCTCACGGCCGCGCTAGTCGGTGCCGCAGCAGGCGCATCTTCGGCTGGGTCGCCCGAGAGGGGGGCGAACTTCTGTTCGGAGGCCTTCAGGCGCCTGCGCCACCAGCGTGACGTGCGCTCGGTGGTGAACGCGGGCATCGACCGGCGGGTGTCCATCCCTCCGCCGCGTTGCACCAATCTGGCCAGCGGCCCGATCCGCAGCGCGGCGTTGACCAGGTGCGTCACCGGCGGGAGTGCGGTGATCGCCCGGGCCCATCGCGGCAGCCACCCCAGCGCGTAGTGGCTCATCGGACGGCGCTTGCCCTTGTATGTACGGTGCAGCACCTCGGACTTGTACTGCGCCATGTCCACCCCCACGGGGCAGTCGCTCGAGCAGGCTTTGCAGGACAGGCACAGGTCCAGGGACTCATGCACCTCCGGGGCGGACCAGTCGCCGTACAACTCCCCGGTAGCCATCTCCTGCAACACCCGGGCTCGCCCGCGGGTGGAGTCCTTCTCGTTGCGGGTGGCCAGGTAGGAGGGGCACATGAACGAACCGGGTAGGTCCGCCCGGCATTTGGCCACCCCGACGCACCGGTGCACCGCCGTGGTGAAGTCCCCGCCGTCGTGGGCGAAGGAGAACCCCGAACCCTGCAGCAGCGGCAGCGGGCGGGCGGTGGGGCGGCGCAGGTCCGCTTCCACCGGCTCGGGGCGCACGATGATGCCTGGGTTGAGGTGGTCCTCGGGGTCGAACAGGGCCTTCATCCCGGCGAACATCCCGATCGCCTCCGCCGAATACATCAGCGGCAGCAACTCCCCGCGGGCGCGCCCATCGCCGTGCTCACCGGAGAACGACCCGCCGTGGGAGGCCACCAACGCGGCGGCATCCAGCATGAAGGACCGGAAGATCTCCGGCCCCCTGGGCTCATGCAGGGGCAGGTCGATCCGGGCGTGGATGCACCCGTCGCCGAAGTGCCCGTAGGGAATCGCACTGGCGCCGTACTGCTCCAGCAACGAGTCGAACTCCCGCAAATAGGTCCCCAGCCGTTCGGGCGGGACGGCCGCGTCCTCCCACCCCGGCCAGGCCGGCTCACCGGCCGCGGTGCGCGTGGCAAGCCCCGCGCCGTCGGCCCGGATCTGCCACAACGCCTGCGCCTGGGCCCCCGCCGGCACCACCTGCACCTGCTCGGTGCCCGCATCGGCTGCCAACGCCTCGGCATTCGCCCGGGCCTCTTCGGCATCGGCCCCGCCCACCAGGGCCATCAACCACCCGTTGCCCTTCGGCAGCGGCGGAATGGATTCCGGGCCCCGGTGCGCCCGCAGGATGTCAACCAGCCTGGAATCCAACCCCTCCACGGCCAGCGGGTTGTGCGCCAGCAACGCCGGCACCGCATCGGCCGCGGCCGCCATGTCCTCATACCCCAGCGCCAGCAGCACCGGGTCCTTGGGCAGGGGCGCCAGATCCACCGTCGCCTCCAGCACGGTCACCAGCGTGCCCTCGGTGCCCACCAGGAACTTGGCCAGGTCCCGCCCGTTCTCCGGCAGCAGGTGCTCAGCGGAGTACCCCGAGACTTGCCGGAACAGCCGGCCGAACTCGGTGCGGATCAACGCCAGATGTTGGGCCACCAGTGCGTCCAGGCCCGGCACCTGCGCCATCGCATCGGCGCCCGAGCCGGCCTCGAACACCCGGCCGGTGCCGTCCACCACCTTCAGCGACCTGGTGTTATCGGCGGTGCGGCCCATGGACAACGCGTGCGGGCCGCAGGCGTTGTTGCCGATCATGCCCCCGAGCGTGGCCCGGGCCTGACTGGAGGGGTCCGGCCCGAAGCGCAACCCGTGCGGAGCCGCCGCGCGCTGCAGGGAGGTCATGATCACCCCGGGCTGCACCCGGGCGGTGCGCGCCTCGGGGTCCAGCTCCAGGATCTGGTTCAGATGCTGGGAGAAGTCGATCACCATTCCCGGGCCCACCGCGTTGCCCGCGATCGAGGTGCCACCGCCCCGGGAGGTGATCGGCACCCGGTTGGCTCGCGCGACCTCCAGCGCCGCCAGCACCTCATCGGTATGCCTGGGGAACACCAATACCTGGGGCACCACCCGGTAGTTGGAGGCGTCGGTGGAATACTCCGCACGCACCCGGGCCGAGTCATCCACCACGGGCACCGTGCCGTGCGGCACGTCCTCGGCGCGCAGTGCGTTGCGCAACTCTGCTGTGAAATCCCGTACCTGTGTCACCACACCACGCAGTGTGACACGGCCCACGGCCTCGGTGGCCGAGGTTTCCGAAAGATGGACGAACCAGCGGGCAGTGAAGAAGTCCGCCTCAGGGAGCGGTGAAGTCCATAGCGTCCTCGGCCACGGCGATCACCGGCCACGAACGACCCTGGTCATCGACGATGTCCCACATCGGCACCATCAGCATGGTGCCATCGGGCTGTTCGTAACCGCCGACGGTGAGTGCGGCACTGACGAGACGGATCTGCTCCACCGGCCAGGTGAGGGGGGCGCCGGGTTCGAGGGCGGCAGGCTCGCGGTCCGGCCCCGCTTCGGTGACGGCCTGCAGCCGGGACCACACCTCGCCGTTGAAGCGCGGATCTGCCAACCGATCCACGGCCTGAGCCGCGGAGATCACCGGGTACTCACCCAGAAGAACAGGGTCGGCCTGCTCACCGTGCGGGCCGGTGGTGTCGACCAGCCACGCATCGGCCTGCCGGGCCTCTGTCGGCAGCCCGGCATCAACGAACTCCACCGGCAGCACCCGAGGATCGTCGTCGGCGATCGGCCCCGGTACTGCTGGCAGGTCCTGGTCGCTTGCGCCGTCCTGCGCGGAGTCCGTCGGTGCGGCGCTTTCCGGCATTGTGTCCTCGGAGCGTTCCGGCGGTGGGTGAGCGGCACTCTCGTCGGTCATCTGCACGCTCTCCGGAGCGGAATGGTCGGCCGCGGAATCGAATGTCGGGCCTGTTTGGCTGCCGGCGATGTACCCGCCGGTTCCTACCGCGAGCATGGTGGCCACTGCGGCTGCCACCACCCAACCCCGTCGAGTTCCGGTCCGGCCCGCCCGGGCCGCTGCGCCGTCGTCCTCCTGCGGGTGTTTCTTCGCGCCGGGGGGATCGACCGACCCGGCCTCAGCGTCGCCGTCACCGGCGGCGGAGGCATCTGCGATCCGCCGGTCTACCGCGGCCCGCAGCGCCGCCATGTCCACCTGGGCGTCCCGGGCCGGGTCCGCACCGCGCAGTCGTTCCAGGGCAGCCTCGTCCGCGGCATCCTCCGGGGACGCACCGTGGTGGTCCTCCGGGGTGCCGTGGCCCTCCGGGGTGCCCGGGGTCATCGCTGCGATCCTTCCCTCACTGATGGTCTATGTGCCGAGGGGTGCTGGTGTTTCATTCCATCTCCCCCCAGACCTGCCGCAACTTGGCCCGCGCACGGCTCAGCGCCGCGGCCGCACCGCCCCTGCTCAACCCCAACGCCTCGGCGAGTTGTGCGCCGTCGAGCCCCTCCCACGCGTGCAACATCAGCACCTCCCGCTCCCGGGGGCGCAACTGGGCCAGCACCGCCTGCACCATCTGGGTATCGGTGGCCTGCGCCGCTGGGTCGGCTCCGGCGTCGGTGAGAGGGGTTTCGGTCACATCCACCGGTTCGGGCCGGTGCTTGCGCCGGTGGTTGGCCAGCACGAACCCGGCGGTGCGGTACAGCCACGGCAGTTCATGGCCACGGGGCACGTCCTCCCGGCGGCGCCAGGCGGTAGCCAGCACATCGGCGGTGAGGTCCTCGGCATCCTGCGCGGGCGCGCGGCGCAGGAAGTACCGGTGCACCGCAGTCGCATGCGCGGTGAAGACGGCGTCGAACCACTGTTCGTCGGTGACGTCAGGTGGCATCGGCTGCTTTCGGTGGCACAGGTGCGAAGGGGTACAGACGGACGGGCCGGCGAGGACGCCGGCTCAGGTGACCTTATTGCACCGGCAAGGCCGGGCTGTTCAGGTAGCGGGGTGCGGTTCGACCGGGAGGTCGCGGATGCGGTCGGCGGGTCGTCCCACATCCGCCCGCGGTCCGATGTGGGCGGGCGTTGATAGACACTGGAGTGGCCATCACCACTGCAGGAGGCGGGACGGGTGTTCCTACTGGACCAGGGCGCGGCGGCGCCGGACTTGATCATCACCGCCAGCGACGTCGTACTCGCCGCGCGCTGTGAGTACCAGTTGCTGCGCATCCTCGATGAGAAACTCGGCCGCGCACCGAAGGCCGAATTCCCCGAGGATGAGATGCTGCGGCGCGCCGCGGACCTGGGCGATGAGCACGAACGCCAGGTGCTGCAGGATCTACGCACCCGGTACCCCGATGTGGCCGAGATTCCCCCGGTACCCCTGCCATTCACCCGCGCCGGGCTGCAAGCCGCCCACGACCACACCCTGCAGGTGCTGGCCCAAGGCTCCGACGTGGTGTTCCAGGCGACATTCTTCGACGGGCTCTTCCACGGCCGCTCGGACTTCCTGGTGCGCACCGACGACGGAGCGTACGCGGTGTGGGACTCCAAACTCGCGCGGCGCGCCAAGACCGAGGCGCTACTGCAACTGGCCGCCTACGCCGATCAGTTACACGCCGCCGGGGTGCCGGTGGCCCCTGAGGCCACCCTGGTGCTCGGGGACCGCACCCACGCCAGTTTCGACCTGGCCGAGTTGCTGCCGGTATTCACCGAGCGGCGCAACCGGGTACTGGACCTCACCGAGGCCCACCGGGGCCAACCGGACGCGGTGGACTGGAACCAGGACAACCTGGTGATCTGCGGGCGGTGTGACTACTGCGCCGAGCAGGTCGGGCTGCACGACGATGTGCTGGGCGTGCACCGGGTGAGCGTGCCGCGCCGGCGCAAACTGCGCGCTCAGGGCATTCGCACCATCACCGACCTGGCCCGGTCCGAGGCCGAGCCAGGCACGGTGGCTTACCGCTTGCGTGACCAGGCCCGGATGCAGGCGGGGCTGGTCGAGCCGGACGGGCAGGTGCAGGTGCCCGACGACGGTGCTCCCGGTGGTGTGCGCACGCTCGCCTACCGGGTGCTCCCCGAACACACCTTGGGCAGCCTGCCCGAACCCAGCCCGGGGGATGTGTTCTTCGACTTCGAGGGCGACCCGCTGTGGCAGGACGAGCAGGGGGTATGGGGCCTGGAGTACCTGTTCGGGGTGCTGGAAGCTCCGGTGGGCGGCGCAGCGCCGGTGTTCCGCACGTTCCTGGCCCACAGCCGGGCCGAAGAGGGGCAGGCGCTGCTGGAGTTCCTGGACTACATCGCCCGGCGCCGGGCGACCTACCCGGACATGCGCATCTATCACTACGCCGCCTATGAGAAGTCGGCGCTGCGCCGGCTGTCCCTGCAGCACACCCTGGGCGAGGACGCCGTCGACGAGTTGTTGCGCGAGGGTGTGCTGGTGGACCTGTACGAGGTGGTGCAGACCTCGCTGCGGCTGTCCTCGAAGTCCTACGGGCTGAAGGCCCTGGAACCGCTGTACATGGGCGATGAACTACGCAGCGGGGACGTCACCGAAGGCGGAGCCTCCACCGTGGCCTATGCCAACTACTGCCTGGCTCGCGACACCGGCCAGATCGGCCAGGCCGAGGAACTGCTCGCCTCGATCGTGGACTACAACCACTACGACTGCCGCTCCACCCTGGGCCTGCGGAACTGGTTACTGGCCCGAGCCGGTGAGCGCGGCGTGGCGTTGGGGCAGCAGCCGGAGGAGGAGCCGGAGGAACTGCGCGAGGTGGAGCCGCTCCCCCAGGAGCAGGCGATCGAAGACCTGGTCCATGCCCGTGCCGCGCAGGCCAAACGCGAGGGGCGGGACCTCAGCGCCGAGGAACAGGCACTGGCAATGGTCGCCGCGGCGGTGGGGTACCACCGGCGGGAGGACAAACAGTTCTGGTGGGCCCACTTCGACCGGTTGAACGTCCCGCCGGCGGACTGGGCCCAGACCCGTGATGTGTTCATCACCGAATCGGGCCGAGTGTTGAGCGACTGGGAAGCAGAACCGCGCCAGCAGCCCCGCCGCGTGGTCGAGTTGCACGGCACGTTGGCCGACGGGTCGCTGATCCGCCCGGGGCAGAAGATGTACCGGATGTTCGACCGGCCTCTCCCGGAGGGCATGCCCGACCGGGGCGGCAACCGCCGTGGCGGGGTGTTCGGCGGGGAGGTGCTGCAGGTGCACGTGGGGGCGGAGTCGGCCACGATCACCTACGCCGAATCCCTGCCCACAGGGATGCACCCCTATGACCAATTGCCGATGGCCCTGACCCCCGATGCGCCGGTGAACACCAAGTCCTTACAGGAGGCGCTGGCGGATCTGGCGACCGACGTCGCCGAGGCCCTCCCCCAGGTGCCCGCGCACCCGGGGTTGGATGTGTTGTGCCGCCGGCCCCCGCGCCTAGCCAGCCTGGGCGCGTTGCCACTGGTCCGCGAGGACGACTACGTGGCGGCAATCACCCGGGCAACCGCAGACCTGGACCGCTCCTACCTGGCGGTGCAGGGCCCGCCGGGGTCGGGCAAGACCTATGTAGGCGCCCGGGTCATCGCCGCGCTCATCGAGCAGGGCTGGAAGATCGGGGTGGTGGCCCAGTCCCACGCGGTGGTGGAGAACTTGCTCGCCGCCGCGATCGACGCCGGGGTGCCCCCGGAGCGGGTGGCCAAACCGGTCCGCGGCAGGCGGCAGGTGCCATGGCGCGGGGGCACCAGCAACGAGCATGTGGCCGCCGCGCTCGCCGAGTCCGGGGGCATCCTCATCGGCGGCACGGCGTGGACCATGACGGGCAAAGCCGTGGCGCCGGGTGCGTTGGACCTGCTGGTGATTGATGAAGCGGGGCAGTTCTCCTTGGCCAACACCCTGGCGGTGACCCGGGCCACCAGCCGGTTGTTACTGCTGGGCGACCCGCAGCAGCTGCCCCAGGTCAGCCAGGGCACCCATCCCCAGCCGGTGGACGTCTCGGCGCTTGGTTGGTTGTCCCAGCACGCCTCGGTGCTGCCGGCGCACCTGGGCTACTTCCTGGCCCGTACTTGGCGCATGCATCCGGCGTTGTGCGAGGCGGTCTCCCACCTGGCCTACGCGGGCCGGTTGCAGCCCGCGCCGGTGACCGCTCAGCGGCACTTGGAGGGCTCGCCGCCGGGGGTGGAGTGCCGGTACGTCACCCACAGCGGCAACACCACGTCCTCGGTGGAGGAGGCTCGGGAGGTCCTGGCCGTGGTGCGTGCACATCTGGGGTTGCCGTGGCAGGAGTCGGCCGGCCGCCCGCCGCGGCCGCTGGGTCAGCGGGACGTGCTGGTGGTGGCCCCCTACAACGCCCAGGTCCAGTTGATCCGGGACACCTTGGATGCGGCCGGGTTGGACCAGGTGCCGGTGGGCACGGTGGACAAGTTCCAGGGTCAACAGGCCCCGGTGGCGATCCTGTCCACGACCGTCTCGGCGGTCCAGGAGGCCCCGCGAGGGATGGAGTTCGTGCTCAACCGCAACCGGGTAAACGTGGCAATCTCCCGCGGGCTGTGGCGGGCGGTGATCGTGCGCTCCCCGGACCTGACCGACACGCTGCCGTACCGGCCGGAGCAACTCGCCGATCTGGGCGCCTTCATCCGCCTGTGCGGTCCGGCACCCACCCATGTGGACCAAGCGCAGCCCGAACCCACCTCGGTGGGCTGATCGAGCGAGCGGCGGCGCGGTGTGCGCCGGGTGCGCCAGCGCAGTGTGCGCCGGTGCGCCAGCGCGGTGTGCGCCGGTGCGCCAGCGGGGTGTGCGCCGGTGAATGGACCGACCCCTCCGTGCACATCAGGGGCCGACTTGCGCGTGCGCGCAACGCCGATGGCCGCACATGGAAAGGGCCGGTGACGCGCCCTCCCGCATCACCGGCCCTGAGAACTCGGGGGCTTAGCGCCTGTCCGTGGCGTCCCTGGCGGCGTCCTTCACGTTCTCGCCGGCCTGCTTGACGTCCGCGGCGGCCTGGTCCTTCTTGCCCTCGGCCTCCAGGTCACGGTTGTCGGTTGCCTCGCCGACGCTTTCCTTCACCTTGCCCTTGGCCTCCTGGGCCTTGTTGCTGATCTTGTCGCCGATTCCCATCGATGTCTTCCTCTCTCGTGGCTGCCTGATTTCAGAGTAAGCGCGCTGCTGCGATCCCGCTCGTTGAGCCGTAAAGCGGGCGCCTGCCTGACTAGCGCGCAGGGGCCGCAGTGGCAGGATCGATGCGGGTGCAGCGGGCAAGAACGTGACGGCAGCCGGAGGGAGTAGACGATGACTGAACGTACGATCTTGATCACCGGGGCCACCAGCGGCTTGGGGTATGGGTTGGCACGCGCCCTCAGCACGTCTCCGGGACGGTTGATCCTGCACGGGCGGGACCGGGGCAAGTTGGAGGAGTTCCGCACCGACTTGGCGGGGGCAGCCGCGATTATCGACACGGTGCACGCTGACCTGGCGGATCTGTCCCAGGTACGCGGGCTGGCCCGCCAGGTGGCGGACATGGCCGATCACCTGAGCGTGCTAGTCAACAACGCCGGGATTGGCAAGGGTGCCACGGGCCGGCGGGAGGTCTCCGCCGATGGCAATGAGTTGCGCCTGGCCGTCAACCACCTCGCGCCCTTCGCTCTCAGCCTGGACCTGCTGCCCCTGCTGCGCGCCGGCGCGCCCAGCCGGATTGTCCATGTGGCCTCGGGCGCCCAGCAACCGATCGACCGCACCGACTTGCAACTGGAACAGGGTTACACCGGTTCCCGCGCCTACGCCCAGAGCAAGTTGGCGATGATCACCTGCGGTTTCGTGCTGGCGCAGCGGCTACCGGCCGAGCAGGTCACCGTGAACAGCCTCCACCCGGCCACGTTGATGCCCACCCGGATGGTCAAGGAGGGCTACGGGCACATCGTGGATGACCTGGCCACCGGGGTGGCCGCAACACAGCGCCTCATCGAGGCCGACGATGTGGCCGGGGTGACCGGCGCGTACTTCTCCGGAACCGAACCGACCCGCGCGTTGTCCCAGGCTTATGACGACGATTTCCAACGGTGGCTCTGGCGGGTCAGTGCACAACTCACCGGTGCCGATCTGTAAGTCCGGCGCTCCCTGACGAACGCCCCGGAGCCGGTGCGGGCATGCGCCGAGCGGCATCGGAGTCGAGTTCGAGGACCCGCCTGCGCCAATGTTCCAACAGTTTGATCAGTTCGGGCGAGGGGACCGCATCGACATCCTCGCTGTCCGGCGGATCGAAGTTGTATCTGGCTTCGATGACGCCATCGTTCAACAACAGGTGGGTGGTGTTGCCGGAGGCGATGACCGCTTCGCGGGGCCCGGCCGGTGGCGTGTGCAGCCGAGCCAGCGCTCGGTCGATCCAATAGGTCGAGGGACCATCCTGCGGGGCGCCCTTGGGTGGCCGTGTGCCCACGCTGTCCGCGAGGGCATCGGCGAGGACCTGCGCGTCGCCGGCTACCTCGACCGTGACCACGCCGCCGGCTGTCTCAACGAAGGAGTACTCCAACGCCGCTGGTTGCTCTCCCTGGTCACCGGGCGAGTCAAACCTGGAGTTGCCCGGGATGCCCACTTCGCTGGCCGTCCTACTCGATTGAGGTTCGATATGTCGCCGACCACATCGGCGCGTCCATAGGAGCGCGTTCATAAGAGCGTAGTCGGCTAGCGTCGGTGAGGCGCGCATTGGTGGCACTACACTGCGGTGTTAGTCGCACCGAGACTCTGGCTGATCGGCACGCGACTCGCGAGGACCAATGCCGCTTACTGCGCAGAACTGCCAGTGAATTCGATCTGAAGTACGTCCCGCATGTCGCAGCGCTTCTCGTCGCGTTGGCTGCCCGAGTAACTCGGGCCACGCACCGTGTGTCGGAAACTGGGCTATGAAGCGCAAGACCGAAAACTGTTCGCGCTTATCTAGGAACCCGAGTCCTAGCCCGCTGCCAAGGATGCGGAGCCGCGCGACTTATACGGCTCGCACGCCAAGGGAGACGTGTTAATGTGCGTGTACTACATCCCCCACGCCTCTCAACGATGCGCACTTGGGGGATTTTCTCTGCCAGGACTCGTCAGGAGCACCGATGCCCCGACCACAGTGGCCACGCGGCTCGCTCCACTACGACAAGCCTCCGCTGAGTCTCGACGCCCTCGTGGACCGCCTCATCGAGCGCGGCCTCGAAGTTCCCGACCGGGACCGAGCTCGCCGGTACCTACAGCACGTCGGGTACTACCGGCTCTCCCCGTACACGATCCCCTTCCAACGGAGCCGGCCCGATCATCTCCTGCGGGAGGGGACCACATTCGATGATGTGCTCGATCTCTACGTCTTCGACCGTGCACTACGGCTACTAATCATGGATTCCGTCGAGCGCTTTGAAGTCGCCCTCCGTGCAGCATTGACCGACCACATGTCGACGACGTATCACGACCCGCACTGGTACGTAAACGCTTCGCACTTCGTCCATGCCGGTAAGCACGACGGGCTCCTTCGGACAGTCCGGGGCCTCTGTGTAGGGCGGCTGCGTGGAACGCCGGACGCCGGGGAGGACTCGTTGGTTCATCGCTCGGCCCTCGAGCACTACCTCACGACCTACGGCACGCCCGAATTGCCGCCCTCATGGCTCATGGTCGAAATGCTGACCATCGGCCAACTGTCCAGCGCCTACCGGAACCTGAAGCGGCGGGCTGACAGAACCGCAATCGCCCGAAGCATCGGCTTGACCGCGCCGGTGCTCGCGTCGTGGGCGCAGACATATGTCCGCGTGCGCAACATCTGCGCCCACCACGGCCGACTGTGGAACGTCGGCCTGGGCGTCTACCCAGCGATCCCTAATTCCTCGACAATTCCCTGGCTGAAGCGCGAGCAAAGTCTCCCCGAGCGGTCGAGGAAACGTCTCTATCCTGTGCTGGTCTCATTGCAGTCAGTATTGGACTCAGTGTCGCCCCACAGTAGTTGGGCACGACGACTCAACGAACTCCTCAGCACGCGCCCGCCCATGAATCTTCGGGGCATGGGAGTACCGGAAGATTGGGCCGCTGACGAGTTCTGGCAGCGACACCTTGGCGAGCGTTGACGTGCGAGTGCGTGGGGAGACGGTGAACCGCTGCTCCAAGCGTTTTACCGGCTCATGACACGCTACATATTCCTGGTCTCGCGCACGACCTCGGCCCTGGCATGGGCTGCCAACGTCCCCGACGCTGAACTCACACAGAACACCCTGACTCGCGACACCGTATGTCAACGGTGTCGCGACCCAAGACAGGAGAGCCGCCTGTGGGAATCGAACCCACGACCTATTCATTACGAGTGAATCGCTCTGCCGACTGAGCTAAGGCGGCTAGCGCCCCGGTCTGTGCCGAATCGGGGCGGTCCCACTGTACCCGCCCACTCCGGGCGGATTCAAAACGATCGGCGCCCGTTCGCCGTCGGGCGCATCACACCCGATGCATCAGCATTGCGTGCCGTGGTCCGGCACCTGGCCTTCCAACAAGAACGCGTCCACCAGATCGTGCACGCAGGAGTTGCCCGTTCCATAGGCTCCGTGCCCGTCGCCGTCATACGACAACAGCACACCGGACTCCAACTGATCGGCCAACGCCTCGGCCCACTCATACGGCGTTGCCGGGTCGCGCGTCACGCCGATCACCAGGATGGGCGGCGTGCCCGCAGCAGCGATGGGGGCGCGGGTGGCGTCGGTCTCCACCGGCCAGGTGCCGCATCCCACCTCACCGAACGCCTGATAGGGCCCGAAAAGTTCGGACACCCCCTCCAGGTGCTCGGCCTCCTCGACCAGTTCCTGCTGGTCGGGCTCCGTCATCGGGTAGTCCAAGCAGTTGATGGCCTGGAACGCGCCCTCATCGGGCGGGTACTGCCCGTCCTCATCGCGTTCCATCGCGAAGTCCGACAACGTCCGGGTCAGGGACGGATCGTCCTGGTCCACCAGTAAGGAGATCGCCTCGGTGAGCAGCGGCCAGGTGTCCACGCTGTACAGGGAGATGATGATCGCGTTGAACAGGTCGGCGTCGGTCAGCGGGCGGTCCGGGTCGTCGGTGTCGACCGGGTCGGAACTGAGCGCGGTGAGCAGATCCTGGGTATCTTGCATCGCCTCGTCCACGCCACCATCGAACGGGCACCCCGCCCCGGCGAGGCAGTCCTGCAGATAGGAGCGGTACGCCAGGTCGAATCCCCCCACTTGCCCGCGGACGACCTCGGTGTAACTGAGAGAGGGGTCCATCGCGGAATCGAGCACGAACGTGCCCACGTTGCCAGGGAACAACTCGGCATACACCGCGCCCAGGTAGGTGCCATAGGAATACCCGAGATAGGTCAGGGTCTGTTCCCCGAGCAGGGCTCGCAGCACGTCCATGTCGCGGGCGGTGCTGGCGGTGTCCACGTGGCCCAACAGCGGGCCGGTGCGCTCCAGGCAGGCCTCACCGTAGGCGGTCTGCTCCTCCAGGAGGGTCTGCCATCCGGAGTTGCTGTAGGGGTCGATCAACGTCGCGTAGTACTCGTCCAGTTCCGCGGAATCGAAGCAGCGCACCGCGTCGGACTCCCCCACCCCGCGCGGGTCGAAGCCCACCACGTCGAAGTTCTCCAGCACCGCGGCAGAGAACATCGAATCAGCTGCGTCCACGTGCTCCAACCCCGACCCGCCCGGCCCGCCGGGGTTGCTCACCAGCGCGCCCCGGGACTCTCCGGTTGCGCGAGCAACCTTGACCGCGATCTGCACGGTCGCCCCGTCGGGGTCGGCATAGTCCATCGGAACGGTCATCTCCGTGCACTCATGACGAGGCCCGCATTCGCTCCAGTCCAGTTCCTGTTCGTAGAACTGCTGCAGGTTCGACGGCGGCGCCAGCGGCGGAGCGGTGAGTTCCGGCTGGGCGACCTCGGGTGGTTGCAGCATCGGAGCGGGCGCGCAACCGGCAAGCATCAGCAGGCCCGCGAGCAGCACGAGCACCCGGGTGCGGGCGCGCAGGGAGTAGGGCACCTGATGAGCCTACGGGACCGGCGCATGGCGCAATGGCCTCAGTAACGGAAGTGGAGTGACGGTCGCGACGCACCAACCGGTCGCGATGCACCCACCGGTCGCGACTGCCCCACCGGGCGCACCGGGCCCCACCGGGCGCACCGGAATCACTGGGCGGCCGGTTCGGCTTGCGGGCGAAGCGCCACCGCCATCGCCTCGACCGTCAACAACGGTGCCGCGTTGCTACTCAGGCGGTTGCGGGCGTGGTTCACGGCATCCAGCCGGTGCAGCGTCACCTCCGGGGTGCTGGCCGCTGCTACCTGCCGCACCATCGGACCCGCGGCGGCGTTGATGAGCGCGACCTCCGCGCCGAACTGCACCACGAGCACGTCCCGGTAGAAGGACAGCAGGTCCACCAGGGCTCGGTCGAGCACGTCCAGCAGCGCCCGCCGCGACCGGCGCTTCTGCTCCTCCTCCAACTGCCGCAGTTGGGAACGCACCGCCGGCGGCAACCGGCCGCCCGCTTCCTCGGCGCCCAAGGAGCGCAGCAGTTCCCCCTTCTCCTGCGCGTCGCGCTCGGCGGTGGCCTCCTGGGCCTGCTCGGTGGCGGCGTCCACGAGCCGGCCGGCGGCGAGCACCGCATCGCCCACGCCGCGGATCTGGGAGGCGAGTTCCAGTACCGAGCGGCGAAACTGTCGCGCCGGCGGGTGGGTCGCAAGCCGCCGGGCGACGCCCACGTGGCTCTGCGCCTCGTGGGCGCACTCCAGGGCCGTCTCGGGGTCGATGCCGTCTCGGCGCACGAGCAAGTCAGCCACCGCCTGTGCCGGTGGGATGCGCAGGTTCACCGAACGGCACCGGGACCGGATCGTCACGAGCACGTCCTGCGGGCTGGGGGCACACAGCAGCCACACCGTGCGCGGTGGCGGTTCCTCGATGGCCTTCAGCAGCACATTGCCCGTCTGCTCGCCCATCCGGTCGGCGTCCTCGATGATGATCACCCGCCACCGGCCCTGGGAAGGGGCGCGCTGGGCAAGGGACACCAGTTCCCGGGCCTCCTTGATGGAGATCACAACTTTGTCGGTGGCCAGTACGCGCACGTCCGGGTGTGTGCCGGCCTGCACTTGGCCGGCCGCCTCGGGGTCGTCCTGCCCGTCGGGCCCGCCCTGCAGCGCCGCCGCGAACGCACGCGCGGCAACCGAGCGTCCCGAGCCGGGCGGCCCGGTGATCAGCCACGCGTGGGTCATCGCCGAGGTTCTTCCGGCGGCGCCGCGCAGCACGTCCACCACACGGTCCTGACCCACCAGGGAGTCCCAGATGCTCACCGCTCCTCCCCCGCCCGGTGGTTACCTGCCCCGCCGACCTGCCCCGGCGCTGCGATGCCGCCGCCAGTGCCGGCAGGCCCTGCTGCGGCGGCCGCGGAAGGCTGGTCCAGCAACGGCTCGACGGCGGTGCGCACCTGTGAGGCGATCTGTGCCCGCGACAACGTGGCATCCACGACCAGCCACCGGCCCGGGTCGGCCCCCGCGCGGTCCAGGAACGCCTGGCGGGTGCGGCGATGGAATTCCATCCCGGCACGCTCCATCCGGTCGATCTGGTCCCCCAGCCGGTGCGCAAGGTGCTCCGGGGGCAGATCCAGCAACACGGTGAGTTCCGGCAGCAGGCCATTGGTGCCCCACAGGGATAGCCGTTCGACGTCGTCGGCCGGCAGTTCCCTACCTGCCGCCTGGTACGCGACGGAGGAATCCAGGTACCGGTCGGTCAGCACAACCGCGCCCGCTGCCAGGGCCGGACGGATCACCGTGGCCACGTGGTGGGCGCGGTCGGCGGCGAACAGCAACGCCTCGGTGCGAGCGTCCAGATCCTGGCCGTGTAAGAGTTGTTCCCGCAGTATCCGGCCCAGCCTGGTGCCGCCGGGCTCTCGGGTGGAGATCACCTCTCGCTGGTGCACGCGACGCAACCATTCGGCCAGCATCTGCACCTGGGTACTCTTGCCGGCGCCGTCGCCACCTTCGAAGGAGATGAACAGTCCGCTCACCCTCCTGAGGGTATCCCGCTGCACCGACAGTTCCGTCCTGGGTCAATACTCCCCGGGCAGGTCGGCTCCGAGTTGGCGGCGAACCTGGTCCATGGTTCGCAGCACGGCCAGGGTCTCTTCCCAGGGCAGCACCGGGGACTCGGTCAATCCCGCCCGGATGCAGCGGGCGGCCTCCGCCGCCTGATACTCGAACCCGGAGCCGGCAGGCGGGTCGATGGTCCGGTGCGCGCCATCTACCGGGTAGACGGTCAGCGTGGAAGGGCTGAAGAAGTCCGGGGCGATCTCGACCCGGCCCTCGGTGCCGGTGATGACCGCATCGTTGCGGGGTTTGGCCAACATGGTGGTGGTCACGGTTGCCAGCGCCCCGGGGTAGGTCAGGATCACCGCTTCGGCGGCGTCCACACCGGTTTCGGTGAGGTACCCCACCGCGGTGACCGTCTCCGGGCTGCCGAGGATGTCGTGCACCAGGGAAACCGGATAGACCCCCAGATCCAGCATCGCCCCGCCGGCCAGGTTGGGGTTCTTCAACCGGTGCGCGGGTGGCACGTCGAACCGTTGCCCGTGATGGGCGGTCACGGACAGCACCCGGCCGATATCACCAGAGTCCAGCAGGTGCCGCAGGATCACCATGTGCGGCAGGAACCGGGTCCACATCGCCTCCATCGCGAACAACCCGGCCGCCTCCGCCGCGGCGAACACCTCCCGGGCCTCACCGGTGTTCCTGGTGAAGGCCTTCTCCACCAGCACCGGTTTACCCGCGCCGAGCGCCAGCAGGGCATGTTCGCGGTGCTCGGAGTGCGGGGTGGCGATGTACACCGCCTCCACCCGGTCGTCCTCCACCAGGGAGCGGTAGTCACCATGAGCGGCGTCGATCCCGAAGCGGCCCGCGAAGGCCTCCGCACGGGTGTGGTCCCGGGATCCGACTGCGGCCACGGTGCCGGAGGAGTGGGTGGGCACGTCGGTGGCAAACCGGGCCGCGATCCGGCCTGGGCCGAGAATGCCCCACGCCAACGGCGGAGCGTGGTGCGGATCGGCCGGGCCGGGCAACCTCACCCCGTCGTCATTCCCCAATGTGGGCTCCTTACCGCCGCCGCCAGTTCCATCTGGATCGGACGGCGCGTGCGACCTACTTCTTCGCCGCGGGTTTCTTCGCGGTGGACTTCGACCCCGACTTCGCAGCGGGCTTCTTCGCCGTCGAGCGCCGGGCGGGCTTCTTGGCCGGCCCCTTGGCGCGTTTCTCCGCGAGCAGTTCGTAGGCGCGCTCGGGGGTGACGGTTTCGACCTCATCGCCCTTGCGCAAGGTGGCGTTGGTGGTGCCGTCGGTGACGTAGGGGCCGAACCGGCCGTCCTTGACCACCACCGGCTTGCCGGAGGCCGGGTCCTCGCCCAGCTCCCGCAGCGGCGCCGCGGCCGCCCGACCACGCCGTTTGGGTTGGGCGAACAGTTCCTGAGCCTTCTCGACGGTGACGTCGAACAACTGGTACTCATCGTCCAGGGAGCGGGAGTCGGTGCCCTTCTTCAGGTACGGGCCGTACCGACCGTTGTGGGCGTAGATCTCCTCCCCGGACTCCGGATCGGTGCCCACCAACCGCGGCAGGGACAGCAACTTCACCGCGGTGTCCAGGTCGATGGTGGCCAGGTCCATGTCCTTGAACAACGACGACGTGCGCGGCCGGACCTTCTTGCCGCCCTTGGTCTTGGGGGCGTCCTCCGGCAGTTCCTCGACGACGTAGGGGCCGAACCGTCCTGATTTGGCTACGATCGTCCGTCCGGTCTCCGGGTGAACGCCCAGTTCCCGGTCCCCGTCGGAGGCCGTCTCGAGGATCTCCTTGGCCTTCTCGACGGTGAGTTCATCGGGTGCCACGTCGTCGGGAACGCTGGCCCGCAACGGTTTGGCCGCCTGCGCCGATGCGTCCTTTTCAGAGGCGCCACCGGTGGAGGTGCCGCTACCGCCCTCGGCGGCCTCACCGTCGGCCGGCGCGCTGCGCTCCAGGTACGGGCCGTACCTGCCCACCCGCAGCGTGATCCCCTCGCCGATGTCGATGGAGTTGATCTCCCGGGCGTCGATATCACCCAGATCTTCCACCAGTGCCTTGAGGCCCTCATCGCCGTTGCGGCCGAAGTAGAACCCGGTGAGCCAATCCACCCGGTCCTCCTCGCCGGCGGCGATCCGGTCCAGGTCCGCCTCCATCCCGGCGGTGAAGTCGTAGTCCACCAACCGTTCGAAGTGTGCCTCCAGCAGCCGCACCACCGAGAACGCCAACCAACTGGGCACCAGCGCCTGACCGCGGCGCAGCACGTACCCGCGATCGGTGATCACCGAAATGGTGGAGGCGTAGGTGGAGGGCCGGCCGATGCCGCGCTCCTCCAGGGCCTTGACCAGGCTCGCCTCGGTGTACCGGGGCGGCGGGGTGGTCTCGTGACCGTCAGCGAGAAGTTCCTGCGCGGTGAGCCCGTCTCCGGTGGCCACCTGCGGCAGACGGTCGGTGCCGCCGTCCTTGTCCTCATAGCGGGCGGCGTCGCGGCCCTCCTCGTAGGCGGCGAGGAACCCGCGGAAGGTGATGACGGTGCCGGAGGCGGAGAACTCGGCGTCCTGCCCG